>Ga0172373_10000736_pt1 | contig 53902 bp, 43 predicted proteins | sample Lak10m_2_FD_114546 | JGI IMG/M metagenome (GOLD analysis project Ga0172373, IMG submission 114546) | Freshwater microbial communities from Kabuno Bay, South-Kivu, Congo - kab_092012_10m | ecosystem: Environmental > Aquatic > Freshwater > Lake | place: Democratic Republic of the Congo... | reverse complement strand
TCTATCCCTTTGAGATCGTGAGCATCTACGATGTTCAGGTTGTAGATAATGAAGAATGGTATTTGATCGGACCGGAACAATGGCTGGAAGGTCGAAAGGTGGCACGGGTTATCGTCAATACAACCCAACCCGAAGGGGTCACAGCCAACCGCTGGATCGATGTAGACCTTGCAGAACAAACCCTGGCGGTTTATGAAAACAATCAATTGGTCTTTGCCACAGTGATCGCCAGCGGACTTGAACCCTTCTGGACACGTCCGGGTGTCTTTCAGATCTACCAGAAAAAAGAAACCGAGACCATGCGCAATAATGACCCTTCTGATTTTTATTATCTCGATAATGTGCCGTGGACAATGTATTTCGATGGCGCAAGGGCGCTGCATGGCGCATATTGGCGGACTCGGTTTGGGTATCCGCAATCTCACGGCTGCGTAAATTTATCGGTCGGAGACTCGCATTGGTTGTTTAATTGGGCAACCGAAGGAGATTGGGTTTACATTCATGATCGCACAGGAAAGACCCCGACAGATCCATCATTTTTCACTGGCGGCGCGTATTGACAGTCGTATATCCTCATGGTAAACTCTCGCCCGCTTGTTAGATGGTCCCGTGGTGTAGCGGCCTAACATGCGGCCCTGTCAAGGCCGAGATCGCGGGTTCGAATCCCGTCGGGACCGCCTCTCTGATACCGTGTTTGCGAAGGCTCTAATTATTGAATGGAGTAAGGTCAATGATTAACCTTCGCAAAAATGTTTTATCCCCCTCTTCTACAAATATGCCTGATCTTGCGGAATTTATGACCACTCAGGAAGCTGCTAAAGTTTTGCATTTTCATGTAAAGCGGATTCCAACAATGGTTAGAAATAAAACGCTCGAGGGTATACGCTTTGGCAAGGTCTGGCTAGTTTCCAGAAAATCTGTGCAGGAGTACCTAAAAAAGACTGAGGGTATGAGCAAGAACGATCCTCGACGCAAGTCGGAAAAATAAACGCTCGTTCGCATTGACGGGCGTTTTTTGTTTTGATATACTGATAACCAAAGTTATCTGTGCAGTTTCGCCAATAGGCGATTTATTTTTACTTCTTACTGATAACTTTAGTTATCAGAACATTAATAGCAGAATAACCGCTCATCGTGTACTGCGTGATTTAAAGCGCAGGAGTGATGGCGCGGCAAAAAGTTTTATGAAATAAAAATGTCGTCATCCTTTGTAAAAGATGACGGTCATCATGAGGAAGCCATGAACAATCGTAACCGAGGATAGAGAATGGTGATTTTCCCCACTTGTATCACGATTGCTACACCACAAAATTGAGCGAATTATGAAAAAACGATGTACACCTCAGATTGTACTGAAAATGCACCAGAAAATGCGATCATGGAGAATCGCAGCAAGTGAATTAAATTCGATATACGGTGTGGCTTTGCCGCATGTCACCTGGCGAAATTACGCAACACGACAACGCGATATTGCAGATATTGAGATTCGCGCGGCGCTCTTGTTAGGGCCACGCACATGCCCCACATGCAAGACAAATCCAACCGCACCCTTTCTGCATTTTATAAAACGTTTGCGACCCTGTGATTTGAAACGCTGGCGCAGCTTACGCGATGCAAAAAAATATAAAGCAGCTCGTGAATTTCTTGATGAAGTATATAGCCGTCCGATCAAAAGATAATGAAGGTGAAGATATGAAAACAGATGGAACACTTGTTATTTTTGTGCTGCTAATTTTGGCAGTAATTGGCATTGCAATTCTGGTTGGAAACTCCGACCCAATCACATCGGCAGTAACGCAAGGCCAACAGCGAGTCACGCTTGGACATGATGTTACAAACTGGATAAACAGCGCAACAGGTTCGATATTCAAACTCATGCTTGGCAGTGCCTTCGCTGGGTTTGGCGCAGCGTTGTTCAACGAGCTGCGCAAAGCCTACAGACTTTGGAAGCGCAATGCGCAGGCGGGTCGTTGGCAGCCCGGTCCCAACGCAAACTGGCAACGCACATCATCCACGCCAAAATTATCGAAACAGGATTTGCTGTTGTTGGCATTGAGTGGAAGACTGCCACAAGGCGAACGCCCATCTGTTCATGTCTCGCAGGAAGATCAAGAAGAAAACGAATTGAATATCAGGTTATAGGTGGTGCCGTGAAAAGAATCTCCATCCTTATCGGCTCGCTTTTTTTATCTGCCCTGGCTTGTACCATAAATACAACAGACTATTCTGCGCTGCCTGTAACAGCGCCGACTTCTCCACTGCCACAAGGCACACCGACGCTGAACATCCAGGACTTCTCTGCCACGCTAATTGCCAATGAGCAGAACAACGCATTGACTCAACAGGCAAATGAACTGGCTGTGGAAGCCGAGAAAGCGCGAGCTGAACAAGCAGCAATTAATGCCACTTTACAGGCAAATAAAATGAATGCGACTTCGACTGCTGGCGCAGCGACAGCCCAGGCATACAATAATATGGAAACTGCCTGGGCCGCAGGTACTGCTACTTCTAATGCACAAGCAACTCAAGGTGCTGCCACATCCACCGCAGCAGCTGCTACCGCGGCGCAGGCACCGACATCTGCAATATGGACGGCGGAGGCAGTTGAGCGGACTGCGCGAATTCAAGAAGCTGAAGTACAAAATGTGGAACTGGCACGAGACCGGCAGAACACCAAGAATTTTGCAGATGCCGTACTGCCGTGGACATTGACTATTGCTGCCTTGTATGTGATCGGAAAAGGTTTCTTTGAATGGTTAAAGAACAGGCTGATTACCAGAGATGAATATGGAAAGATGCCGGCAATGATGCGCGCGTTGCCTGACGGAAGCGTAGTAATCACACGGCCCGATCTCATGCCAACAGCACATGTGGTGATTACACCAAATGGAGAGGTTGTCACGCCAACGCCTATTGACCCCGCTGAGCAATCTGATGTAACACGCAGAACACAGATCACTGAGGCAATATCCGCGCTGCCCATCCCTTATGCTCGCAATGCGCCGGGCATGATGAAAGCCGAGTTTGGCGGGGGGAGCGGGCAGCCATCAGTGAAAATCATCAATGACGCCAAGGCCTTATCGCCCGTGCTGGATGAGGCGGAAGCCAGCCTGGCAGAGGAGTAAAATTATGGATCTCAATCTTTTTGCAAAACACGCAGATATTGCAGCGCAAGTGATTCAGCATGTGATGTTAAACAACTTGGGAATGATGCCACCTTCAGAGTACACGCTTACCATCCACAACGGTAATGTGTGGCTGGTGGCGGCGATGGATACATTGGCATTAAGTGGACGATTGGAAGCCTATGAAAATCCAAATATTGCACATCAACTTTCAACGGCGCTATCTTCCGCGTTTGGGTCAAAGCGTGCCATTCGTGTCATTACGGCGAATCATACAGGGCTTAGATACTGTGTTTTATTTGGCAATCCGCCAGCCTTGCCAAAGCGCGTGGATTTCAAAAATTTTGGCGAGCGCGATGTGTTTCGCTTTGGAATAGGGTTACGCGGCGAAGTGATGCTTCCGGCGCGGTTAATGAAGAATGTGATCATTGGGGCAGCCCAGGAAATGGGCAAGAGCAATATTCTAAGATTGGTAGTTCACCAGGCGCGTGAATTTGGGTGGCTGTTGTATTTAGCAGATTCGCAGGCGCACACGTTCAACCCGGATGTATGGAATGGAATTGCCGCTCAACCAGTGGCGAGTACAACAGACGGAATGCTTGGGGTACTATCATCCCTGCGGGGTACTTTGGATGACCGGGCGGCCCAGTTTCGCGCTGCAGCCGCAGGTGGAATTCCACCCGCAGATATTGACGCATACAACGCTGTGGCCGGCCCCATGCCGCGTGTGTTGTTCGCAATTGACGAGGCTTCGACTCCGCTGCAAGATAAGCGCGTGTTCAAGGAATTGGCGGCATTACTGCGTGAAGGCAGGAAGTTTGGATTGCATATCATTATGGCGGGACATGAATGGCATAAGGAAGTTATCCCGGCTGAGGTGAATGATATGCTGCAAACGCGGATCGCACTGCCGATGATCGATGAGAATAGCGGTTATGTTGTGACTCGCTCGCGTACGTGGGGAAAATGGGTGATTGGAAAGCAGGCAGGACGCGGGGTACTGCGAACGAATACGTATACACCTATTCAGTTTTATTTGGTAACGCCAGAACACGAAGCAGAATGGTTGGCGCCGACCAAGATGCCTTCTGTTTCTGCGCTGACAGATAAGGAAGTGGCACTGGTGAAACGATCGCTCGAGGAGGCAAATGGCAAGATGACGCTGGGATTGTTGACAGGTTGGGGATTGGGTCAGAGGGAAGCACGCCGTTTGGTTGAGACGTTTGAAGCACGGGGATGGCTGAAGCAAGACGCGGCAAGGGGAAATGCGCGGATCATCACCTCAAAACTGACCAGCCTGCTGACAAACGGACAAACCTGACAATGCCTGAAAACCCCTGAAATATTGTGACAAACCGCCGACCAAGCTGCACCAACCCTGCCAGACAGTTGTGACATTCATCAATCGACAGAAATCCTTCTCTCGTCTATACTTAAACAATCAGCCTCGCGGAACGGTAATTCCACAAGGCTTTGAAAATAAACTACGCGATTCGAGCGCGCAGTCGATAGGGAGATAATAGCACAATCCTACCGCCTTCGCAAATCCAGTGCGCGGCGGTTTTTTGTTTGGCAGGAGAGACTTTAGATAAAGGACCAAACTTGACCAATACTTCTTCTTTACAATCAGGCATTCGAGACAACCACACACATGGCAGGGTGGGAGAATTTTTGCGCGAAAAAATTCAAAGCGGGTCAAAACTCTCCATCGTCTCAGCGTACTTCACGATTTATGCATACGAAGCGCTGAAAGATGAACTGGATCATATTGAAGGATTACAGTTTTTGTTCGGTGAACCGCGTTTCGTAAAATCCCTAGACCCGAACAAGACCGATAAAAAAGCATATAAGATCGAAGACGATGGACTATCGCTATCTAATCGCCTGTCCCAGCGCAAGGCGGCGACCGAGTGTTCCGAGTGGATTCGTAACAAGGTGGAGATCAAATCCATTCGCAAAGCGAATCTGTTACATGGAAAACTCTATCACATTGCCCACGCTGGTGTGGAAGATGCCATCATGGGCAGTTCCAACTTTACAGTGAGCGGGCTAGGATTGGCGGAAAATACCAGCAATATTGAATTGAACTTGATCGTTGACAGCAATCGTGACCGCGCCGATCTCAAGAACTGGTTCGATGAATTATGGAACGACGATAAGCTGGTGGAGGATGTTAAAGAGGATGTGCTGCAATATCTGGCGCAACTCTATCAGGATCATGCGCCAGAATTTATCTACTACAAGACCCTGTATCACCTCTTTGAAGACTATCTTTCAGAGGAAGCAAAAGGCGGACTTGCCATCCTGCAAAACCAAGTGGTGGATGCCGAGATTTGGAAGACGCTTTTCGAGTTCCAGAAAGATGGTGTTAAGGGCGCGATCAAGAAACTGGAAGCATATAACGGCTGTATCCTTGCCGACAGCGTTGGCTTGGGCAAGACCTATGAAGCGCTGGCAGTGATCAAATATTTCGAGTTGAAAAATGCACGAGTGTTGGTGCTGTGTCCAAAAAAGCTGCGCGACAACTGGACCGTGTATCAGGTGCAGAATAACAGCCAATTGAATCCTTTCTTGAAAGATCGGTTTGCTTATACGGTTCTTAGTCATACTGACTTAAGTCGAGACGGTGGATATTCAGGGGATGTAAACCTGTCGAATATCAACTGGGGCAATTATGACCTGGTGGTAATTGATGAGTCTCATAATTTCCGCAACAACACACCTGGGCAAAGAGGAGAAAACGGCGAAATCATCACGCGCAGCCGCTATGAGCGTTTGATGGAAGATATTATCCAAAGCGGCGTGAAGACCAAGGTCCTGTTGCTTTCTGCGACGCCAGTTAATAACACTTTGAAAGACCTGCGTAATCAGATCTATTTCATTACAGGCAGTGACAAGGACACAATGGATACTGCCCTGACCGCGTCGCTGGGAATTGAAAGTATTCAGGAAACTTTGCGGGTCGCTCAAATTAATTTCAATACCTGGGCAAAGAAAAGTCGTGATCGAATAACCAGTGAATTACTCGACACCCTCGGCTCGGGCTTTTTCAAATTGCTGGACGGCTTAACGATTGCCCGCTCGCGCAAACACGTCACCACGTATTACGCAGGCAAAATCGAAGGAGGATTTCCTAAAAGGGAAAAGCCTCTTTCGCTATATCCTGAGACGGACACAAAAAATGAGTTTATGTCCTATGACCGTTTGAATGATGAGATCAGCACCTATCAACTCTCATTGTTCAAACCGTCTGCATATATCAAGCCAGAGTTTCAGGGACAGTACGAACCCAAAAAAGTAGCGGCATTTACCCAGGCGAACCGCGAAAAATTCCTGATCGGCATGATGAAAGTGAACTTCCTGAAACGCCTGGAAAGTTCCGTCCATTCCTTTGACCTGACGCTTAATCGAACCATTCAAAAGATCGATGACCTGATTCAACGGATTGACCGCTTCAAGAAATTCCAGAAGGAAAACCCTGATCTGGATTGGGATCAATTGCAGGTCAAAGATGTGGACGACGACGATTTACAGGAAGCCTTTGAAGTAAGCAAGGCAAAGATCAAAATGGCGCACTTGAACGTAGATGAATGGCGTAAGGCGCTAAAAGATGACCGCGACAAACTGCACGGTCTGGAACTTTTTGCCGGTGAAGTAACCCCCGAACGTGACGCCAAGATGGTGGAGCTGAAGAAGTTGATCGCGGCGAAGGTGAAGGAACCAACAGTCAATAAGAACGGCAAAGAAAATCGTAAGGTGCTGGTCTTCACTGCGTTTGCAGATACGGCTTCATACCTGTATGAAAATCTCAAAGATTGGGCGAGAAATGAGCTGGGGATTCATATCGCGCTTGTTTCTGGCGGTGCGACCGATAACAAGACCACGTTGGGCAAGGTGGACTTCAACAAGATTTTGACAAACTTCTCGCCCATCTCCAAGAAGCGCGACAAGATGAGCGACATGCCGCAGAATGAAGAAATTGACCTGTTGATAGCCACCGACTGTATCTCCGAGGGTCAGAATTTGCAGGATTGCGATTACCTGGTGAACTATGACATTCACTGGAATCCTGTGCGGGTAATCCAGCGTTTTGGACGTATTGATCGTATTGGCAGTCTGAACTCAAAAGTCTATCTGGTGAACTTCTGGCCCACGCAGGATTTGGATAAATATATCTCCTTGAAAACCCGTGTGGAAGCGCGCATGGCGCTGGTGGACCTATCTGCCACCGCAGATGACAACCTGCTGAACACCGAAGAGATCGAAGACTTAATTACCGAGGACATGCGCTATCGTGACCGCCAGTTGAAGCGGCTGCGAGAAGAAGTGCTGGACTTGGAAGACTTCGACGAGAGTATCAGCCTAACCAATTTCACGCTGGATGATTTCCGCGCAGACTTGGACCGATTCATCGAAGCGAATCGTCAGGTTTTGAAGGATGCTCCGCTTGGGTTATATGCCCTTGTGCCAACCGATCCCGCCGAACCAGCAGTTCGACCTGGCGTGATCTACTGCCTGAAACAGAACAGCGTTGAAAGCGGCAACACGGTCAACCCGACTCAGCCTTATTTCCTTGTGTACATTCAGGATGACGGCGTGGTGCGTTTCAATTTCACCCATCCAAAACAGATCCTTGATATTTACCGTAAATTCTGTGCGGGAAAGAAAGTGCCCTACGAAGATTTGTGCAAGTTGTTCAACGAGCAAACACAAAACGGGAATGATATGACGATTTACAGCGACCTGCTGAAAAAGGCTGTCGCGGGTATTGAAAGTTCTTACCGCAAACGCACTGTAAACAAACTGCTCGAAGGACGTGCCGCTGTTTTACCTGGACTCGAAGAGCAGGTTACCGAACAAACTGACTTTGAATTGATCACCTGGCTGGTTATTCACTAAAAGGGATTTGAGATATGCCTGATAACAAGGAATTAAAACAAGCCATTCAATCCGCCTTGAGTGCTTTTGAGAAGAAGCCGCTGGCGGATGCTGCGCTGGATCTGCTGGGGACACTGGGCTATCGGAGCGAGCGCAGGCTGAGGCTAATGCCCAATTCGGCGAAGCAGTTTCAGGCGGAGTTTGATGCGAATAGTCGCTTGAATGCGGATGCGGCGTTGGTATCCGATTGGAAGTCGGTGGATTTGTTAATTCAGATCACGGATAATGAAATCCGCGAGGCGATCAAGGGGACGAAGGACATGTTCGCCTCCAAGAAATTGGATGATAAAGACATCCGCTCGTATTTGTTCTTTGCGGTGGAGTTGAAAGGGAAACAGTACACACGCACGCAACTGGCGGGGATTACGCGCGAGATCAATAAGTTGTTTCCGATGCCTGTCATGGTCGTCTTCCGCTATGATGAGGTTGTCAGTCTTGCCATCATTGCGCGGCGGATCAACAAGCGCGATGGAAGCAAGGACGTTCTCGAAAAAGTAACATTGATCAAGGATATTCGTTTTACGGGCAATCGCGCACAGATCGAGATTTTGCATGACCTTGCCATTACACAGTTGATGCAGGACTACGCCATTTCCAACTTTGTGGATTTGCAGCACGCCTGGGAAAAGACGCTTGACCTGAATGAACTGAACAAGAAGTTCTACAAGGAAATTGCCAACTGGTATTTTTGGGCAGTGAAGACGGTCAAGTTCCCGAACCCCCTCCCGACCTCCCCCAAAATCCAAAGAGCGGATTTTAGGGGAGGAGATGAGGCGGAGCGTAATGCGCAAAACGTCATCCGTTTGATCACGCGGCTGATCTTTGTCTGGTTCATCAAGGAAAAGGGATTGGTTCCCGAAGAATTATTTGAAAAACGCTGGCTGGATGGGGCGTTGAAATACGAAGACCCGAAGAAAAGCACCTATTACAAAGCCATTTTGCAAAACCTGTTCTTTGCCACGCTCAATACTGAGATGGATTCGCCACGCGAGTTCCGCCGCGAGAATGCCAAGGGACAAGACCCCGATTATTTGATGTCGAATTTTTATCGGTATAAACGCTATTTCAAGAATCATGAAGAGGCGTTGAAAATCTTCGCGGGGATTCCGTTTTTGAACGGCGGATTGTTCGAGTGTTTGGATAAGGAGATCGAGAAGGGCAAGGTCATCCGCGTGGACGGATTCTCTGACCGCGACGATAACCCGCTGACTGTGCCTGACGACCTGTTCCTGATGGAGAAGGAAAAAGAGATCGACCTGAACGAGGTCTACGATACGAAGAACAAGAAGTACAAGGTGCGCGGACTGATCCACATCTTCAACAGTTACAAGTTCACCATCGAAGAGAATACGCCCATCGAAGAGGAAATTGCGCTCGACCCCGAATTGCTCGGCAAGGTCTTCGAGAATTTGCTCGCCGCGTATAACCCAGAGACAGGCACAACCGCCCGCAAGCAGACGGGTTCTTTTTACACGCCGCGTGAGATCGTGAATTACATGGTGGATGAGGCGTTGATTGCTTATTTGGAAAGTGCGTTGACGGAAAGCGGGTTGACAGTTGACGGTGGACAGTTGACGGCAGAAAAAACAGTCAACCACCAACCGACAACTGCCAACGAAAAATTACGCGACCTGCTATCTTATAACCAAAGCCCTCACGCCTTCACCCAAGCCGAGGTTTCGCGCTTGATCGCGGCGATTGACAATGTGAAGGTGCTCGACCCTGCGGCGGGGTCGGGGGCGTTCCCGATGGGGGTGCTGCATAAACTGGTCTTTTTGCTGGCGAAACTCGACCCGCAGAACGAAGGCTGGCAGCGGAAGCAAATTTCCAAGGCAAACGAGATTCAGGATTCGGCGGCGCGCGAAGCGGCTGTTCGTTCCATCGCAGAGGTCTTTACCGATAATCACAACGACTACGGGCGCAAACTGTTCCTGATCGAGAACTGCATTTACGGCGTGGATATTCAGCCGATTGCGGTGCAAATTGCCAAACTGCGCTTCTTTATCTCGCTGGTGGTGGATCAAAAAACGAACGCGGCAAAGCCCAATCTGGGCATTCGCCCCCTGCCCAATTTGGAGACGAAGTTCGTCGCCGCCAATACGTTGATCGGGATTCAGCGACCCGACTCGCGGCAGGAAGAATCCGCGCCCGCTTCAACCTCGCCCGAAGTGGATGCGGCTTGCGAAGGGCTGATCCGCAAACTGGAGCAGTATCTTAAATCGCGCAACGAGAATTTACGCGCCCAATACATTCGGGAAGCGCAGGAATTTGCGGACGTGATCCACGCGGGTATGGGCGCAGACTTCCAACCGCTGGGCATAGATTGGATCTTCACCACCGCCAAAGACACCGCCGCGCTCAAAGCCCTGCTGCCTGTGAAGCGCGAAGCCAAAGCCAGCCCGATGGTCTTGCGTAACCAGCAGATCGAAGAGAAGGAAAAGGAATTGGAACGCGTGCGCCGCGAGCACTTCTCAGCCCGCACGCCTGCCACCAAACGCAAGTACCGCGACCTCGATAAAAAACTACGCCTTGAAATTGCCGACCTGCTGAGCAAGAACCACGCGCTGGGGGATGAAACCGCCCAGCAACTGGCAGGCTGGGACCCGTACAACCAGAACGCCCACGCCGACTTCTTCGACCCCGAATGGATGTTTGGAGTCGAAGGCGGTTTTGATGTGGTGATTGGCAATCCGCCGTATATTCGTCAAGAACAAATAAAGGAAATAAAGCCAACTCTTCAAGAGCAATTTTCTTGTTACATGGGAACAGCCGATTTGTATGTCTATTTTTACGAACGCGGTTTGAGATTGCTTCGCAATAACGGAGCACTAATATACATATCATCAAATAAATATTTGCGCGCAGGCTATGGAGAAAAATTAAGAGCGTACATTGCAACAAACACTAGCATTCTTCAGTTAATTGACTTTGGCGACACATCAGTTTTCACTGCAATTGCATATCCCAGCATTATTTTAGTGAAAAATACTCGCCCAGTACAAAACAAACTTCAAACTATTTCTTGGGATCATAACGCTCCATTGGATGTATTTGAAGAAACATTCAAGGAAAATAGTTTCTTATTGCCTCAAGAATCACTTGGCTCCGATGGGTGGAGACTTGAGTTTCCTGCTATTTTGAATGTTTTAGATAAGGTAAAAAATACTGGTAAGCCTTTGCATGAGTTAGTGGAGGAGCGATTTTACAGAGGAGTAACCACAGGTCTTAACGAAGCAGTCGTCGTGGATCGCCCCACATACGAAAAACTCATATCAGATCACAAATCGTCCCACCAAGTCCTAAAACCATTTCTTCGTGGGAGAGATGTAAAGAGATGGAACATTGACTATTCAGACCTGTATCTAATAAAAATCGAATCTTCCGAAAATAAAAAACATCCTTGGACGGGCAAACCTGAACGTGAAGCCGAAAAGATTTTTTCAATAACCTATCCTGCAATCTATAAACATCTCCAACAATTTCGAGATGGATTGATTGCCAGAGATGATCAAGGAAAATATTATTGGGAACTACGGTCGTGTGTCTTTTGGGATGAATTTGAAAAACCAAAAATAGTCTATCCTGATATAGCACAAAGATCAGAATTTTCTTACGATCCTGATGGACGTTATTATCTTGGAAATACTATGTATTTAATACCAACAGAGAAAAAATGGCTATTGGGTGTATTGAACAGCAATTTGATTTATTGGTATTACAAAAAGATTAGTTCACAAATCCAAAGTGGGTATGTGCGTTTTATAGCGCAATATGTCGCGCAAATCCCTGTTGTCACTCCTGATAATCCCAAACAGTTAGAATCTCTTATCACGAAAATCCTGGCGGCAAAGCGCGCCGATCCGCAGGCGGATACGAGTCCGCTGGAGGGGGAGATTGATCAGTTGGTGTATCAGTTGTATGGGTTGACCGAGGATGAGGTCAAGATTGTGGAGGGGAAATAAATTATGAATTCAAAATTCAGAATTCAGAATTTACTAAGCGCCGATCCGCAGGCGGATACGAGTCCGCTGGAGGGGGAGATTGATCAGTTGGTGTATCAACTGTATGGGTTGTCCGAGGATGAGGTCAACGTTGTGGAGGGAGAAAAATGAGCGGTATTCAATTTCGGAGATATACGACTCTGCCTTATTTATTTGATATGCTGCACAACAAGCGAATTACTCTTCTTGATCCCTCAAGCTGGGAGGATAAAAACGATGCTTACTTTGTAAAAACATATAAGGAGAAAAGGAAATTAAAGTCAGTTTTGGCGGTTTGTTTTGCCAAAGCTTCCGAAGCTTATCCGCACTGGAAAATTTATTCGGGCACTACCAGTGGGGTATGTATTGAGTTTGACGAATACAAACTCCTCAATAGTTTTAACGGGGATGATTTTATTCCGAAAATTGTTCGCTATGAAACAATAGACACGCTGGAAAAAAATCCGCCTAAGATTGACGATTTGCCATTTACAAAACGATATGCCTACAAGGGAGAAGAGGAGTTTCGCGTTATCTACATTTCGGCTACTGAGGAAATTAAAATTAAACACGTGGATATTAATCTTGATTGTATCAACAAAATTTCCATCAATTCATGGATTGATGAAGTAAGTCGAAAATCAATTGAGAAAACAATCCAAAACATTCCAGGTTGCGAGAAAATTAAAGTAATTAAATCAACTGTCACCGAAAATAAAAGATGGAAAAAGGTTGCTGACAATGCTATTTAGGATAAGAGATAGTTTTGTCAATGCCGCTGATCCGCAGGCGGATACGAGTCCGCTGGAGCGGGAGATCGATCAGTTGGTCGCTCCGCGTGAGTTGTATGGGTTGTCCGAGGATGAGGTCAAGATTGTGGAAGGAAAGGCATAATAAACATGACGTATTGGCGTATGCAAGTACACCCAGGGGATTCAGATAAAGCCATCAAACACACCGTGGAGAGCATCTCCGCTGGCTATATTGGCTTGGATTTTGTCACCGATGTTCCCGACCTCAAAACGATCCAACAAGACGCCCTGCCTGAAAATCAACGTAGTTATTGGGCATTTGCACATGAGATGAAAATTGGCGATCATGCGCTTCTTTTTGCACATCATTTTCCACTGGCGTTAGTCCACGTGATTGGGGAGTATAACTACATTCGAGAAAAGGCCCCTGAGATCGGCGTTTGGTTCCGCCACTTTCGCGAGATTGACGATGTCCGCTATTATGGAGATTACATCACCGATGCGAGGAAGTGGGAATATCTAACCATGACCGCCACCATTACCCCGCTTCGCGACCCCAATTCCGCCTCATACAAATTGATTGATGAATGGTTGGGCAGTTCAAGATAAAGTTTACTGTGTTTCAAATCGCCTATTTTGATATTATGCCAAGACTTAAAAGGTGCTAAATGACCCTGAGTAAATCACAAATCGAGAAAATACAGCGTGTTTGGGAAGACTATATTGCGCATGGCGAAAAAATCCTCAACGCCAGTAAGGAATATACCCAGCAAGAATTAGATCAAAAACGGCTTGAAATTATCCCAGAAGTACTTGGCTGGTTGCACCGTTTTCTAAAAGACGAAGTGGCCCTTGAAGAATTCAAAACCGTCAACGATGGAATTAACAAGAGAAATAGACTTTGGGGCTTTCAAGCCATCAATGGTCAAATGTTCTTTAACGTGCTTGCAAAAAACAGCAATGCAGGGGAGCGCCGTGAGGAATTTATTGATTTATTGAAGGCTTCCCTACCTGCTCCCGATTCCATTGCACAAGCGCGAAACATTATTAAGACCTTTGCTCGTTTCACAAAAGACCTCGGACAATACAGTGCTGACGCACGCGGCGCACCTAAAGTGGGGTCGATCCCATATTTCCTTTCGTACTTTTGGCAAATTCAAAAATACGAGGAGTATCCCATCTACTACAGTTCCATGGTGAATGCGCTCAGCAATTTGGAAATCTGGTCACCGAGCAGCGAAGCAGAGGAAGATTATGTTGAGTTCTACAAGCTAAATCATGAAATGCTGGAGTATCTTTCCAGGCAAACATCCAGAAAGTTGCGCTTATGGGATATTGAACATGCCTTCTGGTTCAACTACCAGCCTGAAAATGTGCCTTCTACCTCTCCTGATAAGCAGGGAATTGTCTCACCTGCCCAAAAAGCAGACAGGCCTGAGCGGGTAATGGAACGAACGGCAGATGAACTTTCAGAAAGTTATATACCTCCCATCGTGACAACCCTTCCGCGCTTGGCAGCCAATGACCCGATCCTTGCAGAAATGTATTCAAAATCAGGCAAAGCGATCGAGAAAGTCTTCGAAGAAAAATTAGCCGTTCTATTCAGAATGCTGGGTTATGAAACTCAACTCCTTGGGCAAGGACAAGGGCGAGTGCCTGATGGAATTGCCGTTAGCCAGGAGTTTCGCTACGCGATCATTTATGATGCCAAAGTCCGTCAAAACGCTTACACCATGGGGACGGATGAACGTGCAATCCGAGAATATATTTCCATTCAAGGAGAACGTCTCCGTAAACAGGGTATGAGAAACCTCTACTTCATGGTCATATCCAGTGCATTCACAGGCGACCATGATGATGCGATAAGAACATTGAAAATTGACACAAATGTGAATGAAGTATTGCTGGTAGAGGTCAAGTCGCTGCTGGCGATGTTGGAAGGCAGGTTGCGCAACCCCAATGTCAGCCTTGGACCCGATGGAATACAAAGGTTATTGGCGTCGAGCGGTTTGCTTACAGAAGGTGATGTGCGTGAATTCTTGGAGATTTAAATCCAAGAATCGATATCATAGAAGGAAGATAAATATGTCTGAAATCAAATATGAAATCATCAAGAACGTAGCCGTCTTATCGAAATCGGCATCTGGCTGGCAAAAGGAATTGAACTTGATCAGTTGGAATGACCGCGAGCCGAAGTATGATCTGCGCGATTGGTCGGCGGATCACAGCAAAATGGGCAAGGGAGTCACCCTTTCCAAGGAAGAACTGCTTGCTTTAAAGAAATTGTTGAACGGCATGGAAATATGGGTGGACTGACCAGAAAATGACAACCTTAAATGTCATGAGTGGCAGACCATCCTTCCCAAAACAAGCGCGGCATAGTAAACCTGACCATGAATAAGGATGTCCTTGTTGCCCTGCTTCCAAAGACAGAAGCCTTCGTTCGGCTGAAGAACGAAGGCTGGTATCACATCCCTGTAGAAAGCGCGCCTGTCAAACGATGGCCGCCTAAGATCATGGCGTTCTATCAGGGTAAGGCCTTTGGAAAAGAGGATGGGTATAAAATCCGTTACTTCGGAGAGGTGGATAGGATCGACATTGTTCCGCGCAGGGAGCTATTCCCTGAGGATAAAGAGAACAAGCATAAGGCTGAAAAGCCTTATTATCGAATCCAACTGAAAGACCTGCAAATGAGATATTCACCCATCATCAGTCACCGCCCAAGACGCCTGGTGTTCGTGCCAACCACCCTGCGGAAGTTCGAGCAGGCAGAGCAGATCAACGACCTCTTTGACGGAAGTCCGCTGGAAGACAGGTTGTGGAGAGCGCTGAAATATGTCAACGTGCCGGCGGAGCGTCAATGGAAGATCGTTGTCGAAAAGAAAAACTATTATCTGGACTTTGCCGTTTTCTGCAGGGACGGCAAACTCGCGATCGAGACCGACGGATATACCACCCACTACGACAACCTAAATCAAATTGATTACGATACCTGGCGGCGGAATGAGATCGAGATAGACGGCTGGCGCTTCCTGCACTACACCACAAAGCAGGTCAGGGACGATTGGTCACCTTATCTTGGTCAGATACAAAAGGTCATCGATCAGCTGGGCGGGGCCGAAGGCCCGGAGAAACATGAAAGGAAGATCGGCGAAAAACAAGGGCGCCATATTGTGGATGGTGAAGAGCCTTTGTAATTCAATACTTTTCAACTCAAACATACTGCCATGTAAATTAAACTGGCACATGAAAGAGGAGGTAATCTCATGCCGCAAAATACCGGACAGGTGTTGTATACGGGGGATTTTATGAATGATCAATTGCCAATGTTCGATAAACCCATTGACTCATGGAATCAGGATATCGCCAAAGGTGCATTGGATGAACTCTTTGCAGCGGCGCGCCAGTACAAGTCTGGCAAAGAATATTGGGACCTGCTCCAGTTCATATCCCGCTTTCACTCATATTCTATCTTCAACAATGTGCTGGTTCATATTCAAATGCCGGGAGCAAGGTATATAGCCAGCGCGTCACGCTGGATGCATGATTATAAAAGAAGGATTCGGCTTGGCGCGCGTCCGCTCGTGATCATGAAGCCAATGGGACCAGTCATGTTCGTGTTTGATGTAAGCGATACCGAGCCTGAGGATGGTGCGCCGCCCCTCCCAGATGAGGTGCTTGCTCCCTTTGCAATCAAGCACGGATATATTCAGAATGAATTAGAAAATACAATCAAGAATGCGAAGCGGGACGGCATCGAGGTTACTACACAGGGAGCTGGTTCTCAAAGTGCAGGCAGTATACAGACCCTCAAGCCAGGGCAAAACATAAAATTCCAGATCCGAGAGACCCCCCAGCCTGAATATGAAACGTTGCCTTTACGGTATGGGGTCCTGCTGAACGGGAAACACTCTCCAGAAACGCAATATGCCACCCTTGTACATGAACTCGCACACTTGTATTGTGGTCACTTGGGAACTCCAAACACAAAACATTGGCCCGATCGCCGCGGATTACCGGTTACTGCCTGTGAATTGGAAGCCGAGTCTGTATGCTATCTGGTATGTCAAAGGCTGAGGATCGAAAACCCATCTGAGAAATATCTGTCAGGTTATGTAAAGGAGGAGAAGCCAATAGATTCAATCAGCCTGGATCTGATTATCAAAGCTGCGACATTGATTGAACAAATGGGGGGCGGGAAGTTGCCTCCAAGACGAGCAGCCTGAACAGAATCATGTGAAACTTTATAAGTGGGGAAATAAAAATAGCGACATACTGCCTGTAATTGTGATTATAGGCAGTAAAATTTACTCATGAAGAAACGAGGATTTCCCATGCTTACCTTGACCGAAACGAACCAGGCGATCACCCGATCTGACCTGGTTATTTTTATTCAACCCTGGCAGGAGGCGCTTGGCCTGAGAGTGCAGGCACAGGAACTGAAACAGGATACGGCAATCACATACAGGCGCGGAGTTGTGAAATTCCTGCATTGGCTTGCAGGCAAGCGGCCATGCACAGATATCATCCGCGCATGGAAAGCCGACCTGCTGAACAATAACGTCAAGCCATCGTCGGTAAATATCTGGATCGCCGGCCTGCGCTCCTTCTTTGGCTGGCTGTTTGAGCAGGGAGAGGTTCCCTTCGACCCCACGCAGGCGATCAAAGGCGCGAGCAGAAAAGGGACCGCCAGGCGGCATGTTCGCGAATCGCTGACCGACCGTGAGGTGACCCGCCTGTTGGAACAGCCGAACAGGGAAACGCGTGAAGGCGTAAGAGATTACGCCATGCTTTGCCTGATGCTCTATACGGCAGCCCGCGGGATCGAATTGCACCGAGCCGACATCGAGGATCTCAAGACGATGGATGGCGCACTGGTATTACAGGTGCAAGGCAAAGGTCACTACGAGAAGGATGATTTTCTGGTACTGTCACATGAAGCAGAGAACGCAATGAGAGACTGGCTTGTGTTACGCGGCAAAGAGAACGGCCCCCTGTTCACTTCATGTTCAAACTACACCAAAGACGAGAGATTATCACGACGCGCCATGCGCGGAATCGTGAGAAGGTATTTTGACGCGGCCGGCCTGCAAGGAAACAAGACCACTCACAGCCTGCGCCACACGGCAATCACCAGCGCGATCCGCCATCATGCTCCGATCCAAAAAGTGAAGGGCATGTCGCGCCATGCAAGCCTGGACACGCTGATGATCTATTATCACGAGGCGGACCGACTGAGTGACCCCGCTGAAAAATATATAAGTTATGCCAGTGAGTGAAGAGGGTGTCCCTTGCGTGGACGGTCACTTAAAAGCTACAGGAACGCGCAAGGGTCTTATATGTTTGGCTATGGTGTGCATAACCAGGCAGAAGGTCAGCCAGTAATGCCGCGATGCTCATTCATGAATGAAACATACTTCTGGCAAATAGTCGGGTGGCACCCGACCTGATAACAGCAAACTGTGAAGGGCCCCCACCACACGAAAACCGATGTTGTTGTTCCTGTTGTGTGGATGGTTGTTGTTGCGGATCGAGACACGGGCGTTGTCTTCATTGTTGTTCCACGAGCCGCCCCGCAGACCCTGTGACCTGCCGCCTAAAACATCCGCTGTGCTTACGCGAGCGGGAGTTCTCGGGATTGTTTGATCCATGCGCCAAGCAAGCGCCCCACCTCATTCATGGAGCGCGCCGCATGTTCAAATTGTCGTAGTGTGATCAATTGATTATCGCGCGCGAAACGCATCCATAAGCGCAACTGTTCAAGATGAATATCAGCTTCCGCCAATTTATCGAAACGTGTATTTTTTTTGCTTTTTCCTGCCGCAATAATCGCATCTTGAAAATCCAGAGCAAGGCGTTGAATGCGTTCTGCCACACCAAACCGATGGGCACGCGGAAATTTTTGCACCTGCGGAATCAACCAAAGTAAAAAATCATATGTGCGCGTGAACAAGGGTGACTCGTTCATAGCTGAACACCTCCCAGAACATCTTTGCGCAAACCCCAGGAATTTGCAAAGCGAACGTGGTTGATCCAACCTTTTATACTCGAACCCACCTTTTGAATTGAGGCAACCCCATTTGCATAATCTGCCAGAACCTTGCGCAGCTTCCGCCGAAAATGGATTATCTTGCGGCGTTTGAGCAGGCGGTATTCAGGGTAGATACGAAACCCCAAAAAGGGAATGCCTGTTCGCGTTGGGAAGACCTGTGCGGATTCTTCATGCAGGGACAGGCGTAATCCCGCCATTTTTTGGATGATCGCGTTTCTCCAACCCAATAAAATTTGCGTGTCATTGCCGAACAACAAAAAGTCATCAACGTACCGAACAAAAGCTGGGCATTTCAGATCGCGTTTCACAAAATGGTCAAAAGAGTTCAAGTATACATTTGCCCAAAACTGGCTGGTGAGGTTGCCGATGGGTAATCCGCGCGGACGGTTGATAGCAAATAAGTCATCACCTTGATACCAATCCATTTCATATTCATCGGCAAGCACCCCTTCCCCGCTTTTCAATATCTTATCGCACAGCCACAGAATATTTTCATCATGGATCAATCGTGAAAGTTCTGCGCGCAAAAGGGCATGATCAATGGATGGAAAGAATTGCCTGACATCACATTGCAAAACGTATTGATACTTCCTCGCGTATGCCTGGGCGCGGTCAAGCGCGCTATGGGTGCCTTTCCCCACACGATTGGCATAGGTATCGTGAATAAAACGCGCCTCCCAAATAGGCTCGATCACTCGATACAAGGCATGATGCACCACCCGGTCACGGAACGGCGCGGCAGAGATCAGTCGCTTCTTTGGATCATGCACAAAAAAATTGTGATACTTTCCCGGTGTATAGGTAAAAGTTTGCAATTCATTCTGCAAAGCGATCAACTGCTCTTCCTGCACGCGTTCAAATTGAGCAGGCTGTGTTCTGCCCCGCTTGCCCTTGCGAGCTTTGCGATAGGCAAGGTACAGGTTTTCGAAATCATATACCTGCGGGTAAAGGTGTTTGTATGTTTTCAATCGGGCCTCCATAAAATTTTATTAAAAATTCCCGCCTTACGGCGGGAAGTAAAGAACAAAACCACAGAACACAGAAAACACGCTTCGCGAACAGAAAACAAGATCACCCGCTGGGAAGGGCCCCCACCACACGAAAACCGATGCTGGAGCTCCAGTAGAGCGGAAGGATGAAGTCGCGGATCGAGACACGGGCGCAGTCTACATCGTAGTACCACGAGCCGCCCCGCAGACCCAAAATATCATTTTGCTTGCGGTAATAATTCGCCTGCCATTCAAAAACATTACCGCTCATATCCATTACTCCGTAAGGGCTTTTCCCTAATGGATACATCCATACCGGCGTGGTGCGGTTTATTCCGCTTTCAAGAATATTTGCACGTCGGATGATTTCCTCGATCTTCTCGGTTGCAGGGCCAGTGTCCCATGCAAAGCGTTTTTTATCTTCATCGCCGCCGGCGGCCTGCGCCCATTCCCTTTCGGTTGGAAGGCGAATCTCTTCAGGCTTCTTCAGGCCTTGTTTGCCTTCATCAAGATCATCCCAATTCTTTAATAACCACTTGCAATAGGCGCTAGCTTCATACCACGAAATACCCACCACTGGCACAGCACGGCGGTTGATACCAAAACGCGGGTTGCGCCAAAGGCGGGGAAGCAAGACACCATCTTGAATATCGTTGTCTGTATCCTGTAATTCCTTTTGAAGCCAGCCCCAGGCATCCTCTCCCCAATCCGCATTCAGCGGTTCACTGTTCTCGTTGAATTTCTGGAAACCGCACCACAGTTCTTTATCTGCGAAATTTTCGGGCACGAGAAAACGCTGATATTGCAAGTTTGTAACCAGATATTTTGAAACCACGAAATCTGACACGGGCAGAAAGGAATATAAATCAGGAAGAAGGTAGCCAAGTTCATCCGCTGTATCGGCAGAGAATGCGCGCAGGGGAACAGCGACCCTGCCCTGTGCCGATGGCTGGTCTGTCTCCCCATCAATATCTTTGGCTGTCCATTCCAACGCTTTCATCACATTGCGGTGAATCTGCCGAATGGGACCGCCCTTCCCCAGGTCTGCAAGCGCTCGCCCTGCAAGGAAGGCGCCGCGTCCCGCCTGTGTGGGGTCGGGCGATTCCTTATCCAGCAAGGCGTGCAAATAGGCGTCCAAGATATCGGGGGTGTAGCGCTGCTTCAACTCTCCCGCCGCCAACAGAATCACCTCCTGCCAGCGCGGGTTCGCCCAGTGCTCTTCAAGTTTCTTCAAGCGAAAATCGGTGTTCTGGTAGGCCATCTCCACAGCGGCCAGGTATTCTTCCAAAGTCAGGTGGAAGAAACCGATCTGGCCGGGACTGCGTTCTGTCAATAACCCAACTTCTTCACGGGCATGATGCAGGAACTCCTGCACCAGGTCTTTCACCATTGCAGGGTCGCCATAATCTTTCAAAAGTTTTGTAATTTCCAGTCGCCATTCTTCGATGGGCATTGCCCCGCCCGGTTTATTTTCATGCAGCCAGAAAGCCAGGTGTGACATCATATAAAAGATATCGGAAGAGTCGGTGATTACTTCACGAATGCGATTGTCGCGCTCGATCTGCGATTTGCGCCAGTTGCGAATGAGCGTATCTGCGACGATCTTGTATAACTCCACGCGGCGATTGGGCAGAGGCGTGTTCATTGTCTGGTGGATGATGGCAAGAATGGTCAACAGCAAAGGATTGGTGGCGAGTAGTTTGACACTGTCTGAACGGTTGATGGATTCCATCAGCGGGATAACGTTCTTTCTTTGCGCCTGCTGTGCCGCGGCTTCGAGAGTCAACTCGGGATCATATTCATGAGTGTACGCGGTGAACCAGCGTAATAAGAAAGCTTCCACCTCATCGGGGATGCGCAGAGGGCTGAGTTCGGCTTCCGCAAAATCCGCCAAGTCTCCACGGTGGTAGCCTTCCAAGCGGCTGGTAACCACCAATCGATTGGTACAGTTTTCCCCGCAGCGCTGGTCGGCAAAACTTTGCACCTCGCGTAAGACGTTCTGACGCAGGGTTTGTCCGCGTACCATACGGTCACCGATATCACCCACTTCATCCAGGCCATCGAGCAGAACCATGCAGGCGCCATTCTGCAAGGCAGCCTGTAAAAATTCATCCTGGCGCGGCACACCCGGATATTTATCTTTCAAGTATTGGTTGAGGAAGGCTTCGAGTGAAAGTGTGGGATGTTTCAAGAGCTCGTCTGCGAACTCGGCAAGGCGAATATAGATCGGCAGGTAGGGCGCATCCAGTCCCAGCGAAGCTGCGCCGGCCTGTCCTGCGCTCAACATCAAGGTGATGAATTTGAGCGAGATGGTCTTTCCGCTCCCGGGCTTGCCAAGGATTACCAATCGAGACTGTTCCTCCAACATGCCTGTTACACGCCGGTCAACGTGCTGTGCTTCCCGTTCGAGGCGCTTCGCTTCGCCCATCTGCAGCATCTCGGCGATTTCCTCTTCCTGCTCCCGTCGCTGGTTAAGGGGGATCAAACCGAGTTCAAGGTAAACATCCTTTAATGGCAGGCGTACCGTTTTTTCCACCTGTGCCAATCCCTGAACATCGTGCTTGCGATATTTATCTGCCACCAACTGGCGGTACTTGCGCTCGATGTTTTCCGCCTGCGAGGGAGTCAGCCCCATGTGCTCCACGACCGTCACACGCAATGCCTGCCCCGCTTCGGTGTTGATAATGGCACTAGAGAGCTGAGAAACGCGTGCGAGAATCCCTGCTAACAGGTCGCGTTCTGCGGCTGTATCTGCCAGTTCAATCAACGGTTTCCACTGATCTGATTTTGCAAGGGAAGTCCGCAGTTCGAAAAGGAGCTCCGCCAGTTTTTCTTTTTCTGATCGGGGCCAGCGTAAAGCACGCAAAAGGTCATCAGGCGGGTTTTGCTCGGGATCTGTAAACCCCAGTACAGCTTGTGCAAATTGCTCGCGTAATGCGTGATTACCGCCAGCCTGTAATCGGTCGAGGCCCAGGTTGGTTAGAAAGCTGGATAACTCATCCTTGTCTTTCAGCGGTGGATCAAGTTTCTTTATTGCTTCAGCGAACGATTTTTGCAAAACCTTCTCGGCTTTTTTCTTTTCATATCCACCTGTCAGCCACTTCTTAAACGGCTCCAATCCACTTTCCAGAGCAGGGTCTACAATCCCCTTCTCTGCAAGCTTATTGGCTACGGCAATCAACGCGCTGGCAATCCCTGAAGCGATCAGAATATCCATATTGGACTCCGTTATGATGTTGTTGAAGGCAAGTTTAACACAAAGACAAAAGGTTCGGCCTCCAAGTACAAGACTTTTATTTGGACATGGCTTCCATGCCACTCCTTGACTGAAAACGATTTGAGCAGAAAAATTGTAAAGGGCCTGCCGAGAAGAAGGATTTCCCGGGAGACCCCATGAAAGGTTATGAATCCGGGAAACCCCATGAAAGGATTAAAGAGCAATCGCCCCCATAGATAACCGTTACCAGAAATAAATTACAAGCGCGGCGTTTCAAAATGATTGGAAAATCAAATGACAGAATCCCCTTACGACAAATTGCTCGCGGTGTTGACAGCCCAACAGATTGGGCTATTAGCAGATCTGCTTGTGCGGACCCAAGAACGCGCCAAAGATAGGCGATGTGAACAACACGTGGAGATTATCTTTAACGATAACGGGATTCCGCGCTTCATCAATGCAAGCGATAATGTCAGGCTGTCTCCGGATCAAAACACAGGAGGAAAGAGCGGCTGATAATGTAAAATAAAAAATGCCCTGCAGCGTGCCATCGCCCAGGGTTTGACCGAATCGAACTGTCCGACTCGGTGATGTGATTTTACTCTACATGAGTATGATATAGCACATCCCAGCGGGATCATTGAAAGGATGTGCAAGGATGAAAAGAAGCATAATACTTAAAGCCGATGCAAACAAAACGTTTACTTGGCTGCATGATTGGTTTTATAGAGAAGGCCCTATCTCTGGCGATTTCATAAGTAGCGAATTTAATGTCGAGACTAAAGAATTAACAGACTATATTTTCGCTGAGATACCAAGGGAAAATTTACCAACAGACATGACAGACCAAGACCTTCGTAACAGATTGGAAGATTTCTTTCAAGAAAACTTGAACGCATCGGTAAAAGGAAAGCTATCTGACTTGTTTACAAACAAGAAAGAACCTTCATTGATTATTTATGCGCAATACCAAGCAGAAATTTCTGGAAGATCTGTTGCTAATTCCAATATAAGAATACCTGTGCTCATTATAAGATGTTATGAAGTGGGGCAGTTGCAAACGCAATTAATTGCGACGAACTACAGCCCTGATGTTATTCATATACTTGATGCACTATGGCAGGAAATCCGCTCCACATTTGATGTAAAAGGAGAATCTGCCGCGGATGTAATTGAACAAAATATGACCCAAGACGGCAGCGGGAAAGTTGAAAATATAAAAAAGAATGGCAGGTATAGACTCTCAAAAGACGAGGTCAAATTCAGACGACAAAAGGTTAAAGAAGCGAACGAAGAAAAAAAACAAAATCCGCTGAAACGTTGGGATGAAATTGATTTTGAATTTTCAGAGAGACTGGGGATTCCAAAGGATTCTTTCAGGCGCTGGAGACATAATAATTACTGACCAAACAAAATGGTAAATAATGGCAAAAAACGGCAAGGCTTACGCCCCGCCGTTTTTTTATATGTATTATGGGTCGAGGAATTGAATGAGGTACAAACAATGGCTCGTATAACGATCACTTTAAGCGAAGAAGAAAAAATGGCTCTGCGATCTCTATCGGAAAAAGAATTCAGGGACCCGCGTCAACAGGCAGCGCTCATTATTCGCAGGGAACTTGTAAGTCAAGGGCTGGTAGCGTCCGCCAGCACAATCACTGGAAACAAACCGTCGAAGGCAAATAAAGCAAAAATTAGACAGGAGAATTGAGGCATGGCAACGCACCAAAAGAGAAAACCACCCCTAGGTAATAGGGGCGTAAATTCTGTAAATAGAGCTACTGACACGATTGGAGGGACAACCAACGAAAAGATATGAAAAAACATCCAGTCGAAGCGTGTCCGCAAACATCCCCGGCACATCCAATCTTTTAAACCTTCAAGAAAGGAAACAAAATGGTAACGATCTCAAGTGCGAAAGGTACCCACCCATAGGTAGAAGGGGCGTACATACCCCAATTATTTTACCGACACGGTTGCGTAGCCCCACCCGTGAAAAGATGTATAAAACCGATACTGTAGTAGCGTGTCGGCAGGATCACCGATACACCCAACCGAACATGAAAGGAAAACATGAAACCACAAACCAATAAAAAACAGGACGCCCCAGCGGGAACTGGGGCACCAAGCGGGAACAGGATTACACACAAGCAAAATGATTATACCGCCCTCGAATGGTTTAGTAAACAAGGCGCACGCTTTGTGAGAGTCGCGGCATGGAACGCAAAAGTTAAATCGCCTGGCAAGCAGCCGATCGAAAAAGCCTGGCAAAACAAACCTCTGACATTGAAGGATGTTCTATCGCATATCAAGAACGGCGGGAATGTGGGCATGATTTGCGGCAAACATTCAGGTGGGTTGATATTGGTTGACGTTGACGAAAATCTCAGCGGCTTTATAGCAACCTTCCCGCATTATGCTAATTATCCGCGCGTGGTGCGAGATAACCCAAACAAAGCAAAGTTTATTTTACGCCTCTCATCTGGCATGGAATATGAATGGGAAAAGAAATATAAAAAGACGTCCCAAGATAAGCACCCGTTTATCGAGGTGCTATGTACTGATAATCAGGGAGTCATTCCGCCATCCCGTCATCCATCGGGAGAAATGTACCGTTTAGAAAATTCAGATAAACCCATTCCTGATGTTACAGAGAACGCCTTACACGCTGAAATGCTATTGTGGGCTGACATGACCCGCACGCCCGCGCCACATTCGGATTATCCGTGCGAACCGCAAAAGCGGGAATATACGTCACGAGAAAACGGCGACGATCTGCGCGCTCGCGTGGTGGCAGCCTGGACTCCGCTAAAAGTATTCGAGCATTTTGGTATGACCCTCAGCGGTACGCGGCAAGAAGGTGAATGGATGCGGGTTATGGGAAATGGCGGGTTATTTGTACATGAAAACAATCTTACCTGGGCATTACCTGGCAGCGGCAAAGGAAGTGGCGGAGACGTGTTTGATGCGTGGCACTACGCAAACACCCAGGGCAAAGAAATGAAACTGCCGCATAAAGATTTTTACAAGACCTTGTGCGACATGGCAACTGCCGCGGGTATTCCAATCGAACGCAGAACAACGTCCCGCAAGTCTGTGGCGTTAGATTTAGTGGGCGACGATGTTGACGAAGGCGATGCGCGCAACGCATTCCAAGTGAAACGCTATGATGTTATCAATGGCGCTTATCACTCCGTTGAATATCGCAAGGAAAAAGGTGAAGACGATCTAATCGAAGTCAAGCGAGCATTGTGCAATTTTGACGCCCGTATTTTGGAAGAAATAGCCAAAGACGACGGGCAAGAAGTGACCCGCGTTTTGAAGATTAACGGACAGATAGCGACCGGCGCGCGCCTGCCCGAAATTGAAGTTGATGCTGCCGACTTCAAGAGTATGAATTGGGTGATGCAGCAATGGGGCGTGAAGCCTATCATATACGCGGGCCAGTCAAACGGAGAAAAATTACGCGAGGCGATGCAATGGCTGTCGAAAGATAACATCACATCAAGAACGGAATATACCCACACCGGATGGAGGGAGATAGATGGGAAGCGCGTCTATCTGACAACGACCGGCGCGATCGGCCTGGATAATATCAACGTGAGACTCGAAGGCGGATTGAAACGTTATGCCATTCCAACAAATTTGGAGGGCGCCAATATTCAAGAAGCTGTCAAAAAGAGTTTGCAACTCTTGGATCTTGCGCCTCGGTCAGTGACATGGTCTTTGTGGGGCTGTATGTACCTTGCGCCACTGGCTGACATATCACCCATTGATTTTATGCTGTGGCTTTTTGCTGAGAGCGGGAGTCTAAAGTCCACCTTGGCAGCAATATTCTTGAGTCACTACGGGAACTTTACTTACAAAACCCTACCTGAAGGTTGGGCTTCTACTGACAACGCGCTCGAGAAATCCATATTTGCGACGAAGGATGCGCCGATTGTTATTGATGACTTTGCGCCGCAGGCGTCTGGTATGGAAGCACAGAAATATGAGAATCGCGCACATCGAATCATCCGCGCGATCGGCAACCATAGTCCCAGGACCCGCATGAATGCGGACACAAGCCTGCGCGAAGGATACCCATCACGCGGTTTGGTTATCTCGACCGCGGAACAACTACCTTCGGGTCAATCTATTCTTGCAAGAGTATTGCCTGTTGAGGTTTTGAGGGATAGCGTAGATATTGATTTGCTCACAACAGCGCAACGGGAAGCGGATCACTTACCTCAGGCAATGGCAGGTTATCTGACATGGCTTGCAGGCAATTGGGAAGCGATCAAAGCTGATTTTCAGGAACGCATAACGAATTTGCGTAATGAAATGCGCGGCGATTATCACTTACGTACGCCCGAAATGTTTGCGAATTTGTTACTAGGTATCCAACAGGGTTTGACCTTTGCAAACCAAGCTGGTGCAATATCCAAAACAGAAGCAAGGGCTTTGTTCATCAATGCGAAAGCGGAGATCAAAAGTCTGGCAGAGTCTCAATCTGAACACGTGCGCGATGAACTCCCAACCCAAAGGTTTATCAACGTTCTAGAGGCGCTCATTGCACAAGGCGAATTCTATCTGAAAGACATGGAAGAAAATGCAGAAGGCGCAGGCAAGGCATGGCTTGGCTGGTTTGATGATGATTTTGTCTACATCCAAAGCGAGACGGCGTATAACGCTGTTTCCGAATTTCTGCGGAGGGAAGGAGGCGCGCCATTGTTGAAACAAAAAGGGCTGTATTCCATGCTCTCCAGATACGAATTAATCATGCCGGCTGAGGATAGAACAACTGCAACGGGCTTCTATAAAGGCAGGACCTATCGAGTCCTACGCTTCTATAAAAACAAGGTGCATTTCACCAAACAAAAAACCGATGTGAGGCCTACCCACTCTGGGGATATGGTGTGATTTGTGTTTTTTGTGTTGGATGTGTTGTTAAAAATTTTCGTTTTACGAGAGATAAAAGCATTAAAAACACATCCAACACATATCACACATTAAACGAGAATCGAAGACGGTTAAAAATATGGCAACTTTTACACCCTCTCTCACCCTCATCGGAGACGATCTAAACGATGAAATTCTCCAAGTCAAACCTATATCTGGAGATTTCAAAACGATCACGATCCGATGGAAAGCAGGCGTCAATTTCCAGACCATCCGCAACAAATGGAAGCGCCTACCTGATGGACGAATTGAAGCAGCGTATACGCCAGATGAATTAGCACACTGCCTGGAAGTGTTTGAATTGATAAGTGAACCCGTATAAACCAAGGTGTAGAAACCACTCTACAGCCGCAAAAATAGGTGAAAAATGTTAGTGCGATGTAATCCCCAAAAAGTACAGGAAGTCTACCTGCAAGCGCGATCTTGGCGAAAGGCTGCCGAGATATTGAATTGCGCTTATGGTGTGAGACTTTCCCATACGGCTTGGGCTGATTACGCAAAAGGCAAGCACGATATAGCAGATCCGGAAACACGATCCCGGCTGATGTTGCCGCCACGTCCCTGCCCATATTGCGGACGGAAGGATACGGTCCGCAAACAGAATCAGCAAAGCCAAATTCGAACCTATGGCTATCCCGCTCAGAAGAATAAATCTTTCCTTGAAGTATTGAGTACGCGGGAAGCTCCGCGGTAGTTTGTGTGAAGAGATAAGGCAATGCCAAAGAAATTACCGCCACTTGAAGTTGAAATTGTGCCAGGTGATAAATATGCCGATCTTGATTCGGCATGGCGTGAGGCATTGCCAACTTTTGCGGATGACCTGGCCGCCACAATCCGCCGGTTAATGGCTGATGGTTATTTCATCGTCAAAGACGGAAAGTTGATCCGCAACCCTGAAAGGATACGACAAGCAAATGAGTTATAAAGCGCCACCCAAAGATTTGATGCCTGGCAGCCACGTGATTTGTTACCTGAGGGATTCAGGCGGCGGAGCACAGGAACTATCTACCGGTCAACAATTGAATGAAATCAAAGCGTATTGTAAAAAGCATGATTTACTTTTAATCGAAGAGTTTATAGACGCAGCGAGATCGGGAACATCCACAGATAAACGTGATGAATTTGAACGGATGATAGACCGGTGCCGACACGAAGATTTTACAGACGGTTTGCTCGTGTGGAACTTTGCACGCTTTGCCCGCAACATGAACGACGCAATGTATTACAAAGCAGATTTGCGGCGGAGGGGCATTATCGTCCACAGTATTACCGATGAAATCCCGGACGGCGGATATTCGCAAGTTGTCGAAGTGATGATAGATATAGCCAATGAGGAAAAGAGCAAACAAACATCACGAGATACAAAGCGTGGATTATCGCAAAGGGCTAAAGATGGTTACATCCCGGGCGGGTCGACACCGCCGCGCGGCTATCGGGCTGTGCGGGAAGTCATATCGTCGCACCGCGACGGGAGCGCGCGCATTGGTACGAAGTTTGAGTCTGACCCTGAATTAGGTCCGTTGGTGACGCTGGCATTCAAGATGCGCGCAGAAGGTCGCAGTCTTAACGAGATAATCAATTCGCCTTGCGGGATTTTGTATAAAACCAAAGGGAGTTGGGTGACGTTTTTTCGGAACGAGGCATATCTTGGAATTATCAAATGCGGCGAAACGAAAATAGAAAATCATACGACTGTGCCGCCGCTAGTAGACCGCGCAACGTGGAACGCCGTTCAAGCATTGAGTAAGGAACTTGGTGCTCATGCGCCTGGAAACGTATTACACCCAAAGCGATATAACGCGCCGTCTTTGCTTTCAGGCCTGGCTGTTTGTATTCACTGCGGAACGCCGATCGTCCGCGAGGTATCCGGCGCAAAGCGGACTAAAACTGGAAAGTGGATTGCGTATGTTTGTGGCAAGAAGCGCAGTCAAAAATGGAGCGCGTGCGAGGGCAAGCAAATACAGGCAGCCAACGCCGACCGTGCGCTTATTGACGCGGTTTTGAATCAGGTGTTGACGGTGGAACGTGCCACTGAATTGATAAAGCAAATCCAGGCACGACTGTCTGATAATATTGAAATGGAGCGGCAAGAGAGGGCTTTGCGGGTGGCATTGTCAAATTGCGAAACAACTATTAGCCGTTTGCTGGATGCAATAGAATCCAGCAATTCAGTGACGGCAAAAGAACGTTTGAAAGACCGCGAGAACGAGCGTGCTCGCTTGCATTTTGAATTAAGTGTGATTACATCCCAAAGAAGCGCGACTGAAATTAAAATCACCCCGGAAGTATTGTCCATGACGCTTGACGTATGGCGCGGCGAGATCGAAGCCGCAAGAGATAGTAACGATATTAGAGGCTTACAAAGATACCTGAGACGATTCCTTGTGAAAGTTGAATTAGGGTATAAGACTGCCCGCCTTTGGTATACTTTCAGAAATCTTAATGCCTTTGCAAATAACTCTGCTATGCTACGGAACGATATGGTAGTTTGTCGGGACCGCAGTTACAACTCCCTTGCTTTTGGGAGAATAAAGGCAAAAACGCTAAAGTAGGTTGAAGTGCCACTATTGCGTTATTTTGCAACCAGACAGTTTCGACCACTAATCGAAGCTGTCTTTTTTTGTCAATTGGTAAAGTGCTACGCCAACTCGACAGATTCTCTTTCAGAGAATCTGTTAATGGCAGTGTAACATCCAATTTTATCTCGCGCAAGGTTTTAAGCTGCGCAGATTCCCTATCCCTTACAGCTTCGTAAGTTTCAAGTGGGATATCTCTACATAGAAATAAATTTCTGGTTTGTTCGATGTGGGTTTCAATTTCAGCGATCAAGTCTACAATATCCTGCGGTTTGACTGTTTCGCGCCAATTCTCAATCACTGCCAACAAATGATCGACAAGGTCTGTTTCAATTTGCTCTGCATCCACCATGTGCTGATCGCATAATCCCTTGCGCTCGACACGCGATGAGTCAACATAGTAAAACCGTCCTTTGGTAGAACAACCGCGCATTGTCCAATTGCAGGATGCACAGTGAAGAATACCTGTCAGCGGATACAAACGAATTGGCCACCCCTTTTTAGCGCGCGCATTTTTATATAACGTTCCGCGGATTTCCTGCACCTTTTGAAAAGTCTCCTGTGAAATAATGGCTGGATGCTTTCCCGGATACACCTCTTTCAATATCCGCCGCTTCTGACCGCTGTAATACGCAACCTGCCCTGTATAGAAAACATTGTTAAGCACACTGCGCACAAATTCCTTTGTAAACTCACGCTTCGCATTTGGCTTGCCGCGTTTCCCCCGTTGACGATAGAGGAGTTCAGAACCATCCGCCAAAGTGAAACTGCTCTTGTTGACGAATTCAGCAACTCGCAGAGTCGAGTATTTTCCAGTTACATAAAGTTCAAAGATCAAATCGACGGCATGTTGATCCACCGGATGCAGGATCAACGTTTTGCCATTGCTTTTATCGGGCGTCCCGAACTCAGGGCAGTAGCCTGCGCCATTGGCATCTTTGCAATCAGAACATAAACCTTTACAAAAGGCATACGGGACATTGCCGTTCCAATAGCCATCGCGGGCGCGTTGGACTTTGCCTTTGGTGGTCTCCTGGCGCAGGTTGTCAATGTATATCTCAGCCAGCATGCCCAAAACGGTCAAGGTCAGTTTGCCCCAGGGTGTCGTGAAGTCCAATCGTTCCTGTACGGATACAAAGAAGACGTCAGCCTCTTTGAGACGGTCGAGGGTGTTGAGCAGTCCGCTCAGGTGACGGTAGAAGCGATCGATCTTGTCCGCGATCACCACATCGAACTTATGCGCCTCGGCGTCCTCCATCATTTGTATGAACTGCGGACGCTTACTATCACGCTTGGCGGAGATACCTGCATCTGTGTACATGCCTGTCAACTCCCAGCCATGATCTTCAGCGTATCTGCGAATATTGTTCTCCTGTGCGTCCAAGCTGAATCCGTCCAGCTGCTCGCGCGAGGAGACGCGCCGGTAGCCCACAGCGCGTAACATAACATTGTCCATTTTTTATTTTCTCCTTTCATGGGTATAATCTGTTTTGGACAGTTTTACATTTTAGTCCAATCTTTCGGAGGCATGCATGGAATCACTCGCAGCTGGGCGTCGTAGAGCCAGGGCAAAAACATTTAATCCAAAACCTCTCGCCGCTCGTATTGATCAATTAATGAATGAAAAGAATATCAGTATGCGCAAGTCAGGCGTGGAGTCTGGATTGGATCATGAAACTATTCGGCGAATAAAAGATGGGGATCGACCCGATATGACGTATTGTATTTTGCTGGCGGATTACTTCGACATCAACCCCAATGAATTCCTGCAACTGGCGGACTGGCCCACCTTGAAGGCATTTGATATTCAGCGCGCCAGCGCCGAGAACCTGCCCCCTGAAGCTGTGGATGTGGCGCTTGATATTGCAAAAATCCCCGACCCTGGCACACGCAAGGAAGTGGCAAAGGCAGTCAGAACATTGTTGAAGAAGTATTTCAGTAAATAAAGATATTCCGTAATTTAGACAATTAAGCAAAGAGACTCCGTCCATTGTTGGCGGAGTCTCTTTGCTTCTATATGCCCCTCATTACAATCCGAGCAATTCCTTGAACGGTGCGTGCGCCACAACCTCCTGCATCCTGCCTTGCGAGTCAAAGTAAATGACTTGGAACATCCTGCCCAGCAAGCTGCGTTTTTCTCCGCTGGTTAGTTGTGCCCATAATTCAGGAAAATCCCGCAACTGCAGAAGTATCCCCTGCGCTTCAGTTCGGGCTGATGGTTTCAAGCCCTGCAACTGACGGCCAAGGTGAAGCGCCTGAGTATCGAATTCCGCTTGACCTATGTGACCATTGAGATACAACTGCCGATAGCGCGCCAATGATGCCCGCAGGTTGTGACCCTCGCGTTCAAATTCACTCAATCCCTCGCCGCTCAAATAGTATGCCATAATGGCTTCATACCACTCGGCTGGAATGACCAGTTTTTCGATCAGGTCTTGCAGTTGCGCTTCCATCTGCTCCGCGCGCAGGCAACTGCGCGTGTGCTTGGCAAGCAGTTCACCTGTCATTCTATCGGCTTGCGGACTCAGGGCAGACGCCGTCCGTTTGGATTTTTTCACGTAGCGGTTCTGTAATGTGGCGCAGCGATAATAACGAGTGGCTTTCTTGCTGCCTGTTGATCCGCGTAACGGGGACACGCGCCCATCGTGCTGATAACACTCCCAGCACTGTGCTATTCCTGTGAGCAGGGATTCGTTTCGCGGACGTGAACTTTTGGTGGGAGTCCTACTTTTTCCCTTGCGAATTTGCTGCAGGCGCTGCCACGTTTCGACTGAGATCAAAGCCTCGTGCTGTCCCTGTTGAATTTCGAGGATTTGCCGCGCGCTGATCTCGGGGCGCGGTGATCTGACCTTTTGCGGATTCTCCAAGTCGTCTTCCATGTCCAATGCGGGGCGTGGATAACGCGCTACTAGTCCCGCATGAAAGGGTGCCGCGATCAGCGCACGGATACTGTCTGCCTTGAATTCGTTGCCTATATTCTTTTCAGCAGAAATATTCCTAGGTCGAAACTTGACCATTGAGCCATCGGGCAGTGTGAACCAATTGCAATTAAGATGGCTGGCGATCTCACGATAACTCCAATATTGCAAGTAGAGATTCGCCACAAGTGGAATTACATGCCGGTCAATTGGATGAGCGACGGCGATCCGTCCACGCTGGCTGTCAGCGCGATCTATGTTGCCTACGTTGGGACAATAATCGGGTCCGTGTGCGTCGGTGCAAGTCGAACAAAGTCCATTGCAATATCCGAGCGGGATATTCCCGTTGGGCAGTCCGCGGCGGATGCGTTCGGATTTTGCTTCGCGTGTGCGTTCGCTGGTTTGGCGCACGTACATCTCTGCCATCGCGCCCAGCACGTATAGGACAAGCCGCCCCCACCAGGTTTCAGGGTCAATTTGTTCGGTGACACTGATGAATTGAACATGATACTTTTTGCACAGACGCACAAACTCTAATTGAGATTCAAGGTTGCGATATAGACGATCCAGCCGATGCACCACCACTGTTTTGACACGTCTGGCTTTGATATCCGCGACCAATCTTTGCAGTTCTTTGCGGCGGCTGTTCCTGCCTGTTTTGTACGGGTCGCTGTATAGCTTGATGTCTGTCGCGCCTTTTTCGCGAGCATAAGCTTCGGCACGGTCGGGTTGGATTTCTAAAGAGTAGCTGTAGCCGTGTGTCTCTTCACGCGATAGACGGGTGTAGACTGCCCAGGTATCAACCTGCTTTCCTTGTTCGATCTGTTGAAGCTCTGAGTGGATCAACAGCTTGAGTTCTTCAAACGAGCTTGGGGGATCAATAAGGTTGGTATGCTTACTCATCCTAAGATTCCGCGTCCTGAACGGGTTCCTCCTGATCTTTGACAGGTTGAACTACGGGCGGCAGGTCAAGTTCGACCGTGCGCCCCGCGATACGGCGCAGAGCCAATCCCAGTTGATGGATAAAGACTTCTACACGTTCAGAGGGGGATAACGATTCGTTTTTCATTTTGCAAACTCCTGCTAAGAATTTGCGCAGCGCGCCGCGCATCAAAGTAAAATTTTACATGCGACAGCGCACAAGCATATCAATATCCTCTTCTCAAATCTAGTGGAGATTTCTCCTATAAATCAAGTGAATGTTGGTATGCAAAGATGCCTGCCAACATCCCATAGGAGCCATACTTTAGAATGCCCAGTTTTGAACAAGATCACAAACAAGCCTCCATCACACTTTATTCCGTAGTTGCACTAAACACAAAACCTGAATTAAAAAACACAATTAACAGGACGGAGGCGGCTCAGGCTTTGGCTGCCTTGCTTCAAATTGACCGCAGTACGCCCATGTCCTGGCTGCGCGGTGATTTCAAGAAACACCCCGTCTCGCGCGAGAATTTCCTGCGGTTTGTCCGAGCGTATCGAAACAAGCCCGGGCTTGAATCCCCAAAAGAAATCATCATGCTTGCGATCAATCTGTATGGATTGGACTACAAAAAAACCATCGAGCTTCTGGACCCAGCAGACCGTGCAAGTAACCTAACTCAGGATGTCCCGCTACTATTGCATGATAGTACAAGCTTGGTGACGACGATTTGCAATCTAATTGAGTCAAGTCCTTCAGAAGAGGTCAAAAGTGCGTGGGGAACGATGATTGCTTATCAATGGTATGACCGTAATCCTCGTCGCAGAAATCTTTTGATGTAAGCCCCCAAACAAGGGAAGTAATTTGGATATAGTACATGAACCCGCCCTGATCTTATGCGATCGGCACGGGTATATTTGCTTTGTTTCAATAATTTTCGCTCAAACGCGCTGCGAGTTGAAAATTATGGATACAGTTCCAACACATTCTCCCGTGTATACTTGCCATATGGATTCCCTCTCCGGTGCCGTTGAGCGCATCACCTATTACAATTCTGAAAATGGATATACAGTGTTGCGCCTGCGCCCGGACACCAAAATGGCAAATCGCTTCACCAATAAATCCAGTCTGAATGCCGATGGGTTAGCTACAGTTGTGGGGAGTTTGCCCGAACTTTCGCCAGGGGAACATTTACGCCTGCAAGGTCAATGGGATAACCATCCAAAACACGGTCCACAATTCAAGGCTGAAGTTTGCGAACAAACCCTGCCCGCCACAGTGGCGGGGATTCAGGGTTATCTCGGTTCGGGGATGATTAAGGGCATCGGTCCGCGCTTCGCCGAGCGTATCGTGGATAGGTTCAAGGAAGAGACCTTCGAGGTCATCGAGTCTGCTCCGCAGCGCCTGCTCGAAGTACCAGGCATCGGCGAGGAGCGCGTGAGGAAGATCACTGCCGCGTGGAAGGAACAGAAGCAGGTCAAGGAAATCATGGTCTTCCTGCACGGGCATGGCGTCAGTACCAATCTGGCTGTGAAGATATACAAGACATACGGCGACGCTACGCTGGAGACCGTCCAGAAGAATCCGTATCAACTCGAACGCGATATTTACGGCGTGGGATTCAAGACCGCAGACCGCATTGCGCAGGCATTGGGACTTCCAGCCGATCATCCCTCGCGCATCGAGGCGGGAATCGTCTTCGCATTGAATGAGATGATCAACGAGGGGCATATCTATGTTCCGCGTGAATTATTGGCGCAGAAAGCCATCGAGTTGCTGGCAGTGCCGCAGGAATTGATTGCACCAGCGCTTGAACGCCTGGCGCAGGATGAACGCATCCGCCCAGAGATGATTCCTCTGCAGGGCGGGAACGATAAAGGCAAAGGGGTGATCTCCGAAGCGCAGGCAATGTACGGTACACCTGTCATCTATTTGACCCCGCTTTATTTTGGCGAGAAAGGGGTGGCGGAGCGGCTGCGGACTCTGGCAGGCTCTGCCTCACAAGTTGGGACAATCAATCACAGCCTCTTTCCCGTTGAAAATCTATCCGAGGAACAACAGGCTGCGGTGAATATGGCATTGACCCATCCGCTCAGCATTTTAACGGGTGGACCGGGGACGGGCAAGACCACCTGCCTAAAGGCGCTGATTTCCACGCTTGTGGAACAGCATAAAAGTTTTGCATTGGCATCTCCGACAGGACGGGCGGCGAAGCGGCTCTCCGAGGCAACGGGACATCCAGCCAGCACCATCCATCGCCTGTTGGAATTCTCCCCCGTGGAGGGCTTCAAGCACGATGAAGCCAATCCGCTCGACCTTGATTTTCTGGTTGTGGATGAAGCATCGATGCTTGATCTGCTGTTGATGAACAATCTACTCAAGGCGGTGCGACCTGGCACGCATGTCCTCTTCGTGGGGGATGTGGATCAACTGCCGTCGGTGGGCGCTGGCGATGTATTGCGGGACATCATTCATAGTGGGATGGCTCATGTCACGCGCTTGAACAGTATCTTCCGTCAGGCTGCGGATTCGGCGATCATCACCAATGCCCATCTGATCAATCAAGGCAAGTTCCCGAAGTTCGCCAAAGGCGAGGGCGACTTCTTCCTCTTCCCTGCCGAGGATGCGACTGCCGCCGCAGACTGGATCGTGGATGTGGTCTCGGAGCGCATCCCGCAGAAGTTTGGCTTCGACGCTGTGCGGGATGTTCAGGTATTGGCTCCCATTTATCGCGGACCCGCTGGAGTCATTGCCTTGAACGAACGCTTGCAGGAGAAGCTCAATCCGCCACTGGAGAGCAAGCCCGAGCGCAAATTGTATGGGACAATCTTTCGCCTTGGCGACAAGGTGATGCAGACTCAGAACAACTACGACAAGGATGTCTACAATGGCGATATTGGTTTTGTCAGTTCGATTGATGTCGTAGAACAAACACTTATTCTGGACTTCGATGGGCGAACCGCAACTTATGATTGGAGTGACGCCGACCAACTGACCCTTGCCTATGTGGTTTCGATCCACAAAGCGCAGGGTTCGGAGTTTCCCGTAGTGGTGATGCCGATCGTGACCCAACACTACACCATGCTCCAGCGCAACCTGCTGTATACTGCGATCACCCGCGCAAGGAAACTATGCGTGCTGGCGGGCAATCCCCGCGCCATCAGCATAGCTGTGCGGAATAACAAGGTGTCGCAACGTTTCACCGCGCTAGAGTGGAGGCTGGGAAAGGGTTCGTGATTTCTCTTCCTTTTATACCTTGTTAGTTCATGCGCTTCCTGTTGGTGACAGGTATCATGGAGATGGACGCCGAGCGCGGGGAGCCTTTTCTCAGGGCGGAAAGGGTGTCGCTGGTCAAAGAGTAGTCAAATCCGCAAGAGAATTGCCTTCGCCCCTATATGGTAAACTTGTTCTATAAATGCTTCTTGAGGAGAAAATAGTGGAACCTGGCGGTATCAAACCCATGTTTGGTGGGCATGAAAAGTTTGTTTTTCGTTATGGATGGCTAAAGAAGGGAGTAGATGCCATAAAAGAGAACCCGCTGGTTTTCACTGACGAAGAGGCTTTAGCGACACTTGGTGTTGGAAAGAACATGGTTCGTTCCATTCGACATTGGTGCCTTGCTATCGGGTTGGTTGTGGAAACGAAAGAGCCAAGCCTGCCCCGACCTTTGAAACTCACGGAACTCGCGAAAAAACTTATTTCAGGAAAAAGCAGTTGGGATCCATATTTTGAGGATATTGGATCACTTTGGCTGTTGCACTGGCAGTTAACCAATAACCTCGTGCGTGGGTATGTTTGGAATCTTATTTTTTCGTCTTATCTTGAATCTGAATTTGATAAAAAACAAATTCAGTTCTTTCTAAAAAAGCATATTGAACAAGCTGGAATCAAAACTACCGACGGCACGATTGAGCGGGAAGTGGATTGTTGCTTACGGACTTATGTTCCTTCCATGCGCGGTAAGTCCGGTGTAATTTCAGAAGAAAGCTTGGATTGTCCATTAGCAGAACTTGATATTATCCGATATGTCGTAGACGATAATGTATATCGTTTTAATAACGGGGCTAAGCCTTCTTTGCCAGTGGGTATCTTTGGTTATGCCCTCTTGCAATATTTACCCTCGATTGTGACTTCACGAAGAACAGTGTCTGTTGATGAGTGTGTATACAATCACGGGAGCCCCGGGCAGGCATTCAAACTTGATGAAAATAGTGTGGTTGAGTACTTAGAAACCATTGAAGAACTAACTAACGGAAAGATTCGATTGCAAGAAACCGCTGGATTACGGCAGGTTTATCTACATAACTCCGTAGCAAGTGATTTCGATTCTTATGCATTAGATATGTTGAAGGGGCATTATGAGCAAAAATAGTCAACCCACTCTCATTGAAGTATTAAATATTCGCCAGAGCGGAGTGCGATCTATCAATGTAGAAGCTGACCTCCAGAACGACTCCCTTTTGGACGAGTATGTTTTCACCGGACAGTCTCGCTCCAGTTTGGAAAGAATGCTGGTACGTTTTGAAGGTGTTTCTCCAGCAAGGTCATGGACTTTGACAGGTCCCTATGGTTCAGGGAAATCTTATTATGGGCTTTTCCTAATGAACTTGATGGGAACGGCTCAGCAGAATCACAAAAAGGTTTTAAAACAATTAAAAGCGGTTGATACCCTTCTGAGCGGACAGGTCACCCATGCCTTGAATCATGGCAGTACGCTAGGATTGCTGCCTATTCCGATTACTGGTTTTCGGGCGTCTTTGCAAGAATGTTTGAAACATGGACTAAGTCAGTCGTTTGGGAAGTTGCGCGGAAACGCCAGTACCAAAGTCCTTGTGCGTGAATTAGAACATTGGAATGCTGATGTTGATAGTCGTGTTGTGATCGAGTGGCTCAAGAGGCTGACAAAAGCCTTGCGTGAACTGGGATACTTGGGCGCATTAATGATCTTTGACGAGATGGGAAAGCCCCTGGAATACGCTGCCTCTCACCCTGATTTTACGGATATTTATTTGTTGCAAGAATTAGCTGAATTTGCCAACCGAAGCGGAGATTCCCCGTTTATGTTTGTTGGTATTTTGCACCAGGCATTTGAAAGATATGCTGCGCTTTTAGACAGCAAGACTCAACGTGAATGGGCAAAGGTACAAGGCAGATTTGAAGATATTGCCTTTCAAGAACCCCCAACGCAGCAATTACGATTACTGGCAAAAGCCATTGAGTATTCAGACGAAAAACGGATAAAAGGGGCATTATCTTCTATAAAAGAAATTGCGGGAAAGATAGCCAGCAATGGTTGGCGTCCGCCAATGTTAAAGCCGGAAGAATTTGTGGATCTTTCGCTTCATTCTTATCCGTTTCACCCGACATCTTTAGTAGCATTGCCGTATTTGTTTAAACGATTGGCGCAAAACGAGCGATCCATTTTTGCATATCTGGCTTCTCATGAACCAGCCGGGTTCCAAGATTTTATTTCGAAAAATGAAATCAATTCATTTATACACCTGCCAGACTTGTTTGATTACCTCTCTGCAAATTTCCAAGGGCGATTGTACGCTACTGGCAGGGCAAGAGCAATTACTGAGACTATGGATCGCCTCAGCAACGTATCTGATCCCGAACTAACTCGAATCGAAACAGACACCTTGAAAACAATCGGCTTGCTTAATTGGCTTGCCGAAGTGAGTCATCTTCATGCAACCGAGAATAACGTTTTTGACGCATTACGATCTCAGTATGCAACCGACAGCGATATTCGTAATGCGCTAAAAAATCTACAAGCACGCTCCCTAATTGTTTACCGTCGTTTCAATAAGACATATTCCATTTGGCAGGGGAGTGACGTAGATATTGAAGAACGCTTACAGGAGGCGCGTCAGCAACTTAGCGGTTCTTTCAGTATGGCAGAGGTTGTACAGAAATATTTGCCCCCGCGCCCAATCGTCGCACGGCGGCATAGTTATACTTTTGGCGTAACCCGGTATTTTGAGGTGCGCTACATAGATTCTTTTATACGAAATCAGGCGAATCTATCTCCTTCAACCGGGGCCAGCGGAATTGTATTGGTGTGTTTGTCCGCCAACTTTTCAGAAGCAGATCAATTTACTCAATGGGCAAACTCAGCAGAAATTGCTGGACGCTCAGACCTGGTAGTGGGTGTTTTGGAAAAAACGGGACGCCTTACCGATCTGTTGTCTGAGATTCGCGCGCTTCATTGGGTGCAGGACAATACAGGCGAATTGCATGGCGATCCTGTTGCGCGGCGGGAATTACGAACCCGATTTGGCGCACTTGAAACCTTGATCCAAAATGAAATAGAAAATGCGCTTAGTTCTCATCGCTTGACCGACGCGACGTTATGCAAATGGATGTACAAAGGCAAAAGCCTTGTTAGCAAGCGGAATGAAGGGCTTTCGCATTTACTATCCAAAATATGCGATGATTTGTACATTCAAAGTCCAACGATTTGGAATGAGATCATCAATCGCCGTGCATTATCTTCGCAGGGCGCGGCAGCGAGACGCAATTTAATTCAGGCGATGTTCGATCACCCAACGGAGACAAGTTTGGGTATCGTGGGCTTTCCTCCAGAGCGAAGCATATATGACAGTATGTTGAAGGCGAGTGGGTTACATCGAGAAATAAAAAAGGGGCTGTGGGAATTTGCCGCGCTAACGAAGAATGATCCCCAGGGAATATTGCCTGCATGGGGTGAAATGACCCGATTTATTTTCGGCGAGACTTTTGAACCTCGCAGCGTTCAGGACCTTTTTCACTTATTGAATATGCCGCCATTTGGCATTACCGATGGCGTCCTTCCAGTTTTGCTTAGCGTTTTCTTGATCATCTATCAAAACGAAACAACGTTGTATCGCGAAGGCTCATTATTACCCGAACCAACCATTGCTGACTGGGAAGTGTTGTTACGCAGACCTGAGCTGTTTTCTGTCGCGGGTTGCAAAATCACTGGGACACGCCAGGCAATCGTGGAAAGATTCGCGCGTGGGTATCAAACAGAACCTGCGGTGATGCCCGTTGTCAGAGTGTTAATCCGCGGCTTGAAATCACTACCTGAACATACATGGCGCACCAGTCGTATTTCCAAACACGCGCAAGCAGTTCGAACAGCTGTAGATCAAGCCAAGTCTCCAGAACGCCTTTTGTTTTCAGATCTGCCGCTTGCACTTGAGATGGAGCCATTTGAGGATAAGCGTTTGGACAAGGATAAGGTGGAGCAGTTTTTTGCCCGCCTTAATAGCGCCCTGACGGAGTTATCTAATGAAACCCCCAGGCTTTTGGAATGGGGCAGAGATGAGTGGCTGGCTGCCTGTGGGCTTGGAAAGGGCGAGGATAGTTGGAATCTGTTTTGCACTATTGCGGTTGATCTCGCGCCTCACGTAACGAATTCAAATCTGCTCCCGCTGTTGAAGCGTGCTGCCGAATCTGAAGATGGGCGCACTGCCCTTGAGAGCGTGCTTGCCTATATTGCCAATCGCCCGTATAAAAACTGGACTGATATTGACACGGATATTTTTTCCGAGAAGGTATCTATTTATGCCAAGGCATTTCGCGCCGCGCAAAAAGGCTATGTTCCAGAAGCCAGTCTATCTCATGAGCAGCGAATACAGAGTCGCGCCATTGCTGAAAATCTTCGCCAACAACTGAAAAAGGCTAAATCAGAAGATACACAAGTTTTGCGGGTCGCCTTGCAGATGTTGCTGCAAGAAATGACCGACGAACACGAAACGAAATTGTAAAGAATCCGCACGTATTTCCATCGTATAATCCAACACATTAATCAGAATACTTTAGTGGTATTTGAGAGGACACACATGACCACAGATGTACAGAAACCCCTTCGACATATCCTTTCCCTATCAGGTGGTAAAGACAGTACCGCCTTGGCTATCTTCATGCGCGATCGCATCAAAAATGTTGAGTATGTTTTTTGCGACACTGGGGAAGAACTCCCAGAAACTTACGAATATTTAGATCGCCTTGAGGTTTTCTTAGGAAAACAAATTAACCGTTTAAACCCTGACAGACCTTTCAGACACTATTTGCAAATATATCGAGGTGTCTTACCTGATGCTCGGACAAGATGGTGTACGAGAAAGTTAAAAATCGAACCTTTTGAAAGATTTGTTGGAGATGATCCGTGTATAAGTTATGTAGGTATCAGAGCAGACGAAGCCCATCGCAAAGGATACATCTCAACCAAGCCTAACATCACAGCCGTATATCCATTTATTGATGCTGGAATAACAAAAGATGACGTTTTTCGCCTACTAGAAGAAAGTGGACTAGGATTACCTAAATATTATGATTGGCGTTCTCGTTCTGGATGCTATTTTTGCTTTTTCCAACAGAAGGTTGAGTGGGTTGGTCTTTTAGAAAATCATCCTGAGTTGTACGAAAAAGCTGGTGAGTTTGAAAAAAAAGATGAAGTGACAGGCGAATCTTACACGTGGGGCGCCAACGAAAGTTTGGATGAATTAAGAGATGCCGAGAGAGTAGATAGAATAAAAGCAGAACACGCCCGTTTTCAAGAACGACGCAAAAACCAAAATAAAAACCAGACTCTAAGTGACGTTTTTGGTTTAGGCGAAGTGGAAGGTGGCGACCAATCTTGCTTGGTGTGTCATTTATAGGAATCAGATATGGATGCTGAAACTATGAGCTTGCAGGAAAAATTGGATCACTTAAAAAAAGAAATCCAAAAAATGCAGAGAGATATTACTCATGGTCACAAAAAACCACACAAGTTGGTTATGTTGCTTGCTGTTCTTGATTTATTTGAAAAGCATATCATCAGTGAAAACAAAATTTACTTCAACGATGATTTAACTGAAAGTTTTTCAAATGTATTCAACCTAATTCGCGCTAAAGGAGATTGGAATCAACCTGCTCCTCCTTTTTTTCATCTGAGAACATCAAGTTTTTGGAAGCATAAAATTAAAGACGGGCAGGAAGTTCAATACTCCAAACTATCAACCTCAGGGGGAGGCACTAAACGAATAGAAGAAAATATTGATTACGCTTACTTAACCGACTCTGCTTACGAAGTATTCTCAAATAAAGAAGCACGACAAAATATCCGAGAATTAATAACAACAATATTGAATCCGCTCTCTAATTTTGAAGATTCTGCTCCAATAAGATAAGAGGTGGAATGCTGACTACATCGAGTAATCTATGCTTAGAGATGGAGGACGACAATGCCCGACAAATTTGTTATTAGTTTTCATGAAAGCTTCTCTATATCAAGAGAATCACTGAAACAAATTTTGCGCAATGCACATGAAAACAACGGTAAATTTAGCAAAAAATTCTTAATAAATACACCTTTAGGTACGAACTACCAAAAAGCGATGCCTCGTTACGCTTTTCGCTCTGGCTTATTAGACAAGAATAATAGCCTGACAATATTTGGACAACATGTCGCTAAACGCGACCTTGCGCTTGAAAAACCCGAAACTCAATGGCTTTTGCATTATCACCTTGCTTCTCCGCATGGAGCAACATCTTTCTGGAATCGGCTAGTGTGCAAATACTTTTTAGTGAGCAATTCATTCAATGATGAAGATTTGATTAGTTACCTAACAGATCTATTGAAAATAGAGGCAAATAAATCGCCAGCACCACGCTCGATCCGTAGCACAATTACTGCATTTACTGGCACATATCTTAAGACAGACGGTCTACGAAGATTGAATTTACTGCAAGAAACCGTCCAAAATACATACCGTGTGCAGTCAACAGACACTCCTCCTATATGGGCGCTTGGATATGCCCTGACAGAATATTGGAGTGCCCACTACGGCGCGCAACTAACCATAGACTTGGACGATCTGATAAAAGGAGACTTTGCCGCCATTTTTCTATTAGGCGAAGAACGCTTAACCAATTTACTCTTAGAACTAAAACAAGAAGGCATGATAGATTTGTATCGTACGTCCCGTCCTTATCAGGTTGTGTTACTACAGCCAAATCCAGAATATGCCCTACAAAGGATATACAAGGAATGACCTATGAATGTTGAAACCTTGCGGGATAATCTTCGCCAGCCTGGCGCGCGAATTGGCGTAGGCGTTTGGATCATACCGCATTCATATCTTGGGCAAGAATCTTCCATTGCCGCCCGACTGGATGTTCAATTCTTGGACATACGCCAGGCATACTTAGACAACCTTCCTAAAGGGGCAGTTTTTTCAGGTTTAACCCGCACAGGGGGGTATCAGAATCTTACTCGCCTTTTACGTAATATCACCCAAACAACACATACGCGAGATTGCTTGCTTGCGCACACGCTTGATTTGTTACTGCTAGGACTGGAAGTGAATGAACGCGAAATCTTTTGGCGCGAAGCATTCGAAGGTTTACCGTATCCCCTCACGAAGTTAATTTTAGCCATACCAGAAAATTCGTCTGAAATTTTTCCGCTCACAATAAAAAACCAGTACAACACCCAAATCGCTGAAGGTCTTTTGTCCCAATAAAAGGAGGGAACAAAGCGTATCGAAGAAATCATTCAAATGGATGTGGAAGGTGATTTTCGTTCAGACGTACAACTAAGCGACTTCAACAATCCCACGTTGAATCCCGAACTTCTCAGAAACTATATTTTTACGGTTCATGCGCCAGCGACCATTGGCGCCGCGCAACGCAATTATTCCGCCAAAGACGTTTTGGACATGTTGAAAACTGCGTTCACTGTTGAACGTATTGAAAATCGCGTTGTCCTCACTGCCAATTATGGACGCGGAAAAAGCCATCTCGCATTGACGCTCGCCAATTTTTTTGCTCGTCCAATCGATTCTAAAGAAAAAGAAGTAGAAACTGTGCTTAATCGGCTTCAACAAGCGCTCAATAACCCATCCCAGCTTGCGGGCTATCGCGATTTTAAAAAGAGCAAAGGTGAGTTTTTGGTTGTGCGCCTGCAAGGCGACGCATTCGGCGATTTACAAGAAGGCTTTATTCGAGCATTAGAAGAGGCGTTAGCAGATCATCCTTCTACTCGTAAGATAGAAATTCCGTTTTGGTATCAACATGCCGAGCAATGGCTTAAAGGATTAGGAGTCGAGGCGCGAAGAAAAGCCGAGCAATTCCTAGCCAAGGAAAAGACAGACTTACCTTCTTTGACAGCTGGTTTACGACAACAAGAATCTTATCAGTTGGTGCGCGAACTCTTCAAACATTTGAATGGCGCGTACCCCGATTTTGGAAGAGAAATCAGCCTCGAAGAACTTGTTGTCTGGGCTGTAGATGAAGTCTGTATTCCTAAAAAATTGGGCGGTTTGTTAATTTTGTTTGATGAATTTAGCCTGTTCCTGAAAAAGTACATCATGTCTCAATCTGCTGGTAAATTGCAGGAATTGCTAAATGGCGTCAGCAAACGACAGGGAAAAAGTGCTTTCCTGGCTTTTTCCCAGCAAGATGTTGATGCGGTTGCAGCGACGTATGCACAGGGGCATCACCGCGAAGATGTAACAAAAGAATTGGAGCGTTTGCCTAAGGACAAACGCGCTTCGTTGTTTTCTTTGATGGAAGGGGTGTTAGATTCTTACTTAACACAAAACGACGCCAAGTGGGAATCCTGGAAAAATCAACAGCCTGTTAAGGGCGCATTGGCTCAGGCGCGGGAAATTGTTTTAGAGCAATTTAGCAGGCGCTACTCAAACGATTTACAATGGAATGTTGGTGCTTTTGATGGGAAAGTGGTTAAAGGTTGTTTTCCGCTGCACCCACTAACAACGGCAATTCTTTCTGCGCACGATTTTGATTCTGGCGCTGGGGATAATCCGCGCACTGCGCTGCAATTTGTACGCCAAACATGGCAAGAGGTAAAAAACCAATCTGCTCAATTTAAGGATGGCAGCCCAAATTTTGTTTTTCCTGTTGCGCTTGTTGACTTTTTTGGGGAACAATTATCGAAAAAATGGTATAACGCCTACCAACACGCTATTGAGATTGCTTCACAAGCATTAAGTATCCCCCAACGCAGAGTTTTGCAAGGCTTGTACCTTCAACAAGTGACGGGGATGAAGGCAAGAAGCAATGAGCAGATAGATTTGCTGTTTCATTTATGCGGGCTTGCAAGGGAGGAAATAAAAGACGCGCTAAAAGAACTGCGCGATCAAAAAATCATCAACTATGACCCCATAAGCAAACTTGCTTCTCTATGGCCCGCGAGCTCCCGTCCGCAAGAATTAGAAGAGATCATCAAGAAAGCGATTCAGTCTACTCCCGTAGACTCCAATTTGATGGAAAAAATAACATCTTCTTTGCAATCGCTGGAAGTCTCATCGCTTAACTTTGGTCACTCTACCGATTGGTCACCCCATCAAGTTGCACTAACATCAGAGATGTTTACAGTTGATGAACTAAAGAAATTTACCCAGCCCTACCGTGTTGGGGCTAATGGAATCGAGGAAAGCTCGCGCGGCTTAATCGTATGGCTAGCGGTCCAAACTGAGGAAGAGAAATTAAATTTACGACAAACTGCCCAGCGGATTTTGGACGAGGCGCTTGGTAAAAATCCTCATCCCATGCCGGTAGTTATAGTTCTGCCTCAACAACCCGTACCTGCTTTATTAACTTATGCGCGTCGCCTGCAGGCGCTCGAAAATATGAGTAATGCCGAGCGAGAAAAAATAGGCACAATGATGTATCAGCAAGAATTAGGGATGGCTGAAACAGAGTTCATGCAAGCCCTGGATGATCTGGTTGGTGATAAAGGACGATATCTCGACACGCAACGCAGAATAATCGAATATAGCTTGCCTGGCGCATATCGGACTTCGGTGCAAGCGCTTAAGAATTTATCTCTCAATTCTGTTGTGACGGAGTGCTATCGCCAGGCATACGCATATCGCCCGGAGTTCTACACTCAATATGCCGTTGGTGGAAAAGGAGCAAACAAACTGCGCGAGTCTGTTCAAAAAGTCGCGCACTGGCTATTTAACGATGATGCAGGCGCAAGTATTCGAAATTTAGGCAATAAAGATATTCAGCACAATCTTTCAAATTATTACCTAACTCAACAATGGGGATTGTTGGCAACCGAGGCTTTCACCATTCAGCGACCAACCGCCCGTCCGCTGCAGCACGTGTGGGATATGTTGGAGGAAACCTTCAAACCTGGATGCAGCGATATACTAGCTCGACCAATCATCATTAATTTACTCAACCCGCCATACGGGCATGACTACAATACATTGACCTTGTTATTTGCTGCTTGGATTGGCTGTCGTCAACATGAGATTCGAATTGCCTTAAGTGGACAGACAATTACGCTTACGCAGTTAAAGGGGTATTTTGAGGAATCAAGAGGCCCCCAGGATTTTCTTAACCGAATTTGCTCATCATCCCCGCTATCCATCAGCCGCTTGCGCCCTGATGAAACGTTTGCAGCAGCCAATCAAGTATTGGAACAAATTCGTAAAAACAAAACTTTTTCGACTTCAGAAGCACGGGAAGCGTTAGCGCAGCTGGAACAGGCACGCAATAATCCACGTTTTCCAGAGAACAAGCGAGAAGAAGAGAAAAAATTGCAGCCGCGCTTGGAAGACGCCCTTCAAAAAGCCCAGGAATACGATGGACAGGTAATCGCATGGCTCAAAAGAATTACAGAAAGCGACTTTGATGAACTATTACAGTCGCGTAATGACCTAAAAAACCTTTCTGTGCTTTCGCTTGTTTCGGCAAGTCAGCCGTCTTTAGTCGAACTTCAAAAAAACTGGGAGATAAAATTGAAAACGGCATTAGATGCGTTTTGTACTCAATATGCCCAGTTAAGCGATTCGACGGAGTACAAAAACCACGAAGCGCAACTCAAACGTACCCGCAAAGCGCTTGAGCAATATCCTGTGTTTGTTAAACAGGTAGATAAATCCCTAACAGAATTGTCTCAGCAATTTGAAGAGCTTAAGAAACAAGAAGGCGAAAAGGCAATAGTTACAAATATCAAGCGCACAATTAGCGACGCTCCTTTAAATGTTTTATATTCTTACCGTGATGAGTTGAATGGTTATAAAGACCTCTCTCCACAAACTTCTCGTTTGCGTGACGAAAAATTAAATCAAATCAGCAATCGTATTGAACAATACGAGCAAATTGGGCGAGAACTTCCAAAAGCTGTCGAACGCGTGAGCAGCACGGCCGATCTGCGCCAACAAAGAGATTTACTCTTACGCAACATGGAAAATCTGAAAGGCACACGCATATACGAAGCTCTACTTGAGACACAAGAGAACATTAACCAATTAGAGGATTTCTTTGAAAAAGAGCGTAGTCTTGAAATGTTATCTTTTGAGACCCCGCAAGCGTTGGATGAAGTCGAAGCGCGAATGGCAGAAATTGAGTCAGATTTTTCAGCCCTAATTGGCAAGGCGCAAAAGACCTTGCTAGACAAGAGGAAGCAAGAAATCAAAGAAATGCGCCGAAAAAGAACAGAGGAAGCTCGGGCTTGGCTAAAAGATGTCGCGCAACGCGCAAAAACAGATCATGACGTTGAAGTCTTGCTTCGCAAGATGGAAGCCCCACCTCTATTTTTGTCAACAGAGGACTTCGCAAAAATTCCTCAAATCAAAAAAATACTGCAAGAGCGATTGAAAAAAGACACATTGCTTCAAGTTGAAACTTTATTTCTAAAGTTAGACTCCAAGGCACGCCGTCAATTGATAAAGCATTTACAATCACTGATGGATCAAGAATCATGAAAGCCGAAGTTTTGCTTAATCGCTCAGGCAGCCTGCCTGCCATGCGAGGTTATCAACAAATTACCCGTGAAGTGGATTTTTTACAATATGCCACTGAAGATATTCCGCTCCTAATTTGCGGAGAGAAACTTTGTTCGTGGGCTGAATCTTTTTACAGATTGCATGGGCGTCCTTTTCGTTACCAAGAATCGGCAAGTGAAGCATTGCGACGCGCCTTTCCTGTACTTTCTGAAAAACAAGCAATTGAATTGGCAGGAAAAGCAAAACTAAGCTCATTGACTGTAGAAGAAATTTCAACTGAATTCATCCTTAAACACTGCTATCCTAACGATTTTCTTGTTTGGCAGACGATACCTTCACGAGAACATGCTGCTCACTGGCTGATATGGTTATACAAAAACGAGCCAACTGAAGCGGAGAATATTATTTTGAAAGAGTTCGCGGCTTTGATGGAAAGCAAGGCATCTGATCGCCCAGAAAAACTGATCTACCATGCTTGCAACAAAGAGCAATCTGTGAACTTGATACTCTTGTGGATGGGGTTGATAGATGAGGCAGAAGGTGATCTGGGCGAATTCCCAGTATCCCTACCTGCCGACCTTTTAGATGAAATAAAAACACAGTGGACAAATAAGATCATCACAACACAGGGCAGTTACTTTGAGAAAATGTTTACGTTTCCCCTTCCGCTTGCATTGCGTCAAGAACTGGCCGAATGCGCTGCACTGTTTTACGAGAAAAACAAAAATCATCTTACTCGTGAAATTCTTTGGAAATTACAACCCTATTTATCTTTGGATATGCTGTCAAAACTTGAAAAAGTTATTCCACCTCCAGAACCAACTCAAATGCCTGATGATGAAGAGTTGGTCTTGGGATGGTTTGAATCTTCATATCTTCCTTACCGTCGCTGGCAAGCACAGTATGGTGACAAAAGCACCGCCGAGCGTGCTCTTAAACATGCGCAATCTTTTACTGAGTGGTATCTAAACCACTATCCACAATGGCTCTTGCAGTCTGGTTGGATTTCGTTTCAACACTCAGTTCGTTTACGCGAGTCGGAAAGTGATGCTGTGATATTTTGTGTAATATTGGATGGATTACCTGCATGGGACGCGGAAGAATTCACCCGACAGGTCTCTGCGAAAATAGAACGATTAGTTCTTCAGAAAAAGTCTTATTGTTTTGCTCCACTACCTACAGTAACTCAGTTTGCTAAAGAATCTTTACTCAGAGGCGTTCCACCATATTTTGTGAGCCAAACTACCCTATTAGGAAAAATACTGCCGGATGACGGCTCACCCTTGCAAAAATTAATGAATACTCAGCCTAAAGATATTATTTTTTGGCGTGTTAGCCAGCCTGATGCCGCTTATCATTTTGAGAGTGAATCAAAACGTGAGCGTCAAGTTCGCGCGGAGCTTGAATCGATCCTTTACGCAATCAAGGATGTAGTTGAAAAACTTCCTCCTCACCTTTTATTGCAAATTATTATTACGAGCGATCATGGTAGACTTTTTAATGCAAAATCACCGCGCAGCCTGACCGTTCCCAGCGGAATGCAGGCGCATGGACGGGTCGCTTGGGGTAAATCACAAAAAGAGTTCAATGAAAGCGGTTTTGAGATAGATGAAAAAGAATTGCAGATTGCCGTTCATGGCGAGCGATTTGGGATGACTGAAGATATGGTGATTGCTTTTGGGGAAGAGAGTTTTAAAGGCGCAAGAAGTGGGCACGAATCATACCCACATGGTGGGTTATTCCCAGAAGAAGCAATTGTCCCTTGGTTTGTTTTTCAGCGTGACGCGCAAAAAATAAATTTACAAATTACAATGCTCGGAAAAGCAGAATCAGGAAAACCTGGCGTTGCTATCATTAATGTGATTAACGCAAGTCAAATAAAATTGGAGTGTTTATCTGTTTCTCTTTCAACTAAAACACAAGCAGATGGAACATGGCAGATTTTGCCGTTATGCGAAACTAAATTGCAAATTGCATTCAATACCTGGCCCTCGAAATCTGATTTGGAAAATCTTAAGGCGCGCTTGCTATTTCAGCAGCCCAATGGCGCAACATTTACGGTTGAAGTCAAACCGTTATTGGAAGTAACGTCTTTATATGAACGCGACTCTTCTTTGTTGAAGGATTTAGAACTATGACCGATTTACTTACCCCCGAAGATTTAAACCGAAAAGTAAGCGAGATATTTGGTCCGCTTGCAATTCATAAACGCCGCTTGCCTAGCAGCCAATTGAACAAGCGTAATATGCCTGCATACGTCGCGGAATGGATTTTAGACAGTCTAGTTCCAGGAGAGGGTGATGTTACCTCAGAAGAATTAGCAAAAGTCCAGTCTTGGGCAGATCGTTTTGTTCCCCCTCCAGACGAGTCGAGAATCATTAAAAATCGTTTACTCAATGGCGAAATGGTTAAAGCCCTAACCCCCGTTGAAGTTGAAATTGTGCTTACTCGGCGTACAAAAGAGCGTTTAGCGCAACTTAAACTGCTTGGACTGACCGATGTTAATATTGCAGATGGCATTGTAGAAGAATATCCAGAACTACTCAAGCAAGGCATGTGGGGCGTTGTTGAATTAATGGACACCCAAGAAGGAATTGCCTTAACTTCTTTCAAGCCAATGCAGGCATCAGTTAACTTGGAGATATTCAAAAACAAAAGAGGTGAGTTTTCTCTAGATGAGTGGCGCGCATTGCTATTAACATCAATGGGCTATAACCCTTGGAAATTTAACGAGATTGAAAAAACATACTTGCTTTGTCGCTTGCTCCCATTAGTCGAAAAAAATTTGCATTTACTCGAACTTGCCCCAAAGGGTACAGGTAAGAGCTATTTATACGAGAATATTAATCCGCGCGTTCGCTTACTTAGTGGGGGAAATGTTTCACCTGCCGTTTTATTTGTAAACAACGCTAGTGGTCAATGGGGCCTTTTAGCTCGTTTCGCCGTGGTTGTATTAGACGAAGTCCAAACGCTCAAATTCGAAAAGCCGCAGGAAATCGTGGGGGGGTTAAAAGGCTTTCTTGCAAATGGGCGACTAACACGTGGCGGAATGTACGAGACTACTAGTGGGTGCAGCTTAGTTATGCTTGCAAATATCACCCTTGATAGCGAGCAGCGCCCCGTTCTCACTCCGCTTGTTAAAGAACTTCCCTACTTTATGCAAGAAACGGCATTTATAGATCGTTTGCGCGGTATCATTCCGGGGTGGAAAGTTCGTAAATTAAGTAAGCAATCTTTTGCAGAAGGTATTGGGTTAAAGTCTGATTTTTTTGGAGACGCGCTTCTAGCTTTACGAGAAGACATGATGGCAAATCAATACGCAAGCCGCGCAATTATTCTAAAAGGCAAAAAATCCTATAAACGCAATGAGGATGCCGTACAAATGATGGCCAGTGGGCTAATGAAACTACAGTTTCCCCACGGAAAAGCTAGCTCAGAAGAATACGAAATTTACTGTGTTCGTCCAGCTATTGAATTACGCCAAATCGTTTGGGATCAATTGTATACACTTGATGCGGAATATCGACAATACGATGAAGAAATTCAATATGAATTAGCTGTGTAATAATGAATGACTTGATCTACCTTGACTACAACGCTACTACTCCCTGCGATCCTCGTGTCGTTGAAAAAATGTTGCCTTTTTTCGGAGAGACTTACGGCAATCCTTCCAACGGTCTTCACATTCAAGGTCGCAAATCAGCAAAAGCGGTAGACGATGCCCGAGAGCTGGTTGCTAGCTTAATTGGCGCAAGATTTAACGAGGTTGTATTTACAAGCGGGGCAACAGAAAGCAACAACTTGGCAATATTGGGAATTGCGCACATGCGTCAAAATGGTAACCGAAAACGCATTGTGACATGTGTTGTAGAGCATAAAGCTGTTCTTTTGCCATGTAAAAAACTAAAAGAAAATGGGTTTGATGTTGTGTTTCTTTCTGTAGATAAAAATGGTAAAGTGTCTATGGAAGAAGCGCGACAAGCAATTAATGATGAAACCCTTTTGGTTTCTATACAAGGTGCAAACAACGAAGTTGGCACTCTTCAGCCGATAAAGGAACTTGCTGAAATTGCCCATCAGTATGGGGCTTTATTTCACTGTGATGCAGCGCAGGCGGTGGGGAAAATCCAAGTCGGCGTGGACGACTTGGAAGTTGATTTACTTTCAATGAGCGCCCACAAGTTATATGGTCCCAAAGGGGTTGGGTCTCTGTATGTGCGTGGCGGTTCAAGCTCAATCCCGATGGAGCCTATCTGGTATGGTGGTGGGCAAGAAAACGGTCTGCGTTCGGGGACTACCAACGTTCCTGGTATTGTCGGGTTTGGAGAGGCGTGCTCCATTTCCAGTTCAGAATTGGCAGATGAGTTCACAAGAATAAAAGAAATACGAGACCAGATTGAATCTCAGCTAGCGTCACAAATCCTCTCAATGAGAATAAACGGTCACGATGCAGACAGATTACCAAATACAAGTAGCCTTACATTCCCAAATATAGATGCAGATGCTCTAATTCTGAATGCCCCTGAAATCATGATTGGTACAGGGTCCGCATGTACTTCTGGGGCAATTGAACCATCTCATGTATTGACCGCTATGGGTATCGGTCGAGACAACGCTTCATCTACAATTCGAATTAGTCTTGGGCGGTTTAATATGAAAAATGAGATAACTATTATCGTAAAAGCTATAAAGCAGGCTTTTGACTCTTTGAATGGATAAATTAGATTGTTTTTTAGCCCATAAAGAGACCTAGC
>Ga0172373_10000735_pt1 | contig 53902 bp, 51 predicted proteins | sample Lak10m_2_FD_114546 | JGI IMG/M metagenome (GOLD analysis project Ga0172373, IMG submission 114546) | Freshwater microbial communities from Kabuno Bay, South-Kivu, Congo - kab_092012_10m | ecosystem: Environmental > Aquatic > Freshwater > Lake | place: Democratic Republic of the Congo... | reverse complement strand
GCAAATATCAAGGTCGAAACCGCATCGGCGATCGAGTCTTTAGAAATGGGCTTGCTTCCGATTTCAACGGTTGAGGGCAAGTTTGGCGCAACTTACCTTAACCCTTCAGATCCGACGTTCAGGGTTGACTTTCTTACGCCCATGACATCGGATAGCAATGCGCCGGTTCACATTGAAGGGCTAGCTATTGCATTGCAGCCACTCAGGTTTATGGAGTTTTCCATGATAGAAACTGTTCAGGCTGCAGTTTTTTGTGGTGAGGGCTCTGTGTTAGTCAATATCCCCAGGCCGGATCGGTTTGCAGTCCATAAACTGATCGTATCGGCGGAGAGAAAAGCATCGGAAACAGCCAAAAGTAATAAGGATGTGCGCCAGGCCAATGTGCTTGCCAAATACTATGCTGACCACAGACCTGATGAACTTGCGAGAACTTGTGAGGAAGCAGCAAACAACGGGCCGGGTTGGGCGAAAAGGCTCAATGAGGGTTTACTAAGGCTAGAGAAACTGAATCCGGACCTTGCCGATACCATGATGAAATTCATTTCTACAAAAGCTGATTAACGAAGGTCCAATCCATGCTTACAATCAGACTTCCTGCTGACTTAGAAGAGCGACTGAATGACCTAGCAAAACAAACGGGGCGGTCCAAGACGGCATTGGCACGCGAGGCCATCATGGAATACTTGGTCGATCCTGAGGATTTTCATTTGGGGGAGTCCAGGGCCAGATTGGGTCGTAAAGCTTTCCTCTTGCCGAGGTGGAGCGTGAGCTTGGCCTAAGAATAGGTCTTTAGCGGTGCTAGCGCCCGTTAGCGGGAATAATTATGTGATCCGGTCTACTACTCGTACCTCGCTCTGACACGATGCTATTACCGGGCAATCCGAAATGCCATGAGCGCCGATAGAGATTGCCAAGAGATCCTTGTACTTAAAAAATGCTCTGCAACTGGACTCTTATCAAAATGATGCCGCTAATGGATTCAATCTAATAAATGTCAGCTACAACAGAACATCATATTTCTCGCAACGTTTTTGCCTCAATTATTCAAGTTGTAGTCAGCGGAGTAGTTTTTTTTATCCTCTATCGCTATCTCTATGATCGTCTTGGAGTAGAGCAGATTGGGGTATGGTCCCTCGTGATTGCTACGACTGCAGTTTCCAGAATTGGTGACCTGGGCTTGTCAGCTGCAGTAGTGAGATTTGTAGCCCAGGCGTATGCGGCTCAAGATCTTAAACGTGGATCGGAGATCGTGCAGACGATAGGCTTAACTCTAGCTGTGACCATGGCAGTGGTGCTGATCATTGTCTATCCACTAGCCAGTTTGATCTTGCCGTATTTCCTTCCTCAAGAGAGCTTGCCACTAGCTCTGATGGTGCTGCCATATGCAATGATTTCTTTATGGGTGATGGTGCTGGTAAGTGTGTTAAGTGGTGGATTGGACGGATGTATGCGTATGGATAAGCGTAGCTTTGCCATGGCATTGTCACATATGCTTTACCTTACACTTGCCGTCAGTATGGTGCCGCATTACGGCTTAGTTGGGGTTGCCATAGCGCAACTCACGCAGTCCGTTATTCTGATGGTGGCCCTTTGGTGGATGCTAAGACGGACCATGGAAGGCTTGCCAGTGATCCCGTATAAATGGAGTTTCTCTACTCTGAAAGAGGTCTTTGGTTACGGAGTCAGTTTTCAGATTATCAGTATTATGAACATGCTATTTGACCCTATCATCAAAGCCTTGATGAGTAAGCTAGGCGGCCTTGAATCTTTAGGTTTTTATGAAATGGCTAATCGACTTATTCTTCAGGGTAGGGCGATGATCGTTGAAGCAAGTCGTGTGATGGTTCCTGCAGTCGCCGCACTCCAGGAGCGAGACGCAAAAAGAGTAAACAAGATTTTTTTGAACGCTTACCAGGCAACCTTTTTCGTTTCAGTGGCGTTTTATGGGGTTGTCGGAATACTTCTGCCTATGGTTTCTATGTTGTGGTTAGGTCACTATCAGGCTACTTTCGTCGTTTTTGCTATGGTTCTTAATTTGGGATGGTTTGTAAATACATTGGTTGGCCCCGCATATTTTTCTAATCTAGGTTCGGGGAATTTGAAAGCAAATATGATAAGTCACGTTTTGATGTTGACTTTTGGAGCCGGCATTGGCTTCTTTGCGGGGAGCAAACATGGGGGAATTGGGGTTGTCGTAGGAATGACGGTAGGTTTGGCTACTGGAAGCATTTACCTGCTTGCTGCATACATTAAATCAGCCGGATTGAATGTATGGAATTTTCTTTTGCCGAGGTCACTGATCAACTTATTTTTGATATCGATTGCCTCCGTGATAACTGCTTATGGACTGATTGGTCATAACACTTCGATGCTAGTGGATCTCATACTTTCAATGTGTTTAAGTGGTTTGATGGTGCTATTTGTAATCCACCATCCGTTACTACAGCAACTGATGTCTTCCATTTTGCAGCGAAAATAACTTGAGGTATGCCTGGTGATGGACCAATGGGTCATCCGTTTTATTGAAGGTGTCATTCGAATTAGGGATGGAGTGAAATGCCTTTACTATCGGCGAAAACTCAGGGTATCCAGGCTGGATATCTATTTTCCTGTTTTTATCAGTAATTTTGAGAAATTACATCTTGGGGAAAACTGTGCAATAGCGTCATTTGTGCATATTTGGTCGAACGAGGAAGTGACCATTGGCGCTGAATCGATAATCGCTGCACATGTTCAAATATCCAGTTCTACACATAATTATCTTCGCAGGCCTTATAGGTCGGAGAGAATCGATCGTAAAGTGGTCATTGGCAGAAACGTTTGGATTGGTAGTGGTGCGATCGTTTTGCCAGGGGTGTCGATTGGAGACAACGCAGTCATAGGGGCGGGTTCCGTTGTTACCAAGGATGTTCCGGAAAACGCACTAGTCTATGGGGTTCCTGCAAGAGTGATAAAAGATCTCGGCGATCGTCAAGCAGGGGTCAAGGGCTTTAATGAAAATTCTTAATGATTTTAGGTGGCAGTTTTGTCCGCTTTGCTTTTCCAAAAACATCAGTATGGTTGGCCTCGCGGATTACAGTGGTTTCACAAAATATTCTAGCCATTACATTGAACTCGAGCGTATTCCTGAAATCTGGAATTGTGGTCAATGCGCTTCGAGTTTTACGCAAAATATAATTCCTGAATCTATCTCAAAAGATCTTTACGTTACAGCTGGTGCCGGAGAGCGATGGTCAAGAGTTCCTTTCATGAACCACAAGACATCACAAGTCATAGAGGCTATGACAGGAATATTTACGTCGGAAATCCGTATTCTGGACGTGGGCTGCAACACGGGAGAACTCTTAGACTTTGCCGCTGCACGTGGAGCGATTACCGCGGGGTTAGAGTATTCCCAGTCGAGCCGTGATGTGCTTTTTTCCAAAGGTCATCAGGCCTACAGCACATTTGATGAAATCAATGATCGTTTTGACGTGATTGTGGGGTTTGACCTTATCGAGCATTTATACAACGTCCCTTCATTTCTTAAAACTTGCTATGAGAAGTTGGTGCCAGGTGGAAAGCTAGTGCTGCTTACCGGAGATGTGCAGTCAAGATGTGCCAAGTGGGCTGGATCACATTGGTGGTACGCGCAATATCCAGAGCATATCGTTTTCCCTTCAAAAAATTATTTTCAGGAGCGGAAGGGTTTTAAGCTCACCCTATGGCAGCCAACTTTCCAATCAAAAGCCTACAAATATCCCTTTTATCTTGCTCTGTTGAGCTTTATTAAGCGGTTTTTTAGCGGTAAAAAGTACAATGGATTACCTTCTATATACCCCGATCATGCTTTAATTGTGCTTATAAAAACCTAAGTAATTAGCGATCATCAGTTTCGTCACAGCCCACAGAAAATAAAAATTGAATAATCAATATCAATGCCCTATTTGTGCCGGTTCGGCGCCATCAGCGCTAAAAACGTGGGAACTGACTGACCGCAGAAAGGGCGTCCCAGGAAAGTGGTGCCTGGTCGAATGTGGAAATTGCGGTGTCATCACACTATCTCCCATGCCAAGCGATAAAGAGCTTGAGGGATATTACAGTTATTACTACAAGCAGGACTTGGAGCGGATAGGTCCAGTTAACCCAGGATCTCGTCATAAAGTCTTCAGAAAGTGGTTTCATCGAATTACCGGTGATGTGGATCCTCGGGACTTTATTGAGGTGTCTAAAGGCCAGCGCCTTCTGGATTATGGATGTGGAATGGCAGGGTATTTGAGTGATTTTCATCGCCGGGGTGTGAGGGTGTCCGGGGCGGAGATCGCCAAAGCAGTCGTCGAGAAGTGCCAGAAAGAAGGGTTTGATGTTCAGGAAGTCAAGACGTTTTCAATAATACCTTTTGAAGACGCGGAGTTTGATGTGGTTTATCTAATGCAGGTTTTCGAGCATTTGCGCGAGCCCCACTTGTTTATGGAAGAGCTAAGAAGGGTCTCGAAACCCGGAGCGACGCTATACCTAGCTGTACCTAACTCCCGGAGTTTCTGGCGCCGGGTGTTTAGGGAAAATTGGATCAGCGGATGGTTCGCGCCATTTCACCTATACCACTACAACAGTCATAACTTGTCTCAGATGGCCATGCAGCATGGATTCGAGTTTGTTCAGAGTTGGAGTAGAACCCCCTCTTCCTGGTTTCGCTTAAATCTCAAAGCGTTGTTTTACGCAACAGAAAACCGACTTGACTGGAATTCAACCTGGCTCGATGGCAGGCTAATGAGGCTAATAATCACAATAATCCTTAGAATTGCTGAAATCCCTGTCAGGGAGCGAGACTGCCTAGTGATTCAACTTCGAAAGATAAGAAATTAAATTATCTTGGCAATAACATTAGATTCAATAAGTCATGACGTGACGCCATTGTCACATGCCAGACTTGCCGCACTGATGACCTGTCATAATCGGGTTGCGGTCACGCTAAAGTGCCTTGAGACATTAAAAGCGCAGAAAACCGGCGAGTGCAAAGTTGACATTTTTCTCGTCGATGATGGTTCTACTGATGGGACAACTAACGCTGTAAGGTCTTATTACCCCGAGATTAATATTATTGCCGGGGATGGGGGTCTGTATTGGTGTGGTGGTATGCACCGGGCCTTTGGGCAGGCGATGGAGAAGGGGTATGACTTCTATCTGTGGCTCAATGACGATACCACGCTCGATCCAGACGCTCTCTCACGGTTGCTCAATGCGTACGATCTTGCTTCAAATAGTCATGGAAAGGCGTTGATCGTTGTTGGTAGCGTCCGCGATCCCTCGACCGGTGAGTTCAGCTATGGTGGATGGCAACGAAAGACCGGTTTGCGATTGACCACATCCTGGATGCGTGTTCCCCCTGAAATTGATCGGCCCGTATTTTGCGATACCATGAATGGTAATTGCGTGCTGATACCTTCTGAGGTTGTGCAACGCGTTGGCAATCTTGATCCCGTATTCCGGCATGGTATGGGCGATCTTGATTACGGGCTGAGAGCATCTGCAAAGGGGTGCAAGATTATGTTGGCACCAGGCTCGTTCGGCCACTGTTTAAAGAATGACGGAACAGGCCTGTGGTTCGACGCCCAATTGTCAACGCTGGCAAGGTGGAAAAAGTTGCTTGGACCAAAAGGCATGCCTGTCATGCCTTGGTTAATTTTCACCTTTCGTCATAAGGGACCCTTGTGGTTCTTTGTTTGGATAGCGCCCTATCTACAGTTCTGGATCAGACTTATTGTTGCCAAGGTCATCAGGAATCAGAAGTGAGCTTTTCGTACTTTATTTGAAGTCTCTTGGTATTTAACAGCCAATCGCCCCGTCAGGCTTGAGTTATTGCTTGATTTATTTCACCAGAGCAGTTTACAGATTGGGCTGGTGGCACTTTCAAGATACTCCACTCAATTGAGACGACAGAATTAAAGGATAATATTGAAAGTTTTTGCACCAATTGTTGTTTTTGCCTATCGTCGACCAGATCATTTGCGTCATACCCTGACATCCTTGTTGCGATGCCATGGGTTCGAAAACCATCCGGTAATTGTCTATTGTGATGGAGCACGAAGTTCTGCCGAACTGGATGCCGTTATGGCTACTAGAGAGGTCGCGCTAGAGATGTTCGGTGAGCAAGCTGAATTTCATTTTAGCGATGCCAATCTGGGGCTCTCAAAGTCTCTGATATCCGGAATCACAGCAACTTTGGAGAAGTATGATCGAGTCATTGTCATCGAAGATGATTTGGAATTAAGTCCTGATTTTTTAACCTACATGAACGATGCACTTGCGAAGTTTGCTGACGAAAAAAAGGTATTTCAAGTTTCAGGCTACATGTTTGATGTTAAAGAGTTGGCTGGAAGTCAGGAAGCATTATTTTTACCATTTACGGTTTCATGGGGGTGGGGGGCTTGGAGGCGGGCCTGGCAGCATTTTGATCCTTTCGCAACAGGCTGGCAGGCCCTGCAGCATGACCCGATATTGAGGCAACGCTTCAATCTTGATGGGGCATTTGATTACGCAAGTATGATGTTTCGCCAGTTGGAAGGTAAAAGGGATTCTTGGGCGATTCGTTGGTATTGGTCTGTATTCAAGGCTGACGGACTGGTTTTATTTCCCCCGGAATCACTCGTACGTAATAACGGTTTTGATGGATCTGGATCACATGGCCGTGGATGGTTCCGCCATTTTTCCACGCCATCTGCTTTTGATTGCTGCAAAAAGATTCGCCTGCCTGAATCGGTCAACTTGAGCGAAAAAAATTTACAACTGATAACTAATTGCTTAAGACAGAAAAATGGCGGCGTTTTCGCGCGAACTGTAGATGCAATCCGCCGCCTTTTGAGGAGTTAATAGATGTTCTTCAGGATTAAAGAGTGGATCGACTATTTCGCCTTCCCGATATACCTGCTGCGTGGCAAACGACCCTGGAGTTTGGGTTATTACACAGCCAAGAAAAACGCTATCTGTGCTGCAATAGATTTCGGATACTGCAGGTCCGGAAATAGTTTCCCGAAGGGGTTCGGTATCGGACTCGATGAACGAGTGGTTGAGTATCCCTGGTTATTCGCCCAATTGCCGGAGTTGCCTGGAAGAATGCTTGATGCCGGATCGGCTTTAAATCATCGCTTTCTGATCGACAGAAAACCCCTGAGTAACGCCGACCTCACGGTCATGACCTTGGCCCCAGAAAAAAGATGTTTCTGGAAGCGTGGCATTTCCTATATCTATGGTGACTTGCGAAAGCCCTATTTCGCAGACAATTCATTTGATGTCATTGCCAGCGTCTCGACTATTGAGCATATCGGTCTGGATAATACATTGCTTTATACCGGCGACAGCTCTAAGAACGAAGACGACGTCATGGGTTTTGTTCAGGCGATACGCGAATTCAAGCGAATCATCAAACCAGGCGGGCTGTGTTTTGTAACGGTGCCCTATGGTAAGCCTGGAGCTCATGGTTGGTATCAGGTATTCAATCACGAATTAGTTATGCAAGTTCTCGAGGCATTTGACCCTAAGGAATTTAAGATTGACTACTTTGGATACAAGGCTGAAGGGTGGGCGCCGGCAGCTTGCGAAGAAATTTCGGAAAATGAGTTCTTCGATATCAATACTAGTCGAGCATTGCAACCCGATCTTGCTGCCGCAGCTCGAGGTGTGGCTTGTTTGAGGATGGTTGCGTGAATCTGGATTATTGGATTAGACGAATCATCGGCAGACCCACCTGTATATTGGAGGAGGGGGCAAAACTCCGCTCTTCGGCAAGGATTCGTAATATTGCGGGTGAATCGAGTCGGATTTTTATCGGCGCCCATTCACATGTTGCTGGGGAGTTATTAACCTTTCGTCATGGTGGTCAGATTCAAATCGGGGAATGGTGTTATCTCGGGGAGCATGTTCGTATCTGGTCCGCTGAATCAATAAAAATTGGAAATCGTGTTCTGATTTCTCACAACGTCAATATTTTTGACTCGCTGACTCACCCTGTGTCAGCGACAAAGAGACATCTTCACTTTCGAGCCATTGTCGAAACCGGCCATCCCGAATCGGTCGATCTTTCTGAACACGAGGTAGTAATAGGCGATGATGTATGGATTGGCTGCTACGCGATTATCATGAAGGGCGTCAGCGTTAATCAGGGGGCAATCGTCGGCGCTGGTTCAGTAGTGACGCATGATGTGCCGGCCTGGACAGTCGTTGCAGGTAACCCGGCAAAAGTTATTCGGGAAATTCCTCTCCATGAGCGATAAGTTTGTTTCTTGGGAGGATGCAGTAACTTGGCTTCTGGCTCAACCTGACAAGCAGCAACTCGTAATGGATTGTTATTATGATGGTACGCCTCAGTCAGCGGCTGAGCGCTACTGGAATAGTGATGAATGGGCTGCCATACGCACCTTTCTTCCATCACCGACGGGTAGAGCAATCGACCTCGGGGCGGGGCGAGGAATAGCCAGTTATGCCTTGGCGAAAGATGGTTGGGAAGTGATTTCTGTGGAGCCCGACACCAGTTGCTTGGTCGGTGGGGGCGCAATACGTAATATTTCTCAATCCGAGGGGTTATCAATCACTGTTATTGAGGAGTTCGGAGAGGGAATATCTCGTGAGTCTGATTCAGTGGACTTGGTATTTGCCAGGCAGGTGTTGCATCACGCGCGTGACCTGCCTGGATTGTGTAGAGAGCTCTTTCGGCTAATGAAGCCTGGTGGAACTTTGGTAGCTGTTAGAGACCACGTCATCAATTCAAGAGATGAACTAGACAGTTTTCTTAAAATGCATCCTCTGCACCAGCTTTACGGGGGAGAAAATGCCTACACTCGTGCTGAGTATTTGGATGCTCTAAGGGCGGCCGGATTTAAGGTCGAGAAGGTCATGGGCTCGTTTGACAGTGTGATTAACTACGCCCCTTACAACGACGAGACGCTTAAGGCTGAAATCAAGCATCGCATGAAGCGGTTCCCTCTCGGCACGCAGTTAGGGTGCCTGCTAGATATATCCTTTGTTTATCGAATCATGCTCATGCTGCTATCCTGGTTTGATCCTCGTCCCGGACGTCTTTACTCTTTTATATGTATTAAGCCATTAGGCTTGGAGTGATGCATGACTAGGGTATGGATTACCGGCGGCAAGGGTTTTATTGGGCGACACCTTGCAAGCTACTCTTCCGCTCAATCTGCAACCGTGTTCGGTTTGGGCCATGGTTTATGGCCCGTTTCTGAAGCTTCGAAGTGGGGGTTTTCCGGATGGATCAATGGGACAATAGACCATCCTAATCTAACCCAATTAATGAGGGTATCAGGCCTGCCAGATGTTATTTTTCATCTGGCAGGTGGATCTTCAGTTGGGGCGTCCCTTGAGAATACCTATGAGGATTTCTGTAGGACAGTAGACTGTAGCGCCCGCCTTCTTGAGTGGGTAAAGACTCATGCCCCCGCTACGCGTGTGGTCTGTGTGTCGAGTGCTGCCGTATATGGAGCCAATCATACAGGCTTAATTGCTGAAGACGCTTCCACTTCGCCGTTCTCACCCTACGGAGCACACAAGTTTATGATGGAAACTCTCTGTCGCAGTTACGCAGAGAACTTCGGACTTGCGATTTCTGTGGTGCGGCTATTTTCTGTTTATGGCGAAGGTTTACAGAAGCAGTTGCTTTGGGATACCTGTTGCAAATTGTCAGAAAGGGATAATTCTCCCCTGGTGCTTGGCGGGACTGGCGGAGAGTTGCGAGACTGGCTGCATGTTAGTGATGCCGCAGACTTGCTTTGGAAAATACAGGCAACAGTTAGCCAAGACTATCGGGTTATTAATGGAGGAACAGGTATTGGCACTTCGATTCTCGATATTTCCCGATTGCTGTCCAAGTCGTGGGGCAGTGAACGTACGATTCGATTCAGCGGAAAAGCCCGGCCCGGCGATCCATTCAGCCTTGTTGCAGACTGTCGTTATGCAAAGTCTTTAGGCTTTCAGCCCGGAATGCCGCTTGATGAAGGAATAGAAAAATTCGTTGCCTGGTTTAAAGGCGAGCAATGACATTGCGCGTTGCATTTACACTCATAAGTAGCACGCGATGGACCGGTGGATATAACTATCTATTGAATCTCTTCGCGGCTTTAGCACAGTTCCAATCTTCTAACATCAAGCCGGTACTGTTTTGTGGTGAGGATGCTGCAGAGCAAGATCTCCTGCCATTCAAGGAATTGACAAGCATTGAGGTTATTCGCTCGACAGTATTCAATAGCTCAAATCGCTCGTGGAGACTCCTGGATTCTGTGTTAACAGGAAATGACTCCAAAGCGGCCAGGATTTTTTCGGAGAATAGCATTGATGTAGTGTTCGAGAACGCCGTTTTCTATGGGTGGCGTTTTTCGATCCCGGTGATTGCCTGGATGCCGGACTTTCAGCATCGACGACTGCGTGACCATTTTGGATTTTCTGCTTATTGGCGGCGCGAATTGGGCTTTCGGATGCAAGTCTTTTCTGGGCGGTTGCTGATGTTGAGTAGCGAAGATGCCCGTAGCGATTGTGAATCTTTCTATCCTGGTTCCAAAGGACGTACAGCCGTAGTCCGCTTTGCAGTGCCGATCCCGGACGAACTAGTGCTCGACCAGCCTGAGCAAATTGCCGAGTCTTATAAATTACCGATGCATTTTTTCTTTTTACCTAATCAATTCTGGAAGCACAAAAATCACGGCCTGGTGTTAAAGGCGCTCGAGAAGCTAAAAGCATCTGGCATTGACATTACAGTGGCCGCTACGGGTAATCCTAATGACCCTCGCCATCCTGATTATCTCGCAGGCTTGATGAAACAAATAACCTGCTCAGGCCTTGAAGACAGCTTCCGTATCTTGGGCATGATTCCACGAAGCCATGTCATTTCTTTGATGCGATGCTGTATCGCTTTAATCAACCCATCAAGATTTGAGGGCTGGAGCAGCACGGTGGAGGAGGCAAGATATCTGCAAGTCAGAATGCTGCTTTCCGATATAAAAGTCCACCGTGAGCAAATGGGCAATGGGGCGGAATATTTTTCTCTGGATAATCCTGAGGACCTAGCTGAAAAGATGCTCAGGTTTTTTCAGCTAGCCAATTCGACGAAGCAAGGCGAAATGAAATCAGATGCATTATCGACTGACCCAGTGCGGCGCTTTGCCGACGATTTCTTTTCTGTGGTACAGCGAGCTCTAAGGCCACTGGTACCGAGTCCCAGAAGATGAAAATATCTGTTATCACAGTTTGTTTCAACGCCGAAAGAACCATCGCCGATACGCTCAGATCGGTCGCCTCGCAAGATTATGATGACCTAGAGCATATCGTCATAGATGGTGGGTCTGTCGACAATAGCGTTGAATTGATCAAACTTGAGGGACGCAGGGTCAGCAATTTTGTTTCCGAGCCAGACCGTGGAGTCTATGACGCCATGAATAAAGGCCTACAGATTGCAAGTGGCGAAGTCATAGGGTTTCTGAACGCAGATGATGTATATAGCAACTCTTCGGTTGTCGCTCGAATAGCCCAGGTTTTTCAAGACCCATCAGTAGAAGCTTGCTATGCAGATCTCCTATACGTTAAACCTGATGATTTGTCTCGTGTGGTTCGATACTGGAAATCACGGAGCTATCAGAAAGGATTGTTTCAGCGTGGCTGGATGCCTGCGCATCCAACCTTCTATGTAAGAAAGTCTGTTTTTGAGAGGTTCGGTGGATTTGATCTGGCTTTCAAACGACAGGCGGACTTTGACTTGACGCTCAGATTTTTGGAAATACATCATATTCGTTCAGTTTATGTGCCTGAAATCTGGGTGAAGATGCGAATTGGCGGTCTTTCTAATAATAGTCTCATTGGTATTATCAAGGGAAACCTTGAGGCTTACAGTATTTGCAAGAAGAATATGATTAAAGTTTACCCTTGGTTTATTCCGCTTAAATTAATTTTAAGGCTTCCACAGTTTTTCATTAGACCTACAAGCAAGAACTTATAGATTTTTTCAAGCCCTTCGTTGCTGATATGTATCAGGTAGGTGTGAAAGCTAGGTATTTAGAGCAAATTATGGTGGAAGTAACCGGAAGCCTAGAGCAAAGATTGGATTGAATAATTACCTCACGATACGTTAGGCCACCTAAACCTTATTGAGTAAAGAGTTCTTCACTGCCCGGAAAACTTTAGTAATCGAGGGTAATAATTCGGAGTGTTTTAAATGAAAGTATCGAGCAATTTACAGACGTTGGTGAATGATGCTCATGTGCATGAATATAGTTGCATATTGCACACTACTAAATTAATTTGTTCTATTCAGTTTAGGTGATCGAGTTGTCGACCAGTGCTCAAGTAGCAATTTTGATGGGCACCTACAATGGCGAAAGATTCTTACGCCAGCAGCTTGAGTCAATTCGTGTCCAGACTTATGAGAATTGGTTCTTGGTGGCAAGCGATGACGGCTCCGCTGACGCTACCCTAGAAATTTTGCGGCAGTTCGCTGCCGAGATGCCTCCTGGCCGGGTGCAAATAAGGAACGGGCCACGTCAAGGTTTCTGCCAGAATTTTTTGAGCATGGCCTGCGACCCGTCTATTGAAGCCGATTACTATGCATTCTGCGATCAGGACGATATATGGTTCGCGGATAAACTTGAAGTAGCAATAAAGCATATTCTGGAAACGGGGTCTGCCGGAGCTTTTTTGTACTCGGGCGCCACTTTAATTGCCTCAAATGACATGAAATTGTTCTCACGCTCTAGGCCCGCGAGACGGCCTTTGTTGTTTCGAAACGCGATGGTGCAATGTGTGGCAGGTGCGAATACGATGGTATTTAACCGGTCAGCTAAGCGCCTGCTTGAGAATGTAGGAAGGGTACAGGCGGTCTCGCATGACTGGTGGCTCTATCTGTTGGTGTCGGGTTGTGGTGGGCAAGTATACTGGGACAGCACCCCGCACATGTATTACCGGCAGCATTCGGCTGCTTTGGTCGGTGAGAATCTCTCGCTGCGTTCACGGTACATGAGAATTGTGGGGGCTCTTTCTGGTCGTTTTCGTTCATGGTTCGACCAGAATATTGCTGCGCTGCAGCATGTCGAGCCGTACTTAACTGCGGAAGCAAAGGAAACGTTCTTTGCATTCCAACAGTTGCGAAAGCGTGGGTTGCTGGGGAGGTGCATGCTGGTATTTCGAACGCGAGTCTACCGGCAGACCTGGAGGGGGACGGTTGGCATCTTTATTGCCGCTGTAATTAACAGACTATAAAGCGGGCTGGATCGTGATAAGTGACATTAGCAGCCTTTTCTGATGGAACAAGTAATGGGTAGCGAACCCGTAGTTGCCATCCTGATGGGAACCTATAACGGCGCAAGATTTCTTCAGGAGCAACTCGACTCAATCACAGTGCAGACCCACAAGAACTGGTTTCTGGTCGCCAGCGACGACGGCTCTTCGGACGATACTCTCGCTATTCTCCAGAGGTTCCAGCAGGAGTGGGGTGACGATCGCGTTCGGATTCGACAGGGTCCGGGCAAGGGGTTTTGTCAGAACTTTCTGTCAATGGCATGCGATCCTGAGATTCGGGCTGACAATTATGCATTTTGCGATCAGGACGACGTCTGGTTTTCAGACAAACTTCAAAACGCCATAGGCATTATTATCCAGAGCACTAATGCAGATAAACCATTTTTATATGGTGGCAGAACCATATACACGACGGATGATTTGGAGCCCCTTTCAAAATCCCCTTTGATTTGTAAGCCGTGTTCATTCGGCAATGCCCTAGTGGAAAACTTTGCCGGAGGCAACACCATGGTTTTTAACCACCCTCTTAAGCTGGTTCTTGAAAAAGTAGGGCTTGTGCCAGTTGTCGCGCATGACTGGTGGCTATATCAGCTTGCCTCTGGTATTGGTGGCAGTGTGTATTACGATGCGGCCCCACACATCAACTACAGGCTTCATTCAAATGCTTTGATAGGGGGTTACACGGGCTGGATGGCTCGATGGAAAAGGGCATTGCGAGTACTGGGTGCGGTGCACACATCATGGTTTATAAAAAATCATGATGCCCTGAAGCAAGCTGATGCCTATCTTACGGATGATGCTAGGAGTCTACTGCGTGAATTTAAGATCCTGCGGGAGGGTAAGCTGGTCGAAAGAGTTTCATCGGCCTTGCGATCTGGGATTCATCGGCAAACCAGAAAAGGGACTCTAGCCCTCATTCTCGGGGCCTTGATCAAAAGAATTTAGTTTGTGCAGGATGATCAGTTAAAATTTAAGGATGATTTTGAATTTCCGCGAGCCCCTCTATAAGAGTGCGCGGATTGGCGGACTTATTAATCGGGTATGGCTTCATCTTTACCATAATTATTAGCTGGGAAAATATTGATGTTTACTAACAAATCTGACCCGGATGAGGCCTTTATTATTGCGGAGGTAGGGCAGAACCATCAGGGAGACCTCGAAAAGGCACGTGAATACATTCGTATCTTTGCCTTTGAAGGGGCTGATGCGATCAAGTTCCAGACCAGGAATAACCGGTACCTCTTCTCTGAGGACGCTTATGAGGCGTCGTATGAGAGCGAAAACGCCTTTGCAGAGACTTATGGGGCGCATCGCGAAAAGCTTGAACTCAAGCCGGAGTGGTTGCCTATCCTGAAGGCGGACTGTGTCAAGCATGGAGTCAAATTCATGTCTACGCCGTTTGACGAACCCAGCCTGCAACTTCTCCAAGATATCGATGTTGACATCCTCAAGGTGGCATCGTTTGATCTCGGCAACCTTCCCTTCATTCACCGTATCGCAAGCCTGGGCAAGCCAGTGGTCATGAGCGTGGGAGGCGGTAGGATAGAGCAGATTCGGTCCAGCGTCGATGTAATGCTCAATCACCATGATGAAGTGGCCATCTTGCACTGCGTTTCAGAGTATCCATGCGAATACAATCGTCTCGGCCTCGATAATATCGAACTCCTGATCAAGGAATTTCCGCAATGCGCGATCGGCTCATCCGATCACTTCAATGGCACCTTGTCTGGCCCTGTCGCCTACCTCAAGGGGGCGAGGGTGTTTGAAAAGCATGTCACTCTGAATCGTGCCTGGAAGGGGACCGATCACAGCTTTGCCTTGGAGCCGGAAGGCTTCCGTAAGTTCGTGCGTGATATCAAGCGCGTTCGCCATATGATGCCTCCCAAGCCCGCTGATGACCTGGGCAACGAGCGGGTCTTCAAGAAATTAGGCAAGTCACTTGTCGCCTATCGGGACATCAAGATGGGTGAAACTCTGACGCTTGAGAACCTCTCCGGCAAGATATTCAAAACGCAGTTCATTCCGGTGCGAGAGTCCAATCAGGTGATTGGGAGTGTCGCCAAACGGGATATTGCACAAGGTGAAGCTATCCATTACTCGGATATCGAAGGTTAGCGGAGATGATCAGCCCGGAACACCTAGCGCTGGTGCAACTGGTTGCTTTCGATTTCGACGGAGTTTTTACGGATAACACTGTTTATGTCAGCCAGGATGGGGTTGAATCTGTCCGTTGCTGGCGCAGTGATGGTCTGGGCTTGTCCAGGTTGCGTGAGATCGGGGTGAACACTTTCATCATTTCGACCGAAGTCAACCCCGTGGTGACCGCAAGGTCGAACAAGTTGAAGATGCTTTGCAAGCAGGGAGTGGATGATAAGGCTGCTGCTATCCTCGAAACCTGTCGTGAGTTCGGCGTGAGTCCGGAGCACACCATGTTCGTGGGCAATGATATTAATGATATTCCGGCGTTTCGTGCTGTCGGCTTTGCTGTCGGGGTTGCGGATGCCTACCCTGAAGTCGATCCTTATATCATGTATCGAACGCAGACTCCTGGCGGAAAGGGCGCGGTGCGGGAAGTATGCGACCTTATCTATCATGCGAAAATGAAGAATGACCTTTGAGAAGGAATGCCATGGGGACTGATGTACTTTTTGATGTGAGCCGGGAAATTGTTCTGATCACAGGCGCCGCCGGACAGTTGGGCGGCGAATATGCCAGAGCATTTCTGGAGCGTGGCGCGCGCGTGGCGGGTCTGGATGTGCGTTCTACATCAAACAGTGATGAGCTTGCAGCAAAATTCCCTGGCAGGTTCCTGTTCTGTTCATCGGATGTTACTTCCAAAGCTTCTCTTCAGCAGGCGCTGGAAGAAATTGTAAAGACTTTTGGGGCACCTACCGTACTGATCAATAACGCGGCGATTGATTCTCCGCCCTCTGCCCCCCCTGAGGAAAATGGCCCTTTCGAGGATTACCCCGAGGCTTCGTGGGACAAGGTGATCAACGTCAATCTCAAGGGTGTTTATCTTTGCTGCCAGGTCTTCGGCGCGGCCATGGCCAAGGCGGGTGGCGGGTCGATCATCAACGTGGCTTCGATTTACGGTGTGGTGTCACCAGATCAGGGCCTCTATGAATATCGGCGTAAGCGCGGCGAGGTCTTCTTCAAGCCCGTGGCCTATTCCGCATCCAAGTCCGGGATCCTTAACATGACCCGATACCTGGCCGTCTACTGGGCGAAGAAGAATGTCCGGGTGAATACGCTCACGATTGCCGGGGTATTCAATAACCAGGAGCAGGCATTCCTGGATGTTTATTGCGGCCGTATTCCCGTGGGCCGCATGGCGAATGCGGATGAATACAATGGCGCCGTGCTTTATCTTGCAAGCCCGGCATCCCGCTATACCACGGGGTCTAACCTCGTAGTTGATGGTGGCTGGACGGCCATTTGATCATGAATGCAGTGCGTATCCCCAATTGGATTAACGGCCAGGAACTTCCGCCTATAGGCAATGGCTGGCTGGAAAAGTACGATCCCCATACTGGGGAACTGATGAGTTCACCGGCAGACTCCTCCGTACAAGATGTCGACAAGGCGATTGCCGCTGCAGCAAATGCTTTTCGTCGTTGGTCTGAGCTTACGCCAGTCAGGCGGGGGCAGGTTCTTGCAGACATCGTGCGCTTAATGAAGCAGCGTTCAGATGAGCTTGCCGACTGTATTGCTCATGAGGCCGGCAAGCCGCCTCAGGATGCCAAGGGGGAGGTCGGTGCTGCGATTCTTCAGGCTGAGTATTTTGCGGGGGAGGGGATGCGCTTGTATGCCCGCTCTCTTACTTCCGGAATGCCGGGAAAATACAGCCATACCATTCGTCAGCCAAGAGGTGTGACAGGTTTGATCGTGCCAGCCAACACCCCGATTGCAAACATTGCCTGGAAAACCTTCCCGGCCTTGATTTGCGGCAATACTGTTGTGCTCAAGGCCGCGGAGGATACACCACGGATTGCTTTGCTCTTTGCACAAATCACCAAGGAGGCGGGTTTGCCCGATGGTGTTTTTAATGTCGTGCAGGGGCAAGGTCAGGTGGCAGGCGCTACTCTAGTCAGGGATGAGCGCGTTTCGGTGATCAGCTTTACCGGATCCACTGGGGTAGGGCGCTGGATCGCTGAAGTGGCGGGCAAGCGCCTTGCCCGCATCTCGCTCGAACTGGGCGGCAAGAATCCTTTCGTCGTGTGCGATGATGCTGACATTGATCAGGCAGTTCATTGGGCCGCCCTGTCTGCATTCAGCAACGCGGGTCAGCGTTGCGCTGCGGGCAGCCGGATTCTAGTATTCAGAAACGTGTATGAACCCTTCAGGAATAAGCTCGTCGAAAAAGCCAAGGGCTTGAAGCTCGGAATATCGTCAGGTTGTGACCTGGGCCCCGTGATCAACCGGCGTCAGCATCAATCCATACTCAAATCGATCCAGGATGCGGTATCACAGGGAGGACACGTTCTTTGCGGGGGCGGAGTCCCCAACGATCCAGAACTTGCACGTGGCTATTACATCGTGCCCACCCTCATTGAAGGCTTGTCAACGGATGCGGACCTCAGTTGCAAGGAGATCTTTGGACCCGTCGTGACCTTGCATGTCGTCAATGACATGGCAGAGGCATTGGCACTTTCCCATGCAACCGAGTACGGTTTGACCGCTGCCATTCATACCCGCAACGTGGACCGTGCCATGTGGTTCGCGCAACGGGTCAAGGCAGGGGTGGTCAATGTCAACATCGGCACCTACGGCAGTGAACCCCATATGCCCTTTGGAGGTTTTGGCTCGTCTGGTAACGGGACGCGTGAACCCGGGGTCGAGGCGCTGGATGTATATTCAGAGCTCAAAAATATTTCCTTTCTTGTTCGGCAGGACCAAATCTAGGCCATGAAAGTGCGAGCCGTTGCCTTCATTCCCGCACGTTCGGGTTCCAAGCGGGTACCCAATAAGAATATCCGCGAGCTGAATGGGCATCCCATGCTTGCCTATACTGTACGGGCGGCGATTGAGAGCGGGGTGTTTGATAGCGTGATCTGTGCGACTGACAGTGAAGAGTACGCTGAGGTTGCCAAACACTACGGGGCCGAGGTGCCATTTCTCCGGTCGGCCGATATCTCAGGCGACAAGTCCCCCGATATCGAGTGGGTGGTCTGGATGCTGGATCAGCTTAAGTCGCTGGGCCGGGACTTTGAGGTATTTAGTATATTGCGGCCTACCTCGCCCTTTCGGTTGCCGGAAACGATACGCCGTGCCTGGGCAATGTTTGTCAGTGATCCTCAGGCGGATTCCTTACGCGCCATAGAAAAATGCAAGCAGCATCCAGGTAAGATGTGGGTAATTCGCGGCCAGCGCATGTTGCCCCTGTTGCCATTCTCCAACGGCAGCACCCCATGGCACAGCAGCCAGTATGCATCTTTACCCGAAGTCTACGCACAGGATGCGAGTCTTGAGATCGCCTGGTCTCGCATCGCGCTGGAACAAAACACCATTGCAGGCGAGGCAATCATTCCATTCGTGAGCCACGGCCTTGAAGGTTTCGATATCAACGAGCCTGAGGACTGGTGGATGGCGGAATACCTTCTGGCAAACAACCAGGCGGTATTGCCTCCCGTTTCCACCCCATCCTATATAACCCAATAATCTATTCTGGAGTATTACCGTGGGCGACCAAATAGGCCAAGCCGTAGAAGGCACTCTCTATTACATTCCCTATCCCGAGTTTCAGCGTATACGCGCTTTGAGCTTACCACGTGAGCAGCGTGCCACGATCCTGGCCGATATGTGCCGGCTCAATGCGCTCTACATGATTGCACGGGCAGGCTCCGGACATATCGGCAGCAGTTTCAGCAGCATGGAGATCTTTACCTGGCTGCTTACTGAGGAACTCGATATCGCGGAAGGCCCGATGTCGTTCGGCGATGTGTTTTTCAGTTCCAAGGGGCATGATGCTCCTGGCTATTACGCATTATTGATGGCAATCGGAAAGCTGCCGTTCGACATGGTGCACAAACTGCGTCGCATCGATGGTTTGCCCGGTCATCCGGATGTCGGTACTCCAGGGATTGTGACCAATACTGGCTCACTCGGCATGGGGGTTTCCAAGGCCAAAGGCATGGTATGGGCCAACCGGCTTTCGGGCCGCACCGGACGCGTGGTTGTCTTGACTGGTGACGGGGAACTTCAGGAGGGGCAGTTCTGGGAGTCGCTTGTGTCTGCTGCCAATCATGGCCTCCACGAAATCACCGTGGTGATTGACCATAACAAACTGCAGTCGGACACCTTTGTGAAGAATGTCTCTGATTTGGGAGATCTCGAAGCCAAATTGCGTGCCTTCGGTTGGCGCGTAGAGCGCTGCGATGGCAACGATGTTGTTGCGTTGGCAAAAACCTTCGCGGCCATCGAAGGAGACTACCGCCCCAAAATCATTATCGCGGATACCATCAAAGGCAATGGCGTTTCATTCATGGAACATACGTCACTTGATTCCGATGTCGCGATGTATCGATTCCATAGTGGCGCCCCGGACGCAGATTCCTATCGTAAGGCGGCTCAGGAAATTATGGCACGCCTGCTGCAGCGTTTTGATGAGGCGGGAGTTACGCCTATTGAAGCAGAAACCGTTGAGCGCCCTGCGACAACACCGCCTCCAGCAACAGCACAGCGTCTCATTCCTGCCTACACCAAGGCGCTACTTGAACAAGCTGAAAAGCATCCTAACCTCGTGGCGCTTGATGCAGACCTGATACTCGATACTGGATTGATACCTTTTCGAGAGAGATTTCCAGAGCGTTTTATTGAGTGTGGTATTGCTGAGCAGGATATGGTGTCGATCGCTGGAGGTATGGCCCTTAAGGGGCTATTGCCTGTGGTGCACTCATTCGCCTGCTTTCTTTCTTCGCGGCCCAATGAGCAGATATACAATAACGCGACAGAGCATACTAAGGTTATATATGTGGGGTCGCTTGCCGGTGTGGTGCCAGGAGGCCCGGGGCATTCTCATCAGGCAGTGCGCGATATCTCTGCATTGGCGGCGATGCCAGGAATGGCTCTGGTTGAACCTTCCTGCGAGGCTGAGGTTGGCCCGCTGCTCGACTGGTGTGTGAACGCCGCAAAAGGGAGCTGCTATCTGCGATTGGTGTCCTTGCCTTGGGAGGTGCCCTACCATCTGCCGGGAAACTATCAACCCCAGCTTGGTCAAGGTGTAATCCTAGCCGAAGGTGACGATGTGGCCATCATTACTTATGGTCCTGTTTTGCTAACGGCAGCCATGCATGTTAGGCAACAGATTGCTGACAAGTTTGGTCGTAATATCAGAATCATCAATTTGCCTTGGCTCAACCTCATTGATGCAAAGTGGCTGCAATCAGCTATTGCGGGCTGCCGTCGTGTATTCTGCTTGGATAATCACTACGTCGTGGGTGGACAAGGTGATGCGGTTATTCGCGCAGCCGCAACTTTTTCTCATGATGCGGAAATTCGAGTTCTAGGCGTTACCGATGTGCCCCCAAGCGGCACTAATCAGGAAGTTCTCAAGGCTGTTCGGCTGGATGTAGATACGTTGACAAACATTTTTCTCAGTTAATGAGATATTCATGAACGAAAAAAACGCTTTTGATAAGTCGATCTCGGAGCTACAGCTGCGGGCTCTGTATGAGTTGTTGCCGGATGTGATCCTCAAAGGTTTCTATGCTGCACGGTTCTCCAAGATGCTTCAGTACTATCGGGAAACCTTGCATCCCAAGGGTGTGGCAGACATCCGCTCCACATATCAAGCTGGGCTGTCAGTTGAGGTTAATTTGGGAGATCGCCTTGGGTGTGATATCTACTATGACTATTTCCAGGAGCGTTTGGAGCACGCGCTGTTTATGGCGCTTGTGTCACCTAGTGACATCGTAGTCGATATAGGTGCTAATTATGGAATGTATGCCTTGAGCGCTGGTAAGCGTCTCGGCGAACATGGGCGCGTGCTTGCCTTTGAGCCGGATATCCGTTCCGTGAGACTGCTGGAACGAAATATTCAACAAAATAAACTTACTTCTAAAATAGCTTGTGTTCAGGTCTGTTTGGGGGGGGAAGATGCGGAAACCGAATTCTACGCCACATCTGAATCCTCATTTAGTGGCTTGTATAATAATAGCCGCTCTGACGTGCTGGAGACTTTACGAATTCCTATTCGAACCCTGGATAGTCAGTTGCGAGAAGCTGGAATTGATTGTATCGATCTGATCAAGATTGATGTGGAGGGTGCGGAACCGGAAGTGTTGCGTGGCGCTGTCGATGTGTTGGCTCGGTGTGATGTCATGTTGATGCTCGAGGTATCTATTAAGAATCAGGATGATGCCAGGAGGATGGAGCTTGCGACACAGTTGCAGTGGCTAGAACAAAAGGGTTACGTAGCTTTCTATATCCAGAGATCTGCTGTGGGTCGGCCGCCCCGCCTCCGTAAAGTTAGCAATCTAGCTTTAATTGCTGATTTCGAAGGCGAGATTCTTACTCTTAATTACTTCTTTGCTAAAAGCAACGGTAGATATTTTAAGAAAATTCCAGCGGCATTCAACACGCTGGATTTAGAAAATTCACGGCCAATTGCATCTGCTGTGAATGAGTTAAATGTCCTTGAAGCGCAATTATGGGCAACAAGGCTAGAGACAGAGGTTGCTTCAGAGGCCTATCGGAAATTGTCCGTGCAAGTCGCTGAAATCAAGGCTGTAGACGCAGATTTGGCAAGTCGTCTAGATCATGAGGCTTTGGAGCTAGGCAGACTACAGTTTCAATATCACAACATACTAGAAGAAAATACTGAACTCAAGATTACAAACTTGGGGCTTAAGGACAAGCTTGCTCAGTGTGGCTTCGAGTTGGACAAAATGAAGGCAACAAAACAAGATTTCAAGAAAAAGTTGGAGAGTTTTGGCGAGAAATTGACCAAGATGAATGCTAGCAAACAGGAGTACAAATGTTTACTTTCCCTGAGAGATAATGAAATTGCAAAGTGTCGAGACGAGAAAGCGAAACTCGAATCTATGGTGCTCCAATTTAAGGAAGATATGGTGTCGGAGCAAATGCACCTTTCTAATGTGCAACAGGGGTCGGCACGTTCTACTGAGGGTTGATTAGCTAGCTGTCCAATGAAAATATGCTCAATCCAGGGCCGCGGCTAAAATATTCTAGTTATAGAAGCTGGTGAATTCCTTCGAGCCTCGTCAGTGCTGACACTCTAAGGCCAGCAAATTTTTTAGTGCTTAAGCAAAGCAAGATGAGTAAATTGATATGAGTTCCAGCCCCCCACAAATTTCCATAGTTGTTGGCACCTATAACCGACGAGATCAGATCCAGCGCTTGATCGAAAGCGTAGAACGTGAGACTCGCACCCCTTATATACTCTACGTCACAGATGCAGGATCTACGGATGGTACTGTGGAGTATCTTGAATCGATTCGTTCGGATACAGTGCGTCCGCTCCTTGTTGGCAAGCTTCTCGGTCAGGCCCGTGCATATAACGACGTATTTTCACAGGTCGATACCACCTATGTTTGCTGGCTTAGTGATGATAACGAGGTGGTTAATCGCGGGCTGGACATCGCCGTTGATATCCTAATTCGGAATGCTGGTATCGGTATGGTGGGGCTGAAGACGCGTGATCTAGTTGGACCTTTCGTCGAGGCACCCTACATCGGAGGCATCTCCGAGATAGGCATCCTTAACGTAAACCAGGGTATGTTACGTACCGACATTTTAAAAAGAGTGGGTGCCTTCAGCGAGGTGTTTAAGGACTATGGCATAGACCCGGACCTCACCGCCAAGGTATTGTTTTCCGGATATGACATTGTCTACACCAAATCGGTGGCGCTTCACCACTATCGTAACTGGAATACAGACAAGTCGAGCTTGGAGTATAAGAAAATCAAGGAAAAAAATGAACGTGCACGTTATCTCTATGCAGAAAAATACGCGCAGTTCATGCGGCCGTCGCTTGTGCTAAAGCTTAAACAAAGCTTACGCAATGCCATCAAGAAAAGACGCGGCACTCATATTGCGAAACGAAGTGCGGCATCGGGGAGCAGCATGGCAAGGGACTGGTCCAATGTATTAGGTGGGCGCTATATCAGCCTCCTAGACTGTTTACTGCATTTCGGAAAGAGTTATCACCTGCGCCAGCGTTGCCCTGGCAGGCTTTTGCCAGTATCTCTGCCTGCCGACCCTCAGCGCTAGAATGCTCAGTGTAGTATCGTTAAAGTTCATGGCAACTATAAAAACAATATTGGAAAGTCCGAGGAGCAGTTTTGAAGCAAGCACTAAGAGAATTCATCAAGCACTTTTCAATAAAATGGGGATCGGTACATGGGCGCGTGCACAAAAACTTCCCGGACTGGGGGGTGCTACTCGGTCCAAAAGAAGTTGCTGTCAAAAGCAAAAAGATCTTGCGTTCTCCCAAAGTGCTCATCGCTACCAGTATTGGCGGAGATGCCCCCTCAGCGACCCTTGAAAGCCTTCTCGGTGTAGCGCTGGCAGTGCGAGGAGCCGTGCCAGAGGCGTTACTTTGCGATACTGCACTTCCGGCATGCTTGCGCGGTAACGTAAACAACTATCCGGATGAGGCAGAATTCGTGAGGTCTGGTCCCCGTGAACGGTATTGCCAGGGCTGCTTCGAAAACAGCGAGAGCTGCTTCAGCTCTGCAGGTATAAAAGTCCTCAAGTACTCCGATTACCTCACGAAGAAGGACATTGATAACGCAGCCAGGCTTGCCGCCGTGACACCTTTCTCCGATATCGCCCACTATACGCAGGAAGGTGTTGCCGTCGGCGAGCATGCGCTAGCTGGGGCTTTGCGCTTCTTTGCTCGTGGGACGCTCGAAGGCGAGCCCAACGGAGAGACCGTGTTACGCCGCTTTTTCGAAGCTGCACTGCTCACCAACTTTGCATTGAACGAACTGTTTAACCGGGAAAAATATGAGGTTGCGGTATTCAGTCACGGTATATATATCCCGCTTGGCATTGTCGGGGAAGTCGCGCGCAAGCGGGGAGTTCGAGTGGTCAACTGGGTCACAGCCTACCGAAAGCAGCGCTTCATTTTCAGCCACGGCGATACTTACCATCACACGATGATTTCGGAGCCCGTTGAACATTGGGATGCCATACAGTGGAACCCTGAGCTTGAGCAGCGCACGATGGCCTATCTCGAAAGCCGTGCGCAGGGGACCCGGGATTGGATATGGTTCCACGAGAAGCCCGAGGAGGAAATGGCGAAAATCGCGCGGGAACTTGGCCTCGACCCCGCAAAGCCCATTATCGGGCTGCTGACCAACGTTGTTTGGGATGCGCAGTTGCATTTTCGTGCCAACGCGTTTACCAATATGCTGGAATGGATTATCGAAAGCATTGAGTATTTTTCACACAGGCCGGACCTGCAGCTTTTAATACGTATCCACCCTGCTGAAATTCGTGGAACAGTCAAATCACGACAGCGCGTAATGGACGAGATCAAGAAGCACTTCGGCGCCACGCTTCCGCCAAACGTTTTCGTAATTGAACCAGAAAGTCCGATCAGTACGTACGCGGCGATGGAGGCCTGCGACTCCGTGATCATTTTCGGTACCAAGACGGGCGTAGAACTCACCGCAAGGGGAATCCCGGTGATTGTTGCTGGTGAGGCCTGGGTTCGCAATAAGGGACTGACCTTGGATGCTAATTCCAAACAACAGTACTTCGAGATACTCGACAGCTTGCCCATTGGTCAGCGGCTTACATTGGAGAATACGGAGCGAGCTCGCAAGTATGCCTATCACTTCTTTTTTAGGCGCATGATTCCGTTGCGCATGATTGTCCCTAACGAGGGTTTCCCTCCGTTCAAGGTCTGGTTGCAACACGGCGTGCAAAGCCTCATGCCCGGGAATAGCGTGGGGCTCGACGTGATCTGCCAGGGCATCCTGGAAGGCTCCCCATTTATTTATCAGGACGAGAAAAATGCTGAGCCGCAGATTGATTAACTTCCTCAGGCGACTGGTAGTCAAGACCAATGAGCGCGCGGCCCAAGCAGCCCCGCTGGCAGCAAGCAGAGGTGCAGGGAGTTTTCAGGGAAAGGCTGCAAAGGCACATCCTGCGGTAAGGTGTGGTAAATCGATCCTTGACAAGGCGTTTGGTGTCGAGTTTAGGACCGAGCGCGATAAAGTGTGCGTCGATATTGGCGATGACTGCATCCTCAAGAACAAGATCGTCTTCGAGACCGATACCGGCTACGTGAAGATTGGCAATGGATGCTATATAGGTGGGTCGCGCATTATCTCCGCCGCAGGTGTTGATATCGGAGATTGGGTGACGATGGCATGGGGTATCACGATCTATGACCACAACTCGCATTCGCTCGACTATCGTGAGCGGATCAACGATCAAAAACAGCAGCTGCAGGACTGGGACTCGGGCAATTTCATCAGGAACAAGAATTGGTCCGTGGTAAGCAAGAAGCCGGTCAGTATCGGTGACTATGTTTGGATCGGCTTCGATGCCGTTATCCTCAAAGGAGTGACAATCGGCACGGGCGCGATTGTTGGAGCCTGCTCGGTAGTCGCTTCCGATGTCGAGCCGTGGACTGTCGTCGCAGGCAACCCAGCACGCGTTATAAAGCGTCTGACACCAGGTGATCTTTCCAAAGAGGATCGAGTCAATGTCTAAGGTGAAAGACATCTATTTCCTGATGACTGGCGGCAACCATTGGATCGGCGGCGTGCAGTACACGCGCAATATGTTGCGCGCGCTAGACTTGCTGCCTGCAGCAGATAAACCCCGTGTGGTCCTTTCGCTCGGCAGGAAAAATCTCAATAGTGGGTACGAGGAAGAATTTGCCCCTTACAAATTCGTCCGGATAGAAGGCGCACCGACCTTGGGCCAGGCGTTTAATGGTGGTTTGCAAAGGCTGTTCGGAGCGGATGTTGTTAAGGCATTGTCCCCGATTACCAATGTCTTCCGCCCGATGCGAAATTGCACTGTAGCCTACCCGGTCAAGGGTCAGCCACTCCCTATGGATATCGAGAGCGTGCTCTGGATTCCGGATTTCCAGTATAAGTGTCTGCCAGATTATTTCAGTCCAGAAGACCGCGCTCAGCGTGACAAGCTCTATGCGGAAATGTTAGGCGGAGAACAGATTCTGGTCCTCAGCAGCGAGTCAGTCAGGGCAGATTTCCTCAAGTATTTCCCGGAATTTGCGAACAAGCGGGTCCGGATTCTCCACTTCTCTACGTTGCTGTCAGAGGAAGAGTACCAACCCGACCCCGCTGTTGTTTGTAATCACTACAAGCTGCCAGAAAAATTCGTCTATTTGCCAAACCAATTTTTCCAACACAAGCGACACGATCTGGTATTCGAGGCGTTGGTTAGGCTCAAGGCCGAAGGATTAAGCATCAGTCTAGTCTGTACTGGAAATCATCGTGATTATAGGTCACCAAAGTATTACGATTTGTTGCTAGATTTTCTGGCCAAGCAGAAGCTTGAAGGACAGGTCAGCTTGCTTGGGCTGATCCCGCGCATCGACCAGTTGCAGATCTTCCGCCGTGCAGCTTTTGTGTTGCAACCCTCTATGTTCGAGGGCTGGAGTACTACGGTCGAGGACGGGATCGCACTCGGCAAGGATGTGCTTCTGTCGGATATTCCGACCCATTTAGAACAGGCACCAGAGTACAAAACATACTTCAAGGCCGGTGACGTTGAAAGCCTCTCCATTGAACTCAAGAGACTCTGGCTTAATAGTGTGCCTGGCCCCGACCTTGGCCGAGAGCTACAGGCTCGAGAAAATAGCAGGAAACGTGGTGTCGAGGTTGCCAACAATTTTATGAGCATCATGAATGAGGCACATAGCCGGAGAGAGAAAAGGTCTTCCGATACAAACCCAATCGGTCAGTTGCCACAATCTCGCGGACCAAGAAACTATAATTGAAATGAGCTCAGTTCATCCATCGGCCATACATGAGTTGGAAGTTATTATTCGTCCGCCAGCCCGGACTCGGCTGTTTGACCTAGTCGAGCTCTATCGTTTTCGCGGTTTACTCTGGTCCATGTCGCGGAGGCAAGCCAAGGCTGAATTCGGCGACCTTCACCTGGGCGTATTCTGGGTACTTGCTCGGCCGCTGCTCATGACAGTGATTTTCGTGCTATTCCGTAAACTTTCGAATGCCAACACGGGTGTTTCTATCCCGTATGCGGCCTATCTGTATAGCGGACTTATCCTCTGGTTCTTCTTTACTGAATCGGTAAGCCGGACCGCAGCTTCGATCAGCAGCGACGCTTCCCTGATGAAAAAGATCTATTTCCCGCGGCTGCTGAGTCCGCTTTCTGGGGTGCTATCCCAGTTATCCGGTCTTGGGATCTGTGCAATCCCGCTATTGATACTTATGATCTGGCTGGGGCTCACTCCTGGGTGGAACCTGCTGTTATTGCCCCTAGTACTGCTGCAGACCATGTTACTCTCTCTTGGAATGGGTTGCCTGTTTGCTGCCTTGATTACATTAAGCCGGGACTGGGAGCGCCTGCTCAGCCTGCTGCTTTATATTGGCCTGTTCGTATCGCCGGTGATTTTTGCGCCAGTAATGTTGCCCGATGCTGCGCAGTCTATCCACATGCTCAATCCGATGTCGGGCGCACTGCTTGGATTCAGGTCCGCGTTGTTTGCCGATTTTCCACTTCCACAATGGGAGTGGCTCTATTCCCTGGTATTCGCCCTTGCCTTAGGAGGCCTCGGCATCTTCGCATTCCAGCGCGCTGAACACACTTTCATGGACCGCATCTGATGGATGACTACGCAATCTCGGTACGCGTCCTTTCCAAGCGTTACGCCCTAGGGCAGAAAAATATCAGTCATGGCGTGCAGGGCATGCTGCGCAGCATGTGGGACCTGCTCGGTCAGCGGCCCGTGGAGGATGAATCTACGATCTGGGCGCTCAAGGACGTGAGCTTCGATGTCAGAAAAGGCGAGCGTCTAGGTTTTGTGGGAAAGAATGGCGCCGGCAAGTCGACTCTGCTTAAGATCCTTTCGAGGGTGGCTTATCCGACGTCGGGGGAAGCGCGCATCCGCGGGCGGGTGACGTCGCTACTCGAGGTAGGCACCGGCTTCCTCAACCACCTGACGGGACGCCAGAATATCTACCTTAATGCCTCCTTTCACGGCCTGTCGAAGAAGGAGATAGACGCTCGCATCCCCGACATCGTCGAGTTCTCCGAGCTCGAGCGTTTCATTGACACGCCTATCAAGCACTATTCCAGCGGCATGCGCGCCCGGCTGGCCTTCTCAGTCGCAGCCCACCTCGACCCCGACATCCTTCTGCTGGATGAAGTGCTTTCGGTCGGCGACATGGCTTTCGCCCAGAAGTGTCTGCAGCGGGTAGATGAACTCACTCAAAGCGATCGCACCATCCTGTTCGTTTCGCACAGCATGGAAGCGGTTCGTCGTTTCTGCACGCGCTGCATCTGGCTTGATCATGGACAGGTGGTGATGGAAGGGAGCTCCAAGGAAGTCACTGACGCGTTCACAAGTGACAGCATGACCCTCAAGGCGCACCAGAATTGGCATGACCCTGACCTTGCGCCCAACGTGACTTCAATTACTAGTAGGACTGTCGAAAGCCTTGGTCGCGTGCCGGATTTGCCGCATGCCAAATTGAGATCCGCTTCGATACTTGCACAGGATGGTCGTCAAACGTCGACGTTTTCCGTTCTGGATGAAATTCATCTGGAGGTCATCTTTGAAGTCTTGTATGAAAACGTTAATATCGTTCCTTACTTCCGCATCAATACTGAAAAAGACGTTTTAGCTTTCAATGCGGTGTATACCAACAAGGATTCTGTGCTGTCGAGCTGTAAAGTAACCAGTTATCGATCCGTCGTCGTTATTCCCCCGCATTTGTTGAACACTGGAAGGTATTTTGTTTCAGTCGGCCTATGCACTCCAAGTCCGGGGAAAGTCATTCGGCATGAAGAGCATGAAAAAGCACTTTCTTTATATATTCACGAAGCGCCTTTCGGACATCCTTCTTCGCTTGGTCCATACAACAAAGTTCCGGGAGTGATTCGTCCTCTTCTGAAGTGGGAAGATAAAATCCTTAGCGAGAATTAAATGTATGCTTTTCGATCAGCACTATTATCTTGAAATCAATGAGGCGCGCTGGGCCGTAGCGGAAAAGATTCTGGACACCCTTCCCCCGGTCCAGACCTGTCTGGACATTGGTTGCGGCCCTGGTTGGTTTGCCGAGCGCCTAGTGCGGCGGGGATGCCGGGTGTTCGGCGTGGAAGGGCGTGCCGAGTTGACTGAGGAGGCCTGTCGCAGGGTTTCCACCGAATTTTTCGCAACGATGGATCTGACGGATATGCAGGCGTCGAAATACCTGCCCGTGGTCGATCTGGCGTTCTGCTTTGGCCTTCTGTACCACCTCGAAAATCCGTTTTCCACTATCCGTACGATCCATCGGTCGACGCGTGACTTCGCATTGATCGAAACCCAGGTTGCGCCGCTTGACGGTCCTTATTTCTGGTTGATATCAGAAGGTCGCAACGAAACACAGGGCTTGACCCATCATGCCGTGATCCCGTCCCGTGCAGCGCTGGTGAAGATGCTATATGTCGCAGGATTCAGGCAGGTCATGCGCTACACCGGCGAAGTTGGGCATGTGGACTTTGTCGATACGCCAGAGAGGCGCCACCGGCGCGAAATTTTCCTGGCCAGCAAGACGGCCGGCAATTATCCGAATTTTGTCGTTGAATCAGATCCGGTCACCCCGAAAATTGATTACACAATAAGCCAAGAATAGGTCTAAATTGCAAACAGAAAAAAATCCTGGCTACGGGGAGGGGGGGGCGATCGAGATTCTCATCACCACATTCTCAGCCATCCTGCATGCTTCGCTGGTGCCCGACACCCTCGAACTGCGCAATCTGCGCGTAATCCATGAGGGTGCCGGCGCGTACTACAGTTCAACCTGGAATCAGGATCATTACTTTGTATTGAGCCGCAATTACGCCAATCCGGAGTTGGGCACGCGCATCTTGATGTTCGATCAGGAGTTCCGGCAGGTCGGCGAGATAAATTGCCAGGGCAGCATCCGGGAGGGGCATCAGATCCGGCTGGTTGGGGATAATTTACTGGTCTGCAACACCAACAACAATTGCCTCACCACAATCAATATCCTCGACCAGTCAATGAAGCATTTTTATCCGTTGCCAGCCTCGAGAGATGCTAATTTCAACCACATCAACTCCATCTCCTTCTATGGCGACTATTTATGGCTGGTCGCCGCCAACCGCTTCAGAAACAGCTTTTTCATGTGTTTCGAATATCCTTCGATGCGGTTGCTGGAAATTGATGCCATGGGCTTGGCTGCTCACAACATCGTCGAGTGGCGCGATTGGAAAGTTATTTGCGACAGTTTCCATGGATCCCTGATACTGAGCAGGAAAGGGCATGATGCGGCTGGCACGGAGTATCCCTTCCATAGCGTGCACCTTCTCCCGGATTCGAATGAAGTTGCGGTGGAACGCATCGTCATGAGCAATGCCTACTTCCGCGAGCGCAAGGGGGTCCCCATCTTCCCCAGAGGCCTTGCACTCAGCGAGGATCTGGCACTGGTGGGGATCAGTGAGATCACCAGAAGGGCGATGCGCCAGGACAGCCTTAGCCAGATCATCGCCATCGACGGCCTTGATCGCGTCATCGACAATTCGCCGGTGAAGAAAGTCCGGGCGACCGAACTGGGGCGGTACGGGGCCGTGATGGATATCAGGATTTTGAACAGGATCGATCATGGGCATGTTTGACCGTCCCTGTCACAACGTTTGTGGGCGGATCGGCAATTGACGCGGTTCCTTAGTTTTTCTGGGCCTACTCCGAAGGTCTCCGTGCTTATACTGGCGGCTGCGCTCACGTTTTTGGCGGCGCTTGCCGGGTACGATGTGTCGCTGTCGCAGTTCCAGCACCAGCCATTGTGGGCCGAGCATTGGGGCCGACACTACACCGATGGTTCGTTTTACCGGCTGGCCGTCGATGATGGCAGGCTGCGTGCGATGCTCGAGGCTATCCTCAATAACGACCGGCACTTACTTCACCTGCTTTTCCCGCTGGCGTTCTATCCTGAACTCCTGGCCTCGCCGATGGCCTTGATGTTGGTGACGATTCCGGCGCTTGGCTTCATGCTGGCTATGCTGGGGCTCTATGTGCTGAAGCGAAGCTCTCAGACGTTGCCTGCCATGGCAGCCATGGTTTTCATGGCCTCGGCGCCGGGGCTACTAAGCCGGTTGTGGGGAGTTGGTTCACCGGTACAGGATATTCCTGCCGCATTCCTGTTCACTGCGGGCGTTCTGCTTCTGTTGCTGCCCAGTGATACTGCCGATCGCAGGCGTTCGCTTTTGCCGGTGATCCTGCTGCTTTGCGCCTCTATCCTGACTCGCACCCCGGCAGTGTTCATCTCGGCATTTATCCTGACGCTAATCGCCATTACCGATCTCGTCGCCTGCACCCTTTCGGGCAGCTCATTGCGAAGTGCCGGAATCTACTGGCTGAAACTCGTCGTCGGTGTCGGAGCAGTCGTAGCGATTCCCATTGGCGTCTCGTTCGAATATCTGTGGGCGTACTACACCAGGCTGAAACCTGCCGCCGACCAGTTCGGCCAGTTCGGCTACTTTGAGTCGGCCAAAACCGTCGGGACTATCCTCGCGGACTTTTTTGGTCCGGTGCTGGTTACGCTGCTTGGACTCCTGTTAGTGCTCGCTTGCTACCGTATCCTTCGCAACTTTCTCACAGAGGGCCTGGCGACATTCCATCAGGATGCCGCCCTGCTGGCCTGGGGTCTGGGCCTGCCCGTTATGCTAGTTGCGAACAAGTACTGGTCGGCAATGCCCAAGGAGCTACTCTATTCTATTCCTGCGCTGGTGGCGCTGGGCTTTACTACGGCGAAGTGGAACGGCCCGGCCAAGTGGCTGGACTCTACCAGCGCGCAACTCTTGCTGGCCTTCGTGGTGGGCGGCTTGCTGATTCACCAGAATTACACCCGGGAAATGGTGAATATTCTTGCCGTGGGGAAATTCGAGACTGACTGGCAGAACAGTCAGAAGGAAATGTCCAAAGCCATCGCCAGTGTTCCGGGCGATCTGCTGATATGGCAATCCTATACGCTACCTGACTGGTGGGCGGACGTCACGTCCTTGACGCTATTCGAGCATCGCGTCTTGCGAATTCCTGCTGGCCAAGACTACTTCGCCAACCAGCACAAGTATTGGACAGCCCATTATCGGGGAATTGCGGAGAGCCGGCTGCCTGCGCTGGTCTACAAGCGAACCCTGGAATGCGTGGACATTGCCGTGGTGCTGAATCGTTCCAATGCCACATCGCCGATGATGAAGGACAAGCTCGCCATTGAAATCGCGCGCTATATTGCGAAGAAGGTCGCTTCAGACGGAAACTGGAAATTGCACTCGGTACTTACCGGAGACCCGTGGGGGGCAGAGTTGGCCGTCTACGTCAAAAACACCAGATCGGCGCCACACTGCTATCGCAATGCGTTGCTTGGCATGCGCCCCGACACCGGTCACCATCGCTTCAGCGATGGTGAGTTCGCCATGGGCCAGCCAAGACCAATGGCCGCAGAACGGTAATAAGGCCCATGGCACAGGCCCTTATGCAGCCATTGATGATCGTCGGCTGTCCGCGCTCGGGAACGTTTCTGCTATGTGTGTTCCTCGAGGCGCACTTTGGCATAGTCACGCCCACCGAGACCCACTTCATCCCGTATTTCCAGAGATACCTATTTCTGTGGGGCGACCTCGCCAAAAAGGAAAACCGCGCCAGATTGCTCCAGGCCATTTATGAATTCCTGACCATCTGGATTCCCCGCAACATGTCGGGGCGTGACCCTCTGGAGGCCAGGCGCTACAGTCTGCTGATAACCTTGCCGGAATCCGCGGCTATCGTCGAAAACTCGTCGAGCTATCCAGAACTGCTGCAAGCCCTATTCATGACATATGCCAGATTGCAGGGCAAGGAATATGCGGCGGACAAGAGCGCTTTTTTCTCCGTAGTTCCGCTTGCCATCCTGCAAAAAAGCCTGCCGGAGATGCGGGTAGTCCACATTGTCAGGGATGGCCGGGATGTTTGCCTTTCCTGGCTCAAAACATGGTTCCCTCCCCAAAATCTTTGCCAGGCGGCTAGCCTCTGGGCCAAGCACGTCGCAGACAAGCGGGCATGGGGCAGGGCACACCAGGAAAGATATCTTGAAATTCGCTACGAGGATTTTGTTATCGATGCCGAGATGGTTCGCGAGCGCTTGTCCAAGTTCCTCGGCTTGGAGCCGGAGCCGGAACCGATGCCCCTAGAGCAGATCCCGTTGGCCCGCATGCTGGTCACCGGCTCCACTCACCAACAACTGGGCAAGAAGCTGAATTCGGACAATATAGGAAAAAGTAGCACTCAGTTCTCGGCGGCTGATCTGCGGAGATTGAACGCAGTCGCAGGCGGGGTCTTGAAGCAGTCCGGCTATGATTTTGGTGCGGACTCCAGAGTGACCTTGCTCGATCGGATCCGCATCTGCATTTCAATCTACATACTTCCGTTCCTGCAGAAGATGTTCTACTTGCGTGCGACCAAGCCGATCTTGCCACTCGCCATCTTCGTCTTTCAGTTGATCAATGTTTCGTTGTCTCGAATTCTGAATCGAGGAAAACGATTCAAGGGGTGGCAGTGATAAGCCGGTTCAATGCAATCAAGCACGTAGCGATGTCGTGATGCGGCACTGGGCAGGCAAGTGGGTTGCGGGCTTTGTGGTCTCTCTGGCGACATTGGTCTACGTAGCGTCTTCGGTATCGCTGGATCGAGTTCCGGCTATTTTGGCATCATCCAGTTATGCCAATGTCTTGGCAGCTTTTTGTTTGACGCTGTCGATTGCCGTGCTGCGTGCCTGGCGATGGCAGATCATTATTGATTGGTTCGGTGTGACGGTGCCGTTCTGGCGGTCGTTTGAGTTGGTGCAGCTGGGAAACTTCGTAACTCAGTGGGTGCCAGGGGTCATCGGGGGCGATATTGTCAGGGCGTGGGCTGCTCCAAAGCTGTCCTGCCCCTTGAAAGAGGCTTCATATGCGATCGCCATCGACCGGTTGTTCGGATTTGTCGGCTTGGTGCTGGTGGGAGTAGGATCTGGATTCTTTTTTCTTGAGAATTTTCGGGTCCAGCTCGCTTTCAGGTTTGTCGAAGGTGATTGGATGTTCTGGACCATGGCCAGCATGTTTTTGCTCGGAATGGCGGTCTATTTTGTCTTTGCCAGATTCTCGTGGGTGAGGCAGGGCTGGGAGATGGGGCTCCAGGTAGTGAAGTTGCAGAAGTGGAAAATGACGCTGTTGCTTGGCTTATCGATGTCATGCCACCTGATCTTCTGCCTGATGGTGTTTCTTCTCCTGCATGGCTTGGGCCTTAAAGCCGTCGCTTTCCTGGAGGTGCTCCTGACCCTGCCTCCGGTCATGCTTTTGGCAATGCTTCCCATCTCGGTTGCTGGCTGGGGTATTCGCGAAGGCGCGATGATTTTCGCAATGAGCTACATTGGTGTTCCCAGGAGCGAGGCCTTTGCCGTTTCTATCCTTGTCGGCATCCTGGGGCTTGCAGCGGCTATGCAAGGTGCTTTTGTAATGAGTCGTATCGCCGGCGCGAAACGCAATTAATCCTTTTCCTCCGCCGGTACTTTTGGAGGGAGCAGGCTGTCTACCACGTACAGTGGCCGCTTCCGGCTTTCATCAAGTATCCGTAGCAGATATTCGCTAATGATGCCGAGGCCGAACAGGATCATTGCGCTGAACAGGATGATTAGCCCGACTACAGTCTTCCAGCCCGGCGGCGCTGCGCCGTTCATTTGCCAGCGATAAAAAAGCACCAGCAGGTAGAGGATGGCCGAACCCGAAGCAGTAAGGCTCATCAATGTGATCAGCCGGCTTGGAAGGTAGGTGAATCCGATCAGGGTGTCGATCGTGAAGCGCACCTTCGCGAGCAGCCGCCACTGGGAGCGGCCCTTGGTCCGCAACTCCCTGACAATGGGCAGGCGGACCGGCTTGTAACCGAGCCAGTAGATCAACACGAAGATTGAGGAGTTCTTTTCGTTGATGCGGTTGACGTCGTTGACGACGCAGCGGTCCAGCAGGCAGAAGTCGTAGCCGAGGGCTGGAAAGTCGTCGAAGGCATGGCGCCGAACCAGGTTCCAGTACACATTTGACAGCTGCTTATGCCATCTTCCTTCTTGGCGTGCCTGCCGTTCGCCAATGACGAATTTTGCCCCTGCCCGCCAGCATTGCAGCATGTCCAGGAATAACTCGCACGGTTCCTGTAAGTCTGCCGAAATAATGCCGACGCAGTCCCCCGTTGCATAGTGTAGCCCGGCCTGGATTGCCGGAGTCTGGCCGAAGTTGCGGGTTAGCTTGAGCAGCCGGATGGTGTCGGGATGGCACTCAGCGAATTCGACAAGTAGCTGGTAAGAGCGGTCACTCGAGCCGTCATCGACGAAGACGAACTCCAGCTTAAAGCCCAATAGCTGCTGCTGCAGGGCCAGCAGCCGCGGGACGTTCGTAGGAATGTTGGCTTCGTTGTGATAGATTGGCACAACGATGGAAAACGTAGGTTTCATAATCGGCAGGCCACGGGTGAACGAAGCTCTTCTCTCCAGCCCCAGATGAAATAAGGGGCATCGGGTCCGGTTTGGAACAGCAGGTCCAGGATGCTAACTTCATGCTGGAAAGGCGGATAACTCTGCTTATATTCGGGATACCCGGAATAGTCTTTCCAGACTAATTCGATACCCCTATGCCGGAAAACTTCCGGCTCAATGTAGGCCCTGGCGGCCGGTCCGGAGATGTAAGTCCTGGAGTCCAAGGCAGCTAGCATTTGCAGCAGTTTTTCCTGGCGGAGGCCTTCCTTAGACAATTCCGCGGAATTGAGGAGCCGGGTGCGAATGCCTAGGAAATCGCGAGCAATATGCTTGATCAGGTGCTGATTAAGTACGGAGAGGTTGTCCCACCTCTGGTCGAGGTAGAAGTCCTTGAAGAACTCCCGATATTTCTGGAAATAAGGCGTCTTGCCATAGAAGTTTGTGATGGTTTTCCAGTGCTTGGTCTGCCACAGGGGACTGCTGGGTGAGACCTCGCAAATGAGTCGGTTCAGATCCGTGCCGGTGGGGATGGATGCCCAGCAGCAGCCATTCGGCCCCTTGAGCTTGTTGCGATTGCGCCAGTCGTTTTTGGTGAACTGCACGTCATCATAGAACACAAAAATGTCCGCATCGTGCATCAGATCGAAATAGCCCTTCCAAGGGATGTAGTTGGACTGGTTGATTGCTACCTTACTCATGGCTGGCTGGTGAATGTCTGGACCAGGTCCGCGTAGCTTCTCCCCTCTCCGGGCCACCTGGTCTGCGCCCAGTCCGGACATTGTGCGCAAAAGGGGAAAGCGTCGTAATGATTGCTCAGGTGGGCTTCGCGGAGTTTCCGATAAGTCGAGCCCTGCCAAACGTCCCGTATCGTGGTGGTGTGATAGTCCCCTACAATGGACCCATGCACCCAATCCTGAGGGCAGAAGGCCAATTCCCCCTTGGCGTTGAGTAGTATCCTTTCCCAGGAATACAGGCAAGGCTTCCTGTCGACCGTCCGTTGGTTCTGCTTCATCGCCTTGGCAATCAAGGGCACACCACCGGCAGCGGAATGCAGACGACGCACGAGCACGAAGTCTGCTCCCTGCTCCTTCCAGTAACGTTCGAAGTCGCTGGCTTCCGCGCTATTCTCATGCTGTTCAACGAAACTCAAGACTATTTTGGTGGATGCTCCGGTTCGCTGCTTGATTTCCAAGAATTTCAGCACATTAGCTCGGGTGACTTCCAGCTTGCCACCGACGCGAATGCGGGCATAGGTTTCCGGAAGGTGCGCGTCGATGCTGATGTCTATCATGTGCAAACCTGAGCGCAAGAGTTTTTCGATTCTCTTCTCGTTCATGATCGTGCCGTTTGTTGTCAGGGTGACGAATACACCAGAATTTCTGACCGCATAGTCGAGCATGTCATAAATGTCCGGGTGGACCAGAGGTTCTCCATTGCTCGTGTAGCGAATGTATTGGGTATGATCCTGCCCCCAATCCCGGACTTCGTCCACCATCTTGTGATGGAGGGCCAAGGGTAGGTAGCGGTTGTCGTAGTGGGGGGAGAGTTTGAATTCCGGATGGGGGCAATGAATACATTCCAGATTGCATACCTCTGTCGCGTCCACGATGATCTGTGAGGGGAATTCAGCTTTGAGGCGCTCTTGAAAACCGTAAGTAGGCATTGGGAAGGCTCCAGCAGATTCGTCATGCCTATCTGGCATTGTCAGGTCCGATAATTGAGTGTTTTGATAAAATACTAGCTTTTATTCGAGGGAGGTGCTGCACGCTCACAACTAAAATAATCATTCCCCGAAATTTTCTCATTATGGTATCGGCGCCTGGGTAACCACCATGCATCGGCAGGGTTCGTCGCTCGAAATTGCCCCGAGCGCACAGAGATACATTTAAAAAATAAAATCAGTCTATGGTTGACGGGAAAAGGACGTTTAAGGTCTACTTTGAAATTGCCCTAAAAGGGGAATTCAACATCCATACCATCATTAATGCAACCAGTAGATTGACATATTACTGCATAGGTTCGGCATGAATACAGTCCTATCTCCTCTGAAGCGCTGCCTGTGCAGGTTTAAGTCCGTTTGCATCCATCCGCTCGGCTTGATCATTCTCGCGGCCGTGCTTGGTGGAGTGCTCTACAAGGTCGCCAGCAAGGCAAATGAGGAATATGCAGTCAGATGGCCGTTGCAGGGGGATACCATCAGCTACTGGTCGCGTGACATTGCACTTTCGCAAACCCTGCCGGATCCAAATGCAAGCCATCGCGCTCAAGCTTGGGCCGGCGCAAAGCAAAACGGCAAAGATCCGATCCGCACTGCCTTCTACGCGCTTTTGCCCGCAGATGCTCCATACACCCTGAATGGGCACCTGGTATTTTCTGCGCTGGCGGCATTCGTGTTCCTCACGTCGCTCATGGTCATGCTGCTACGTCGCTCGGGATCCTTTCCCTATGCTGTGGGGGGCTCCTTCCTGGCGCTGCTACCTGCAGGCTTGCTCAACCCCATTTATGGATTGCCCTCCAAGCTCCCGGACATGCCAGCTTCCTATTTGTTCGGTGCTGCCATCTTTGCCACATTCTCAGCGCGCAGTTCCAGAAGTTCCGAGCTTGGCTGGTTATTCTGGGCTGGCCTGCTGCTCGGATTGGCGAGCTTGTCGCGGTTCCAGCTATGGATATACGGGCTTTTCGTGCTGGGCCCCATTGTGTTCCTTTTCGGATTGAGGCGGTATTGCTCCTCTGGCCGCAAGTGGACTGATCTCTTGCTTTATCCCGGTGTGCTGATAGCCGCGCTTGCGCTGGTGGCCGGGGTCTTCATCGTGGCGTGGACGCAGGACATGCTGCATTTCTATTCGATTGCGGGATATGCTCTGAACGCGACAGTTCTCACATCATTCCAGACGACAGGGGTCCAGTTCCTGCAATACTTCGGCCTTCCCGCGCTTCTTGCCGGGGTGCTGATCTTTGCAGCCTACGTTTCGCTCCATGGTGAGGCTTGGGAGAAAATGCAGCGCTGGGACCTTGTTGCCGCGCTTTGGGCGTTATTAGCCTACCCCATACTCCTGTTCCTCGTGATGCGCGTAGAGTCGATCTTGGAGCAGACTTACTACATCGTCCCGGGCTTTTTGTTGTTCCTACTTTCTCCATTTGTCAGGAATACGGAGGCTAGGGACGGTGGGTTCCGGACTTTCGCCTGGCTGGTGGTTGCGATCCTGCCGCTAGCTGCATACGGAAAGGCATATGAATACCTGCATTCCGAGAATTTTCTTTACCCTCGGGAACGCGAGGCTCAAGTCGCCAAATTCCAGCACGAGCTGGCCGAACTGGTTGCCGTCAATGCACCTGTCATCAGAACCTCATTGCGGCCGGCAATTATCGACAGCAATTTTTTCTATTACAGCCGGTTTATCGAACTGTTTGCTCGGAATCGTTTCGATCGCGACGTGAAGTCCCGAATGGTGTTCGAAATCCGCAAAAGCCAGTGGCAACTCAGCCATACAGGCGACCTTGAGAAGGACAAGTCGCTAATCATGAAAGAGCTCGCCGACCGTATTGATGTGTTCATGGCGCTTACCAAACCGCTGCCCGAAGCGAAAGCCGAGACTTTCGTAGACGACTACACCGAAAACCTAGCCCTGTACGTCAACAGTGAACTGGCCGCACACCCCGAGATTTGGCTCAACCGGGGAACCGTCAAGGGGCCCTACGGGGAAGTGACGGTCTACAAGAATCTGAAATTGCAGTAAGAGGGCGAGGGGTAATATATGACACGACCACATATTTCAGTCGTCATCCCGGTATATAAGGGGGAGAGAAGCCTTGAGGAGCTGTATTCCAGGCTGCGCAAATCCCTAGAATCCATCACTTCCGAATTCGAGATCGTGCTGGTTGAGGATTGCGGAGGGGACAATTCATGGACGCTGATCGAACAGCTGGCATGCCGCGATCCACGGGTGCACGGGATTCAGTTCAGCCGCAATTTCGGCCAGCACTATGGCATCACGGCCGGCCTTGACCAGAGCAGCGGGGAATGGGTGATCGTCATGGATTGCGACCTTCAGGACCGTCCGGAGGAAATTTCTCGGCTGTACGCCAAGGCGCAGGAGGGATACGACATTGTGGTGGCGTGCCGTGGCGCACGTCAGGACCCAATTCTTAAACGACTGACATCCTGGCTTTTCTACAAGTTTTTTAGCTATCTGGCGGACATCGAATATGATGGGGATTACGGCAATTTTCGCATCATGTCTCGCAAGGTGGTCGACAGCTTCTGCCAGATTCGCGAGCAGCTGCGGTTTTTCAGCGGCTTGGTTCACTGGATGGGCTTCCCCATCGCAAGGATAGAGGTTATGCATGCTGAGCGTTCGGACGGGAAGTCTACCTATACCTTCGCCAAATTGCGCAAGCTGGCGGCCGAAACTATCATCGCATACTCCGACAAGCCCCTGCGTTTGACAGTACGCTTGGGCTTTCTAATGGCATCCCTCTCATTTCTGTATGGGGCTTATATCCTCGGCCATGCCCTCCTCTATGGTGTCAGTGTCCCCGGTTGGACCAGCCTGATGGTTTCTCTCTACTTCATCGGTGGCATAATCATTACCATTTTGGGAATAATCGGGATTTATCTGGGCAAGGCTTTCGACGAAACCAAGAAACGCCCCCTCTACATCATTCGCAAGACCACATTTGGCATGGCCAACAAGGGCTGATCCGCTCTATATACAGCAAAAGGGAAAACATGAAGGATCACATCAAGGACTATTGGGAGTCCCAAGGGGAAACGCACGGCGAATCTCACTGGGCGTCCTGGGGCGACAACTGGATGATCGATCTCGAGATCGAGACCATAGGTAAGACAATCAAGGATGGGGACTGCGTCCTTGATATCGGATGCGCGAATGGCTATTCGACATTCAGGCAGTACGAAACGCACAAGCTGGATTTGATCACAGGCGTGGACTTTGCAGCGAACATGATTGCTGCTGCCCAGAAATCGAAGCAGGAAAAGGATCTGGGCAATGATGTCCAGTTCATGGAGGGAGATATTCGTTCGTTGCAGTTCGCTGACAATGCTTTCGACATTGCCTACACCACCCGAGTCTTGATCAATCTGCCGACCTGGGAGCAACAGGTTCAAGGCATCGCTGAATGCCTTCGCGTGGTCAAGCCAGGCGGCAAAGTGGTGCTTTCGGAGGGATTCTGGGAGCCGCTGATGCTCCTGAATGCGATGCGCCTCCTGGTCAAGCTGCCGCCGCTGGTCGAGCACGACTTTAACCGCTACCTCAAGATGTCGGTTCTCAATACACATCTGGATTCGCTGGGACTCCAGTACCAAATCGAGGACTTCTCCTCGATCTATTACCTGGGATCTCGACTGGTGCGTGAACTGGTTACGGATCCTTCTGCCTACCCGGGTTTCACGAATCCAATCAACAAGCTGTTTTTCGAGATCGAGAAGCAGTTCTCGGGTGGCGGCATGGGTATCCAGCAAGCCGTCGTTATTACGAAGAAGTAATTATGAAAATACTCTTGTCGGTACTGCCGATTGCGTTCCTTGTCGCTTACAGTCAAGTCATCATTAAATGGCGCATGCTTGGCTCAGATGTTTCCGCAATCGAGTCACTTAAGCTGGGGGAGCGCATTTTCCGCTACTTGTCCGACCCGATCATCGTTTCAGCTTATGCAGCCGCGTTATTGGCCTCTTTTGTATGGCTATATGTCATTACAAAGCTTCCTCTCGTAGTGGCTTTTCCAATTTACATCGGGATGACTTTTGTTCTGGTCATCTTGGGGGGCTGGCTTTTCCTCTCCGAAAGCATCACAACGCTGAAAATCCTGTCAGTTTTCCTGATCCTGTTGGGAATCATTGTGGGCATAAGGGCTTGATGGATTCTTCGTATCTGAAATCAACAGATGACTGGCTCGAGCAAGTCGTTACACATGTCAAGGCCAATTCCCCTGAGTTGTTGCCGATTCTGGGGATTTACGCGGGGGAAGCACGTTTCGGCAGAAGATACATTGCAGACAATCTTTCCTGTCTGCCTCTTGGCGCGAGAGTCCTTGAAGTCGGTGCCGGGTCGCTCTTGCTGAGCTGTCAACTGGCACGGGAGGGATTTATTGTCACGGCGCTTGAACCTCTCGAGCAGGGATTTACGCATTTCGCTCGATTGCGTGAACTCATTCTTGAGTGCGCGGACAAGCTAGGAATTAACCTGGATGTGTTGGATCAAAAGGCCGAGGATCTGGAATCCTCCGGTATTTATGATTTCGTATTTTCAATCAATGTAATGGAGCATGTGAGTAACGTTGAGAAGGTCATTTCCAATGTGGCCAGAAGCTTGAGGCAAGGCGGATTTTTTCGGTTTATATGCCCGAATTATCTATTTCCCTATGAGCCTCACTTCAATATCCCTATCGTCATCTCTAAAGCAATCACAGAGAAAATATTTTTCAACAAAATTTTTCGATCAAGCAAGCTTCCTGATCCGGCCGGAACATGGCAGTCGCTGAATTGGATTACGGTTTGTCAGGTCAACAAGATCATGCAGAAATTTCCGGAATACAGTGTCAGCTATAATCGCTCTATTTTCGTCTCGATTCTTGAAAGAATGTCATCGGATCCTGAATTTGCTTCCCGCCGATCAGCCTGGATGAGAAGCCTGATCACTGGCCTGACAAGATCAAAAATTCATTATCTGGCTAATCTTGTTCCTGCAGTGGTTCAACCTGCTATCGACTGTACCTTGACAAGAAACGATGTCTGATGCCTCAGATCACAACTGGAATCAGGGCTGTATTATCGAACCCAATCATTTACAGTCTTTTCCAAGACTTGATGGGCGCCCATCGATTTCGCATGGATTTCGTACGTGAATATGTCCGCCCCGAGCCAGGCTGCTCAGTGCTCGATATCGGATGCGGGCCAGCCGACATCCTCGCTTATCTTCCCGAAGTTGATTACTACGGATTCGACATTAGTCCGGCATACATTGAGCGAGCCCGCGAGCGCTTCGGTGAGCGCGGATCCTTCACCTGTAAGATCCTCACCGCAGATGACTTGTTAAAACTTCCTAAGGTTGACCTCGTGCTTGCAATGGGCCTGCTCCATCACGTGGACGACGAGTCCGTCTTGAGAGTGCTAGAGCTTGCCTCATCTGCGTTGAAGCTGGGGGGGCGTCTGGTAAGCTATGATCCATGCTTTGACAGTGGGCAGAATCCTATCGCGCATTTGCTTGTCAGTTTGGACCGTGGTCGCAACGTGCGCACACTGAACGAATATGATGACCTAGTCAGCCATGTGTTTAAATCGCGCAGGGTTGAAGTGCGACATCGTACCTGGATTCCTTATACTCATTGCTTGATGGAGTGCACCCGCACATGATTCCTTTCAACAAGCCCTATATGACTGGGCGTGAACTCTGGTACATCGCACAGGCGCATGCCAAAGGGCATCTGTCTGGTGATGGCATGTTTACAAAGAAGTGCCATGAGTGGTTGGAAGAGAATACGGGTGCAATGAAGGTATTGCTGACCCATTCCTGCACTGCGGCGCTGGAGATGGCGGCCCTGTTGGCGGACATTAAGCCAGGAGACGAAGTCATCATGCCTTCGTTTACCTTTGTGTCGACTGCGAATGCATTCGTCCTGCGCGGAGGGGTTCCTGTATTCGTGGATATTCGCTCGGATACGCTCAATCTTGACGAGAAAAAAATCGAACAGGCGATAACTCCGCGTACCAAGGCCATTGTGCCGGTTCATTACGCTGGCGTCGGCTGTGAAATGGACGTCATCATGAAAATCGCTGAGCAATATGGCCTGTTGGTGATCGAAGATGCAGCGCAAGGCATCATGTCCACCTACAAAGACAAGCCGCTCGGCTCAATCGGACATCTCGGAGCTTATTCATTCCACGAAACTAAGAATATCATTTCGGGTGAAGGCGGGGCGTTACTGGTGAACGAGGCGCAATTTATCGAGCGTGCGGAAATCATTCGCGAGAAAGGTACCAACCGTAGCAGATTCTTCCGGGGCGAGATTGATAAATACACTTGGGTGGATTGTGGCTCATCCTATTTGCCTGGTGAGCTAGTGGCGGCATTTCTATATGCACAGATCGAAGAGGCGGAGCAAATCACTGCAAGTCGCATCCAGTTATGGAATATGTATCATGAACAGTTGGCCGACCAAGAGCGGCAAGGCCTTTTGAGGCGTCCTATCGTGCCAGAAAATTGTGTACACAATGCTCATATGTACTACATTTTGCTGGAAGATGAATCTACCCGAGCAGTTGTTATTTCGAAACTAAAAGAAGAAGGGATTCACAGTGTGTTCCACTATGTTCCTTTGCATAGTTCGCCAATGGGTATGCGTGCAGGACGCATTTCGGGGTCGATGGAAAATACGGATAATATTTCAGACAGGATTTTGAGATTGCCCTTGTGGGTAGGGGAAGAATTCGGCCCCAAAGTGGTAGAGTCAATAAAAAAATCCCTTTGATTTAATCGTTGATAAGCTGTTAATAGAATAACTACTCTTGCTAGTTTTTATTTGGTGGGGGTATGCATTGAATCAAGGTTATTTTTAATATTCGTGTGCAAATGAGTGAAGTTTTTGTAAGCCAAATGTAATCCTTCTTTTAGAAGAGTGGTTGGTTTCCACCCTAAATTAGATAGCCTTGCAATGGACATCAATTTTCGTGGCGTGCCATCCGGCTTGCTAGGGTCCGTGCCAATGGTGCCTTGGTAGTTTACGGTCTGTTTGATTAGCTCGGCCAGTTCCATGATGGTGATGTCCTCTCCTACCCCGATGTTGACCACAGGCGGTAAGCCGTCGTTACGATCAGCTGCTAGAAGCGGGCAATATTGGGTTTCAGGCAGATTCATCAGATAGACGCAAGCATCAGCCATGTCGTCGCTGTAGAGGAATTCGCGGCGAGGGGTGCCCGAACCCCAGATGGTGACTTGAGGTGTCTGTAGCTGTTTTGCCTCGTGGAATCTTCGGATCATTGCGGGAATGACGTGACTATTCTCAGCGTGGTAGTTATCGCCTGGGCCGTAAAGGTTGGTGGGCATGACGGCGAGATATTGAGTGCCGTACTGGCGGTTGTAGCTCCAGCACATCTCGATGCCGGCGATCTTGGCAAGTGCGTATGGCCGGTTGGTTTCTTCAAGAGGGCCAGTAAGAAGGTATTCCTCTTTTAGCGGCTGTGGAGCCATCTTTGGGTAAATACAGCTGGACCCTAGGAATAACAAACGTTTCGCGCCGTTTTTCCAGGACGCATGAATGACATTGGTCTGGATAGCGAGGTTGTCACGGATAAAATCGGCAGGAAATGTGTTATTGGCGTGGATTCCCCCCACTTTAGCTGCAGCCAAAAAGACATAGTCAGGTTTTTCTGCTTGGAAGAAACGTTCGACCGCCTGCTGGTCGGTTAGGTCGAGCTCGGCGTGGGTACGGGTGATAAGATTGCCATAGCCTTTTGCCTCAAGATTCCTGACGAGGGCTGAGCCAACCAAACCACGGTGGCCGGCAACGTAGATGCGAGCGTTGCTGTCCATGTCTAGCGTTCGACGCTGACGGCCACATCAAACCCGTGTTGCTTGAGTAGGGCGTGGCGGCGGGCCGATTCAAAATCGGCGGCAACCATTTCCTCACACATCTGCTGCACCGTGATTTCCGGTACCCAGCCAAGCTTTTCTTTGGCCTTGGATGGGTCACCCAGCAGGGTATCCACTTCAGCTGGGCGGAAGTAGCGCGGATCGATGCGTACGATGATGTCGCCTACCTTGAGAGCCGGGGCTTTGTCTTCTTTAATGGATTCAATGAAGCCTACTTCGTGGATGCCGCTGCCTTCGAAACGCAGCTTGATCCCGAGGTGTTCGGCACTCCACTGGATGAACTGTCGAACGCTGAACTGTAAACCAGTGGCGATGACAAAGTCGTCTGGCTGCTCCTGTTGTAGCATCATCCATTGCATGCGGACGTAATCCTTGGCGTGGCCCCAGTCGCGTAGTGAATCGATATTACCCATGTACAGACAACTTTCAAGTCCCAGCGCGATGTTGGCAAGCCCACGGGTAATCTTGCGGGTAACAAAGGTCTCTCCACGGCGTGGGGATTCGTGATTGAACAGGATGCCGTTGCAAGCGTATATCCCGTAGGCTTCACGGTAGTTGACGGTGATCCAGTACGCATAAAGCTTGGCAACTGCGTATGGTGACCGGGGGTAGAAGGGGGTGGTCTCCTTTTGAGGGGTTTCTTGCACCAGTCCGTAGAGTTCAGAGGTGGAGGCTTGGTAAAAGCGAGTCTTTTTTTCCAACCCCAGAAATCGGATTGCCTCAAGCAGACGAAGGGTGCCAATCGCATCGACATCGGCCGTGTACTCAGGGGCTTCGAAACTTACGGCAACGTGAGATTGAGCTCCAAGGTTATAGACTTCATCAGGCTGCACTTCACTCAGAATGCGGGTGAGATTTGAGCTATCGGTGAGATCACCGTAATGAAGTTTGAAGCGCGCATTCTCTATATGCGGGTCTTCGTAGATGTGGTCTACCCGTTGCGTGTTGAATAATGATGCACGCCGCTTGATGCCGTGAACTTCGTATCCCCTCTCCAGCAAAAATTCTGCAAGGTAAGATCCATCTTGGCCAGTGATGCCTGTAATCAACGCGGTTTTTTTCATTGGGTTTAATTATGGATAATCTAACTATTTAGGAATAATTTATTAAAGACTTGAAGCAGACATTTTACTTCAACATTGGATACCCTTTGTGCTATTTGATCGTAACCATTCATTAAGTCAGTACTATAGGCACCAGACTTCAAGGTAAAATGGACATGCTTAAAAGTATATTTTCCAGAAAATGAAAATCACCCCCGTAGTTCTTTCCGGCGGTTCCGGTACGCGTTTGTGGCCAATGTCTCGGGCTGCAATGCCGAAACAACTGTTGCCACTCGTTTCCGAGAGGTCAATGCTGCAGGAGACCCTGGTGCGGCTTGAAGGATGGCAGGAAATTGAGTCGCCAATCATTGTGTGTGGAAACGATCATCGCTTTCTGGTCGCTGAGCAGCTGCGTGAGATTAATGTCGAGCCTGAGTGCATCATCCTCGAGCCGGTTGGGCGAAATACTGCACCTGCGATAGCAGTCGCTGCCCAGCGGTTGCGGGAGGCGGTAGGCGACAGCTTGATGCTGGTTCTGGCAGCAGACCATGTCATCCTAGATCTCGACGCATTTCATTCGGCAGTCATTATTGCCGCAGAGGCAGCTCAGGTTGGCAAGCTTGTTACGTTCGGTATTCAGCCCTCCGGACCGAATACCGGTTACGGCTATATCGAAGCTGGCGCCCCCCTGCACGGCCAGGAGGGTTGCCGTGAGGTCGTGCGATTTGTAGAGAAACCGAATAAAGAGACAGCTGAAGGCTACCTTTCTGAAGGCGGTTATTACTGGAATAGCGGAATGTTCCTGTTTAACCCGGAAATCTATCTCGCCGAGCTCAATCGTTTACGCCCTGAGATCGCTTCATGTGTCTCACAGGCGCTTGGTGGGAGTTATAGGGATTTAGACTTCTGTCGACTCGAAGAGCAATCCTTTCGTGCCTGCCCGTCCGACTCCATTGACTATGCGGTGATGGAGCGCACGAATCTTGCAGCTGTTGTTCCAACCGACATGGGGTGGAGCGATGTAGGTTCCTGGACAGCGCTTTGGGAGGTGCAGTCGCAAGACGGTTCGGGCAATGCCCTGCGCGGAGATGTTTATGTCGATGCGGTCAAAAACTCGCTGATCCGTGCCGAAAGCCGCATCGTTGCTGCTGTCGGCGTGAGCGATCTAATCGTGGTCGAAACGCCAGACGCGGTTCTGGTCGCCCACAAGGATCATGCACAGGACGTCAAGAAAATTGTGGATCACCTGAAACTCCACGCTCGCAGCGAGCATGAGTTTCACTCGCGTGTATATCGCCCGTGGGGTTGGTACGAGGGTATTGATGCTGAGGAGAATTTTCAGGTAAAGCGAATCATGGTAAAGCCTGGGGCGAAACTCTCACTTCAGATGCATCTGCAACGGTCTGAGCATTGGGTGGTTGTGCGTGGTAAGGCTCTGGTTACCCGTGATGGAGAAAGCCAACTGATATGTGAAAACCAGTCAACGTATATCCCGATTGGAACCAAACACAGATTGGAAAACCCCGGTTCGGAGCCATTGCACCTGATTGAGGTTCAATCCGGAGCCTATCTCGGTGAGGACGACATTGTCAGGTTCGATGATGTATATGGTAGAAGTTAGGCCATGAACGCGCCCTAAATAAACGCACCTATAAAGCAGAGTCCAAGATCATTAAGTACTATTTGCAACGCTGGCGCAGATATCGGAGATTGCATCTGCTTTATACAAAATTGCGTGCCAGTTATTTTGGTTTGCCAAACTGGCCGGCATTGCTTGGTAATGGGTTGCCCCAGTGGACTAAGACGCTAAGCGTTAAAAGACCAAAGAACGGTCGGATTCTTATTGGAACCGGAGCGGGCGGCCACCTGACTTCAATGACGATGGAGAGCCTGCTCGGTGTGACATTGACCCTACGTCATTCATACGTGGATTTTCTGTTGTGCGATGGGGCGCTCCCAGCATGCATGATGTGTGAATCTAATTGGTATGTCGATCTGAATCAGTTTGTTGCAGACGGCCCCAAGGATCGGTGCGCACAGTGTCATGGCCCGGGCTCCCGAATGTTGGATCGAGCGGGCCTTAGTTATCTAGGCTTCAAGTCCCATTTGATAGAAGCGGAAATCGCAGAAGCAGGGCAATTAGCTCGTGCCGTTGACGCTGGTGATATCAAAAGCTTTTCCATTGATGGGGTCAACATCGGTGAACATGCATATGCTGGAGCTTTAAGGTTCCTGGCGAGAGCGACTTTTGAGGGTGGTTTTCAGCATGAAGCATTGCTTCGAAAATATTTTGAAGCTTCTTTACTCACTTTTTATGCTGCCAGGCGGATTTTTCAAAGCAACAGTTACGAAGTGGTGGTGCTGAATCACGGCATCTACGTTCCTCAGGGCATCGTCTCGGAAGTGGCGAGGAAGCAAGGCGTTCGGGTTGTAACGTGGCATCTTGCCTATCGCAAAAGCTGCTTCATTTTTAATCATGATGAAACGTATCATCATGGACTTTTATCAGAGCCTGCAACCAATTGGGAGGGCATGGCTTGGTCGAAAGCTCACGAACAAAAAATCGAGCAGTATTTGCTCAGCAGGTGGACGGGTAAACAGGACTGGATCAAGTTTCACCGAAATCCTGAACTTGACGTTAGAAGGATTGAAGATGCCCTCGGAATTGATTTCTCACGTCCGACAGTAGCGCTGCTGACCAATGTTGTCTGGGATGCTCAGTTGCATTACCGTGTCAATGCTTTTCCCAATATGATGGATTGGGTAAATAAAACCATAGAGTATTTTTCCAGGCACCCTGAGCTGCAGTTATTGATCCGTGTTCATCCGGCGGAGTTGACTGGTACGATTCCATCCAACCAGAAAGTATGTGATGAAATCAAAAAAGTATTACCCAAGTTGCCGTCCAATGTTTTCGTGATTCCCCCCGAAAGTAATCTCAGTACATATGCGGCCGTCACGCAGTGCAATGCTGCTTTGATTTATGGAACCAAGATGGGAGTGGAACTCTCCGCAATCGGTATGCCCGTGATTGTTGCCGGAGAGGCCTGGGTACGTGGCAAAGGGGTTACTTTTGACGCTAATTCGGAATGCGAATATTTCCAACTATTGGATAAACTGCCGTTTCTATCTAGGTTGGATGAAGCGACTAGAAGCAGAGCGCTGAAGTATGCTTACCACTTTTTCTTTCGTAGGATGATACCGGTTAACTGTTTAAAGCCGAGTCGGGGATGGCCTCCATTCCGGCTGAAAATAGACGATATTTCAAATTTGCAGCCGGGGGCAGATAAAGGATTGGATGTCATCTGTGACGGAATACTGACTGGTTCTCCTTTTATTTTTCCCGCTGAGAAATTGGATAGGGTTGCAGCAATCAACATAAATTATTATAGATGAAACTTTTTGGTTTGGTGCCCGTGGTGAGGAGCGGCCGCGTTTCATTGATGCCGGAGGTCAGATAAGAGAGCTGGGGGCTTTAGCGGCATCTTTTCGTTAAACCTAATGCAGGATGAATGAATTTTCTCATCCAATACATGCTGTGAGTGGCATAGCTAAAGAGCTCTTCCTTTTTATATGTGGATTAAATTGAATGACATTCTCGAGAAGTCAAAGGTAAGTTTTGGGACCAGTGGTGTGCGTGGATTGGTGTCAAACATGACGGATGAAGTCTGTTATGCGTATACGGTTGCATTCAAAAAAGCGGTGGTTCCGAATGCTATTACAGTTGTGATCGGACATGATCTGCGTCCGAGTAGTCCGAATATTGCCAATAGTTGCGCACGTGCTCTGATCGAAAGTGGCTGCTCTATTATCTACGCAGGTGCTCTTCCAACGCCTGCACTTGCATGGTTTGGTCAACAAATTGATGCGCCACTTGTTGTGGTGACGGGAAGCCATATTCCCTTTGATCGCAACGGTATCAAGTTTTATCGGGCTGAAGGCGAGATCAGCAAAGCTGATGAGCAGGCTATTCAGTTTGCCAAAGTCAATGTGCCTGACAATTTAAGGCCGATCCAGCTTGGCGTGCCTGATCCCGCTGCGAGAGATAGCTACATCCTGCGGTATGTTGACTTCTTCGGCCCTAGAGCGCTTGCTGGAATGACTGTTGCGCTTTATGAGCATTCCAGCGTTGCTCGGGATGTGCTGCGGTCTATTCTGGAGAATTTGGGCGCGAGTGTCATTTCTTTGGGGCGAACCGATACTTTCGTGCCAATTGATACTGAGGCAGTTCGTGCAGAGGACATTGCTCAGGCAAAAACTTGGGCATCTGAATATGAATTTGATGCCTTGCTTTCTACGGATGGTGACGCCGATCGTCCTTTGATCGGGAATGAAAAGGGGGAGTGGCTTCGCGGCGACTTGGTCGGGGTGTTATGTGCTCAATATCTGGGAGCAGATATAGTTGTGACCCCGGTAAGCAGTAATACCATTGTCGAAAAATGTGGCGAATTTAAGAAGGTATTGCGTACTCGAATTGGCTCCCCTTATGTAATAGCCGGCATGCAAAGTGAATTATCCTCCGGGCAATTGGTGGTTGGATATGAAGCCAACGGCGGGTTTCTACTAGGCAGCGATTTCCTTCGACAGAGCCGCACCCTGCGAGCGCTTCCTACACGTGACGCCGTTTTGCCTATGCTGGCTATCCTCAGAATGGCTAAAGATAGTCAATGTAAAGTTTCAGAGCTGGCTAAGAGGTTGCCAGCAAGATTCACCGCCAGCGATCGTATCCAAGACTTCCCTCAAGAAAAAAGTGCTGCACTTATTGAAGAGCTCACTAATCATCCTCAAAAAGCCCGAAATATTATGGGGCCTGATTCAGGTCCCATTGCTAACATGGATAAAACTGATGGATTGAGGCTGGAGTTTTCTAACGGGGATATCAGCCATCTCCGTCCTTCAGGGAATGCTCCTGAACTACGATGTTATGCAGAGTCTTCGAGTGAAAAGAGTGCTCAGATGCTCTGCGATTCTTGTCTTAAAAGGCTGGCTAGTTCCTAAAGTAATTTATCCGGTTTGGGGTTTCTCATGGCTTTGATGCCTACTTGGAGCCTTATCTACTTTGTCAGTATTAGCAGTTCACCTATAGCGGTCGAGAGCTGTCTCTGCAGGGTGGTCTGATAGCGCATCAATTTATCCAGTTGATCAAGGTCAGGTATAGTGGCTTGTTCTTGGGCTGGTAGGAGTTCTTTAAAATCGTCAATTTTCTGAATGGTCGAGGTGGTCCTTTGAAGTTCACCCACATACCAAATAGCTGCATTTTTCAGTTTGCGATATTCCGTAGCCATGATTTCATCTTCGTAATCCCTTTCAATAGCATTTTCCCCTTTTCCATTTAAGTGAGTTAGTGCGCGAACTAGTATTGAGCGCTTTTCAGAAGCATTATCTATGCTGGGCAGTTCCTGGTCGATGTAATCCGACACGGTCATGGATTTTTCCAGAGCTTTGTCATAGAGATGCCGGCAAAGCAAGGGGCATCGATCAAGAAACTCTTGTGAATTTCTTGGGAAAGGTGTGAGCGATTTTATGAGCTCTTTGGAGACATCAATTTTGTCATTATCCACCAACTCTGAGCGTACTTCCTTATCCAGTCCCGAGAATGAACTCGCTGCCATGGATTGTTCGCGTTGGTCCATTTTTAGGGACTCCATGAGCATTTCATAGGTCGAGGAGCGTGCCCGGCTGATTAAGAAAATGGCGTCGATTGTGTTCTGGATGCGTTCGAGCTGGATGGTGATGCGCGCAATCCTCTCAAGTTGCAGATGAACCAGCGGATTCGTGGATTGATAGTGCTCCTGCAGGTCATGGATCACCTTATCAAAGCGAGCTTTTTCAGCTTCGCTAATGAAACGGCTGCTGGTTGCCCCATGCTTAAGTGCATTACTGGAAACTCTCTGCCTGCCGACAGCAGTTTTTGGGCCACCACCTTTTCTTCTGTCCATTGGAATTCGACTCCTTAAAGTCAATAAGCAACTAGAGTGGATTGCCAACTTGCTCGATGTAACGCATCACGGTGTCCGGTTTCGACCATCTTCCCTTGTTCATGATGACAGGCAGCGATGCCCCCGAATGCAGGAGGTCCTGAGCTCTGCCTACCCGCGTTGAATGGCCACTGATTTTTTGGACGATCTGTTCATCCAGAAGGGCCTGTCTCGCAACCCTTTTGTAAATTCGCGCGACGTTTCCGGGAGCTAAGTTTTCAGTGAGCTTACCATCTCGTTTAATTCCCCTGAAGATAGGGCCGTGATCTATCCCTGCTGCCTGGAGCCATTCATTAAGGGCGCTGGTTGCATTATCGCTTAGCGTCAGCCATCTACCTTGTGCATCCTGGTCAGTTTTGCTCCTGCGAAGCAGTATGGAGGCGGTCCTGTCAGAACTAGAATTTTTCTGGGGCATGTAATGGATATCCTCGATAAGGAGGGTAGTGATTTCACCTCTTCTGCAGAGCGTTTCATAGCTGATCAGAATCATGGCGCGGTCTCGCAAACCCCAAAGACTATCGTCAGTAGCAGCAAGCATTTTTTCGATTATCTCTTTGGTGATTGCGTATGCTTGATGCTGGTGTCTTCCAAGGAGACGATGCATCCGCCGCATCGCTAGCTTGACGTCGATATGCTTGGTTGGGTCCTCGAGTCCGTTAAAGTGATGAATGGAAGCAATTCCGGCGATGGCGCGGCGGATGGAGGCAGATTTGCTGCCCTTGGCGATGAGCCAGTTGATGTAGTCGATGACGGCAGAATACGAACCAGGAAAAGCATCTTCCCCACGTTGGCTGCAGATATTAATGAAGTCGCTACAGTCGGCACGATAGGCACGAATGGTCGCCGGAGAATAGGCTCCGTCTAAACGACTCAGCGTTTGTCGTAATAACTCCGCTGCTTTATCCTTGCCCATAGAGTTTGTGCGCCTACAAATGAAATAAATTAATTAATATATGAAACAAATAGTATCATATGATAACTGGATTGCAAATACGGGCGGCTAAAGCCATGGTGCGTTGGTCCGGAACTGATTTGGCCAAATCATCTGGAGTCAGTTTGTCCACAATAAGACGCATTGAGGCCTATGAGGGTGTACCTGAATGCGCGAGTGTGAAGGTGCTGCTTGCTATTCAAAGTGCTCTTGAATCAGCCGGAGTCGAGTTTGTCGGTGCTGTTGATAATGCCCCCGGGGTTCGCTTGCATGCTAAAAAATAATGGTTTTTGCGAAACAAACTTCTGCCTGCTAAGGCCAATTATTGAGCATGCATAAAACCCTGGTCACCGGTGCCAACGGCCTTGTAGGTAATGCGCTGATCAAAAGCTCTCCAGAT
>Ga0172373_10000734_pt1 | contig 53970 bp, 68 predicted proteins | sample Lak10m_2_FD_114546 | JGI IMG/M metagenome (GOLD analysis project Ga0172373, IMG submission 114546) | Freshwater microbial communities from Kabuno Bay, South-Kivu, Congo - kab_092012_10m | ecosystem: Environmental > Aquatic > Freshwater > Lake | place: Democratic Republic of the Congo... | reverse complement strand
TGATAATTAATATTGCTCGAACCATTATGAAGCCAACCAGACCAATATGATGTACCGCTTCTAGGTACAGTAAACGCGGTGCCGCCAATATCTCCGGGACGCAACGATTTAGCTGTACTAGTTTCAATTAATAACCATGAATTGTCATGGCCTATAGGTGCTAACTGATCATCCCAATAATCCGGATCGCTAATTGAACCTGTAGTTATTAATCGCTCAATCTTAGCTCGTAGTTGTGCCAAGGATATTGTTCCATTAATAAGCCCGGTAATGTCAGTCATGCCTAATCGCCAATTAAATGATATTGATAGTTTACTTTCACCGACTAATGGTATAAAATACACAGAACCTGTTATATTAGGCTGTGTTGATAATTCTAATGTTTTAAACCCGCTGGCCATGTCTACCGCAGTACTGCCACTAAAATGTCCCATAGATGTTGGTACATATAAAACTCTACCAACATTTGAAAAGTCTGCTACACCCGCAACCGTATCCACATATGTGTAAGGTGTGCCGTTGACGGTACGTGTTAATTTTAATTCAGAGCCTGTGATCTGTCCGTTTGACCGTAACACGACATTATTATTTGTAGATCTTATTTGCGACGGCGTTACATTAAAGCCACCTATTGAAGCAGATACAAATTTAGCATATCCGTTAGATAATATAGATGATGATGCGTTTGCAACTGTACTAGGTGCGCCGGCGATAGTCGCGGGTGTTATAATTTCATCCGTCGTTAGTGTTGCATTAATAACAGCATCGGCACCTATTACTAGCCTATTGTTAACAGGGTCTAAATGAAATAATGATGATGAAATTTCTATATTAGAATTTGCACCTGATATAAATTGCGCATTAGTGTTACCAATGAAAAATGATCGTGCTTTAATGTCTAGAATAGATGGATTGGTATGAAATATTAAATGGCCTGAATCATCATCTGATACAAGTTCCATACCAACACCTTTATACGTATTGCCGGAAAATTTATTTTTTTCTTGCGGTAATACAGAGCCACTATAAATTAAAAATCCTCCATTTTTACCATTACCCGTTGCTAATGATGCAGAATATCCGTAATATCCTACAGACCGTATAAATGCAGAATTTACGCCGGCCATTTCAACGCCAGTGCCAATTGTATTACCTAAAAACAATGAACCCGTTAAAATATTATTAACACCATCGATATAAAAATTATCGCCTTGAAAAACGACGCCGTATGCTGCAGTTTGTTGGTTAGCTAGCCTACCCGTATAATCATAATATTGAAACTTAAATGTAAGTGGCGTCTTTAAGTGTTCTGTCGGCACGCGTTTACCAATACGCACATAATTTGGTGAAAATCCAGATTCTTTATATGATTTAAGTTCTATATCAGCTATAGTCCAATCGCCAGATCTTAACATAAATCCAATATTGGCTTTAGGCACATCTTCATTGACTTGAAAAACAAATTCTATATCAACACGCGTATTTATGACTGGGGCACATGTTACAGTACCTAAATGGTATCCGGCTATAGAACGATTTGCAAAATCACCTGTTAAAGTTTCTTGCCAATTGTTTGGTAAAAAGGCATTGCCATTTACAATAATATTTTCTGATAACAATGTCGGCTGAGAACCTGATATATAAACATCTAGCCGTGGAAATGGTATCCTAGGATCAACTGATAATGAATCCGTGCTATGAAGTAATAATTTTGCTCTAACTTTATATGTTGTATTAGCATATAGTTTTGGTTGATATGCTGACTTTATTCTAAATAATGTACCTTGATTTAATAAGTATGAATTAATATTTGGCGCGGTTATCGAACCTTCAAAATTTAATTTTGTACCTCCGAGTAAATTTTCAGAATCATAAAACAGATCTGTTGTTCTAAAATTAAATAACACTAAATTTAATTCATATAAAGTGCCATATACGCCTATTTCACTTTGTTTGTATACTTCCCAATACTGATTGATTTCTGACAAAGATTCAAATCGGCCATAATGCTCATAAGCAGCGCCTACCGTAACATTAGTCTCAAATGACTGAGTATCAATCAATAACTCTTGTTCTTCTAAAATAGAATCACCTAGATCAATAAAATCACCAAACATACCGGATGGCTTATACAATGTCTTTATTTTAAACACATCGCCTGTTTCGGGCTCTATATCCGATAATATTATATCTGCAAATGACGCTGAATTTTCTGTTTGTGTTACTACATATGGTTCAATAAAACTAGCCGTAAAATTATTAGCAGATAAAATTCTGTTAGATATAACTCCGTAGCCGCCGGCGGTAAATGCCGCTTCTGTATTCATATTAGGGAAGCCGGAGGTTTGTGTTGCATTTCCGCCTCGGAATCGCCATAATGGCACATCATTGGTATTAAAGTTATTGCTAGTGTACCCATCAATTTGCACAACACGTGCTGTCGTAGCATTTGTTATAGATTTGATACCAAAAGTCCACGTGCCATATAAACGTACCTGGCCGCTGCTGTTTACTTGTACCATCTTGGTTGGTACAACACTCACACCAATTGGTACTGCAACATCAAAGCCGTTTTGTACGGTACCAAATACATATGCATTCGGATCGGCTTGAACTAATGGATTAGTAATAACTAAAACGCCATTAGCCATGGATGATGAAAATTTAAACTGCTCGGTGCTAGTAGATGTAGGGCTTAATGAAAAGTTAATACCAGATCCAACTACTATAGAAGTTGGACTACTAGTAACTGTTGCACCAGATGTTTCAATAGTATCACCGACATTAATATTGCTAGTAAAAACATTCGCCGAAACTATAGGCTGTGTAATATTATTGCCATCATTTGTTAATGATGCGGGTGCAATTGGTAATAATGTACTAACCGGAGCAGCAGTTTGATATCCAAATCCTTGTGATAAATTAGATGCAATACCTGTTGCTAATTTTTTAGTAAAAACATTGTTTGTAGTAACCGGCTGTAAATACGGTTGTACAGACTCTGTAATAGTTACTTTTGGCTGACGTACAAATATTATTTCTGTACTATTAGGTTCGTTCGGTGCAATTGCAATTGAACGTGCCCAAATTAAATTTGGTTTGTTTAAAAAGTCCGGGTCGTTATAATCTTGGCTAAATCGTAATTGGCGGCCATTTAAATCTCGTAATGCCCGGCCTGTTAAAAATATACGTGCTGGGCCCGGAGCAGTTTCTGGATAAATGTAAATTGCAATAACGCGTGTGCCGTCACGTTCTACATATGTTATAGGCTTATAAAAGACAGGATCGTTGTTATAATCTAATATCTCAACATTGATATTACTATTATCTACTAAATTCTCACGATTACCTCTTAACTTAATTAAGTTCTTTCCAGCCGTTAATTTGCTAGGAAACTCAACTATCTCAAAATAGTCCGATGATGTTAAGCTATCATCCTGTACATCATAAGAATAATCTTTATAACCTATATATGCTACTTTAGGCCGTACTGCCCGTTCGCGGAACGTATATTCTGACATTCATTATTCCTGGTATTTATAATAAATATCAAGCATAATTTATTTGCGAATATCCATTTACTTTTTTGATTTCAACTAGGCGATCTACAACATCTCGCATTGCATCAATGTGCGAAATACACATAATGAATCCGAATTGTGACTTTAAGTAATCAAACAATAAATACATACTATTAAGATTATCAGAGTCTAATACACCAAAGCCTTCGTCAATTGCTAAGAAATTTGGACGTGGTAAACTAGTAATATTAATTAATGATGCCCTAATAGCTAGACTTGCAATAAACTTTTCCATTCCGGAGGTCAATTCAATTGGCCAATAGTTATTATCATCATATACAATATATGCATTGATATTTTTACCATCTGTTTCTAACATAACACTAAAATCAACAATTTGATTTAAAATATTATTTATCTCAGCCTCAAGTTGCGGTAATGCTCGAGAAATCAATTGATATGGTACGCCGTCACGTTTTACAGCTAACAAATAATATTCATATCCTTTGTATTGTATTTCTAAGTCTTTTAGTCTAGCGATTGATTTAATAGCCTCATCACGTGAATTTTTTGCAACTTGAAGTTTACCTGATATTGTCATGAGTTTATCATCTAACAATTCAATTTCCTGCTTAAGCTGCTCTTGTTCAGACCGTACATCCGAGATTTCTTCACGCTTACGCTTGTTAAATTCAATATCATCTTTACGTTCAATTGCAGCTCGTAATCGTTGTATTACTGTTTTCAATAACTCATCTTGCGCAGTAATCTTGTTAACTGTTGCATCAATCTCATTTTGTGCGCGCTGCATATCATTTTCTACACGTTGCTGTTTTGTCTGTAACGTGCTATACTCATTTAACTTATCATATATTTTATCCGCGGCTAGTCTATTAAATAATGATGTTAAATCAGTTAATTGTTGCCGATACACATCACGTTGCTTAATAAGGCTTGGTAATTTATCTGCCGTTTCTTTAGATTCTTGCAACCATGGGTTTGCCATACAGTACTGGCAGTTCGGGTCCCATTGATGTTTATCTAGTTTTGAAACAATATTGTTAGCATGGTCAATGACGCGTTCTGCTAAAACAAGCTCCTGTTTTATTTTGCTTATTTCTAGTTCAACTCTTTCATATTCATTAGCTAATCGTTGCAACTCATGAATATCATACGTTTTAAGGTCATTATCTATTTGTACTAGTTCTGTAGTTACTTGATGATGATAATCTTGCTTGTGTTGCAGTGTGTCTTGTAGTGATGCTATATGCAATTGCAGTTGTTCATATTCAACACGCAAGTCATCAATGCTAGAAATATCAGCGTCTATATATTTTAATTCACCTGTTAAGTTTACAATAATATCTGTTAAATCACTAAACATTGTCATATGTTGATCACGCTCATCTTGCATACGTTGTAACGGCGTTTCTAACTGCATAATCAATTGTTCATTAGTGGCTAATATAGATGAATGATCTTGCCTTTTATACTCTTTGATAATTGATGCGGTTTCTCGTATGTCTTCCGCGGCAATTTGATATTGCAATTCAAATATATCAATGTCTAAAAACTGTGACAGTAGATCTTTACGTTCGCGTTGTGATTTATCAATAAATCCGGAATTATTGTTTTGTAATGATAGTGCTGTTAACACGAAGTCTTCATATGAACCTAAAAATTGACGTATAATTTTATTGGTACTATCACGCTGGTCACCGTTTAATGATTCAATAGTTCCATCTGCTTCTTCATGCCAAAAGTTAACATCTACTTTAACATGCCCTTTGTTATTTTTTATGCCAGTACGCTCAATCACATAATGTTTACCGTTTAAGTCAAAACAAAATTTACATACAAATGATGATTTTTTGTTATTTAATACATGAATAGCCTTAGTAGTACGGCTACATTTATCAAAACAACAAAATGCTAACGCATCTAATAATGTAGACTTACCGCTAGCGTTTGGTGCAAATAATCCATTAGTTCCATGAATATTATCAAAGTTAATGACATTATTTTCGCCGTAACTAAACATGTTAGAAAATTCAAAATATTTAGGTGTCCATATAACATTTCGTGTTAACTCAGATTCTGGTAATCTAGAGTGTACTAAACGATTTATATGGCGTACAACATCTAGTGTAGCATCTTCTAAAGCTAACTCGTTAGACAAATAATCAGTAATATTGTTATTTTGCCATTCAACATCTCTCACATCACCAAAATTAATTTTTTGCTGTATGTTAGATGTATTTAGCGCATTTACTTTTTGTATTGCAATTTCCTGCACCGAGTATAACTGCTTTATTTCTGATATAATTGATTTTAAATCAGCCGTATCAGTGTCTGTTACTTTAATACGTAACCTAGGTTTTTTAGGCACGTCTGCAGACGGGTTTTGAATCTTGCCTTGATCTACGATAAATGTATAATACCCGAAAACATTTTCTATTTTTACAAATTCAGCCGTACGAGTTGCAATATCCCAAACTAAAATACCATGTTTTAATCCTTCACCATGATTCTGTTGAATTAATGAACCAGCATATGCTATAGTTTTATCATTATTTAAAAACTGCATTTTATGAATATCACCTAGCAGTGATATATCATATCCATTAAAAATTTCAGTAGTTACATGTGTGTTACTTAACGAAAATCCAGCGTCTGTTGATGCATTATTAACAGCGCCATGATGTAATGCAATCTTATACTCGCCAGTAAAATCATCTGCTTTAATATAATCAGATGGCTTGTTAAACACGGACATAACATTAAAGTGTATACCTGATATCAAGTATATACCGTTGTCTTTAAGATAGTGTATATTAGGATGTTTTACGGCTGTAACAATGGGAGATAGGGCATCTAATCGACTCGAGTTATTTAAGTTACAATCATGATTTCCTGTAATCAATAACACTGGCGCGATATCAGCTAATTTACGGAAAAATTCTGCTACCTGATGCACTAATTCTGGCGACATGTCAGTCTTGGCATGCACTATATCGCCGGCTAGATAAATAACTGAATTTGCTGTCTTTGTCTTTTTTATATAGCTATATAACTTTTTAAAGACCTGTTCATACTCTTTATGTCGTTTTACGTTACGAATATGTACATCAGCAATGTGATAAATACGATCAATATGATCTAATCCAATGTTTATAGTGCGCATAAGATTTTTTCTTCCATTAGTCTATGTGCAGATAATTGACATGCACTATTAATTAATTGTGTAATACGAGCAAACCCTAATTCAGATGGATCTTTACCTGAAATATCTACAACGTATACATTGACCCCGTTAGCAATAAAATATTCAGCTGCCTCAATCGACTGTTTTTTAGCATCATCATCTAAACATATATAAATGTCTCGGACACCCTTTTCTATAATACGACGCTTCAATGCATTTGAAATAGTTTTACCAAACAGCGGTATGGCATTACGCTTAACAGCAATTGCATCAAATGCTCCTTCGACTAGCACAATCGGCATATGCCAGTTTATATGCAGCTCAAAGCCGACAATATCTTTTGATATAGCAGGATTTTTATGTTTGATCCGATCGTTTGCATAGTATGCACGTGATACAAAATAATTTAAATTACCGCTAGCATCGTAACTAGGTATGATAATTTTACCACTATACATACCATCTTCGCAGTATCCTATTCTATATTTAAGAATATCATATATTGTGATACCACGTGACTTTAGATATGCAACGGCGTTACGAAATTCAGGTGATACTTGGTTGATTACCCACAATGGCTTAAATTCATTAGGTAAACTAACAATCGGCGTATCGGTACTAGTCTTCGAAGGTCTAGGCTGAACATCATCTAGTAATGTTGTTAATTTTGCAATTTTATCGCGCGATACATTTAGTTTGCGAAATAAAATACCTAACTTACGTCCGGACGTATTACAAACCCAACAGTGCCAATGTTGCGATCGTATATTAATCTCTAACTTACGTTTATGATGACTACAAAAAGGACAGTGATATGCAATATCATCCTCCGAAGTGTGCTTGCCACTACCTAAAACAGAATTTAACAATGTAATGACAGACTGCACGCTCATGTTTTGTATTAATATTTAATAGCATTGATCATTTACAAACATCAATGTTTCATTCAAACATGTTTCATATTTAAATGAAAATTAATTAATAACGAATTTATTAACAAAATCTCATAAGGTCAAGAGTTATACCAACTTTCCGGTACTTTTTTTTCTGCCCATATGATATTATGTTTTATACAAAAGTCCGCGTATGTAGTCTTTGAGCCTTTAGATATTTTAGTAGATGCGCTCTGAAATACTATGCGTATATCTAATTCCGGGTGTTGAGCTTTTACTAGCAAATGTTTTTTACGGTCCTCGAGTGTCCACCTACCTTTAGTTTCAACTAAAATGCCGTTAGGTAGACTAAAGTCAATCGTATACTTATGTCTTGTTTCAGGTTTAATATAATTTATAACCGTATCTTCATATCCGAATTGTATAGATTCTTCATTTAACTGTTCAGCAACTTTTAATTCAAACCCGGATCTATATCCATGTTTAATTGCATTGCGTCGTATTTTAGATTTTGATTTCCATGCCATAACTCATTTCCCTGTAACTATTTTTAGTAATCCCAGCGTACGACAATACTCATATCAATATCATCTCGCTTTTGCACTGGTGTCGCTAATTTACCAACTACTAGCAATTCACCCGTATCATTATATAAACCGATCGTTGTAATATACGGTTTAGCTGTACCATCGAGGAACATGGGCTTACGTAACTCGCCCGGAGTTAACTTATTGTTAGGTGAATCGCCTGTATCACATGCACTATTTAATACAGTCGCTGGCTGATATGTAGCAGATGGATTCGTTGATACATTTAATTGATCTGCGGGTATACGTACTAACACTTCATTTTCATATATTGTATGTTGCCCTTGATATGAAAGCGACCACGTTTTTCCAAAAAAGCCCGAACCGGAATTATATCTTGGTAATGGCGATGATACTATAATTTGACCGTTACGATAAAATGCATTACCTACGACATTGGTCTGTAAACATGATGCTGATAAAAAATGATTGTTAGCTAATGAAGTAATCTCCGTAGCACTCGCGGCATAATCATAGAATCTAATTTCGCTCATACTAATATCGACACTGTTATTGACTAACGTAGACCCCTTTCCTATTAAAACGTTAGACATGTTAGATGTTAAATTTGGTAATGAACTCGAATTACTACTAGCAACACCGTTTAAATATAACCTACACATAGAGCCAGAATTTCTAACCGCGACATGTCGCCATGTCTCCGAAGTTAGTAAACTAGAACTAACTACAATATCACGCGATCCGTTACTTGATCTAAAATAAACATATTCACCCGCTCCCGACTGGCGTACACCTAAATAAAATGGCATTCTATATGAAGACCAATTACCGTTATGTATAGCTGGTAAACTAGCTATAGGCTTAATAACATCACGTACTACATTTTGTCCATTCGATGTAATTAACTTACGTTCTGTAACCTCACCGATCTTACTAATTAACGTAGCTTGTGCATCATTTTCAGCTTCAGTTTTATACCAAAATGATATTGTCCATTCATCACATGCCTGAAATCTATTAAAAATATCATCATGTGGTATACGTATAAATGCATTTGTTGTAAATTTACCAGCGCGTCCGATAGTTTTAGATGAATTTTTTGCGGTAATACCGTTAATTAACTCAACATTCTGTATTGTAGCATCGCTACGTTCTTGTTTATTTAATATATATTGAATGCTACTAGTATCATAAACACCCAAGCCGTACGGAAATTTTCTAAATTTATCGTTGAATGATAAATAAAAAACATTACGTTTGTCATTTGCAAACGAAGCTGTCCTAATTAATGGATCACGTAAGTTGCCTTGATAGTCATCAGCTAATGTTATTGCTGTATTAACAGGGGTAGCAGATATTGATATAGAACCGGGTTTAATACGTTCGCCCACGTTTAAATAAGGTAATGTAATAACCGATGCTGATATATCTAAACGCTTTATATTTTTATCGCGATTGGTTAATTCAAATGATTTAGCGGGATCATACGGATGTCTGTAATATCGATGATCTATCCATTTCCAGATTACATGCTGATTTGAATCATCATATGAATTCGTCGGATACGTTACAGTTGTATCAAATAAATCAATTCTATTTGATGTGTATAACGCTTGTTGAAAAGCAGCACCGGATCCTGAATAAGTCGTATTCGTTAAACGATATCGTTTATACGCTCGAAACGGCCGGCGTTGAAAATCATTTGATCTAATGCCATGAAAGACTGTAGGCGTTGCTGGCATGACATCTCAATTAAAAGTCTAATTTAACTTTAATTAATGCTTCTCTAGTAAATGATTTAAGTAGTGGTTGACTTAGTTTAGCTACCGCCAACAACTCGCGACGATCGTTATATAATCCTACTGTTGTAATATACGTACGTGGATCATTGACAAATGAACTATATGCTAATTGTCCTAATGAACCAGAAGCAAATGTAGGATTATTCGAGTAATTGTACTCAGCATTTTTAACGCGTACGAAATAATATGTAGATTTAACTTGTTCTGCAGATCTACCCTGTATTCCGCCATTAATAGCAGCCGGTGTACGAGCATCTGACGCTGATAATGATAAATACAGCCGTTGACGATTGTTACCCTCAACCTGGCTGCCGGTAGCTGTACCAAAATTTAACCCACCATTAGCTAATGGTTTATTTACTTGTACACCGTTTAAAATAGCTATACCATGTTGTGGATAAAATAATCCGAAATATGTAGGACTAGACCGATTAAATATTTTCGTACCACCGTCAATAGAACCAGATATTAAATTATATATTTGACCTGCTTCACCTTCGGTTGCAGATGAAATAGATGAATCATCAATAATTTGTCGATATCCGGTACCTGTAGTCGCCGGCGAGCCCGGGCCATTCATTTGAGCTAATGTAATTTCAAAATTACCTGGATCTAACTTTTCGCGGAATCGTGCTCTATTAAAATTTAATACATAAATATAATCACTATCAACACCATTAAATGTAAATTTACGGTCATTCGGTGGTAATAATAATTGTGCATATTGTTTGTAAATAGCACGTGCCGGCGTATCATTATTTAAATTGCCTGTAAGATCGACAGACCCAGACCCATAATAATGTCCGTATGCAATTGACAGCATAGGAGTGGCAGTTGGATTTGTACTTAATCTCTTATCATATAATTCATAAAAATATGACCGTTGCGTTGTCGTTGCAGTAGAACTAGTAAAAAACGATGTCATACTGCCGGCATTATCAGAAAATAATCCTTTAGTTACCGTTTCAACTTGATTTGATAATACATCATCGGGAACCGCGAAAGGCGTAAATATACGACCATTTCTCGATCGTAGTGCAGCTTGCTCTCTTTCACTTAAAATGTCATTTGCTAATTGTCTAGCTAGATCATTTACCCGAGCGTTTACATTGTTCGAATTAGCCGGACTTGTAGCAAACCTCGAGACTGGTGCTACTGAACGATTATTAATTGCCATAGATTTCTATCCTTTTATCTTGTAGCCGATGTTGGAGCAACCGTTGCTACTTGTACACGGTTAACTGTGACGTTTAATGTAGCACGTCCACCTGTTTCATTTCCAATGATAAGTATTGTTGCTGTTTTAGATGATAATAATTGCGGTTTTGCTACAAACTCAAACTCTAGACCTGTTACTGTGATACTTTGTGCAGCTTCCGAGTCACCGATAAATTGAGGTGCAGAGGCTGCGGCATTAACATTAGGAGCTGCTACAGTCGCTGATAACGTACCCGCATCAGAATCTGATAAAATTGCAGTATAGCCAAATGTACGATTACCGCCTTGGAAGTTTACGGTCTGTGGTCGTATTACATATGATTGATTATTTTCTAACGAAACTGCAGATTGGCCGATACTCACGACTGGTATATTTGCTGTACCTTTAGGCAAGGTAACGAGTTTATACTTTAACATCTGTGTTTCATCCGGCAACGCTTCTACAATAGGCATATTTTCAATCGCAGCTCCATAGTATGCAGTTCCTAGAGGATGATCTGGATTGTATAGATCATAATCCACTTCATCATCTGCTAATGCAAATTGAGTAATCTTAAATTCATCTCTACCGCGGGCTAACAATTCACGTCCTTTTTTTGTTAGAATCGCATCGATTGTTATAGTACTATTGTTTAAATATCCCATGTTTTTCCCATCTTTTTAATAAATATATGTAGGTAATAATTATCTAACTATTATGTTTCCGGGAGCAATTCTAGGCGATGTTGAAGTGCCACGTGGATCAGGAACTGGCGTTTGATTAAATATTAATTGATTAGCATTTGTTTCATAAACTTCAATTACTGGTTTAAACCCTATAGCTGATATAGTAGAATTTTGATTTATACCCGGGCATGTAATACGTGTGCCACTGAACCGTATATTTTCGCTGTTTTCATATACATCATCATAGTAGTTAGCAACATCTAAACTTCTAGAATAATACAAGCCTAGTGATCTACTAACAGCTGTATACTTGTCACGTATATATTTGTTGCCGGCAACACTGCTCGAATAATGATATATTACCAATTTGTATACGTTACTAGTACGATATGAGTCAATTACACTACCTAACGGTGAGGTAATTAACGGATGTTCAGACCCGGTAATTTCAAACGGCAAACCCATACTAGCAGCTGAGACGGGGTCTTGTTGATATGGAAATACAGTATATATGTGCTTATATGTCGATGGTAATACAAAGTCAATTCCTCTATCGATATCCATGAGGTAATTACCGGTATCTGCATAACCGTTATCATTGACATGATATAATGTAACTGTTTCTGACAATACCGGCGAAGGTGAAATACTAGCTGTGTATAAAATATACTCACCCGATGCGTCAGGTACTGGTGATTCTAGTAAAATATCATACTGCGGTGTTGATAATTCCGGACGCTTTGTTATTTGAACCTTTGCACGTTCCAGTGCATTGGGTTCGACTATTAAGCCCATTACATCATCAATACGTTCAGGCAATAACTGCTTGATTTGATTAAATAACGTAAAATCAAACTGACTAAATACTCGTATATAAGCATTAATATCGTTACGATCTGAAAACTTTTTCCAATACTCTTTAGATATAAAGTTTAGCTCAGGGTAGATAGATTCAAACTCATCTTCCGGATTACCTAGGTAATCGTCTAACGAAAGTCCGGCAAATTGATTGAATATATCTTTATTAACTTGATCAGCATGTGAATAAAATAGCCCTAATCTATTAGTATCAACCGGAGCATAATCAAATGTTGAGCGTTCCCCAGTATTTGTAGGGGATAGTGCTCGAACTAAATAATTGTCTTCGAGTCTAATTTTTTGAGATCTAGGCGTATTCGCGCCGGCAGAGATTGATTTAATATAATATCGTTCTTCTACGGGCTCAAAATTACCACGCTCCGCATTTACTGGTGTAGAAAATCCATATGCACGTGCGTTCGAATTAAATGCATCACCTGACGGATTAGAAAAATCTTTAATAGTTTGGTTTGGATGCGATGATGAAATAATAGTGCCATTAATAGATAAATTCACCGCTTTAAGGTCGGTGCCAAATGGATAATGACGTACTAATGTAGTATATGATGATGTAGCTGATAAACTGCCTATGTATGATGTTGGATTGAGCGTATGCTGTCTAAGGGTATTATCATCTAATCGCTCCATCCACTCGCGATATTCTTGTATGTATCCATTAAATTTAGACGGTATATAGCCATTGGATTGTTTTAGCAGTGTTGTGTCAATGCTGTTAAATACATTATATGTATCTGATTTCCCTGTTATGCCTCCTATATATATCGATCCAGTGAAAAGGTAGCTGTCATCGAAAGATGTGCCCCATCCTAAATGCGGATATACATAATTAGCAGAAATATCTAAAAATGGCCCGACTTGCAAACTACCGGTTCTAATAATAGTATTACGAATATTAGATTTTTGGTATATATCGATTTTAATTTTACCATTAAATAAGGTAGAGTTATTATTGTTATATACATTTGCACTGCCAGACCAGTACCAATGCAAGTTCCAAAATTCTCCATTATATAATGGTAACCATGGAGTACTACCTGATACAACAAATAAACCATATGGATGCTGCGCATGCGAATAAACAATCCGGCCGTATTCACTACTTCCGGAATATGAAGCTGTATGCTGCAATATAATACTACTAGCATATGTTTCAGTAACAGTTATTCGCGATACTGTGTTTAGTAGCTGCATAGTTGTTTTTGTAGCCGGCTTGAATCGTATCTCGCGAGAAAACGGAACTACTTTATCAGTGGGAATTGGAACAGTTCCTTGAATATGATTAAATAAATCTCTACGATAGTAATCAGTGTCATATCGTACATATGAATTACCATCTAAGTGTAATGCATAATTAAATTTATCTTCAATCAATATCGGGGCATCATCACTAACTGTCGGCCCGCCATACTCGCGAATTGACAGTAACGTCTGTGGAATGCCGTATGTATTCATTAAGGCTTTAATAGAACGTTCTGTGCCTTTTGTTTTTAGTAAATAAGGTAAATTATTTACAATACGGCGCCAAACCTCCGTAGTTATTTCCTCATCTGTTTTAGAAAATAAAGACCCGGTACTAGCATATGAGCCCGATGCATTAGTACCTAATGCATACTGCCATAACGATGATGCCTGCTTACCATTCGCTAATTTCCAGCCTAGTGATTCAGCAACATTATATAATATTTCTTTACTAACACCGAGCTTCGGCTGTTCTTCCGGCTTATATGTTTTTGTTAAGGCATTTATATATGTGTATAAAATATCAAAATGATGCCCGATCATATTAACAAATAACTCATACTCACTATTATTTGCATCAGTTCTAATATGTTCCGGGATTGTTTTTACTAGCGCAGAATCGTTTTGTTGGTCATATAACTCAGCATATGATGTTAATGTTGTATACCAATTCGTGCCAATTGTACTATCTGATGTATGGTTTTTATAAGAGCCGTTATTTAGATACTTAGGCCATGGCGTTACAGTATATCCTTGAGCACCTATGTATGATCCTGATATTCCATGTGTAGATAAACTACTAGTGGGTTCGTAATACAGCCAACGCTCCCAAGCATCAAATCCGCCAATCACTGAATTCATACGATCGCGATTGATAGAAATATTATTGATTAGTGAATTAGAATCTGTGCCAGATGCATTTTGCAGTGTACTAATACTAGAACTGTAATGTTCAATTAATTCTAATTTATAAATAAAATTATCTAAACGTTCTTTAGCGGAAGAATAAAATACAAAATTATCAAAGCCTGAATAATCAATACCTAGTTGAATTCCAGATAATGAACCAGAAAAGTATTTATCAACAACTTGCTGAGATGTTGTTAGATTACTAGCTAGTAATGTATTCCATGATTTAAACTCTGTCTCAGTAACTGTATTATACTGCGAATCTGCGTCAAAGTTTGCACCACGTAATGTGTATGTTGTCGGTGCCGGCGGCTCTTCATATAAAAAGATGTTATCAACAAATGGATCAATAAGTTCTTCAACAATCCATGCAGTGTCATTTACATCTATATTGTCAGGTAGTGGTGTATATAAACGAACTACGACATCATCCGATTCGCGCCAGTCACGCTGATTGATGATTTTATAAATTCTATTTTCACCGAAATTTAATGCTAACGCAAAAGCATCAGGTGCACCGTATTCCTTAAGGTAATTGTCAACAACACCATCTAATGAAATATCATCTGTCGGAATTAATTTTAAATGTAGTTCTCTACGATCCGGCGATATTTCTTTAATAAATACAATTGGCTCACTAGCATTTCCTAATACTGGTTTATGTACATTGATAACAATTTCAAATTCGCCGCGCGTAATGCCAAATTTTGCCATGGCATTTGCATGGTCAATCCATATGGTATTTTGTTCAAAACCAAACTCGTCAATGATTCCGCCGACAACATAATCGCCTAAATCTCGTACATATGCATGAAGTTCAACATCAGCTGTTTCAGACAAAGTTACATTTTTTAAATCTAGTTGTAGTAAATCTACATCACTTAATTTCCATGAAATGCCTGTAGTCACGCCATCATTACGTAAAATTTCTTCTCGGTTTGAAAATCTATCTAAACTCATTGTTATACCTCGGGCTGATAGTTATTGTAAATTTTACCGGGCAAATATTTTGTCATAATTGTTATAGCACTAGCCGGCCATAATATTCCGTATTTACTTCCAGAACCACTACGTTCATAAACTAATTTACGTAATGTTTGTATTGAATTATACATATTAGCTACATATTTTTTTGCAACACGGTCTAAATTAGAATTAAAGTCGTCAATTTCATCTACCACCTCCTGTGCAATATTACATGCCTTTTCAACTTCATTTAAGTCATTTAAGATTGACTGAAATTGTTCTAATGTAGTACTAGTACGTAAACGTTCCTGAATCTGTTCGAATGTTTTAATAACAGTTGCCAGCTGGCGAGATGCGTTATAACGTGTCTCATCTAGTCGTTCAGCCTCGGTTACAAATTTATCGCGCCCGTCATATCTTTCATTTACCTCGATATGCGAAAATGCAGTTATAACACTATCAATTAGATAATTGTCGTCTTTCATTGCTACTCTATCGCGGCCGTTACGATCGCGCGGCAATTCAAACTTATTAAAGTTTATAAAATTACCATCGAGATCAGAATTATCAATTGGCACACATGACCATTTGCCGGCAATGAGATTTTCATCATCACGTGATAAATTAGCTGTAATTTTTTGAGTTTTTTCTATTAAACGAAATAAACTATTCTCAGTTGTTTTAACCTTAAGGTCATTTGATTTACGCTTAACAAATAACCAACGATCTGTAGACACCGGCACTTGGAATAAATCATTTAATGTGAGTGACAACCGATCTGAACATTTCAAGTTATCACTATCAATTAGTGTTGAAATATCCGATGCTAATGCAGCTAAATCTTCGTATTTATCGTTTATAACATCTAGAACATTATCTAATTGTGATTGCTGTGAAGCCTGTTCTGCTAAATTAGATAATAAATTTTTATCATAGTATTTAACACTGCCAGCTGGCTCATAAGGTCTTAAATATTCATTCGCGAATGGGGTTCCACTATACAAATCAATATACTGCTCGTATTCAGTAGCATCCATACGATCGATTTCTGCAATATGCGGAAATGCATTCCATGCTACGTCATCGCCCTGCAAATCATTTGTTATATTCTCCGCAGCTAATACAGTAATCCCGCCATTTTCAACTAGTAAATTAATATACCCTTGCTGACCATACCGGCCGGACGGATCGCGATATCCGGATACATCAAAATTGTTTCGATATGCATATGCACGAAATACCGGGCCGTCAGTAACTTGCTTCCAATAGCCATTAGTCATTATACGAACACTATTCACTAGATCATTTAATTGTGAATTATCATTACGTACAACGGCATTGTCAAACTCAGTCGTTGATGTAACACCGATTGGCCAGCTCAAAACAACCATTGATCCTTCAAACCGCTCTCGTAATGATTCTCTAAGGCTTTGGCCACGAAAGGCAGTATCAAAATACGTACGTAGGATAGGATTAAAATAATCTCCCGGATCTCGTTTAAATGGCTCACGTGGTCTATATCCACTTTCATACCGTATTTGATAATCCCACTCACTACTACGATTTGCTAAGCTACGAGCCTCAAACTCTGCATCAGGTGTTACGCGGATATTAACAATATCAGTATTACCATCCATAACTAAATCAAATTCTCGTAATTGAGTATCCGATGCAACTTGAATGTTATTATATGTCAATCCGCGCTCAACTAACATGACTTCAAGCGTTTTGTAATTAGGTATTGGATATGCGACGCCATTGCGTATAAAATAGACACAAAAAATATCATCAACCGTATCAGTAGAGCCTAATAACTGAGGGCCTTTAGTTAAATAGGCATCATGATAGTCTAATGGTTTGAGTGCTTGCCGAGGATGGATTAAAAATATATTTGATTCTCTATCCGTTGCAGTGCCTGGAGTGTCAGTAAAATAATTCCATTCCTCATCTAATAAATCATCTAACGTTTCATCATCTACGCCGGGTACGGACTTAGTTAATACATAATTAGCATGTTCAGTGCGTTTTGATGTGACAGTTAATACTTTTTTATTGTTACGACTTGCTGGCGTATATTCTGGTAAAATTATTTGTTGTAGTAATTCTTCGTTAGGCTGAGGTGTAAGTTGACCATTTTGATATAATAGATCGTCAGGAAACTCGTCTCGCATAATATCAAGTAAAAGCTTATCTAGTTTTACTGGCGATTGTTCTGGCTTAGGTGATTGTGTATAACGATTTGCCATTATCTTTCAACTTTAAAATAGTATTTATTGTCGTGAATTTGTATGTCATTGCCGTTATCACGCTCAATACGCAAAACGATATTATAATAACGTTCGGTCATAAATGAATTAAAGTCTAATGCAATATAACTTCCATTGGCATCACATGATACTTGAGTAGAACCTGTATTAAATGGTATGATAGTATCACGCGTTACCGAGTCAATTACACTCCAATATGATGTTACCGGTAACCGATAGTTGTCTAAATAAACTGATGATGTTTGATATGTACGGATAGGAAATTCGGGACGAACGCTTAAGCGTAATTTTGATTTGTCAGCTTCATGATATTTAGCACGTAGATTTGTGAAATATGGTACATATGTATTACTAGTTATTGATGCAAATGACCCTGTGCCCGTTAATACGGTGTCATTATAACCTACTTCAAGCCTAGGTACAAAAATTGTATTCGATTCGCGACTAAAAAACTTTAAACTGCCGGCTACTTGATCAGATATTTCTACCTCATGAGGCCATTTAATAACTAATCCATGATCAGTTATGTCAGATGATATCCATGCATTAACAATGTTAGTAACATTTAGCCGTACATCTATTGTCTGGTTGTTAGTAAACGACTGTACAGCTTTGTAAATAGATTCGGTTAGCCACGTGCCGCCGCCATTTCGTGTAACACTCTCTTGTTGTGAAGATTCCGCAGACCCCGTATTCCAAGCTAAGGTTGAATTTACGTCAGTGCCGGTACGATAATACCATGATGCGCCAAGTCTAGATTCGGGTATCGAATCATATACGCCTGTGCCAGCTGACCAAGATTCTGATAGTGGATATGCTTCAATTGAAAAATTACTAGGAACTGAATCGCCATTTGCCAATCGTAGTGATATATACGCCGATGATGATAACGGATGATTAGCAAATGCCGGCATTCTGCCAGAGTTTACATCATTGCGTAACGATGATATCTGTGTACTACAATCTAATAAAATTCTAGTATTATATGTATCAGCTATTATATTACGGTTATCATCACGTGAACCGCATACAATTTTTGTTAATTCTAAAATAGCGTCACCGCCGGTATTACGTTCAGGGTACCGTTCATATATAGTAGCATCGCGGTCAATATAATACAATTTATACATGTTATGCCTTTACAATCCGTCCACGTATATCCGAGTCGGGATATTTAACTTCAAATATACTAGGGTCTAGGCTAGGGTAGATGATACCGTTTTTAGTAGCGCCAGAAATACTATATACATTACCGCTATAGCCGTATGACGGGTCATAATTATTTGTAATTTCTAACCTAGGTACGCTCTGTACGCCATCTAGTTTATCTAATTCAGTCATTAAGTTTGATATGTTTATACTGCCGTTAATCTGCATTCGGCTATTGTTTAGTAATGTTTTGAGCCGGCTAATACAACGTAAAATGACCTCATTACTGTTAGCATTAGGCCTAGCTATGATATCAAACTCTACGCCTATATTGATGACATATGCAGTTTTAATATTAATTGCATCTGTTAACATACGATAATTTGACAAGTACGTACGTAAATTTTCCTTAACGGCGTCATTTAATGATACGAAATTACCGTTAGAATCATATCCTAATGTATATAAATTTAATGCTAACGGATTAGATATCGTTTCACGCGGATAATCATTATCTGATGTATCAATTTGAGTATCACTTACTATGTATGCCTTTGCAACTGACCCATATTTTGCCGGCATTGCATAACACCGAGCAATGTAATCTTCACGTGTTATAGCACGATTTTGTGCAGCAAATGCTGCCATAGCATTTTGGCGTATATTATCAATATCATCGCGAGTTTTTCCGCCACCTGCTGCAGAAATGTTATTAACGGCGACTGATGATTTAACAAAGTTTAAATCAACACCATATATTTGCGTAGTAGTATTATAATCAATCGATATAATCGATGTTAATGTATTAACACTTACATTGTCTTGAACACCGCCACCTACTGCATATGTAACAGTCAATGTTTCGTTGTTAGGTGCTAGTCCATATGTACTAGTATATAAAAAATTTGACGGGTCAATGTTGTTATTAGTCGTACGTGATAAATAATCTAACCCACTACCAATATTAATTGGGTTAGGAATCAATTCTTCATCAGAATCTGAACTAATGCCAGAACCAAATTGTATCTCAGTACGCTGGTCTTCACGTATTCTAGTAATAAATCTACGTGGCGTACGACGTAATTTTAGTATATATGGCACAGAACTTCTATACTGTGATAGACCTGGCTCATTAAACGGGATGTTTTCAATGTCTTCAAAAACCGTATCTTGTGCTAAGTAATCTACTTCGCGCCATGTAGAGCCTTCATCGCTGACAATACTTATTATCTCTAACACATTTGTGTCAGATAAAACAATTTTATCGTAAGGCTTTGGATCAGTAAATGTATAAGATTGAGACTTTACATTGCCTGATATTGCACGGACTTTCTTTTTATATAAATAATACTGCACATTCCCAGATCCATCAATTTCATATACAGTTATATCTAACGGATCAAATGAACTAGATGAGGTAAAATCTACAGAAGATAATGTACGAAATACAATATTATCATTGCCTGTTACCTGCATACCTGGCTGAATTGTTAATGCATATCGGTTATCGGGCCGAGCATTTGCACCAGTACCAATTGCCGGAACTAGTTGGTATACGTCTAATTCTACGATTGCCGGAGAGTTTAGCCTAGGCTTATAGCCAAATAACTGTGCTAATTGTATTACATTAGCCTCTTCGTTTGCACTAGTTAATAACGATTCTCTAAATGCCGTATCTGTATAATATGATAATACATCGCCTACATACGATGCCATCTCCATAAACATCATGCCAGGCGATGATTCGTTAAAATCGCTGTATGTGTTAGGATAATATGCCCTAGCGAAGTTAATTAAATTTTGCCTAAATTGTGCAAAATCTTTATTAAGGTATTTTACATCTTTCTTTACTAGTGTCATTAAAATCCTCCAAATACCTCAACTAATCTACCAGATGTTACTGAATCATCAATAACAGCTTCAGATGTAAGTATTACATTTTCTTGTGCAAATAAGTTGATAACTAAATTAGCGCCAGTCTGAGATGCGCGGAATCGTATACGTATGTCGATTCTATGTTCATTAATAATGACATCTACATTATTAAGTACGATATAAGGCAACCAAAAATTAATATCAGCTGATATAGAATCTGACAACTCATCAGCTACTTGTGGTGTTGCTGGTTGAAATAAATATTCTTTGATTCGAGTACCAAAGTCAGGCTGCATTAGACGCTCACCTTTCACTGTCAATAACAAATTCTGTAAATTGCTAATAGACTGTGCTTCAGTTGTATACGATGTATTAAATACGCCTTTACCATCAACTCCGGACTGATATGAAGTTTCTTGTGTAGAACGACCGACGGCAGCTTTATTAAATGGCAATAAAATGCCTATTCCTTTATCCGGCGTCTGTCGATTTGGTTCATATCTATAAATTGTCCGTGCCAATACTAGTTATCCTTATTTTTTATTGATAGCTTTCATTAATGACGAATAGTCTCTAGTAAGTGCATTTGCCACAGCGGCGCCGGCGTCAGTTTTCTTTAAATCATTAACATCAAATGCATTGCCAGACATATCTTGAATTATATTTGTAGAATTCATGCCATATGCCTGAGCTAGTTCTGATTTAAATTCTAATGTGTCCCATCCGCCATCATTGATAGTCGATGTTTCATTTAGAATATTATTTAACATTTCGTTTTTAACGTATTGTTTTCTAGCAGCTGGCTTTGTTGCTTCGCGCTGTAAATTTACGCCATGGTTAATAACTTCTTTATAAGGCTTTTTTGTGTTAAGAGCCTCATTCAATTCTTGTCGTACAGCATTACGTACTTCTTCTCGGATAATTTTACGTAGTGTATTTAGAAATGATTCGGTTTTCATAAACTTCCTTTATAATAAATATGTCATTGTTTTAGAGTTGATAAAATTGTATCAATTTTACCTAGATTTGTTTTAATTTGAAGCAGTTTACCCGTTATTAATGACGTCTGCGTTACAACGCCCGTAGCCGATGTTATTAATGTAGCATTTGGCGGTGCTAAAGGCGCAAATATAGGGGCCGCTGCAATTATAGTCGATTGAGTCGTGCCGTATGTGACGGCCGTCGATGCTAATGCATTTACTTGTGCTGAAAGTGCTGATACTTCAGTTTGTAAACTTTTTAGCTCATTATGCATATCGCCGACCATGCTAAAAAAACGATCCATATCCGATGCCCAATTTGGCGTTACTACAGAAACAGTTCGTTTACCTGATAATACAATTTCATCAGTTTTACTATTTATAATGACTCTGTCACTATTTAGTAATATTTGCGGCTTATTGTAATTACGTATCGGCGTAATGCCTTTACCTAAATTGTCATGCGCAGCTGATATATCAATCTTTTGAGACGTTGATAAAATAATGCTACCAGCATCAGTATCAAAGTTTTCAATTGCATATTTAGATGAATTAGTTGAATTGCCAGTTGTAATGACCATTAATGGGTCGCCCGCGGGCCCATCCCATGGCGGTAAAGCAGAATATAACACAGAACCATCACCTGCGCGTGCAGATTTATCTATGCCGGCTGTAAATCTAATAGAAGAGCCGAACCTATCATTGATAATTAAATCACCTTCATATGGTTGAAGATCGGGTACGGTCTTTTCTTTAAATGTATTTTGTTTTGGTTCTTGGGCATTTGCAATTCCGCCGACCGAGCCTAACATTGAACCCGGTACTACAGTATTCATTATCCATGGTAACATATTTAAATTTCGGCTGCCATGCATGGCCGGCGTTGTTAAATAAAACCAACGTAAATCGCCGTATTTAGTTGATGCATTGCCATTTGGTAGCTGAAAAATTATGACCAATTCACCATTTAATGGCACGCGTGTAATAAAGTCAAATATTGGCACTACATATAACTCTGATGGAGTACTAGTACGTTTGTTTTGTTTACGTACTAAAATTTCGCCAGGCATACGATCTCGTCGTTCGCCATTGTAATCAATGATCGTACGATTATATACTCCGCCGTTACCTTCATCAACTACCTGTGCGTACTCCACTCGAATCCTCGTTAAGTGTAGGTTGATTAGATCGTAATGACTTTACCTCATCCTCTGCCTCCTGTAAAAGTCTAGTACGTTCTTCATCTGATAACCCAAATTCAGAGTTATCTTCTTTAGAATTGGTATTAACTAATCGTTGAACAATTGATGCCAATTTAACTAATGCATCATCGTTTTTAACAGATACCTCTATATAGTCCTTTATCATAGGAACTATTAGCGTTGCATCACTAACATTTTTAACTAACGGTTCTAATTGTTGTATTAAAGAATCTATTTGCCTAGATTTTTTTTTGGAATTATGATACACATCTTTCATTAAATCTGAAAATGTAGTACCTTTAAAGAGTTCAAAATCGTTTGGCCCCATAATAGTCCCTTTAAAATAAATATCTAAATATCAAGTTCATGAACGCACTCGGCCGCGCTGATGATATACTACATACATTTTTTCAAAGTCACGCTTCATTATATTAATAACCTTGGTAATATTTTGTGTGCGTAACCCCGTACGCTCTCGGATGAGAATGTACAGGGCCTTTTTATTAAAATCTTCGATGTTATCGCGCATGCGGAATAATTCTAAAATAGCATCCGCTACAATTATGTCTCTACTAGTAGTGAATATAGATGATAGATTTACGTCATACCACTCACACCATAGATTTGTAAAATCACGCAATTGACCTTGTTGGTCGCTTGTCGATACTTCTCGATCTAAATCACGCGAATCATCAATTTCATTAACGTCTACTCTAGATTTAAGCTTTGCATAATTCTGATTGTTTTGAATTATTAAATAATTCTTTGCAATGATAGAAAAGTAGGAAAATGCTTTACCTTTACCGGCTTTATACTTATGAATTTTTTCATTAAGAAATGCAATGACTTCGCATTTAATATCTTCGTACGGTATATCAAAATAACTAAATTTAAATGTATGGTAAATATTTTCTACAAGCTTATCAAATGGCTGATGTATATGATTTCTATATAATTTATTACGTTCATGTTCATCTGATTCATTATTATAAGCAACGATTGCATTCTCCGTTACTATAGTAAAATATTGCTTTTTAGACGGCTTTCGACCGCGCTTAATACCATCATCATCAGGTTCATGAGTTTTGAGCCAATCATAAAAATCTTGTGCAGAGTTCATTAAAAACTCCTATCAAGTTCTTCTATAATACGGCGCATTTCAGCGAAAATAAATCCAACCTCATCGTCAGACTGGAAAGCGCCGCGTCTATCTACAGCTCGGAGCGCGGCATTCGAATCACCTATACGAGCTCGTAATGTCTTAAAGAATGTATAATATTCGGTATTTGAGTCTTCAAGATCTTGAACATATTCTTCTAATTTTTCCTGCCGTATCAATTGCATTATGATAATACTAATTGCAACGGCTAATAAAACACTTACAATAATTAATCCTACTAACATTAAATTCTCCGTTTATCAACCGAACAAGTCTTCAAACAATTTAGTTGCATCAATTGATGGCTTAGGTCCGGTAGGTTTCTTTTTTGACGTTGATTTTGTAACTGATTTATCACGCCACATTTCATATTCAATACGTGCTGCTAACAAATCTGCATGATGCAAAATCATCGGTAAGTTAGTACGTAACTTACTCTCAGCATTCCTAGAAATATAATATGGTTTATTTGCGTCATCGTATAGTCCATCATGGATACGTATACCCTGATATTCATTCCAAGTTACATAAATTTTAAAATTCTGTAACATCCATAGCCCTAAATCGGGTACCATTGTAAATGGGTTGTTAGGGTTATGTGAATACATTTTACCTTGGTTTTTACGATGCCACTCTGACTCATTAACAACATAAATTTGTCCACCATCATTAGGAAATCCAGCTTTTCCTAAGTCATGATGCATTGCAGCGAACATTAATTCTTCCTCGGTAAATCCATCTAAACTAGCACCTAGCTCGCCCCATACTGAATACAGTTTAGATGCACAGTCCATAACACGTAGTACGTGATCTACATATCCGCCATCAAATGCATTATGATAATGATCAATACTTGAGGCTGGCATCATCATCATACGGTCCTCGAGGACATCATACATTTTGTTTAGCGCTTCAGCGCGCTCCGGAAACCATGCGTTAACGCGTTCACGGTATGTTTTCCAATTTTCAGCAATCTGGTCTATTGTTAAACTCATGTTTAAATTATTTGGTCAATTATATTTAATTCTAATGCATCTTGTGCACTTAGCCAGAAATCAGTACGTAATTTATCGGCCCACCATACCGTGTCTTTATTCGTACGTTGTTCTAATAGTTCATAAATTACTACTAATTGAGACTGACTGTACTTTGATATATTAGTTAAATCAGATGTTGTCATCCACCCAAGATCTTGTGTAGGTTGGTGTAACATAATAGATGATCGCTTGCTAGCAACACGGGTGCCCGTGCCAGCTAATAAAATCATTGCTGCAGCTGAATACGCTGCGCCGCGGCAGATTGTATTAAACTTAATAGAAGATGATTCCATGAAATCAATAATACCTAACGCATCAAGTAAGTCGCCGCCAGGTGAATTGATTACGACATTTATATACTCAGGCGCGTTATGAAAGTCTAAAATACGTACTTTCATAATAAACTGGGCTAGTGCATGTTCGTCAATTTCACCGCTTAAAAAAATGATATTATCATTTAAGTCAAGTAACGATGATAACTGATCAGTGATAGGTACTTGCTCTAAACTAACAAGTTGTTTGTTAGATTGAGGCGTATCATTGTATATACTCATATATTCAAATATATTAACAAATTATTTTTATCACAAATAATTAGTTAAGTTTTTTCAGATCTCGTTGCAGTCTGCGCATTTTAGTATTGCCGGCCTTAATATCCTTTTTAAACTTAGCTTTTTTTACTTCACCTCGAGTAAATGCAATTTGCTGCAATATCTTATCTTTAAGTTCCTCTTTCTCTTTACGAGATAGTTTTTTTGGCGGTTCTTTAGCTTCTGTTGGCTGTAATGTGCCTTTAAGCGTTGGTTGTTCTATACCTTTATGAAATACATTGCCATCGGCATCTACAAATTCTTGCATAAATTGCCATCCGCGTGGCCGGCCTTTTGATACATGCCCACGACGAGGTTCGGGCGGCGGAACTGTTAGCTGAGTACATACATTGCATAATACCGCAACAGTATCTTTACCAACTTCCTCCCAACGATTACATCTAGGCTTATCTTTAAGATGTTCCCATGACCAATGAGTAGTACTTTCAATACTGTTACGGCAAATCATGTAACGTTTATTGTTACGTGTGCGTGTTTTAAAATCGTATTTAGTTTTTTTCATGAAACTAGTTTAGTGTTGAGCCCAATAAGAATTTCGATATCGGTCTTTAATTTTTTTAGTAGATTCCTGTTCTTTCTTAGCCATCGCCTCTAACCAAAAACGATCATCATCAGTAATAGTATCTGTAGCAGAATCTATATCACCCTCGGCTACAACGTCAGCTGTTGCTGCAGGCTCATCTTCATATAATCCGTTATCTTCGTCCGTTTGCATCATTTCAACCAATGCTACACGTTGGTCATCTTTGTCCGTGATAACATCATCTTTCTTTTTAAGTTGTGCGAATGCAAAATTTGCCGCTATTACTAATGATATAGCCAAAGGATCAAATACAAAAATTATTATGAGTAATAGTACGTTAATAATTTTATCCATTGTAACACCCGTAAGCCCAGATAAATACTTTAAAGGTCCTAGTTCGCCGGCGGTATCACCATTAATTTTTAAGTCTGTTATTTGCGTTTCATAATCAAATAAAATAGTATTCAAACTATCTATTTTTGTATTTAGTATGGCTTGGCGCTGTGTTGTCTGATCTAACTGACGTTCTAAAGCTTTACGATTTGCAGCAGATGTAGTAGTTACTTGATTACCGCGTGCATCCGTATATTGTACAACATTGCGTGATATGCCAGATCTTAATTCCGTAATAGCCGCGGATATATCTGTTTTTTCTGCGTTATACACACTCAGTTGTTGATTGATATTGTCTCGCTTTATTTCAACTAATTCAATTTGTTTATCAACACTACCAGCGGAAGCTGCGGTTTGTTGATATGCAGCCGATAAAAAGCCGTATATTCCAATACTAGTAATTAGAATTAAAATAGTACAGGCTAATACTAGGTAGGTGCGTAGTAGTTTGTTTAATTGATGCCAATATTGATACAATAGCGATGCAATAACTAATTTAGACACTTCAAGTGAAGATGCCATAATTAGTACCTCAAAACTAGCACCTGCAAATAGTTTACTTAATCCTGTAACAGAATAAAACGCCGCTGATAATGAAACTGATAATGCACTAAATGCAATGATAAACGGGAATATTCTGTTTTTCATTGTTCATTATGATGCAGAAACTCGGTCTGTTATAATTTGTAATTTTTGACGCATTTGTCGAAAACGCGATCGAGCTTCTGCAGGATCTATTGGAAGACCGCGTTCGACAGTACTATCTAAAATCATAACCATGTTGTCTACTTCGTCTAGTAGACGTAATACATTTTCTCTATCTCTCATTATAAACCTTTTTAATAAATATTATACTAGAATTAAATCATTTGTTTGCGCGGCTTTTTGGGCATGCTTGTATTGAAGAACTGCTAATTCCTTGGCTTTGGCCTCGACCATGACGTCAATACGATTGCCGTAGCTGTTGATCGTACCTGTAATGTAATCAGAATGTGCCGGTGCCTTGATCTTCTGAAATTGTTTGTACATTGCAGCAAATGTCGGCCAATTTGGCATATCGTCGAATGTAATACCTTGCCGCATACATAGCTGCTGCAATTCGTTACTATATTCGTCGCGGCGCGACTCGCTGTAATGTGTACATTGAACTACGTCACGTGGCCACGTTGAACCAGCTAGCTCGAGGGCCTCGCGTTCGGATAAACCGCCGGTATGAAATGAATGGTGGAAGTAGTCGAATGTAATAGGAATGCCAATCTCATGATGAAACAGCTCATATAACTGCGCAACACTATACATGCTTGGCTTGTCGTCATTCTCGATAACTAATCGAGCCTTGCAAAAGTCAGACAAACGACGCCAATTGGCAATCCATCGCGCGGCAGTGCTCTCGCGATCGCCATATGCGCCGCCGATATGAATATTGATCTTGTTATACGGCGACGGGTCGAAGCCCATAAGGTCGAAGATGTCAGAGTGACGTTCGAGACCGATAATAGTCTTGTCAGCCACGTCTTGAGAAGGAGAACCTAGTACATGAAACGGGCCAGGATGAGTTGTAATACGATGACCATGTAATTTGGCATAGTCACCGGCTGCTCGTAACAGGCTAGCTAATTCGTCATATTGCGGCAGCTCATGCAATTCGAATTGGTCATGCCATGGCACTAACTCTGAACCTAGTCTAAATAGGCGAATGTTATTGTCTTCGTTCCAACGCAAATACAAAAGCAAATCGTTGGCATTTGCTACTGCAAGCTCGCCAATTGTATGCAAATCACGCGTCGGATGCCATTTGGCTTTGCGACAACTGCGTGATGTAGTAACGCGACCGCCTAGGTGTTTGGGACGATTGGTGAGCGTCATATTGACACATGCATAACCAACCTGTACTAAATTATTCATACTTAAAGATAAGTAAAAAAGTTGATATGCACAACCTTTTAGCCAGAAATAATTTCAGCGTCCGGGACTAGCTTACAAAAATAAAATTGATTTTCTCGTTGCAGAATAGTATCACAATTTGACCATTGCTTTAATATATCTGCATTGAGCTCACCTTTAAACTTAGATGTACTAATTATACGATCTACAATGTAGAGTTGATTTTGGTACTCTATATATTGTTCATGCTTCATGCCTACATAGATCGTTCTTAAAATAAGAAATAGGGGCTGATTTGCGGGTCGGCCGTGGGTTGTAACTAATTAGTGAATTGTAACTTTAAAAGTTGCTTCTTCTTTTTTATATGGAACTTCAATTGAAAGAAGTCCCTTGTCTAGAGAAGCCGAAGTCTTCTCAACATTAAATTTACTAGCTAAGCGCCAGCCAATATCAAAATTACGTTTTGCAATACCACGCTGAATAAAATCAGCTTCATCGCGACTATCTTTACGATATGCAACTCTAATTGTATCGCCTTGGGCTATTAGCTCAATATCATCTCGGTCAGCGCCGACTACTGCGATTTCAATAAGCAATCCGGAATCAGTTTCTCGGATATCGACGGGATGATGTACTTTTGTTTGAAACGCGGATGCAAATTCAGAATTTGCATTAAACATATCTCTTACTAAGAGATCGAAAGCATGTAGTGGATGTCTACTCATTGTTTACCTCCTTAGATGGTTAAAAAAATAATTTATAATAAGGCCGACCCGCAGTATCAACCTTATATAATATAAATATATTGGTTTTTTTGAAAATTACAACCGAAATGTATTAGTTTTCACAAATAGGGTTGTATTGCTCGATTAATCTATATACTCGTAAGTAACGATGTGTATCTAACTTGGATTTTTTAATATTGATATGATTCATAATTAATCCATCCATCCATAGTTTATGTACAAACTTACGTATCATTTTAAGACTCGTCGAGTTTAATCGTAAAATATTATCATATTGCATGATATTCATGAATTCGTCGCCATGTACAACTTCCTGATATTGAAACACACTGACATTTACATCATTTTCGGCTTCATCTGCATAACGATCTGCATCCACAGTACCGTTACGTTTGATTTCATCAATAAACTCTAGTTTCTGCGATGGATTGAGTGTTACAAATACATCAAAATCATCTTCATGCAACTGTATGTCACGAAATTTCATTGCTATCACCTATATTAATAAGTTAAGAGAGTGACAGCGGCCGTGGTATATACCCTCTTTTGAATAAATATTTGCATGAAATATTATTATACCGTAAGAATATTACGTATCAATTGGCATTTGAACGTGTCGGAATCAAAATGAGATTGGAAGATATGATATATTTCCATCGACGGTGTATCGTTAATAGATAATACATCATATCTTCCATTGATCAATCGATCGATTCCATCGACGCCTTCATTTTTATATACGGTACGTAATATATCAATGTTTATTGTGCGCCGGTGAAAGCCCATTTTATCGACTTAGTGTTCCCATCATACCTAAGCGATACCGTTTGAGGGTTGTCTCCCTTGCGATTCGCATCGTATCTTCAATTAACTCCATTTCATCCCATGTAAGATCGAAATTTTTGCCGGCAATTGTAAATGTACCAATGACCGGACGATCCGGCATTTGGCTAAAAACATCTGCCGTAACTTCGTGATTACATTCGAAGTCGATTGAACCATAGTGTTTTCCATAACGACGGACCTTTTTTTGGTCGACTGCATATCTGCTGTTAATACTCATTGAGATTTTTTTAAGATTTATAAATAATTAAAACAAAAACGTGTTCTGAGAATGAATGATCTAATGCAACAGTACCGTATTTTTTTACTGCCCAATTAAATATATCACCCGGATTCCAATTAATCAAGCCATCTTGAACATTTGATACATCCGATGATAGTGAAATTATTGCTCCGATATCAGCATGTTCAACCATTACGTCAATAGTCTTTTCAAGATATTCGCGGTCTGACAAGTTGACATTTGCATCATATCGCAGATTACTAGAATTTACGTTGATACACCAATCTGCGCGCATATCACTATCTAGCAAAAACCAGTCGATATTACGTACATCAACTTCATCACCTAAATCGCGCGACGCTGTCACTAAATTTTCATTGAAATCCAATCCAATGTAATTGATATTAGCCGGAGATGTATTATAAGTAGAACAAATCCATCTAGCAAAATCACCTCGACCAGCACCGAAATCTATAATAGATGCCTCCATTACATTGATATGTGATCCGACGGCATTATACATATTAAATTGCTGTTCTCGACTAGCATATCCGACAGCCTCAGCTGAAAATTGTAAATAATCAGATGCAGCGATCATGTCATCACGAAGATCTTCAACGGGCATTACATCTATAGTCCCATTTATGACTTTTTGGTCTTCTTTAATCGTTGGCATTTGTTGTGAAGCTTCTAATTTTGATACAAACGTATCAAATGATTTATGTAGTTTTTGTCTTAGCTGCTCTAACATACGATTTTCGCTTTCGTTGATTGATACGCCCAATTTTTTGTTCAATAGATGATAGGTCCATTCGTAGCGGATGCGTACGGTTGAAATTTTGTGTAATTTTACAACACATGGCCGCATACTCCCATGCTTTATCCGGATCATATGTGTTTGGCATCAAATATTCTTCCGCTAGGAATATGCCATCTGAGAGAACTGTATATCCGTCCTCTGAATAATCTAGATATGCATTTGGATAATGCTTTAGTACTAACTGCTTAAACTTATTCATGATTAATATGATCTAGCGCCAATAGTTGGGAAGATAAAGTCGTGGTATTTTTCAAAATGCCCTACTTTACCATCATCGCCATCTAGCCGTAATGCAATCGTGTTACTATAATTCGCGCGCGTATGGCCAACATTTTTATCAATGTACAGGTTAGTACTTCCGCCAGACTGCGTCCAGATAGCCGTCATCTCCGCATCAATATACAATGCTGTTTTTGACTTAGACTTTCCAATTGGAACAATTGGGAGAGCAGAACCGCGTTCCGTACGTACGTCATATCCAGCTACAGCATTTTTACGTTTACGTACATTTGTAACTAATCCAACCTCAAGTCTGTTATCATTAAAAATGACAACATGATCGCCGGGTAAATATTTAGTCATACTAAATTATTTTTTTGACTCAACGACCTTAATAATTGAACTACTTGAAATCGACTTTACGTCAAAATCAACACCGCCTTGCTGAAACTCTTCATTGATGAGGGCTTCGGCATGTGTGACCGTCGCGGCATTGACAAGATAAGACTCTGTTTGCCATTTAACTCCTTTGGGAGTATCAGTGGCTACTTTAACTTTTGCTAGATAATAACTCATAACTTTTTTTTTGAAAATATAATAACTTTTTTATTTAAAACAAAATTAATTTTGCTTAGGAATTGGCGTTGTACGGCGTCCGCCTCGAGTACGTATAGTCTCGAGCTCATTAGCCACATCAAGTTCAGCCTTAATCAGCTGCATAATTTGTGATTTATCACCTAACTCGGATTGCAATACCTTAAATTTATCATATGAATTAGTACCGCTCGACGCTGCCTGTTTAGCAGTACGTGCAATACTTATCAAACGTTTTGCAATATCCATATGAAGCGAAGACCGTGTCATTGTACCAAATCCTTGTACATAGACTTCAGGATCAATCGGGTCGAAATTTTCAGCATCGAGAAGACGTCCATACTTACCATCCTGTTCACGGATAATGTTATTAAGCTCCTCTCGTATGATAGCTCTAATATTGTATTTACGGTTAGGTTTCATTGTATCAGGTTCTTTTGCTTTCAGCAACTGACTCTTTTCTGTATTCTGTAATAAGTTTTTTAAGTTCGCCAATAGATTTACGAGCGCGGGTAGCAGCTGCCTTATTACCCTTATCAACGTACTTATTGTGATTTTCCGCGAACTCATTCCAATGGGCTTCCATGTTAGTAAATAATTCTTGTGATGTCATAACATACTCCTTTGTTATAAATATAAATAATTAAAAATCGTATTGGTAATCATCCACATCAGTCTGGATGAAGTTTTTATTGAAGGACAATTCTAGTTGTTCTTCGTCAATTATATCAATGTCTTGAAAAATCAAAAAGCCGTCTAGATAAACCTCTCCAATCAGCGTTTCTTCGTTAACGAAGAATTCAAGCACATTTCCTTCATGGTAATTGCCTGTTTCTATGTTTTCTAATATAATCATGTTTTAAATAAATATTACGTATGGTTCGATTGTTCTGTTTTAATAATTAACTTTTCATATGCATATTCCCATCGTTCGAGCATATCCTTGAAACGATGATGATCTTGGAATTTCATTTTGGCAATCTGCGTCCTAAACTCAGCAGTGAGATTGCGTGAATTAATTTCATTATGAATGAATAAAAAACGATCTTCCCTGTTCATGATTATCTACCTTGACCGCGGTACGTTTTTTTGTAGTTTTTAGATTTTTTATTTTTACTAGATCTACATTTTGTATGAATACCGGGACGCTTTTTTTGCACACGTTCCGTATAACCGCTAACAGAAATTTTTCTAGGCATTGTTTCTCCTTGAACTTAAAACTTTAAATTTAACTAATTGAAATCCTCTATATGTAAACCCAAATCGTCTTTTTAACTCTGCTTTGTTTTCTCGACTACCCGGATCAGGACAATCGCAAAACATGGGATATTCGACCCAGGCCTGACATATTCGATTCTCGATTAGACATTTATATATATGTATATATCGGTACGGTTCAATCTTTCGAATGCTTGCCGCGGATGAATTTTCGTTGTTTTTTGATGGCAGCATCGAGTTCAGCTTTATCATTAGTGTGTTCCATGGTACTTTGATATACTGTTGACTTTGACTCTTCAGTATTGCCTAGGAAGTCTTCGATATACCATGGCGATTTACGGTCTGCTTCGTCCTTCCAAAAACAATTAGGAATAATGATGCCATCGTACATACGTAGTTTATATGACGAATTAGGCATCACCTCAATTACGATACATTGCACGAGCCCGCCTAAAAAACGTGCACGTACCTTATCACCTATCGCTAACTTTCGTTTGTTTGACATGATCGATATGCTTGCAACGCTTATGATATTTAAAGCCTGTGCACGAACAACTCCAAATATCGTTACGATTTGTAACAGTGTATTGACTTTTACCATCACTACTAGCAATCACTGCTTCAAGCAATGGTCGCTCTACGCGCACCGGTGGAGTCCATGTAATATCATTCACCGTCGTATTATCAGGAACTCGGCGCCAGCCCGGGCATACATATGTACCAGATGCAATCGTTACGATTACTGGGGGATAAATACTCTCGTGCGTGATCATTATTGTGCAAGATATTTTTCTACACGTTTACACATATCATTGAACTTATACATGGCGTCATCAGCCCGAAGCAATTCGGATTTAACAAGCTCGCCTTTTTCACGTACTCGAAGCAATGACCCGGTCAACTCAACTTCAATGGTTCCGAAAGTTTTTACCATAACTAATTTGTTTTGAATTTTTTTCTTCCTTCTTTATATAAAGATAAGAACTAAATCCATCGTATCCAAATTATTGGCATACTTTTTTAAAGAAAATTAGTTATACGTTTTTAACACAGCCCGTGAACCATCTTCAAAAATAATTTCAACGACATATATGCCACGTGTTTGTACTAATTCTGACAGATTAATATTTCGCCCAATGATATCATAATAGTTTATTTCTAGAATTGGCTTAGGTTCTTGAACTAGTAACGCTGCTAACGTCTTAAACGGAATTGATTGTTTCGGCTTTTGAGGAACGTATGGTAGTTGAGGTAAATAAATATTTTCCCCTTCTATCATTCCTATACCATCACCGCAAATTTCACCCCAATTGGCTAGTACCCAATTAATATCAGCTACACCTACTACATAGTCTAAAGTAGCATCCCCTTGTGAAGGACCACATCCTATACAACCGTAGTTTGATAATATTACTAATAAATCAGCCGTACCTATGTTCCCATCGCCATTAAAATCTCCGGGACAGAATGGTATTACGGAATCATCGCTATACAATTCATATCTTTGATATTCAAGCATAGCATGCATTCTATCTATTTGGCCCGGTGTGAATTCATCTCTGCAATATTGGCCCCCATAATCCATATGATTACGAGCATTAAACCAAACACCGCCATCATAATTGGTTATAGGACAGTGATAACCAGTAGTACCGGGACAACCAGCACTAGGTTTAGTAGGAGGAGTATCACAAACATAATCTCCTTCGTATTCACAAGGGATATCTGGGTCTTGTGCACCGCATGTGCCTGGGTTTAAATTGAATGTATGAAATAAACCGCAGTAGTGTCCTAACTCATGAGTTAAGGTTTCATTTTCGTTATATGCGGGATTCAGGTGGGGCCATTCGCCAATACCAAAAGTTTTAGTGAGTACCCAAACACCGTCATCAGCATTATTTGGCCCATATCCTACATATGCATAGCCTAATATTGTAGAGCACATTTTAGGTATAACGTATATGTTACAATATTCTGAAATGTCCCATGCCACGTCATTAGCTAACATGGTAGCTTGGTTTTGGTATGTAGGAAAACATACCTGCCCACTTACATATGCATCATGCCAAACATAGGTAGATAAATCTGTATAATCATAACCTACTAGTTCAAATAATATATTAGTTCCTTCGAAGTCAACATTTAATTGATCTATAGCAGGTTGGATAGCCTCAACAGGGACATATGTATTTTCTATAGCATCAGTATAAACTATATGAACTACTACCGGAATCGTTTTGGCAGTATTACTACGATTACTTTTGTTTTTTAAGAATCCCATTGGCAATACATTTTTTGTATCACCTAACATAGCACAACTCATAGGTTCTTGTGCTACGGAACTTAACGTAAAGGATAAAAATCCTAGTATAATGATAAACTGTTTCATGTGATTAAAGTTTGTAAATCTATGTATAAATATAGATTACTTTGGGTAAGTAGTTCCCATAAAGGAAAGTAAAAGTTGAAGGTCGGATACGCCTACTACTTTATTAAAATCAAAGTCACATAAATAGCAATCTTTAGATTCTATAGGTTGATTTATACAAGATAACAATAATAACATATCGGATGAACCTATACTATAGTTCCTATCTAAATCAACTTGCTGTTGTACAGTTATAGTTTGATAAACATCGGGACGTTGTTGTATAACATGCTGGTGCATTCGATCAATCTGGCCAGCAGTAAAACTATATCTACAATTATCGGCTAAATAATCCATAAAGTTATCATAGGTATAAGATTCCCATGGCATCCCAGGCGTCCAATTGTCAGGACATCTAGGATTGCAGTGATTTGCTATAACCGAAGATTTTATAGGAGGCGTGTCACATACTAGATCGCCTGTAGTTGCACAATCTAAAGGTAAGACATCTGGATCACACCCGGCACTGCCTTGAAATGTATGAAATAGTCCCAAATAATGGCCTATCTCATGAACGACTATTTTGTTTAATGTATTGTACTGAGCTAAATATGGAAGATTAACGCCAAATACATCAGTTCTAATCCAAACGCCGTCAGCAGGTTTTAATCCTTGCCCTACAACTGGGGCATATGGAGTAGTAAATGAAAACCCTTTAAGCCCGGCTGTACTAAATTTTGGGCAAATATAAATATTTAAGTGAGAATTGGGGTCTAAATAAGTACTATTAGCTAAATCATGCATTCTGCCATGATTTTTATTAGGTAAATTAGTACTACCGTTTAAGAAATCATTATGCCACGCAAATTCAGCTAAGTTTTGATATTTAATATCAACTAACCGAAATCTAAATTTTGTTCCTATAAAATTTCTATTTATGTCATAAAATGCCTCAACCACGGCCTCGCGAGGAACATACGAATTGGCTATTGACTCAGAATAAAAAATATGAAAAACAATAGGAATTTCTTTAAGTTGTACAGTACCAGATGATCTAGCCATGGCCATACTTTTAGCATGTCGGCTAGCTTTATTATACTCAATTTTAGATGTAGTAGTGCCACATTCTTCTTGTGCTACCAAAAAAAATGCAAACATATTTAGCAATAGTAACAGTAATACTTTTTTCATTTCACTCCTAGTTAACTATAATAGGCTAACAATATAAGTAAGTCATTAACATTAATGACATTATCATAATTTAAGTCCCATTTAGCATGTTTTGTCTGATAATCATACGGCCCCGGGGTGGGCGGTATTGGAATTACATCCCAATATAACGGACAATCAGTACAGTCGCATGCCACGCTGTCCGGAATAAAAAGGTATTCTATATAAGACCATTGTTCTCGTTCATACTCAGCCAATGTCACAGGATCCGTTACTTTAAGTTTGATCATCATAACACCTTCACATTCAAGCAAATTAGCAGTTGCAACTAACGGCAAGTTATACCCTGTGTATACCAGTATATTATTAATGAACCACTCATAAATTCTATTTTCATCTTCTGGCATTGTTAAGTTATCTAACTTAGCGTTAGTATGGCCAGAGCCAATATCCTGGTAATAATTAACGAATTCAGGTGTTATGTCCGGTACTATAGTGCCATATACCGATAAAAAATCTAGTAAATCATTTGATGTATAGACGGTATCCGGCGTTACTGATAAAAAATTTGATTTTAGCCGACTACCCCTTGCTTGTTGTATAACGCTTTCAGGTAAGTTAGGTTCATAAGCCTGAATTAATTCAACACTATGATCGATCGTATTATCATGTACATATGCCTGTTTATCACACGATAACAACAGTAAATAAGTCAACACTAATATTGTATACTGCATAAACTTGACATTCATTATACCCATGATAATTACCTTTTTTTTCGTAGTTTTATTAGTTCTTCACGAATTATATTAATCACCATCTCCCGTAGTTTATTAGGCAATTTATCGTGCTTTGTACTAGCAAACTTATCCACATCTGACTTACTCATAGTTTTAGCAACTTTACCCGCCGCCCCGCGAGCTGGCATATCTCCTTGTTGCATTGATTTTACTACTCCAAAGAATTTTTGTTGCTGTTTGCTTACCGCTGGCATTATTATATCCTATACAATAATCTTGGTTTACTGAGTTCCGGAACCTGCTCAACTACTTTTTTTTTATCCGGAGCGGCTGACGAATAAAACGGTGATTTGCGATTAGATATAACAATAGGTTCAGGTTCAGTGACAGGTTCGGGCTCGACAATAGGTTCAGGTTCGACTATAACGTCCGTAACAGCCGAAGTTTCTTCGACTGCCGGTTCTGGTATCGCAGGCTGTTTTACGGTAATATCTGGATGTGATACGATAAATTTAGTTTCTTCAACCTCGGCCATTTGCCGTTTAATTATTTCGAATAACGTGTTAGATTCTACCGCTGACAAAAATCCAGATAACCATACAAAAAATTCTTTATGCGTCATGTAACTAGTCCATAAATTTATACTATTTTTTGTATAAATATGCAAACTAATTAATTAACTCGGTCCGGTGGTAACATATATATGTTAGAAAAATACGTATCAAATACATAAATTGCATCTTGCAACTCTGCAGTCCCAGTTGGGGTCAATTCATACAAAAACTCGCCTTCGTGATTAACACCTACAACTTCAATCCAACCTAAATTCAACAGAATCGATATTGAATCATCAAATGACATTGCGAATATTTTTTAATTAAAAACTGATAACCTTTGGATAAAGACCTAACATTTCGTTACGATACCCATGTACAGTCATATTATACCGCTGATATGACTCTAATGAACTATACCAATCATTGCATGGTACGCCATTTGATGTGGTATTGTTATCAAGTTTAAATACGCCTTGGTCGGTATAGATTAAATAATAATGTATGTACTGCTCATCTACTTTATATACAACCACTTCTTTAAGTACTACTATTGCTGATATATCACGGGTACTTGTCATCCAAATTACTAAATTACTACAGATGACGATTAATATAAATGCTGAAATAGCATATAAAATATGTCTCATTAATGAAATTTATTTAGCTTCATCGTCTACATGATCATCAGCGTATGATTCGAGATTATCATAGATATACATTTCAATGTCATTGAATAATTCATAACGAACAATATCGGTAATCTCATCGCCGCTCTCGGTAAAAATAGATGTAATTTCTACAATATCGTTACCGTCTTGATCCTTTTCATGAATAAATGCTACTTTAAGATCAGGGCACCAGCTCCATGAATAACGGGAGAGAGCGTAGTCAATAAAATGTTGCATCACTTTTTTATTTAGAGGTTTTTAAAATTTCTAATAATTGTTTGAACGTCTTTCGTGCATGCACTAACGTGCCACTCATACCAACCTCGCCAATTGATTTACTTTCATCTGCTAGGTATGATTCAATTAATTGAATGCTGTCTGCTTTAATTTGTTTTTTCATTTTATTTATCCTTCTATCATAAAGATAAGAACATTGTATACTAAAGACAAATATTTTATCAGCTTTTTTTTGTAAAATTTGTTATAACCGTTGTAACGAATGAGACTATGAATATTAACGCCCACAGCGGCCATAAGATAATTGCAAACAGTCTGTCAGAATTAGTAATTATATCAATTTCAAATTGATTTATTGCCAATTCAAAACAAATTGTAGCCAATATTCCAATTAAAAAATATAATGCGATAAACTCGAACATATCAGTATTATATAAATAATTTACCGATATTCAAAAAAAATTATGAAGGAACTTCAATCATTAATACTTTGGGATTGATACCTAACTGAAATGCTATGTCCATGCGAGTATTGCCGCCGAACACGCGCATACTGCCATTAGGAAACTTTAATACGATTGGCATATCCATGTCTAAATTGTCGCGTAGTCGAGCATACATGTTTTGCAATTTTTCTTCACTGCGATATTTACCCCAAGACTTATAGCCTTGTAGCAATCTAACTAATTGATCATATGTTTTTGTGCCACTACGATAATCAATTTTTCTATCAATTGCCGGCGTTATAGTTATGGCTTTTGCGCGGCGCGCTGCTTCAAGAAATTCTGTTTCATCTGCAAACCAAGAATGGCCTTTAAGTTCATGTTCAACGCGAAATTCTTGCTTTAATGAGTCAATTGACGGCCGTACCCATGATGAATATGTATTTTCTAATAACAACTTTAGCTTAATCATTTTACTGAAATTTTTACTGTCGGTGGAAGTCTTTTAAGGTTTCTAGAAACTATTTCTCGGCATCGATCAGCTATCATTTTACCGTCAAAAATCTTCATGATATCTTCCCAAATTGATATGCCGGCGGCGTTGTAACGGTCACCTGGTATATCATCTAGTATAAATGATTTTGGAAGTTCTAAATCAAATTTCATGCTATAATAACCGCCGCCTGGGCGTAATGTAAGTGAACTATAACCAGTTGGTTGTTTCATACTATTCTCTAATGCATTAAATACATCACGCATTGATTTAAATTTACCCGAATCTATATAATTGCGTTGCAACATTGCAGTTACCTCAGGCCCGAATAGTTCTGTACTGTTATCTGCGGAATAATAACTTAAACGTACAAATATTTGAAATTCTAGAGTATTTCGCGTAGATCCGGTATGAACTTTGCTAAACGTGAAATCTTTTCCACCGCCGCTAAAAACTAGCGCGTCGCTAACTACATATACTGGCAGTACTGCATTTTTTATCTTCTGAAAAGCATCTTCATAATAATTACGAAACATTGTGTATTCTTGCTGTACTTCCTGTACAGTCATATTGTATAATTGCTTATATGCAATTTTTTCGTTAGTACTGTATTTATCATACGGTGATAATAAAAATGTTTTCAGTGTATCAGGCTTATCCAGCCCGTACGCTCCAAATCCGCCTTTTGTCGCGTCTTGAAATTTAACATATGGTGTATCGCTATAGGAGGCATAATCGGTAGAATCTTTATATGGTATAAGTTTATCTACGACATAGTCTTTAACATCCGGATGTACTATGAATTCATGTTGGTTCCAAAACCTTGTATCGACAGGTAAGTTTCGTAAATCAGCGACAACAGCCTCTGGGCGAACTTTCCATTTTAGTAGGATATGATATCCCGATTTAGCATCTTTAACTTTGTCTTGGTTCACCATAAAGTTAATTGCAGTGCCTTTATCTCCAGAAAAACTAGTAGCTTTACGTAATGCTTCTTTAGGCATTGAGCCTTCTTTCCATTTACTTAAAAACTTTTCTTGATCTTTAATCTTAGCACCATCATAAAAAAGTCCACGATATATATATTTTGGTAAACGACTAGGATCAACGGATAATTGCTGTAGTGTTTCAAATATCTCCTTAGGAAGTTTACGATAACTGCCGCCTGTGTAATAACCTACCCATGACATTGCGGCCTCGACGTCATTCGGATCTAGCCCTAATTTATACATAGCTTTGACATAACGCTTTCTACCTATATGACTCAAACCTGCCGATTTGGCAACTGCTGCTCGAGCTATTCGCCGTATTTTATTGTAATTTGTGGACATGAATTCATGATCCATATAATCCATCCATGGTTCCCCCTTTTCATTTGTCGGTAAAACATCTAAGTGTTTATCTAGCAACTCTTGATATGTTGGGGCTTTGATAATTGTTTTAACCAAATAATCGTATTCCCATAGCGTTTTGAAAAGTCGGTCATTGAACTTATGTGGAAATGCTTTTTCTAGCATTTCTAAAGCAACTCGGCTGAGTCTCGACTCCTTCCCCGTCGGGCTTGGGTAATAATCAGCAGCGTTAATATTCTTGTTTCCTGGGTCTGGCACAGTAAACTGTTTTAATAGATTAGGATTTTTTCGGAAAAAATCTACCGTTTTATTTTTTTCAAATAAACGTATTTCTCGTAATAGTTGAATTAAACTTATCATATTAATAAATATTAATTGATAGCATTATACCATTTAGTATATACACTGCGTACAACATGATTACTGCTATTAGCATGTTCTTTATATATATCTTCTATAATTGCTGACTTTAGAATTAACTCGTTTACTGTAATATCATAGTTAGCATAAAATACTTCTTCTTCTTCTCTATATATACTATGTAGCTCTGAAAAACGAGTTGAAAATAATAAATTAGGATCATTTACATCTACGCAAATTATAGCTGGTACACGGCTTGGATTTTCTACTGACATTAATGTTTGATTTAATGCATAATTAACTGCCATATACCGTTTAATACTAAAAGAGTGTATAGGCCGTCCAGATTGCGGCCGTACTTTAAAATTTTTAGGCACTTCAAGTATAATATTGCTGCCAGCGACCGTATACGGCATATCTTTAACTAAATCTAAAGATATAGTTGCACCGCGGTACACCATTTGCCCAATACCGGGACTAGTACGTGGGTCTAATATTTTTGGAAATTTTGATTTAAGTTTTTTTAGTGGTGCGATGAGTTTATACAATGCGGTTTCATCTAAGTTGACAAAATCACCAGAATAAAATACATCGAGTAATTCTAACGCGCGCGTCTCATCCTCAGTATCAGTTTCTATATCTGCATAGTTACGATAGCCAATGATATTTAAGTCAGATGTAGTCTGTACATTGCTATAATGACTAGGATCGGCAAATAAATTTTCACCATATTCAAACTCATGCAATAAATGTAATAGCCTCATTGTTCATTTGTCTCAGGGCGTTTATTAGTACGGTGAGATGATAAAGATGGCCGGCGCCCCGTTATAATTTCCCTACTAGGCGTTGCATGATCATTACATTTCGGCTCGTGTGTGTTTGGCACATAATAGGGCACAAAGTATACTGTCTCGGTATTTGGATAATACGCGCGGTATACATTAAAATTATAATAATCGCGTTCTGGGCAATTATAATCATATGAATATACTTCATCACATTGCATATGTGATGATGATGTGCAACTAACTAATAAGCATATACATGCAACTATACTATATATAACTTTCATAGCCCTAACATTTTATCAAATCCTGGCATATTCAGCTCGCCATGGACATAGTGTTTAGCATTGATCATACGATCCTTAGCTTCAATGATATCAGCTTGCCACCAATGCGGAAAGTCAACCTCTTTACCCGTTTCTTCTAAATGAGATACTAATTTATATAATTCTACTGCATATTTAGCAATTCGATATAAGTCAGCTTTTATCATACCCGGCTCATCATCGACATGGCCAATATCTAAATCAGACTGACTATCCGAAGCGAAATTCTTGCTATCATTTTCTTTTAATTGAGTACGAATTTCTCGCGAAATATACTCACGTAAGAGTCTCGACTTATACTGTTTCATAACAATTCCTAGTTATTTAGTATAAATATATGTACAATAAAAAACGGGTTGTTAATGATTAATGCGGATTTTTGCGATTTAATGCATTCGCGATCATCCGCTGAGCCTCATTGTATTCCGTGGGAGCATCAATTGATCTAGGATCAGTTATATATAAAGCTGTAATAGGTACCGCGTCAGCAACTACCCAAATTTCCTCTTCGTCTAACACAGAAAAAGTATTCATGAATTTTGGATTCATTAAAGCTAAGGCCTCGATATCACTATAATTTATTTCCGCAATAAGAGGCCATCTAGAACCGTCCATCATACCGGCACGTGTCATAGGCCACCTGGCAAAATTTTTAGCAACTGTATATTCAGTAGACATTGATAAAAATTTCGCGCTACGTGACCTGATGAAGCGGCGATCAATCGCAATTCGTATAACAGTGCCTCCGAGAACGTCATCAAAATTTTGCCAGCCCGTCGCTTTAGTTACTGAATTGCTAGCATATAACAACTCAACTATACGCTCCGCGTCTAAAGTCATTCCACGATAAAGCTTAGTTTTCGGTGATAATTCTGGATCAAGTATTTTAGGAAATTTTGACTTAAGAGCGAGTAGATCGTCTAAGATCTTTATAAAGTTCGGGCTCTTTTTACTCGTCATTACGTAGTAATATATCTCACGCCAGGCCGCTAGCTCTTCCGGAGTATTAGGTTCCCATGCACCATGGTATAGTGCTTGAAGGAATTTTGCTTGTTTTGAACGAGCCGATTTATATATATCTTCATCAGCCCATAGATGCTTTCCAACTTCAAATTCTTGTAATAATTGACGTAGTCGTATCATATATACATAAATATATGTAATGAAGTGTTTAAGTAAAATTATTGCAATTACACTACATCTGTCATATGTTGAAAGTTAGGATTTGCCTTCAAGGCATTTTTTATTTCATTAGGTACAGTCGCGCGACTGTCGGTGCCATACCATATGAATGGATCTCGTATATACAATACATCAGGTACAATTTTTCCTTCTAATAACCATATTTCAGATTCGCCCCAACCGCCAATAGCTTCAACAAACTCCGGATTTAATAATGCCTTATCTGCAATATCTCCATACCGTATTCCAATAATAACTCCCCAACGGCCTGCACCGGACGCTGACCATAAGTTTTGCCCTGTGAATATATCAGCTACGGCGAGTCCGGAGAGCTTCTGAGAGCCTGTGGTGAAACTCATAAATCCTTTTGCACGTGATTTTATACTTACTTTGGGATGTTTAACACTTATATAATGGTTATCGTTTTGTGCCCGAATCCTTTCGAACGATTTAGCATACTGAATAGTGTGAATTATTATAGATAACTCAGTTGTCATTCCGCGATATATGTAAGCATCGTTACTCAACTTCGGATTATTATATAATGGGTCAAGCATTGCCGGAAATTTTGGCTTGAGTTTTAATAAATCTTTTATAAATTTTTTCGGCTCATTTAATGTACGGACACCGGAAGGCGTCTTAATATCATTATTTAATATAAAAGATTCTATTCGTTCTAATGCAGCCGCTTCCTCCGGAGTATTAGGCTCTATCTCATCACCATAAACTGTATTAAGAAATTTCTGAAAATACCCTGAACGCCTAGTATCTGATGAGTCAGCCCATAGTAAATTTCCAACTTCAAATTCTTGTAATAATTTTCGCAATCGTATCACACTCATATCATAAATTGATCAATGTTATTAATTCTCGTTACAAAACATATTTTGGATTAACTTCACCTGGCTTACCATTAGGTACTGTCGGCCGAATATAGTCTACACCTGTGCGCGGCGACCAAAAATATTGCAGTACTGCCCGATCACCTTTTTGTTTGTCATGTATGTTAATGACTTCCGCGCCTCTAGCGAAATCATTCCCTCGACGGAGCTCGTCCCGTATAAAAGCGTTAAAACCGGCCATGGTCGGGAAGGTTGCCCAGCCGGGTTTGGCGTCTTTAGATGTGGTAATAAAGTATCTACCCGGCTTGGTTTTTCGTGAAAATGCAGCCAACGCGCTTTTACTCCATCCACCCTCCGCGAGCTCTTCACGTATAATTTTAGTTATTATTTCTTCGAGTTTTTGCTTGGCAGATTTGTTTTGGCTATGATTCATAAAATTTCTTTTTTTAGTTATTTCACTGAGCTAATTTAATTTCTATTGCCTTGCGTTGAGTTAAGAGTTTGGCTATCTTACCTTCTAGCTTTTCCAAGTCATCACTGTACCGATCGGCAATAGGACCGCCGCCCATTTCAGCTTCTTGTTCCATGTCATTCAAGATTCTATTGCGATCAACATAAAGTACGTTTAACGCGCGATATATCTTTTCAAGCTGTGAGTTTAATTTCCTAGCTTCAGCTGGCTTTAAAGCCGGCGCTTTTTTGGTATCCTGGTTTCTGCGAAGCTGCGCTGCTCTAAACGCAACTAAAACGGGGTCGTTAAAATCTGAAACCTCATTTACATGAGAAGCTTCCCTGATCTCGAATTCTCTCATCGCTAATTTATCAATTTCTTCGCGAATGATTCGACGAAGCATTGACATGGCTTGTTGTTTTCTGGTCATGATAAATTCTACTTAAATTTTAATATAAATATACGCTGCTCACTGGATGTTATCTATATAGTTATCTATGTATTTAAGCCCATATGGATCTATAAACACAACAACATCCGGGGTAAACGCATTAGTCAGCAACAGCATTTCAGATTCACCTCCCGCAAAATCGCTACCTAACGCATTCATAGCATCCGGATTCATGATTAAACGTGGGTGCGTTTTTGCAATGCCAAGCGCGACTGGCACGCCAGACGGTTTGCTTGGATTATATATATCCTTAGCGCGTGCACGCATGAATCTAAATGCGACATCGGGCCGATCGGAAAAAGAAATCATACGCTCACCTGATGACTTATAAATCACGCCCGGGCGCTCGAAAACCGTAGCCTCGACTTCCCTCCCATCTCGAAACATGACATGACGAAGCGAATATTCATCGGACACGGTTACGTTGTGAACATGTTTGCTTTGAGCCATTACCTTAGCTGCCCATGGCATCGGCGCCCAGGTGCCGCGCCATGCAAGATCCGGATAAGGCTCAGCCCATGGCATGGGCGTTTCGTCGTCACTCGTGATGCTGGCCGCGGTTGGATCTAATATACGAGGGAATCGCGATCGCAGTGGTAGCAATTGCTGCAATGCACTCGCAAGCTTCGCATTGCGGTGGCCCACGCCGATATATGCTTGCAATTGGTCGAGTAGTTCCTGCTCCGCGCCAGTGTTGGGCTCAAAATCCGGTCGATATATTTGCTGGATAAATCGTCCCCAAGCCTTTTCGCGAGGGTGTTTCGGGTCGATCAAATCATCCGCAAATAGCTTGTCACCGTAATCTAACTCAAGGAGCAAGTCACGTAATCGAATCATCTATCTTCAGTGCCGTACCGATCGATCAATTCAGACAATGCTTGCAAGGCCTTTTGCACATCGCGGACTGCTTCGCGTGCATCGCGGGCGGGCACTATATGAGGCGGTTCGAGGAAGCGTAGATTATCTAGAATCGTTTCAATCGCGCTATGCATTTCTTCGTATTCCGCGGACCGATATACCTGTCTTTCCACGATCACACGGCGCACTTCTTCACAGATTATAGCACGTAAAGCTGATTCAGTTAGTCCAGCTCGATTTGATCGCGATGGCCGTGACATTTTATCCTTACCATTTTTTTGATTGATCATTGAATGATTCCTAGTTATATTCATTAATAAATATTCCTTAATTAATAAAATATAATGTGTGGTCTATGCATTTCACCCCCCCATGGGCCCGGCCTTCGGAAGCCTACGGCCTTACACAAGACACACTAGATCTACGGCTGCTATATATTTATGTATATGATACGATTGAAAACATTATTACGAGAATTCCAATACGGCGATCTCTTATGGGCTAATCCCCAACGTCACATCCGTTATAATCGATTTATCGCGCAAGTGTATGACGGCATGAAGGAAAGGAATACCGAGGAAGAAGAGGCGCTTTGGTGGCAGTTATATACTTACCTTACGAATGGCGAAAAAGATCAGATTGATATCTCAGCTATCGAGCAATTATTGCCCTTAAAACAAAAGTTCCCAGCTGTGTTAGATCCGGGATTAGCTGACAGCGATCGGGTATATAGAGGCATGACTTTAGCTGTGGAACAATGCGCGGAATTAATACAAGATCCCGCGATCCAGATCACGGAAGTCAGCGCCGGCAATTGGTTTCGATTAGGCCCCGTATCACAACACATTAAATCTCGTAGCCCGGGTTTTGTATCAGTATCGCTAGATTGGTTGGTAGCAGCGAACTTTGCACAGGGTAGATTACCAGCTGGCAGATGGGCCATTGTTGTCACTATTCCTTATAAGCAAGTCAAAGCATTGGCTTTTATGAATCCGGATTTTTTAACTGCGGCGGGCGGGTATCAGGAAAAGGAAACATGGATACTAGACCAAACTTTGCCAGTTACCCAAATACATGTGGATTCGCCATGGCTTAGCCCCGGTACACGCTCCCTACGATCACAAAGTCGTGAAGCTATCATGATAGCTGATGCATTAGCCTCGCGAGGCCTAGGTGGTGCATATCAGCCTCAGCGTTAATTATAATCAGCGAGAGTATTGCTTATAAGCCCTCCGGGCAGCAATGCGTACGTTTGGAAAGTCCGATTCAATTGATTTAACGAGTCGTAGATTTTCCGGATCATCATCGTAAAATTGAAAATCGGTATAGCCTCGATCAATTAACTCACGGAACGCCATCTTTTTACGATCTGCAATAGTTCCATGGAAATTATGTACGGGATCGGTTACAGCATATATGAGCGTACGCGCAATAGGATATCCAATATGCTCCTTGAACCATTGATAGATTAAATTGCGATTATCGCGTGCAGTAACAATGCTAACAGGAATACCCCGACGATACGCTGCTTGCAATATCTTAAGGTAATAGTCTATAAGCTTGCCAGCTTTCAATATATTCAAAGATCTAAACTCGGAGAAGTCTAATTGATGATCGGGCTGAACTTGATATGTATTATATTCCTCCGGGGTAAGGGCGTATCTTTTATTGGTTTTAGGGTCAGTTACTATAATACGAGCTCTAGTAATAACTAGGGTATCATCTAGATCAAATACAATGATCTTGCTACCAGAGTATGGCTTGGATTCCATGATACGATTGAATTGGTATTTATTTAATTCTTCAGTTACCAGCTGTTGTATATATGCACATGTTATAGTCATGATCATGTTTGCTTGTCATTGTTAGTTGCTAATATTAAATATGCATGCCAGATTCGAGTAATGGCATTACATGTGTAGTGGCACTACAATATTGTAGTGGAGGCATATGCCTCGATCTTTAAAGACCAGGGGCTATAGGCAAAAAGCGTTGTTCACGAAAGAAATTGGTAATAGGCCACCCAGAGCACCAGAAGCTCGTGGTATGTTAAGGTAAACCGGTATACTCCCCTATATAGGGTGGTTTTTGGGTGTTTTAGCCCGCTTTTGGGGTGCTTGCCTAGGGTATGTATAAGTATGCCTTGGTTCTGGGTGATATGCGTATATATACTATGCTTATGTGTATATATAATGCTCTTGCTATATATATGGTGCGCTATTGCTATGCTAATTGTTTTTTAGCTAGCCGTGCCGATCGCCGGATGCATCATGCGGTTGGCTAGATGCGCGGTGTTCTTCCATGCATTGTAATCGGTCTCTAGGCATACTGCAATTGCCGTTTCAAAGTCCGGACTACGCAGCATTGCCTCTTTATATAACACGCTCTGACCATTATAGATCAGATCCATGAATGTATCAAAGCGGCATGACATATAATCTTTAGGTCCTGCGATCCGGCCGTCGGCCATTACATCGAAGTTCTTGGTTGTCATTGTATTGATTTGGGTTATTTCTTTTTTTATAAAGATAAGGATAATATTCTTTCGAATCCTAATAAAACCGTAACTATTTGTTACGCTACACCCATTACTTGTTCGGCAACCATTTCTTTCCAGTTATCAAATCCCATTTGCCGAATCCGGATTGCTTTGATCAAGCTACGGAAGTTCAATTCTACACCGGCATATTTAATATGCGCTTCACGGAGTGCTTCCAATGCATCTTGCTTGATCGACATATCTTTGATTTGCTGCTCTACCATTGGAAGGAGATCCGTCATACGCTGGATCAATTGATCTGCGGTCAATGTAATATCTTGCGCAAATGCTCGGCTTCGGATCGCACTATCAATATTGGCAATTGGAAGGTTGCTAATAAAAATAACTCGGCCTCGGAATTCAAATGACCTAGGCATTGGTTCACCGTCGGTATCCTTAAGCGGCTTTGCAGCCATCCAACTAATTACTCGGCGCTCGTAACTATCCAACGCACCTTTAAGCAAATTAACGGCATCCGCATCTTTAAAGATGCTATCACAATCATCAAAAATAATAAGCTTATCGCTATTCTCGAAAAGCGTAATAAACAATCCTGCGGCCGTTGAACGACCCTTTACATGAATAAAATCAATACCCTCTTCCAACCCCATTGCATGCAACGTATTGGTAATAGTATATGTCTTACCCAATCCAGGCATACCCGTTACAAGCAATGACGGTGAAATACCTGTTGCAACCATTTTAGCAAGGTTGGTCATATCACCAAACATCTTCGCCGGCGATTTGGTTTGCTGGAATGTCTTGAAACACATCTTGGTGTTATCCATCTCTACTACGCTTTTACGATTCCGGCTACCTTTAGGACGTCCCATTTTTGTTTTGGTTTGGTTTATTTCCTTTTCTTATACTTAAAGATAAGGTAACATTCCTTTCGAATCCTAAGCTTTCTGCAGAAAAGTTTCCAGAAAGTTTTGCTCGTAATGTACGCAGCATAATCGCAAAGCCCCGTACGCCTGGATTGGCCTGCATAAAGGTAATAACATTTTCTCGTACGCACAAGCCAAAATAAACTTTTCAAAAGGTCAAGAGGTAATAAAACTTTTCGTAAATCCTAATTTAATTGGCTTTATTATAGAAAATTTTTTTTTGCCAGAAAAATTTCTTACGCTACCCCCCAGATATTCGTATACATGTGCTACCTAAAATACGCTACTACATGTTTCAGATTAATATCTTTTAAAATTATCTGTATACCTTCATTACACGGATATGTCTCATCCGCTATATCAAATATACTGCATAACTACTATACCACATATAACGTTCTCTTATACAGTAATAGGCTATATATTCTGGCTATGCTCTTTATTGCGGTATGCATGCTAGCATTGCGCATTGCCACCATGGCATTACATTTACATGCATTGCATTACCTATCATTATACCTTTCGGTATCCATGTGCTTGCTACATGCGCATTTAAATCAGTGCAATCTATTGCTATATTTTCAAATACAATGCTTCCTGCATTAGCCGTTACTCGATTAATCTTATTGTTGCTTGTTACATGCGTAAATGTTATATCATGCAATGATACTCTGCTATTGTCATCCATATTTACTAGATCTTGCGATAGCATGCCGTTCCAATTGGCAATCACTAATCCTTGCGATATGGTATGCATTGCTTCGCCTAACCCTTCTGGGCCGTCCAATTCTAACGCATGACCATTGGGTGATATCACTATGAAATTGCGTAGTTCACCACTCCATCCCTGATCTGTATCTATGGCATCATCGCCTACATTCCATATGCTTATATTGGTAACCGTTACGCTACCTCCAAACAATTCAATTCCATCATCTTGATTGGCTATAATTTCAATGTTATCTATAACAGTACCTGATCCAACGCCTCCTAGCGTTAAGCCGTTAATTTCATTGCCGGATCCAATATTTGTTCCACCATGCCTAATAGATACATACTGCAGTATGCCGGATGAATCCATTGCATCGGTACCTCCATATCTACCTGCTATTTCGGATGTTGGAATTCCTTCTATTTGTGTTATATCGGTTGATGCTGATATAGGTGCATTGCCTAATATTATCACTCCTCCCCATAAGCCCGTAATGGTATTAGACAAGTTCGGACTAACATATACGCCGGCTTGCACATCTTCCGGTGTAATATCATCTGCCGTAGAAGTAAATATGATAGGAAGCTCCGCGGTACCGACTGCATGTATACGTGCACCTTGTGCTACAATCAATGCTGATGCCGCGGCACCTGTACCTGGCGCACCCTTAATGATGGTACCCGGTTCTATAGTTAATGTTGCACCGGCTTGCACTATAACTCTGCCTACTAATTCATATGTGTTATGCGCTTGCCAAACACTGTTTGTTGTGATATCACCTATAACTTGCACGTTAGTGCCACGTGGATCTGGTTCTGGTGTAACGGGTTCTGGGCGGCACGCTGCCATGAATAGCAGGGCAAAAATCATGAAATGTCTCATTGTGTTCCTTGTTTTAGTATAGACATATATATGGCGCATGCGCACCGTTACGGCTAGCATATAGATTATGTTAACATTAAATAGGGATGGCTGCGTTAGCGGCTCGCTGAGTCTGGCTGCCGGAAGGCTGGACGAGGCTAACACCTCACGTCGAATAGAAAATTATAATTGCAATCAATACAATATAAAACCACATGTATACTGGGATTCGAAATATGAATCTTACCACGTAACTAAATGCTAGTAGTATCAATGAAACTATTAGGAGTTTATCTAGCCAACTGAACTTCTGTGGATCTTTATGCATTGCATAATGCTTTAAGCATTGCAATTAGTTTTGGTTGTGGTGATACGTCTGTCTTGTCCGTACGGTATGAGTTATGGGTATATAAACCGTTAACGCCATGGAGTGCTTGATTGGAGACAGACCACATATCAGATTCTTTATATGTTATATCAATGCTATATACTTGATTCCAATATACTAACAATTGCCGGGTCGATTCAATCTGTGCATCTGTATATGCATGATAGTATTTGTATTTTTTATATGGCGTATTCAATACACATACTTGGTCAGCCGGAACTTCGCGATTGATGTAATTATAAAACTTATTGCCTTTTTTTGTTAAAGGCCCCCAATTGCAAAGTTCAATACCTATAGAGCACTTATCTAAATTTTGATATGCAATGCCGCGAGATCTAAATACATCTTGTTTTATACCGAGATGATATGCCCAATGTTTAGATGAAAATGCTTGGCAGATTTCACCATCATATGTATTTTGCGATTGGCCTGCGCCAGATATTGCAATGCATGTTGCTATACGTCCACGATCATCACTATCCCATGCCTTAATAGTACTGACACCGGAAGAATTGCCGGCTGTATGATGCAGTACGATCTGCGTCTTTGCCGTGTCTTCTTTAAAAAACTGCGTATCTTGCAACGGTATCTGTTTGATTTTATTTATATCTAATTTCATATAAATAAATACCATCTAATACCGTATTACTCTTCACATACTTCTTCTGCTAGCCGTTCACCTTCATTGTAAGTATACAATTCAATAGCTTGAGATAAAGCAAAAAGATATTCAGGTGCTGAAATAGAAATCCTCAAATCATAGTCAGCCCATTTGGTCTTGTAATCCCAAAATCTAATACCTTTTGTCAACGTTTTATATAGACGATGTAAAGTATAGTTCCGAATTCTAACAATTGAATTATCATTACCAAAAAGATTCAAAAATCTCAAAAACCAACGGGGGCACCATTTAGGTTTTGCTTCATGATCCATGGCAATAACCAAAGCATGAAGCATAGTTTTTTCATCTCTATAAGGGATTGATCCTAAGTAACTATACTTCTCATAAAAGTTTTTAGGGAAGAAAATAACCCTAATATCTTTAAGTGTAATTTTATTTAAGTATGCTTTATTTTTCATTCTACTTGATCATCAATTACTTCTTTGTCCAAACACTTTAACATATGTTCTAAAGTCTTACGCAATTCTTGAATTGAGTCACCTGTTACTTCTACAGGTCTCATTGTCCATGAAACAACTTTTCCATTATCATCATAATATGCTTCATGGATGCCATAACAAACTTCAGCATTATATTGAGTCTTAACAACCCTATGATTCCATGTACTCATAATTTCTTTTTTAACTTATAACCTAAATATATGAATCCTCTTTACAGGGTCAAAATTCTAAGTTAAAGATTTTCAATCTCTTGTTTTATTTCATTGTCGTCTTGAAACTGATCCAAAAACTCTTCAGCTCCCTTATGCAAATCATCAAACGTAAAGTATAGGTGTCCATCAGGCTCATATGGCAGCACTCCATAGTCGCGGATGTGGAGCAGATACTGATGCAACACCTCTTTCATATCAGCTTTTGTTGTCATTTCTCTTTGGTGTTAAAGATTTTCAATCTCTTGTTTTACTTCATCATAATAAACAACTCTTAAAAGTGCTCCCTGAGCAATAACAGAAATTATTTCATCAACAACATCCAGATCAATTTTTTTAGCAATTGTAGTACAGAGAATCTCCTCCCCACAATCTGTATT
>Ga0172373_10000733_pt1 | contig 54013 bp, 51 predicted proteins | sample Lak10m_2_FD_114546 | JGI IMG/M metagenome (GOLD analysis project Ga0172373, IMG submission 114546) | Freshwater microbial communities from Kabuno Bay, South-Kivu, Congo - kab_092012_10m | ecosystem: Environmental > Aquatic > Freshwater > Lake | place: Democratic Republic of the Congo... | reverse complement strand
CTGTTATTAGGCCAGGCTTTGTTCGGCTATGTTTTTATTAGGCTTTTTAACATTACTGGCCAGTCGGGCCGGATACTGACGGCGCTCATTATTTTATTTTTATTTTTGAGCGTCATTATCTCCTCCTACTTAATTCATAAATGGGACAATATTTTAACCCGGTCCTATTATATTTTCGCTGGTCTTTGGATTGGGCTCTTGGTTAATTTAGGATTGATGACCGCTTTAATTCTTTTAATTAAATTGGCTGGTTTTGGTTTCGGTTTTAGTTTGCCGTCTTTGTACCTAAAAATAATTTTTTTCGGCGGCGCTTTAGGCTTATCAATCATTGGAGTTCTCCAGGCGGGCTGCCCCAAAGTAACCGAGTATACGGTTTATATTAAAGATTTGCCGCCCGAGTGGCAGGAGAAGACTGTTGTGCAGATCTCCGATGTCCATCTCGGTCCGGTTTATCGAGCTAAATTTTTTTCACGCGTAATCGACCAGGTCAATCGCCTTAAACCGGAAGCGGTTTTTATTACTGGTGATCTTTTTGACGGCATGGAAGCTGATTTTTCTTGGCTTAATCATCCTTTCGCTAAAATAAACGCGCCCCAAGGAATCTATTATTCTTTTGGCAATCATGATTTATATTTAGGTTTTAACCGCGTGCTGGAACTTTTGAAAGATAATCCCGTGACAATTCTCGATAATAAAATGGTCACGATTAATGGTTTACAAATTATTGGTATTAATTATTCTTTTAATAAAGATTTCGATTTAGAGGAAGCAATTTTAAAGCAAGTAAACTATACGCGCGCTAAACCCAGTCTCCTGCTGTATCATGAACCGAAGAATTTAGTCTTTGCTAAGAATGCCGAAGTTGATTTACAATTATCCGGCCATACTCACCAAGGACAATTATGGCCTCTTAATTTATTAGCTAAATGGATGTATAAAGGTTATGGTTATGGTTTATTTGAGAAAGATAATTTTTCTTTGATTGTCAGTCGCGGAGCAGGGACCTGGGGGCCGCCGCTGCGCACTTCCGGCCGCAGCGAGATCGTTAAAATTATTTTAAAGAAAAAATAAATGATATGAATCAATTTAAAGAAGGACTTAATTGGCGGCCGCGAAAAACTAGCGAACAGCGCCGGGAAGAGCTTTTAGCTTTTAAGCCCACGGGCGATGAATTAGCGGATTTGAATAAAATAATGGAAATTACCGCTGAGCAGCCAACTCCTTATAAAAATATCGCAGCGCTGAAGATTGGCGATATTTTAATGATGTTAGAAACTATTCGGATCAAATATACCGCCGAAAAAGAAGTAACGCTCGAAGAAGACGAGAAATTAGAAGAAATTATTGAATTTTATCGTCTCCGGGGCAGCGAATTGCTTAATCGCTCTGATAAATAATAATTTTATTTAGATAGAAAAATAAACCTGCCAAGAATCTCGTTAACATTTTGCCAATATGAATCTAGCCAAACTAAACGACATCTTAAAGACTGAGCCGAGATTTCGTTATACCCAAATAAATAAAGCCTTATTCCAAGACTTTGTTTCTAGCTGGGCTGAGGTTTCTAATTTACCGAAAATTTTACGGGAAAATTTGGCGGCGGAATGTCCCTTAGAAATTAAAGCCGAGATTTTTAAAACCAAGGAAAACAAAAAAAGCGAAAAGGCTTTAATTACTTTAGAAGATGGTGAAACAATCGAAACTGTTTTAATCCGGCAAAAAGAAGGACGAAATACCGTTTGCGTTTCTTCCCAGGTCGGCTGTCCTTTAGCCTGTGTTTTTTGCGCCACTGGTGACTTCGGTTTTCGCCGTAATTTAAAAGCCGAAGAGATCGTTGAACAGGTTATTTTTTGGGAACGATATCTAAAAATTGCCGGCCAGAAAGAAAAAATCGATAATGTTGTTTTTATGGGTATGGGTGAACCATTCTTGAATTATTCAGAGTTTATCAAGGCCGTAAAATTCTTAAATGACGGCGAGAAACTAAATATCGGCGCGCGCCGTTTATCCGTTTCGACCGCCGGCATCGTCGAAGGAATTAAGCGGTTAGCCGGTGAAAAACTACAAATTAATTTAGCCATATCTTTGCACGCCCCGAAAGATCCTTTACGTTGCGATTTAATGCCCATCGCCAAAAAATATTCCTTAAGCCAAATTTTACGGGCGGTTGATAATTATATTACTAAAACCGGACGCCGGGTGATGTTCGAATACCTGATGATTAAAGGCGTAAATGACAGCGATGAAAATGCCTTGGATTTAGCAAAAATAATGAAGCGGCCTTTATATTTAGTTAACTTAATCCCGTATAATCCCACCGGTCAATTTAAAGCTTCCGATCGTGAACGAATTGAAAAATTTAAAGCCATTTTAGAAGTTAATGATGTCCCGGCCACGGTCCGTTTAAGCTTTGGCGCTGATATTTTAGCCGCTTGCGGGCAATTAAGAGGAAAGAGAAAGTAATTTTATTATTAAATTTTAAAATATGAAACTCTCCAATCCCTTAAAATTAATTGGCGCCATTGTTGTCGCCGAATTAGCCGGTTGGCTGGGCGCTATTTTTACAGTTCCAGCCATACCGACCTGGTATGCGACGCTTATTAAATCTCCGCTTAATCCGCCGAATTGGGTTTTCGCGCCGACCTGGAATATTCTTTTTGTTCTCATGGGTATGGCCGCTTTCTTAGTTTGGAAAAAAGGTTTGAATAAAAAAGAAGTTCGAATCGCTCTAATCGTTTTTCTGGTCCAACTAATTTTAAATGTGCTTTGGTCTGTCATTTTCTTTGGTTTACATAATCTCGGCTTAGCTTTTTTAGAAATTATTGTTTTGTGGTTGGCGATCTTAATAACGATTATTGTTTTTTATAAAATTTCTCATGGCGCCGCTTATCTGCTTATCCCCTATATCCTTTGGGTAACTTTTGCCGCTTATTTAACTTTTTCAGTTTGGAACCTTAATGCTTTCGCTGATTTTATGCCGGCGACAGATAAGACGGTCTGTACTTTGGAAGCAAAAATTTGTCCGGATGGTTCAGCGGTTGGCCGTCGCGGGCCAAATTGTGAATTTGCCGCTTGCCCCTTGCCAACTGTCGTTAAAACACCAAGTATCCCGGCTAATTGGTTAACTTATATTGATAATCGAGAAGGAATTAGCTTCCGCTATCCTAAGAAGTTGGGCGCGCAATATATTTCTTCGCAAGCCTGGCCGCCAGCGATAACGATTTCTTCCCAGTCATTTGTTTGCGCCGAAACACCGGGTGCTAGTAGTTTGCCGTCTCGGATTTTAAAACGACTGGTTGATGACCGTGTTTACTGTGTCACGGCCATGTCCGAAGGAGCGGCTGGTTCGGTTTATACAGAATTCATTTATACGACGCAAAAAGACAAACAGTTGGTTACTGCTAAATTTACTTTACGTTATCCACAATGCGTTAATTATGACGATCCGGCGAAAACAACCTGCCAGAACGAAAGAGAAGCTTTTGATTTAGACGGGTTAGTTGATAAAATTTTTACTAGTTTGAAATTTATTAAATAATTTTTAATTCTATGTCTCAAGATCAAAAGCAAGATGCTATTTGTTGCCAGGAATTTAACCCCGTTTTATGGGATAATAAATTCCATAATTGGAACAAAAAATTATTCGCTAAAGGCAATGTCCGCCAGTTGTTTCATCTGCCCCTGAATATTGGTAAAGTCTATCCCCGGATGTGCCAGACGATTGAAGCCGCCGGCGCCATGCCTCCGGCCGCGGAATTTTTAGGGCTTTTCTACGATCCTTCGCCCTGGAAATCAGAATTACACATGACCGTTACTAAAGAGGTTCCGGGCTTAGAAAAAGTAGAACTTTCCGGTCATTTTTTCAGCCGGGTTTTTGAAGGACCCTATAATTCGATTCCCAAATGGTTTAAAGCGATTCAAGAAGACGTAAAAAAACACGGTCGAGAAGTTGGCAAAATTTATTTTCACTATGCCTATTGCCCGAAATGCGCGAAAAAGTACGGCCATAATTATATTGTTGCTTTTGCGGAAGAAAAATAGGCGTTTAGGCTGGCTAAATGTCATCACGAATATTTTTAAATAAAAAAATGACCTAGCTAAATTCCGCTAGGTCGTTTTTTAGAACCGCGTGGCTCTCGATTACCAATAGGCAATCCTCGTTTTTAAGAAGGAAATCGCCTTATCTCTTGGCATGTTTATGACGTTGTGCTTAATCTCTAATTTTTTCCGGACTTTAAATTTTTTGGAGAAAATACCGGTATATTCTTGGTCAGCATAACCATATTGCAAAACAAAGAGCCAAGGAAATTTTTCTCGCCCGGTAGCAATAACCTCGTTCAGATCAATTAGATGATTAACTTCGCCTAAATCAGCGTAGCCGATTTTCTCGCCAGAATTATTTTCTAATCCGATCACCGGGGAACTAAGGCCAACTTTATTTTTTGCCAATTGCGTATTCTTTTGGATAATTTCATAGTCGTTAAACCAGGCCTGGGACATTTCCATCGGGATATTGAAAGCTAATTCTTGCGCCGCGAGTTTAAAGAAATCAGCGACATCATCAGTTCTTAGGTTCTGAGAGCAGATTTTAGCGGCGTAATAAGCTCGCCGGTAACGTCTGGTTAGTTTGTTTTTTTTCCAATCCTCGGGGTGAGCCAGTTGCAGTGCTAAATCAAACCAGTCAAGCTGTGGCTCATAGCTCAGCTCTAACATTATTTCCAAACAGGATGGTCCCCGATAACAATAGATAATGTTTTTGTCATGATTGAAATTATCTATTTGTTCTTTATCCCAAGGATGGTTATCGAACCAAAATTCTATTTGTCCGCCGTAATCTTTAAAAAATTGCTTCAGTTGATTTTTTTCAGAATCATTCTTGGGATAAAGATTGAGAACGTAGGCGTCCTCACCGCTGAGCGGTGGGTTTTCTAAGAGATGCTTCAAATTAGCCGGGACTAAAGTTATCTCGTCCATTAAGCTGCGCAGGAAAACAGCTAGAGCAAAGATTAACTCCGGGTATTCCGGGCTGTAATAAATCCGTGACCTTGATCGTGTTTCCATTTTTACTGTTTTTTGTTTATATCTGGTTGGTGATGATTCAAATCAGTAATCTAGTTGTAAAGTACTTTTGGTCAATATAAAATATTTCAATGTAAATGTCAAGTAGCCACGATGATATTGCCAAGTAGCTATTACTATTTAAGTAAGGGCGTGCTAATCACCAGTTTTTTTGCTATAATATTAATACTTATTTAATTAATTTTAATTATATGTTTACTTTATCTTTATTACCTTTTGAGAAATCATCCTTAGAGCCGCATATTTCCGCTAAGACTTTAGAATTCCATTATGGCAAACACCATCAAGCTTATGTTGATAATCTTAATAAATTAATTGTTGGTACGGCGCTGGAAGCTGAAACTTTGGAGAATATTATCTTAAAGACTAGCGGTAGCACGGCTCAAGCCGCGATTTTTAATAATGCCGCTCAAATTTATAATCATGCTTTTTTTTGGAGCAGTTTGCGTCCCGCTGACGCCACTCTCGAGCCGCCGGTCGGACTATTAAAATTAATTAATGATTCTTTTGGCTCTTTAGATAGTTTTTTTATGGAATTTAAAGCGACCGCCTTGGCGCAATTTGGGAGTGGTTGGACCTGGCTGATTAAAGATGCTGAAAAATTAAAGATTATCAAAACCGCTAACGCGGAAACGCCGCTCACGCTTGGACAAAAGCCGCTTTTAGTAATTGATGTTTGGGAACATGCTTATTATTTAGATTATCAAAATCGTCGCGCCGATTATCTGGAGGCCGTTTTAAAAAATTTATTGAATTGGGAATTTGCCGCCAGTCGCCTTTAATTTTTAATTATGTTTTCAAAAAGAATTTTTTACAGTTTGGTTTTTATTATTAGCGTCCTAATCTGCGGCGCTAGTTTTAACTCGACTCAGGCCGCTTTAAATTTAAATGGTCGGATTCTATTGCAAGTTCAAGATAAGGGTCAAGCTTGGTATGTTAATCCGGTTAATGCTAAACGTTATTATCTCGGTCGGCCCGAAGACGCTTTTAACCTCATGCGTTCTTTAGGGCTCGGAATTTCTAATGTTGATTTAGCGGCTTTTAAATTGCAAGCGCCGGCTCGTTTGGCCGGTCGGATTCTATTGCAAGTTCAAGATAAGGGCCAAGCTTACTATGTCGAGCCGCGCCAATTAAAATTATATTATTTAGGTCGGTCAACAGACGCTTTTAATCTCATGCGCGCCCAGGGCCTCGGGATTACTAATGCCGATTTAAACAAAATACCGACGGCCGTTTTGACTAATAATCCGGTTTCAGCTGCTAATCCAAATTTGTCCGCTATCAGTCCGGTTAATCAGACAACAACTCGTTTTGCTTTCAAATATCAGAATGTTTATCGAGAAATGTTTTTACCTTTAAGCGCTGATTGGTACCGCGCCTATGCTTCCGCCCCGAAGATTTATAGTTATTTTGTCGGCTCGGCGCCGGCTGATTTACGTGAAGCTTTTTATGGTTTATTTTTAAAATTAAAAACCGGTGATACTTCTCTAGAGGAAATTATTAACCAGGCGCGCGCGGTCGCCCGCCAGAATAATTGGACCGAAGATCAGACCGTCGAATTTATCTTAGCGCTTATCCAGTATATTCCTTATGATAGCGCTAAAGTGGTATCTGATTTAAATCCTAATCCTTATTATCCTTATGAAACTTTGTATTTGGATAAAGGAGTTTGTTCTGACAAAACTTTTTTGGCAGTCGTTATTTTGCGACGTCTCGGTTATGGCGCCGCGATCTTGGATTTTCCCGATATTAACCATACTGCTGTCGGTATTAGTTGCCCGCCAGAAATGTCTTTAAATAATTCGGGGTATTGTTATGTGGAAACTACGAATTATTTTCCGTTTAGCGTTATCCCGCAAAGCATTAACGGCCAAGCCACCGCTACTAATGAGTTTGCTGAATTATTTAATCCCGCTGGTTTGGGAAAAATTGAAATCAAGCAATCGACCACGGGAAAAGTTTATCAAGGAGCGGCTGGCGTCCGAGCCCAGGTTGATAATTTACAAACTTTAAAAACAGATTTAAAGAATCGACAGACGGAAATGGATACTTTGCAAGCGGCGCTGAGCGAACGAGAAAATAATCTAAGTACCATGCGCGCCCAAATGGATACCTATTATAATAGCGGTCAAACCGCTGATTATAATGCTCTCGTGCCGACTTATAATAATCTGGCTGATCAATATAATGCTGATTTAGGGGTTTATCGTAATAAGGTTAATGAATATAACTTAGAAGCTGTTCAGCTTAATCAGGCGGTCCGAGATTTTTATCAGCAATAGATTGCCTAATTCTTGACAACTCGCCCAATTTCCTATATCTTATTAAGAGAGGTTAGACCTCTAATCGAGGTCTATTTTATTTACTAAATTATCATGCTCCTATGGCCTCCGGCCATTATTTTCTTCCCTAATTTTAGGGCAGGGGAGCAGAAGTTAAGACCCTAGCGGTCTAAAAAGAAAAAATATGACAAAATTACCAAAAATCGAAGACATGCTCAAAGCTGGCATGCACTTCGGCCATCGTACCAATCGTTGGCACCCGAAGATGAAACAATTTATTTTCACTTCCAAAAATGGCGTGTATATTATTGATCTCAAGAAAGCCCAAGACAAATTACAAGAAGCTTTAGAATTCATGACTAAATTAATCACCGAAGGGAAAAGTATTCTTTTTGTCGGCACGAAGAACCAGGTGTCCGAACCGTTGAAGAAAATGGCGTTGGAAGTCGGCCAACCGTATATTGTCGGCAAATGGCTGGGCGGCTATTTAACTAATTTTATCATCGTTAAGAAATCAGTGAAGAAATATTTAGACTTAATTGAAAAAAGAGACGCTGGTAAATTAGAAAAATACACTAAAAAAGAAAGATTAAATTTTGATCGCGAAATCAAAAAATTAGAACTTAGAGTCGGCGGTTTGGCGAGCTTAAATAAATTACCCGATGCTTTATTCGTTTGGGATATTAAAGAAGAAGAAACGGCTATTAAAGAAGCGCAGCAAAAAAACATTCCGATTATCGCCATTTGCGACACTAACGTTGACCCGGAGCAAGTCAATTACCCAATTCCGGCTAACGATGATTCTACTAAGACTATTAAATTAATTTTGGAAGCAATTCAAGAAGCCTTAAGTGACGCGAAAAAAAATATTAAATAAAGTTTAAACATTAAAAATATGGAACTCATCAAACAACTCCGCGAAATGACCGGCGCGGGCATGGTTGATTGCCAAAAAGCTCTGCAAGAAGCTGGCAACGACCTGGAAAAAGCGGTCGAAATTTTACGTAAGAAAGGAATTGCGAAAGCCGCGAAAAGAACCGGTCGAGATACGAATGAGGGTGTCATCAAAGTGAGTGTTAATGAAGCTAAAAATGAAGCTTATATTTTAGAGCTTAATTCGGAAACCGATTTTGTTTCTCGCAATGAGAAATTCCAGGTTTTTGCCGATTCTATTTTGAAAATAATTATCAGCCAAAAGCCGGCTTCTTTAGAAGCCTTACTGGTTTTGCCGCTGGCAACCGGAACGGTTCAAGAAAGTTTGGACAGCCTCAGCGGTACGATTGGCGAAAAATTAGGAATTAAACGTTTTGCTATCGTAACTGGTGCGACCGTGGCCGCTTATTCTCATCTCGGTGGGAAAATCGGCGTGTTGGTCGCTTTAGATCAGCCTGGTAAAACCGAGTTAGCTTTAGAATTAGCTATGCAAGTGGCCGCGGCCAACCCGAAATATATCCTCTCCACCGAAGTTGATGCGACGGAATTAGAAAAAGAGAAAGAAATATATAAGGAACAATTGATTAAAGAAGGTAAGCCGGCCGCCATGGTTGATAAAATTGTCGAGGGTAAAATGGGAAAATATTATTCCGAAGTTTGCCTGATTGAACAGGAATATATCAAGGATGATAAGAAAAAAGTTAAAGATATCCTAGCGGGCGCAAACGTTATAAAATTTGTCAGATATTCTCTCTAAGCTTTAAGCCCGGATTTTCCGGGCTTATTGTTTTAAGCTTATTAATCTTAACAAAATGCTAGTCGCTAAAATACAATTCGCGCCTTGGGATAAAGTCTATAATTTTTTACTAGGAGACATAAAAGTCGCTGTTGGCGATTATGTTGTTGTCGAAACTGAATTAGGAACAGAATTAGGAAAGATTATTTCTTGCCTCGATACAGAAGTAGATAAAATTGACAATAGTCGAGAAATAAAGCCGATTTTGCGACGCGCCGATTATGATGACGTCGCTAAATTGCCTGATTCCGAAAAAAAAGCGGCCGCCCTCGAGTTTTGTCGAGAGATGATAAAAAAGCATGATTTGCCGATGAAATTAGTCGATCTCCACTTTTCCTTTGACGGTGGCCGGATAAATTTTGCTTTTATTTCCGATGGACGCGTTGATTTCCGGGAATTAGTAAAAGATTTAGTCGCTCATTTCGGAGTTAACATTCGCTTAACCCAAATTGGCACACGTGATGAGGCGAAAATCACCGGCGATTGCGGACCTTGTGGTCAAGGCTTATGTTGCCGCGGATTTTTAAAAGAATTTTCTTCAATTACTTCGGAAATGGCGGAAGCGCAGCAGGTTGTCCATCGCGGCAGCGAACGGATTTCCGGTATGTGCGGCCGGCTAATGTGCTGTTTATCTTATGAATATGAAGGTTATAAGGAGATGGCGGGGAAATTACCGCCCCTTGGTACCAAAGTCAATGTTGATGGTACTCGCGGGGTGATTGTTGGCCATCATCTATTAAAACAAACCGTCGATGTTAAGATCAATAGCGAAAAAGAAGATGAACGTGATGTGATTATTGAAGTGGATATTAATCGGCATAATAAAAAAAAATAATTTAAGCCACTATAGTATAATGTAAAAAAATCGCTGGGGATAGCGATTTTTTTGTTTTTAAATTAGCCAATTTTTAAGGATTGAGCAAAGGCCGACTTTTTGCTATAATTGGTTTTACCCACTTCTTTAGATTACCTTTAGAAAAACTTTATCCTATCTTTATGTGCCGGGAGCTATAATTAGAAAATTAAAACTAATTATAATCTGCGGCGCCGAGTTATTTTAAAGCTAAGTCGAGCTGAAGATTCTTATTACCATGAAAAAATCTAAGTCCACAATCAAAAAAAATGTTACCCCGTTAACACGGCAGTATTTTGATAAGAAACTTATTGGAGAACGACAGTATGTCGATAAAAAATTTATCGAAGAACGGCAGTATGTTGATAAGAAGTTTGCCGAAGAACGGCAGTATGTTGATAAGAAGTTCGCTGAAGAACGACAGTATGTTGATAAGAAGTTTGCCGAAGAACGGCAGTATGTTGATAAGAAGTTCGCTGAAGAACGACAGTATGTTGATAAGAAGTTCGCCGAAGAACGACAGTATGTTGATAAGAAGTTTTCTGAAGTTAACCAGAATTTCGTCGAGCAAAACGACCGTAACTTGAAGTATTTTGCCACCAAGGACGAAATGAAAGAAGAGTTCAGGAAAATCAGGGAAGAAATGATGACTAAAGCCGATAAGAATGAAATTATGACTATTTTAGATTCTATTGTTAAGACTTTAATCGATATTAAAACTGAACTGGCCGCTAATGTCGGCGCTCATGAGAGATATGACGAAAGGTTTAATGATCACGAGGAAAGATTGCGGTACTTAGAAGCCTGTCCGGTAATGCGTTGTTAGATTTTAAGAGTCTTTAATTTTGTTTTAGGTAAAATATCATTTAAAATACGTCCTGGAAAAACCCCGGGGCGTATTTTTATTTTTTATCTAAAATATGCTATAATATTTTAGTAATAATTTACTAATTTTTGTGGTTTATATGAAAAAAATGAATGTCGCCATTAACGGTTTCGGCCGCATCGGCCGGGCCGCTTTTAAGGTTATGTGGATGCGTTTTCCGAACCTGCGCGTCGTAGCTATTAACGATTTGACCGACCCAACAACCCTGGCGCATTTATTGCAATATGACTCCTGTTATGGAACCACTAAACAGAAAATAGGCTCCACCAAGGAAACGCTCTTAGTTAATGGTCGGCCAATCCCGGTTTTAGCTATTAAGGATCCGACCCAGCTCCCCTGGAAAAAAATGAACGTTGACGTAGTTCTAGAATGCACCGGGCGTTTTACGGATAAAGAGGGATTAGCTGCGCACCTAAAAGCCGGCGCTAAAAAAGTAGTTTTATCAGCCCCGGCTAAAAAGGGCGGCGTGAAAACCATTGTCCCGGGGGTTAATGAAAAAAATATAAAAAATAACGATCACCTGTTGTCTTGCGCTTCCTGTACGACTAATTGCTTGGCGCCGACGACGAAAGTAATCAAAGATAAATTCGGTATAAAAAAAGCCATCATGACCACGATTCATTCTTATACGGCCGACCAAAATTTAGTGGACGGGCCGCATAAAGATTTAAGACGGGCCCGTGCCGCGGCTTTAAATATGATTCCGACGACGACCGGCGCGGCGATTGCCACGACCGAAACGATTCCGTCTTTAAAAAATAAATTTGATGGTTTATCCGTTCGCGTGCCTACGCCAGTCGGCTCTTTATGCGATACGGTTTATGTCTTGAATAAGAAAACGACCCGGGAAGCAGTTAATCGAGAATTCGCTAAGGCCGCTAAAGGTAAAATGAAGGGGATTATTGAAGCTTCTAATGAAGAATTGGTTTCCACTGATATTATCGGTAATTCCCATAGCGCCATCGTTGATCTCTTATCAACTAAAGTAATCGGTGGCGACTTGTTAAAGGTAATCGCCTGGTACGATAACGAATGGGGCTATTCTAATCGTTTAGTGGAATTAGTTAATTATCTGGGGAAGTTTGTAAGATAGTATGGAAAATAAACACGCTTTAGCCGGAATTGGTGTGATGGTTACTAATGAAAAAAGTGAAGTTCTTTTAGGTTTGCGTCATTCTTCACACGGTGCTGGCGAATGGAGTTTCCCGGGTGGGAAAATTGATCTGGGTGAAACCATGGAAGAAACCGCTAAACGAGAAACCAAAGAAGAAACTAATTTGGAAATTTTTGATTTAGAATTAATTTCTTTGACTAATGAACTGCGTTATCTAAAAGACGGCAAGCAATTCGTCGTGGTTGGCTTTAAAGCTAATACTTATCGAGGAGAATTAAAGTTAACTAATCCGGAAAGATTTCATGAGTGGCGTTGGTTTCCGTTAAACAATTTACCAAAACCGTTGTTTGAAGGAACGGAGTTAATGATTAAAAATTATTTGGCTCATAAAATTTATCAACCCGAATAATGCCTAAGAATAATAACATCCTCAAGAAAATTGAAGCCGCTGGCTTGGTCGGCCGCGGCGGCGCTTCATTTCCAACCGCCAAAAAATGGGCGGCTGTTAAGGAAGCTCTTAAAACTAAGCCGACCGGTTATATCGTTGTTAATGGTGCCGAAGGCGAACCGGGCGTTAAAAAAGACGGCTATTTAATCAAACATTATCCGGAAACAGTTTTAAATGGTGTTCGGCTAGCTGACCAGTTTTTAGGACAAGCTAAAATAAAAAAAGTTTATTTTTTTCTTAGCAAAGAATATTACCGCGATTACGCCTCCGGCTTAAAAAAAGTTTTGGTGACTAAAAAATATGCGTCTTTAAATAAAAAATTAGAATTTATTGTTAAACCGGAAGTCCTAACTTATATCAGCGGCGAAGAAACCGCCTTACTGAATCTGATTGAAGGGAAGAAAGTTGAACCGCGCCTCAAGCCGCCTTTTCCCACCGCGCAGGGCTTGCACGGCCGGCCGACCTTAATAAACAATACCGAAACCTTTTATGATATTAGTTTGGTTAGTCAAGGAAAATATCAAGAACAGCGTTTCTATACGATTAGCGGGGCAGTGAAACGCCCCGGAGTTTATAATTTACCAGCCCAGTTAAGCATTGAAGAAGTTTTACGGAAAACTGATAATTACCCGCTAAACAAGTTTTTTGTCCAAGTCGGCGGCGATGCCAGCGGGGAAGTCTTAAATTCCGGACAATTAGCCGCGCCGGTTGAAGGAGCGGGGTCAATTATGGTCTATGACGAGAAACGTACTGATCAGCATAAATTGCTTAAATATTGGTTAAAATTCTATAAAGAACAAAGCTGCGGCCAATGTACTATTTGCCGCGAAGGGACTTATCGTCTCTTAGAACTTATTAATTCCAGTCAGGCCGATAAGAAATTAATTAGGGAGCTTTTAGATGTTTTGGAAGATTCTAGTTTTTGCGCCCTCGGTTCTTCTTTACCGATACCCGTTAAAAGTTATTGGCAAAATGTTTTAAAAATTTAAATATTTTTTTAAAATTAATTTTAATTTTATGGACCAAGAAAAAAAGCCAAAATTAACTCCGGTTTTTAACATTTTAGAAACCGCCCTTAAGATTTGGTGGAAAAATTTAAAAAAAATCATCGGCGTTTATTTTTGGGGAATTTTATTTGCGATTATTCCGCTGATCGTCGTTTTTGCCTTTTACGGCTTAAGCATTTGGCTCGGTCAGAGCATCACTTTAAGTTTTAAGATTGCGGCAGTGGTTGTTAGTGTTGTCGGTATTTTACTCGCGCTTTATTTTTCCATCCGCGCCTATATGGCGGTTTTCCTGTTAGTTAAGAAAGATTTTCAGGGTAATGAATTAGTTATTTATAAAGAAACTAAAAAATTATTTTGGCCTTATTTGGGCTTAACAATTCTCACGACGATTTTCATTTTGCTTTGGACCTTATTATTAATTATCCCGGGCATCATTTATTCTATTTTTTATTCATTGGCGGTTTATGTCTTTTTCTTTGAGGATAAAAGAGGCCTAGCCGCTATCCGCCGCAGCCTTAATTTAGTTAGTAATTATTGGTGGCCAGTTTTTGGTCGTTTTCTGTTTCTGGGTTTGCTAGTTTGGATCTTTACTATCATAATTTCTATCCCGCTGATAGTCGATAATACTATCTTTGTCTCTTTCTGGAATGGTTTGATTCAAGTAATAAATTTTTTAATTGGCCCGATCGTCCTCTTGTTCACTTATCAGATTTATCAAGATTTAGTTAAGATTAAAAAATAATGCAAATAAAAATCAACGATAAAAAAATCACGGCGGAAAGCGGTCGAACGATTTTGAGTATTGCCCGTCAAAACGGAATTAAAATTCCGTCTTTATGCTATCATCCCGATTTAGCCGTTAAAGCTAATTGTCGGGTTTGCGTGGTTGAAATTAAGGGGCGCAGTCGATTAGCCACGGCTTGCTCGACTTTAGCCGAGGCCGGCATGGAGATTTATACCGATAGTCCGCGGGTCAGAAAAGCGCGGCATCTTAATATTGAGCTTTTATTTTCTGACCATGCTAAAAAATGCGGCGACTGTACGACTCGCTATGGTTGTGATCTATTGAATTTAGCCGGACAATACAAAATTAAAATCAACCGTTTTAAAGATCGAAAAAGCCAGCGCCAGACTTATCAGTTCGCTAAAGCAGTCGAAATTGATGGCACGCAATGCATTGATTGCCAAAATTGTTTAGAAGCCTGTGATCGTCAAAATATTCGTTATTTAAAGATGACTGGCGCCGGAATTAATCAAGAAATTGTGCCAGTCAAAGACAAAAAAATCGCTTGTATTTATTGCGGTCAATGTGCTAACGCTTGCCCCGTTGCGGCCGCGCAAGAACAGGGCGCTTGGCCGGCTGTTGAAAAGTCTTTAAAAGATAAAACTAAGGTAGTGGTGGCGCAATTTGCGCCCGCGGTTCGAGTTTCTTTGGGCGAGGCTTTTGGTTTGCCTTATGGCACTAATTGTGAGGGTCAGATTTATACGGCTTTGAAAAAATTAGGCTTTAAGTATGTTTTTGATATTAATTTCGGAGCTGATATTACGACCATGACGGAAGCGGAGGAGTTTGTCGCCCGTCTAAACGATAAAAAAGCAGTCTTTCCGATGACAACTTCTTGCTGCCCGGCCTGGGTCGCTTATGCCGAATTTTATCATCCGGAACTTTTGCCGCATTTAACGACCGCCCGTTCGCCACACCTTCATTCCGCCGGCGCGATCCGGACCTATTGGGCAAAAAAGAAAAATATTGACCCTAAAAGAATTATCGTCGTCTCCATTGTTCCTTGTACGGCTAAAAAATATGAAGCCGCTCGGCCGCAACTGACTCTGAGCGGCCGCCCGCAAGTTGATTATGTTTTAACGACTCGCGAATTAGCCTTTTTGATTAAGAAGAATAACTTAGATTTTAAGAGATTGCCGGTTTCTGCTGGCGAGAAATTATTTAATTCTGGTTCGGGTGCGGCGGCTATTTATGGCGTTAGCGGCGGGGTGATGGAATCAGCGCTGCGTTCCGTCGCTGCCTTTCTTTGTCAAAAGACTAAGGACCCCCTGTGTAATAGTCGTTTAGAATTTAAAGAAGTCCGCGGTTTAGCTGGTTTTAAAGAAGCCAGTTTGAGCTTAGCTGGTCGCCGTTTACGAGTGGGCGTCGTTAATGGTATTGGAAATTTTGAAAAAGTTTTGCCGCGCCTTAATAAATATCATTATATTGAAGTAATGGCTTGTCCGGGTGGTTGTTTGGGCGGCGGCGGTCAACCAATTCCGACGACCGAAGAAATTAGAAAAAAGCGGGCAGCCGGAATGTATCAAATCGATCAAAAACGAACTATTCGTCGGGCTCACGAAAATAAAGCTATGGTGGAATATTATAATTGGGCCAAAGCTAATAATTTAAGTTCTCGAGTTCTTCATACGACTTTTAAGAAAACAACTGGTTCAATTTTGGCGACTAAGAAGAATCGGTCTGGCTCATTTTTTTCTTTTCTTTTTTAAATATGATTAATTTACGCGTTGCAGTTTTAGAAAAAATTAAAGTTAATGTTTTGGCGCAATTTTTAGTCTTAGCGAGCGTCGCGACTTTTCTACCATTTTTTATTCATTTACAATGGCTGACCGGGACGATTATTAACGCTATTCTGATTTTAGTTTTATTTTTATGTGGTTTAAGAAGCGCCTTGGCGGTCGCTTGTTTACCGAGTATGGCGGCTTTAAGCAGCGGGTTGTTGCCGGTTGTTTTAGCACCGGCGCTGCCTTTTATTATCGCTGGTAATTTTTTGTTTATCCTCACGATCAATTGGTTTTATCAGAAAAATAAGAATAACTATTATGGATATCTCGGCGGCTTCTTAAGCGGCGCTGGTTTGAAATTTGCCTTTTTATTATTAAGTGTTAATATTTTAGCGGCTTTTTTTATTAATGAAAATATCGTAACTTTAGTAGCCAGGCTGATGGGCTGGTGGCAATTAGTGACGGCGCTGAGTGGCGGTCTATTAGCATATTTGATTTTAAAGTTTTTAAAATTTTTTAAATAAGATGATTCCCGTTTATATTCACAAAATAATTAAAGATTTACAGGTCTCGGGCTACGAGGCCTATATTGTCGGTGGTTGTGTTCGCGATATTTTAATGAATCGGGACTCGCAGGATTGGGATATTACGACTAATGCTTTACCGGAACAAATGCTCAAGGTCTTTAAAGATGCCCGCTATGAAAATGTTTTTGGAACTGTCCTTTTGCCAATCAGGACAAAATCTAAACAGACAGGCGCAACCGGTGAACTTGAGGCGGTGGTGGAAATTACCACTTATCGCAGTGAGCAGGGTTACTCGGATCGCCGCCATCCTGATAAAATTAGATTTGAAACCGAATTAGACAAGGATTTAGAACGTCGTGATTTTACTATTAACGCCTTAGCCCTTAATCCGCTTGATCATAAAAAAATAATTGATTTATTTGGCGGGCAAAAAGACATTAAAGCCAAAATTATTCGAGCGGTTGGTGAGCCCGGTGATCGTTTTAAAGAAGACGCCTTGCGAATGTTGCGCGCCGTTCGATTTAGTTCACAATTAGGTTTTGCATTAGAGCCGAAGACGCAGCGGGCCATTACTAAATTAGCCGGTAGTTTAAAATTTGTTTCGCCGGAAAGAATTCGAGATGAACTAATTAAAATTTTAGCCTCGCCGCGTCCCGCCGCCGGTATTTTATTGTTGCATGATTGTAAATTGCTTCAGTATATTTTGCCGGAACTAGAGCAGGGAATTGGCGTCAATCAAGACCGCCATCATATTTATCCGGTTTTTAAACATAATATTTTATCTTTGCAGAATTGCCCGAGCGCGGAGTGGCCTGTTCGTTTCGCCGCCTTATTACATGATGTCGCTAAGCCAAAAACGCGGCGGATAATTAACGGCTTGGCTACTTTTTATAATCATGAATATTTAGGCGCGAAAATGACCGATAGAATAATGAGCCGTTTGAAATTTTCCAACGAAGATCGTTTACGAGTTGTTAATTTAGTCAAGAATCACATGTTTTATTATAATGTCGGCGAAGTCACGGCCGCTTCGGTCCGACGTTTAATCGTTAAAGTCGGTCGGGAAAATCTTAAGGATTTGATTGCTCTACGAGTGGCCGATCGTTTAGGTTCGGGGACGCCTAAAGCTATGCCTTATAAATTAAGGCACCTAGAATACATGTTGGAAAAAGTGCAAAATGACCCGACTTCCGTTAAAATGTTAAAAATTAATGGCCATGATCTAATGACTATTTTAAAGTTAGAGCCAAGCCCGAAGATTGGCGCGATTCTCGACGTATTATTAAGTGAGGTAATTGAAGAGCCGAGATTAAATACGGCCGCGCAACTTAAAGTCCGGGCTAAAGAATTAGCAAAATTAGACTTGGCAGTCTTGCGAGCGAGAGCTAAAGAAGTTATTATTGAGAAAAGACAGGCCGAAGATCGGGAAATTAAAAAACATTATAAAGTTTAATTATAAAAAACTATGAAGAAAATCCTTTTTACTTTGGCGATCTTATTGCTATTAGTGAGCGTCTCCGCTTGTAGCTTTAAGAAAACCGCGCCAGTAGGCGAGGAAAATCCAGCGCCCACTAGCGCTAACCAAGATGAAGATTTTAATTTAGCAGATGACCAAACGGTCGCTGCCCCGGTTAGTGAATTAGCGACTACTAGCGAAACGGCTCAGCCCGCTTCAACCGTAGCGACTAGTTCGCCGGTTGTTAATAATAATATGATTGACCCCAATAATTTTACGGATCTCAGTAAAGAGTATTCGCAAGCAATAATAAAAACTAATTTAGGAAATATTACTGTTAAATTTTATGCTGCCGAGTCCCCGTTTACCGTTAATAATTTTTTAAATTTAGCTAAAGCTGGTTTTTACAACAATACTAAGTTTCACCGAGTTATTAAAGATTTTATGATCCAAGGGGGCGATCCTTTAAGTAAAGAGGCGGATACAAGTGTTTATGGCACGGGTGGGCCAAATTATCGCTTTAAAGATGAGTTTAATAATCATAAGTTAGTGCTAGGTAGTCTGGCGATGGCTAATTCTGGGCCGAATACTAATGGTTCGCAATTTTTCATTGTCACCGCCCCAGAAACTCCCTGGTTAGACGGTAAACATACTAATTTTGGTGAAGTAGTTGGCGGCTTAGAGATCGTAAAAAAAATCGGCAATGTGGCGACTGGCGCTAATGATTTGCCGACGACCGACGTGGTGATTAACAGTATTGAGCTTTTGAAATAAGAATTTAGAAGTAAATAGCAGGAAAAAAGGCGTGCCTGTGAAAGGTACGCCTTTTCTGTAAAGCCGGGGTGCTTGGCTTTTTAAAACATTTCCACACCTCGGTAGAGATTTTTAGCCCAGTTGCTAAGAACTGCGCCGATTTTTTTGAATGCCAGACCGAGTAGCAAATAAACAAGATAGCTTAGTAGGCCTAACATTAGGGAGCTGAAGAAAATAACATAGTTATCCTCCTGGAAAAAGTTAAAGAAAGAAATCAGGAAGATCAAACTGATTATTTCCGCCGGTTGTTTTTTGAAGATTAAGAATATTTCCACTAAGCGGAAAAAGGCCATGACGATTAAACTGGCCAGAATGATAAAAAACACCGAATAGAAGGCGCCTCCGGCGATTATGTCCCAAGACAAGGGTCTGTCTAATTGGTCAACAATCATTAAAATAGCCAGGAAACTGCCAACTGTAAACGGCAGACCATGTTTTTTGATCAGTTCATTAGTTGATGAAGCTGGCAATGACCGGAATATCCGGCTAATGAGAGGCAGGCAGATGAGCAGGGCAAAAGTAAAATACATGATTTTGCTTTGGCCAATCACGGTTTGCAGAAATTCTGATGTTTCCATAAGATATTATTTTTTTTGGTGATTTATTTTTTGTTTTAAAAGGGCGAAAGAGCCGCCAGTATTCAGTAAAATTATTAGTTGATTTTAACTGTTAATATTAAAATATTTTATCTTTATTGTCAATAGGTTGAAAAAATGTTAAGATAGATTATAATAGACATACTATCATAAATAAAACAGTAATAAAATAAAAATAAATTAAGTTATGAAAATATATTTAGATAATGCCGCTACGACGCGGCTCGATCCCCGAGTTTTAACTAAAATGAAGCCATATTTGACTGATCGATACGGAAACGCCTCCTCAATCCATTCTTTGGGCCAGGCCGCTTTTTTAGATTTACGCCAAGCTAAGGAAAAAGTGGCCAAAATTATCAACGGTGAAGCGGATAGCGTTATTTTTACTTCCGGAGCGACTGAAGCGAATAACTTTATTATTACCGGTGTCGCTCGCGCTAACCGCACGGAAAAGAAAAATAAAATTTTAGTTTCAGCGCTTGAACATCCTTGCGTTCGCGAGTCAGCCAATGAATTAATTAAAGAAGGTTTTAAGGTGGAATTTATTCCCGCTAACCAAGAGGGAATAATCACCCCGGAAGCTTTAAGAAAATTAATTGATCAGGAAACAATCTTGGTATCGGTGATGGCTGTTAATAATGAAATCGGCACTATCCAAGACATAACCGCGCTAGCTAAAATTGCCCATGAGCACGGGGCTTATTTCCATACGGATGCGGTCCAGGCTGTTCCTTACTTAAAATTGGATGTTAAAAAAATGGGCCTTGATTTCTTAAGTCTGTCTGCTCATAAATTTTATGGCCCCAAGGGCGTCGGTGTCGCTTGTCTTAATCGTCAAGTAAAAATCAAGCCTTTAATCGTTGGCGGCGGGCAAGAAGACGGTTATCGTTCGGGAACCTATAATACCCCGGGGATTATGGGTCTAGCTTTCGCTTTAGAATTAGCTTATCGCGAGCGAAACAAATATTTAAAGCAGGTTAAATCTTTGCGCGCTCAACTTTTAAAAAAAATAAAAAAAGAAATCCCTAATATTAAGATTAACGGCAGTTTAACTAAGCGCGTTCCGGCTAATTTAAATATTATGTTTGGTTATGTCGAGGGAGAAGCGATCTTAATTGATTTATCGCATAAGGGAATTTATGTCTCAACTGGTTCTGCTTGTTCGGCCACTGACTTAAAGGCCTCTTATGTTTTAAAAGCGATCGGCCTGGAAAAACATTTCTTAAATAGTAATATTCGTTTTTCTCTCGGTCGTTTTAATACCAAAAAAGACATCGATTATACAGTCAAATGTCTTCGCGAGACGCTGCAACGTTTACGAAAATTTAGTCCGATTAAATAAATAATTAATAAAAAATATATGGCTTTAAATTATACTAAAAAAACTCTTAATCATTTTTTGCACCCTCAGAATATCGGTGAGATAAAAAAACCCGACGGCTACGCGCAAATCGGTAATATGGTTTGCGGCGATCAGCTGGATTTTTTCCTGAAAGTCGAGAAGGGAAAGATCAAGGATGTGAAATTCTTATCTTTCGGCTGTGCTTCAAATATCGCGACGGCCTCGCTTTTAACTGAGAAAGTTAAAGGTTTAACAATCGCCGCCGCCAAGAAATACAATTGGAAAAAAATCATTAAAGAACTCGGTGGTTTGCCCAACCAGAAGATCCATTGTTCCGTGATGGCCGTGCAAGGGCTCCAAAAAGCGATTGCTAATTATGAAGCCGGACAGGCTAATCAGAAGGTGGCAAGTAAAAAAGCGGTTAAGAAAATTACCGTCAAAAAGAAAACTAAAAAATAATTTTCTATATGAAAAAATATCGTTTGCTTCATCGGGAGATTGCAGTTACTCCTTTGACCTTAGGGATTATTCATCGCGGTTTTCATCAGCAGCTGCATCGGAAATATACGCGGCCGCTTTATTTTAAAAATAGTGTCGTCGCTTATCATGATTTGAAATGCGACTGGTATGGCGACACGGATAATTTTCGTGATTTAGGTTTTAAAATAATCGCTAATTCCCAAGCCGATATTCATTATCGCGATCGCGTTCTTCAGGAAACTATCGCTTGCGGGAGGAAATTATTTAGTTTAAATAGAAAAATTAATCATTCCAGTTTGAAAAAAATAAGCAACCGTGAACTCAGCCAACTTTTATTAAGATTGTACGGTTTAGGGAGTGACTTAGCTGATGTCGGCGGCGTGGCGGCTATTCCGGATGTGGCCTTCAATAATTTTTCTAAATGTCTTAAGGCGGTAATCGATCAAGCGGTTAAAAAATATAAGCCCCGCCAAACCACCAATGAGTATTTTAATGTTTTGACTAGCTCCGGCAAGGGCTCCTTGACCCAAGAGGAAAATTTAACAATTTTAAAGTTAGCCTTAATTATTAATCAGAATAAAAAATTAGTTAAATTATTTAAAGACCAGCCAGTTTCGGAATTAGAAATTATTTTGAGCACTAAATATCGAGAAATTTTTGGTAAAATACTTAAAATTAAAAATAAATATCAATGGCTCGCTTTCGGTCACGTTGGTCCCGCCAAAGAAACCGCCGAATATTTAGAAGATTTTAAGGTTATTCTCAGCGACGGGGAAATAAAGGAGAAATTAGCCACAATTTCTAAAGAGATTAGGGAATTAAAAATTAAACAAGCGCAATATTTCCAAGAACTAAAATTAGTCGCCAGTGAGCAGCAACTTTTTGAAACTGCCCAGAACTTTAGCTATAATAAAGCCTATCGTTATGATATTTTGCTTTATACTTATTTTACTTTAGATAAATTACTAAGAGAAACTTCTCGCCGGGTCAGTCTCAGTCTAAATGATTTGCGTTTTTTATCACCCGAAGAAATCGTTTTATTTATTAAAGGCCAAGAAGCCGTCAAAAGATCGGAAATCAAAGCGCGTCAGCAATTTTGTGTCGTCCTGATTAAAGGACGCGGAGTTACCTCCTTAACTGGTTTGATTGCTCAAAATTATTTAAAAACTAATATTCAACAAGAAAAAATTAGGAAGAACCTAACAATTATTCATGGAACAGCGGCTTATTTAGGACGAGTCACTGGTCGAGTTAAAGTTATTAATCGAACGAACGAAATGGGGAAGGTGGAGGCCGGTGATATTTTAGTGGCTGCCCAAACGACGCCCGATTTAGTTCCGGCCATGAAAAAAGCGGCCGCTTTTGTCACCGATATTGGCGGTATCACTTCTCACGCCGCGATCGTCGCTCGCGAGATGAAGAAACCTTGTATTATCGGGACGAAAATTGCGACGCAAGTTTTGCATGATAATGATTTAGTAGAAGTAAACGCCAACGAGGGTGATGTGATGAAACTTTAGTTTAGAACGACCAACGAATTTTAAAATAACAAAAAAAACACTCCCCTGAGGGGAGTGTTTTTTTTGTTGAGTATTTTCAATCGTTCAAGAGTTTTATTAGAATCTCTTTTCTAACGGACGAGCTTCGTTAACAACGACTTTGCGTCCATCTAATTCCTGATTGTTGTACATCGCAATCGCGTTATCCGCGTCTGCGTCATTTTCCATTTCGACGAAACCAAAGCCCTTAGAGCGATGGGTCATACGATCGGTAATGATTACGGCGGACAGAACGGTGCCAGCTTTAGCGAACGCATCCGCTAAGCCTTGTTCGGTCGTCTTGAAAGACAAGCCGCCGATAAATAACTTTTTCATTTTGTTTACTTTTTACAAACTTAATTAAATGTAAGACGACCTTTTTTTTAAGAAAAAGCGGATCTTTGGTCCGCTCTTTTCTTTAAAAATTGCTTACCTATAATTAGTATAGCCTATTTTTATAGATAAGTCAAGGTTGTTTTTATGTTCGAAAAAATCAGGAAAAACAGATTATGGCATTACCAGATGAAATTGACTTACTATAGCTTATATAGTAATATTTTTTATTAACATATTGCACTTTCCAAATTTAAAAAGTAGAAGAGTAGCAATCAGATAACCCTAAAATTAATCACCTATAAATCAGTAAATCAGTTTATTATGAAAAAGATGCCATTATTCCCAATTTATTCGTTATCGCCGGCGACCGCAATTTCGCCGATAGACGGACGGTACAATAACAAGACTAAGGAACTTTCGCGGTTCTTTAGTGAAATAGCCCTGATGCGCTTCCGCCTTCTCGTGGAGGTCGAATGGCTGATTTTTCTGTCGGTTGTTGTTAAAGTGATTCGCCGGATGACTAGGTGGGAAAAAATTTTCCTGCGTGGTCTATACCAAAATTTTTCCGAAGAAAATTTTTACGACATTAAGGCCGCGGAAAAAGAAACAAATCACGATGTTAAAGCGGTAGAGCTGTACTTAAAAAGCGTTTTATTAAAAAACCGTATCTTGGTCGATTTGGTGGGCTTTATTCACATCGGGTTAACCTCGGAAGATATTAATAATACCGCTTTCGGCTTTATGCTTCGTGGTGGAGTTAATCTCTTATTGGGTCAGTATTTTAAGGCGATGAAGAGCATAGAGGAAATAATAAAAAAAGACGGCAACACACCGCTCCTCGCTCACACCCACGGCCAACCCGCTTCGCCGACCACAATTGGTTGGGAAATGAAGGTGTATTTTGAACGACTCGACGCTCTAACCGATGAGCTCGGCCGGTCAAAAATACGGATTAAATTTGGCGGAGCCAGCGGTGGTCACAACGCTCTTTATGCGGCCTGGCCCAAGATAGACTGGCGAAAGTATTCGGAGAGATTCGTCGCTAGGTTGAATCAGATTGAAAGAGGGGAGGGAAGTTTAATAGATTTTATATTCAATCCCTTTACTACGCAAATTGAAAATCACGATACTTATGCGAAATTGTTCGGTATCATCGAGCGAATTAACACCACTTTGATCGGTTTTAACCGCGACATGTGGACCTATATTTCCATGCGAGTTTTTATTCAAAAACCGAAGGAGGGAGAAGCGGGATCGTCAACTATGCCTCATAAAGTAAACCCGATTGATTTCGAAAATTCCGAGGGTAATCTCGGCGTGGCCAATGCCTTATTCCAGCATTTCATCGAAAAGTTACCGATTTCCCGCTTACAGCGCGACCTGACGGATTCCACCGTAATCCGCAACTTCGGACCAGCTTTCGGCCACAGCTTGTTAGCGGCCAAATCCTTAACAGTAGGGTTGGGGAAAGTTTCAGTCAACAAGCCCGAGATTGAGGCGATGCTCTCGCGAAACTGGGCGGTCTTAGCCGAGCCCATTCAAATTATTTTGCGGCGCGAGGGAATTAGCGAAGGTTATGATCTGCTTAAAAAGTTAACCAGAGGTCATAGCGAAATCGACCGGGATCAATTACATAATTTTATCGAATCCGTCGTCAAAGAACATAAGTTATCAGCGGCTGTCGAGGCAGAACTAAAAGCTCTGTCGCCCCATGAATATATCGGTAACCGGAGTCTGAATTAAACCCCCATTGCCCATTGGTTTATTGCTACAAAAAAGACTGTTTCTTGCGAAACAGTCTTTTTCATATTTTAAAGTTTAGATATTTACTTTCACACCCGGGCTCATCGAAGAAGAAATACTAATATTCTTAATAAAGGATCCTTTTGAGGAAGCCGGTTTCGCTTTTTTAACCATTTCTAATAAAGTCTGATAATTTTCGGCTAGTTTTTTAGTTTCAAAGCTGACCTTGCCGATAACCGTATGAACGTTAGCGGTATCATCATTTTTAAAACTAATTTTTCCTTTTTTTAATTCTTCAACGGTTTTAACTGGGTTAGCCGTGACCGTATCATTTTTCGGAGAAGGCATTAAACCGCGTGTGCCTAAAATTTTAGCAATCACTGCTAAGTTTTTCATTAAAGCCGGTTCAGCGATTGCGACTTGGAAATCAGTTTTTTCAGTTTTCTTGATTTCCGCAATTAATTCTTCGCCACCTACGAAATCCGCGCCCGCTGCTTTAACGGCCTTTTCATTCTCCGCAGAAACAAAGGCGGCTATTTTTATAGTTTTACCCGTGCCGTGCGGCAAACTGACGGCGCCGCGCACTTGTTGGTCGCCCTTTTTAGTATTGATTCCTAAGCGGAAATGAACTTCAACCGAAGCATCAAACTTAGTTTTGGTTAATTTTTTAACGATTTCTAAGGCATCTTCAACCGAGTAAGTCTTTAAGCGATCGTAAATCGCGGAATGATCAACTTTTTTAACGGTTTTAACAATTTTTTTCCCTTTTTTAGGGGCTTTTTTAGCGGGCTTGATTTCCGTTTCTTTTTTTTCTTTACTCATAAATTTAGTCGTGGTTTTAGCGTCGTTTTGAATCAGGCGACTCCCACAATTATTTAAATTATTTAATTTCTACTCCCATTTGGCGGGCTGTACCAGCAATAATATTTTTTGCCGCCTCTAAGTCGTTAGCATTTAAATCCGGCATTTTCTTTTTAGCGATTTCTTCAAGTTGAGCTTTAGTGATTGAACCGACTTTTTCAGTCAATGGTTTGCCCGAGCCCTTCTTAATCCCAGCGGCTTTCTTGATTAATTCCGCGGCCGGAGAAGTTTTTAAGATAAAATCGTAACTGCGATCCTCGTAAACAGTGATTTCTACCGGGACGACTTCGCCCATTTTATCTTTGGTTTTATCGTTAAATTGTTTGCAGAATTCCGCGATATTCAAACCGTGTTGGCCTAAAGCCGGACCGACGGGAGGAGCCGGATTGGCTTGTCCGCCAGCAATTTGTAATTTTATTTTAGTTTTTATTTTTTTAGCCATATGTTTGTTTTTTGAGCGTAGAAGCAGCGCTCGCTTATAAATTCAATTAATAATCTTTAAGTTTTCTTGATTTGCAAGAAATCAAGTTCGACTGGTGTTTCACGGCCAAAGAGGGAAACGGATACCTTAACTTTACCCTTCGCTTCATCAACGGCAGTCACTTTTCCTTCCATATTCTTAAAGGGGCCTTCGTTAATTCTTACCGGGCTGCCAATCACCACGTCGATTTGGAATTTTGGATCTTCAACACCCATTCTTTTCTGGAGAGCCTTGACTTCCGCTTCGCCAATTGGCGTCGGGATAGTCCCTGTACCGATAAAACCAGTGACATTCGGAGTATTTCTGACAATATACCAGGATTCGTCAGTCACCATCATTTCGACTAGAATATAGCCGGGAAAGATTTTTTCTTCCACGACTTTTCGTTTGCCATTTTTAATTTTAATCTTTTTTTCGGTTGGGATCAGGATATTGAAAATTTTATCCTCCATATCCAAAGATTCGACTCTTTGTTTGAGGTTTTGAGCGACATTTTCTTCATAACCAGAATAAGTGTGAATAACGTACCAACGACGGCCTTGATTTAAAAGTTGTTTGGCCATAAATTTAAAAAATTTAAGAACAATTAATATTATTATCGATTAATATTATTATCTATTAATGACGAATTGGAAGCCGGTTGAGAAAATATAATCCAATAACCCTAAAAATAGGGCAACGGCGATACTGATCCCAATGACGAGCAAGGTGTAGTTATAGGTTTCCTTTTTTGTCGGCCAAGTGACTTTTTTCATCTCGGCGATTGATTCCTGAAGATAATTAGTTAATTTGTTCATATTAGCAAAATTGGTATTTAAAAATGACCTCTCCGGCCACTTGTTTTATCTAGCTTAATCATACAAAATAGTTAGTCACCTGTCAAGCCCGTTTCAGTGCCGAGACCAGGGGTGACTAATTGCTTTTTACCCCAAAAACCGATACAATAATATTGAATTAAAAATTAGTTTTTATTATCAAACTAGGGCGCGGGAAACAAACTGGTTTGTTTTTCCGAACCAGGGTTGATAAGTAGGTTTATTCTATATTTTTTATATGGTTAGCCCAAATTTAATCCAACGCGGTGAAGAGAATTCACCGGTCGAAATCAATGATAACGCTAAGAAATTATTTCAAGTAATTTATAGCGAACAGACTAAGAAAGAAGAACGGGAAGATGATATCCCGAGAATTAAAGTTTCGACGCTGATTTCTCGAGTCGCTTTTTTCTATGAAAAAGTTAGAAACGCGGTTGATTATGAAGAAGAACATCTTTTGCGTAAAAATGCGATCGCGCGGATTTTAAGACGTCAGGTGATGATTGAGGGTGTTTTAAAAGAAACTGACAGCGCCGGGCTTTCCGAGCATCTAATCATTGAATTGATTCGCGCCAGTTATTTGCCGAATAATAAAATTCCCGAAACTAAATTAAAAGAAATCGCCGGATTATTAGAAAAATATATTCGCCTTAAAAATCAGACCGTCCTAAGAATTAATGCCGCTTTAAATCTAAAAACTGATATTAATAAGGCTAAAGATTTAATAAATGAAAAAAATAATTTAGTTCGTTGGTTGTTGACCTTAGCCGCTTGTGAAATTGAAGAAAATCTCGCTCCCAATCGCGTCAAACAGATGATTGTCAATAATATGTTTGACGTTCTTTCTAAAAATATCGTTTTGCCCAAGGATCTGCCTTATGAGAAAGATTTAGAGATTCAGATTTATTTAAGTATCGGCCGAACCTTCCTAAAACTTGATAAAGATATTCTCGGTTTCGTTTTGTTTAAATATTATAATAGCGATTGGCTGGAAATAGGTAAAAAAGACACGGGGGACCCTGATAATGCCCAAAAAATTAAAAAAATCGCTAACGATATTTCGGATTTAAAAGTTTTAGTCGAACAACAGTTAAACCATCCGCTTGCCAAACAACTTGATAAAATCGCGCGTCTTTATTCGCTCTACTTTTCTATTTTATCGGAAACGATTGACAGCGACCCGGCCAAGATTTATGGCGAACTGCAGAAAGGCGAAAGAGGCTTTTTAGCTTCTCTAAAAAAAACTTGCCAGCAAAAATATAAGAAAGCGCAGAAGCGTTTATGGCGAGCCGCTTTGCGCAGTATCATTTATATTTTTCTGACTAAATCCGTCTTCGCGGTCGCGATTGAAGTGCCGGCCATCCAGTGGTTTGGCGAAAGCCTTAATCCACTTTCTTTGGCGGTGAATGTCTCTTTCCCGGCAGTTTTATTATTTTTAATTGTTTTTCTCACCCGGACCCCCAAGGAAAATAATACTAACAAGATAATCGAAGGCATTAAGGAAATTACTTTCCTGGGTCAGGAAAAAAAGCAACCGATTATTTTGCGTAAACCGAACAAACGGCATTTATTAGCTGATATAATTTTTAACTTAATTTACGCCGCTTCCTTTATTTTCTCGATTTATGTGATTATTTGGGCCTTAACCTTTATTCATTTTAATTGGGTCAGTATTACGATTTTCTTATTCTTCTTGGCCTTTGTCAGTTTCTTTAGCGTAATTGTTACGCGTGGCGTGAAGGAGTTAATGGTTATTGACCGGAAAGAAAATCTTTGGACATTCCTAGTCGACTTATTTTATATGCCGATTATCCTAGTTGGCCGTTGGTTGTCTAATAACGTCTCGAAGATTAATATTTTTATCTTTATTTTTGATTTTATTATTGAAGCGCCCTTCAAGATTTTGGTGGAAATCGCTGAAGATTGGACGAAATACGTTCGCGAACGGCGGGATAACATGGAATAATTTATGGCCACGCTTTGGATAGTCGCTACGCCTATTGGCAACCTAGAGGATTTGACTTTACGCGCTTTAAGAATTTTAAAAGAGGCGGATTTTGTTTTATGTGAAGATACCCGGGTGACTAAAAAGCTACTAGATCATTATCAAATAAAAACACCGACCGTTTCTTATCATCAGCATTCCGGTGACTTAAAGGTTGATAAGATTGTCGCCTGGTTGAAAAGTGGAAAAAATATTGCCCTCGTAACTGATGCCGGTACGCCCGGTATCTCTGATCCCGGCGGGAAATTAGTCAGTTTAGTTCGTCAGACACTGGACAAAACAGTGTTGATCGAAAGCGTCCCGGGAGTATCCGCTCTAACCGCCGCCGTCTCTTTGGCCGGCGCCGGCTTTGATCGTTTCCTTTTTCTAGGTTTTCTGCCGCACAAGAAGGGAAGACAGACAATGCTTAAGGAAATAATGGCTAGCGAACTACCGGTGATCTTGTATGAATCAAAACACCGCCTTGTTAAATTATTGGCAGAACTGGAAAAATTCCGCGGAAAAATAGCTTTAGAAGTAGCCGTTGCTCGCGAATTAACAAAAATCCACGAATCTTTTTATAGCGGTAGCGCGCTGAGCGTCTTAGCGGAAATTATGAACGACCCGAATAATTTAAAGGGAGAATTTGTCGTTCTCATTAAAAAATTATAATTTATGTCAGAAAATAAATATTTTTATATTACCACCACCTTGCCTTATGTTAACGCGGATCCGCATATTGGTTTCGCGGCCGAGATTATTAAGGCCGATGTTATCGCTCGCTATCAAGCGCAAAACGGCGCGACGGTTTTCTTTAATACCGGTACCGATGAACACGGTTTAAAAATTTATTTAAAAGCTCAAGAATTAGGCTTGCCGGTTCAAGAATATTGTGATTTGTATTCTGCTAAATTTTTACCTCTCAAAGAAAAACTTAACCTGTCTTATAATAAATTTATCCGGACAACTAATCCTGACCATCAGCGGGCGGCTCAGGAATTTTGGCAGAAATGTGCCGCTAGTGGTGATATTTACAAAAAGAATTATAGCCTTAAATATTGTATCGGCTGTGAAATGGAAAAAACTGATTCCGAACTGGTTTCTGGCCGCTGCCCCTTACATCCCAATCAAGACCTGGAAATTATCGCCGAAGAAAATTATTTTTTCCGTTTTTCTAAATATCAAGAAAAATTGTTGGCGTTTTATAAAAATAATCCTAGTTTTGTCGTGCCGCCCAGCCGGCAAAAAGAAATTAGCGCTTTTGTCGCCGCCGGTTTGCAAGATTTTAGTATTTCTCGCCTTAAAGCGAAAATGCCGCACGGCGTCCCCGTGCCGGGCGATGACGAGCAGGTAATGTATGTCTGGTTTGACGCTTTAGTTAATTACATTTCTACTTTAGGTTGGCCGACTAAAACGGTTGATTTTAAAAATTATTGGCCCGGGGTTCAAGTTTGCGGTAAAGACAATTTGCGCGCCCAAAGTGCGATGTGGCAAGCCATGCTCATGTCCGCCGGCGTAGTTAATTCTAAACAAATTCTCGTCTTTGGCTTTTTAACGGCTAATGGCCAAAAAATGAGCAAAAGCCTGGGTAATGTTATTGATCCCTATGCTTTAGTTGATAAATACGGCGCGGATTCGGTTCGTTATTATTTACTTTCGGAAATCGCCCCCTTCGAAGACGGTGATTATTCTCAAGAAAAGTTTAATAATCGTTATAATGCGGATTTAGCTAATGGTTTGGGAAATCTGACCGCTCGGGTAGCTAATTTATTAGAAAAGAACGAAATTACGACTAGCTTGAAAGTTGATTTAAAGAAAGCTGATATTCAAGAAACAGTTCGCCGCTTTGATAATAGTTTTAAACAATATCGTTTCAACGAAGCCTTGCAGATCATTTGGGAAAAAATTAAAGTTTGCGATGAAAATTTAAGCCGGCAAGCTCCCTGGAAAATGACTGATAAAGAAGAAATCACCCAGTTTTTGCAAGCGCTCGCCCAAACGATTTTGAATTTAGCTTATTTATTAGAACCGTTTTTGCCAGCCACTGCCCAAAAGATTCAAGCCCAGTTTCAGGCTAAACAAATAAAAAAAGGAGAAATTTTATTTCCCCGTTTATAAATAACCTTATTAAATATATGTCAATTTTTGACATTAGTTTATTAATTATTCTCGCCGGTTTTACTTTTAGTGGTTTATTTAAAGGTTTGATTCGTTTGCTCGGCCATTTGGTGGGCTTAATTATTGGGGCCTATATTGCCAGCCATTTTTATTTATTATTTTTTGAGTGGTGGAAAGGAATTTTTAACGGCCATGATAACGTTGGCAAAGTTATTTCTTTTATCGTTTTATTTATCGTTGTTACTCGCTTAGTTGATTTACTTTTCTATTTGATTGAAAAATTTTTTAATTTTTTAGCTTTTATTCCTGGGAGCAAATACATTAATAATTTGTTGGGGGCTCTGCTTGGCTTTTTAGAAGGAGCCTTGTTTTTAGGCCTAATTTTGTTTGTCGCTTCTCGTTATTCTTTGCTCGGTAATTTTTTTGGTGAGCAATTAACTAACTCCCAATTGGCGCCCTTTTTACTAAAAATTGTTAAGATAATTTTACCGATTTTGCCCGAAGCCCTCAAAGCTCTGAAAGCGATTATTTAATTTTTACAGTTCATGATTAATTTAAAAGTACAAGTTAATAAACTTCAGCCGGCCATGATCAGTTTTATCGCCGGCTCTTTAAAAAAAGGACTGGTGTTAGTCTTACCGACCGATACTATCTATGGCTTGAGCGCTTTGGCCGAAAATCAACAAGCCCTGCGACGCATTTACGCCTTGAAAAAACGAGGAACTCCTAAGCCCCTGATTATTTTAATGAGTGATCTAAAGATGATTAAAAAGTACGCCTGGGTTTCGCCCCATCAAGAAAGACAATTAAAAAAAATCTGGGGAAAAAAGCAGGCTCCCACCACGGTTATTTTAAAAAACAAAGGTAAATTGCCGAAAAAATTAGTGAGTCCATCCGGCGGTCTAGCAGTTCGTTTGCCTAAAAGTATTTTTTTGATTAAAATATTAAAGGCCTTAGCTCGCCCCCTAGTTTCTACCAGTGTTAATTTTACCGGCGAGCGGCCGCTGCGCAGTTTTAAACAAATTAAAGCTTCTTATCAGTCGTTGCCCCTTAAACCAGATTTAATAGTAAATATTGGTTATTGCCGATCCACTAAGCCCTCGCGTCTCATTGACTTAAGAGACGAAAAAAAATTTTTAGTAATTAGAAAATAAATTTATGATTAGCCATAAAAATATTTTAAATAAACTCGGGCCGCTGGCTATTTTAGTGGTTGTTTTGGCAGTCACTTTTTATGCCGGTGTTTCTTATGGAAACAATAAAAAAGATGTTAATAAAGAACGTTTAATCGCTTATTCCGAAGAAGCTAATAATTTAACAGCCACGAGTTCTAGCAATCCTCTGGACTTTGATCTTTATTGGGAAGTTTGGGATAATTTAAAAAGAAATTATGTTGATAAAAATAAGATTAAAGATGAAGATCTTTTTTACGGCTCCTTAAAGGGTTTAGCAGCTGCCGTTGATGACCCTTATACTACTTTTATGGATCCGCGGGCCGCTAAAGAATTCAATGATGATTTAGCCGGAACTTTTGAAGGGATCGGCGCCGAGGTTGGGATGCGTAACGATATTGTCACGGTAATCGCGCCTTTAGACGGTATGCCCGCTATGAAAGCCGGGTTGCGCGCCGGTGATAAAATTTATGCGATCGATACGAAATCGACGATTGGTTTAACGGTTGACGAGGCAGTTAAAAAAATCCGTGGCCCCAAAGGAACTAAGGTCGTTTTAACTATTATCAGAGGAAAAGATAAACCAAAAGATATTACTATCACCCGCGATGTTATCTTTGTTAAAAGCGTGAAGACGGAATTGCGAGCTGATGGAATTTTTGTGATAAAAGTTAGTAATTTTAACGATGATACCGAAAGTTTATTTAATCAGGCTGTTAACACCGCGCTGCTTAAAAACCCGAAGGGAATAATTTTAGATTTGCGCAATAATCCTGGCGGTTATTTAGATACGGCGGTTAAAATGGCCAGTGAATGGATTGAAGCCGGACCGATTGTCGCCGAGCAATTAAATGATAATCGTCGCAATGAATATGCGGCCAGTGGCCGAGCGCGATTGAAAAATTTTCCGACGATTGTTCTCGTTAACGGCGGTAGCGCGTCTGCTTCAGAAATTTTAGCCGGAGCTTTAAGGGATTATAAAAAAGCGACCTTGGTCGGAGAAGTTACTTTTGGCAAAGGTTCAGTCCAGACCTTAAGAGATTTAAGCGATGGTTCAACTCTTAAAGTCACGATTGCTAAATGGCTGACGCCGGCCGGTGATTTTATTAATGAGAAGGGAATCAATCCGAATGTTGAAGTTAAAATGACAACCGAAGATATCGATAAGAATTTAGACCCGCAGTTTAATAAAGCTTTGGAGTTGCTGAAGGCCAAAAAGAAGTAAAAAGAGAAATTTGATGAAAAGAAGAAGGGAGCGTTTTTTATGTAACGCTCCCCAATCGCCAGCTTTTAGCTGTTTAATCAGTTTAGTCGGCTGGCTGAAATGCCTCGTTGTGTTCAGCCTGGTAGGCTTCTGTGAGGTAATTTAGGAAGTCTATCTGATCACGGGAACCGACTTCCAGAATAATTTCCCGCAGGGGTTGTTCTGTCCTGTAATCACTGATAATCCCCTCAGCGACATCGGGATATTCCGAAACGATGTGTTGGGCGAGCTCATCAAGATGACCAGATATTTTTTCTTCATCGTAAATGAGGTAGAAGCGTTTGCTTCCATTTGTCCCCACGGATTCAAGTCTCAGCATTTTTTTCCTCCTTTTTTTGTGGCACTTACACTTATCGTGTTGTGCCGTGTTTGTACAAACATTAGTTATCTAGATACTAAATTTATATCATAATAATATTTAAATGTCAAGTTCTATGTCTTTGGCTAAAACATCAGTAAAAAAAGAAAAAAAAGAAAAGAAAGAGAAGGTCTCCACGAAGTATATCTTCGTTGTCGGCGGCGTCATGTCCGGTGTCGGTAAAGGGGTAACAGCCGCTTCGATCGGCCAAATTTTACAAGCCCGCGGTTATAACGTGAGCTGCATTAAAATGGATCCTTATATTAATATTGATGCCGGCACCATGAACCCGATTGAGCACGGGGAAGTGTTCGTTACCGAAGACGGCGACGAAACTGATCAAGATATCGGTAACTACGAAAGATTTTTAAACAAGAATATTTATCGAGAGAACTACATGACTACCGGCCGTGTTTATCAGACCGTGATCAATAAGGAACGTAATTTAGAATATAAAGGCAAATGCGTCCAGGTGGTGACGCATATCCCGCAAGAAATTCGTAATCGGATTGAAAAAGCCGTTAAAAAAACCAAAGCGGAAATTATGGTTGTTGAAATTGGCGGCACGGTCGGCGAATATGAGAATTTGGTATTTTTAGAGGCGGCTCGGGTAATGAAATTATTTCATCCCCAGGATGTTTTGTTTGTAATTGTTTCTTATTTGCCGATTCCCAGTAAAATCGGAGAGATGAAAACTAAACCGACGCAACACGCGATTAGAGCCCTCCAGGGGGCCGGTATCCAGCCGGATTTTGTTATCGGTCGCAGCGAACGGCCTTTAGATCAGCATCGTAAAGAAAAATTATCCATTAATTGCGGCGTGCCCGTAGAAAATATTATTTCCGCGCCCGATGTTGAATCAATTTATGATATTCCCCTTAATTTTGAAAAAGATCAGCTAGGTGAAAGAATCCTGGAAAAGTTTGGTCGGCCGCTAGGAAAGAATGATAATAACCATGAATGGAAAAAAATGGTGGTTAATTCAAAAGTCAGCGGGCCAGTCGTTAATATCGGCATCGTCGGCAAGTATTTTTCCTCTGGTGATTTTTCTTTGGGAGATTCCTATATTTCCGTGATTGAGGCGATAAAACATGCCGCCGCTTTTAATAGATGTAAGGCTAAAATTCATTGGTTAAGCGCGGAAGAAGTGGAAAAGGATGTTAAGGTTTTGAAAGAAATGGCTGGCATTATCGTGCCGCAAGGTTGGGGTGGCCGCGGGTCGGAAGGGAAGATAAAGACGATTAAGTATTGTCGAGAAAACAGTCTTCCTTATTTTGGTTTATGCTATGGCATGCAAATGGCCGTGATTGAATTCGCTCGGCACGTTGCCAATTTAAAAGGAGCCAATTCAGCGGAATGCGATCCAAAAACCAAATATCCGGTAATTCATATTATGCCCGATCAAGAAAAATTAATTGCCGAAAAAGGTTATGGCGGAACAATTCGTTTAGGTGCTTGGCCTTGTCGCTTGAAGCCTAATACACATTTTGCTAAAGCCTACGAAAAATTTATTGATCAAAAAACTGTTTCCGAACGTCATCGCCATCGCTATGAATTCAACAATGAGTATCGGGAAATGTTCGAGGGTTTAGGCTTGACGATTGCCGGTACTTCGCCGGATGGAAAAATTGTGGAAGCGATTGAAATCGCCAATCATCCTTTTTTTGTCGGCGTGCAATTCCATCCCGAATATATTTCTCGGCCCTTGGCTCCGCATCCGCTATTTGTCGAATTTGTTAAAGTTTGTAAAAATAAAAAATAAACAGATCAATGAAATAACAAAAAACAACCCCCAAAATTTGGGAGTTGTTTTTGAATTTAATTAATTTATTTCTTGGTGGATTTTTTAGCCGGTTTCGCTTTAGCTTCTTTCTTAATTTCGAGCGGTCGGACATTGACGATCTTTGAGGTTTTTAAAGTGTTATTGAATTTTTTTAATTTTTTAGTAGTAAATTTAACAAACCCGCTTTTCAAGGCGAAAAGAGTGTCATCACCACCGATGCCCACATTAAGACCGGGATGATATTTAGTCCCGCGTTGTCTGATGATAATCGCGCCAGTTTTTGCCCATTCGCCATCGGTCAATTTCACGCCTAAGCGCTTACTTTCTGACTCGCGGCCTAAGGAGGTTGACCCGGCGGCTTTCTTATGTGCCATATGGATTTAACATTTAAAATGCCAGCCACTAAGGCTCGCATTCTACTGCTGTGTCTTAATTAGTTATTTTATTTATTTAATATAACAAAAGGGTTTAAAATTGTCAAATGTAACGACAGTTTTAAAAAATTGAAAAATTTTTTTAAAAAAAATCGGCCAATTTGATGTCGGCCGATCCGGAAGGGCACTGTCTTATTTTACCAATTTTACCAACCTACCACTGGCGCATATATTTTTGGCGATCTTGCCGGCCGCCGCATTTGCCGCCGGAGCAATTCATGCCGCCGCCAAATGATGCTTTAGAGAGCTGGACAAATTGTCCGGCACTTTTCCAAGCTGATTTGTTGGCCGGCATTTTATTTTTTTTGCCGCCGTAGAAATTGATAACCAGGCTATTTATCGAGTCGGCCCGTTTTTCAACTATTGACAGGCTGTCGCTCAACTTTTCGGCCATTTTTTCGTAAACTAGCTTTGTGGAATCAGCCAGTTTAATGCGGTTGTTGATGGTGGTCAGTTGTCTTTTAAGGGTTAGAACTAGTTGGCTGGTTTTCCGCAAATCTTTTTGAATTGCGGATATTTCCTGCGCTTTGTTTGTGTTGCTAATGTTCCGGGTCTGTCCACAAGAGGACAGAATAACAGCTATGATAGCTGTTAGAGAAAGAATCACGATCTTTTTCATGTACGATTATTTTATGGTTTTTACTGATTATTTGTCTGTATGTCAATAATATAGCATATAATTAAAATAATGTCAATAGTTAAGTTAAAGAAAGAAAATAGGCTATTTTGAGCAATTTTTTGGTTGTTTTAGAGCGTCTAAAAACAGTTTTAATTTTTATATAATATGGTATAATGAAAGTGTAAAAAAATAAGCAAATTTTTAATAAAAATTTATTAAAACACCGGCTCTCTAATGTTGGTAGTTTAGAGTTTGGGTGTTAATTATCCTATGATAAAAATCGATCAAAATAAATGCGTTGGTTGTGGAATGTGCGCCGGTTTGTGTCCGGAAACTTTTAAGATGAACCCAAACGGCAAGGCCGAAGTTATTAATGAGAAAATAACTGATTGCGCTAAGAACGCCGCGGAAAATTGTCCGGTCGAGGCGATTAAGGTTAATTAAATAAAACAACAGCTATGGCGGGTGAAAAAAATATTGAAAAATTGAATTTAGAAAAGATTGAAAAAGCACCACACTCTCTTGAAAAACCGGTTCGTCCAGAAACTAAAGTAGAGCCAGTTTCGGCGTCTTTAGAAAAATCTTTGGCAGTGCCGCTGCCAATCGAAAAAAAAGGTGAAGGAAAAATAATCGCGCCTTTTTCAGCCCAAACTCAGCAAACCCGGCGGGCGCAGGCGATTGACAATATTCTGGCCGAGGGTTTGAATGAAGTTTTTTTGAAAATGACCCCGGCGGAACAGAAAAATTTTAAAGAGGCCGGCGAAGAAACCGTTAATAAGATTAATAAATTATTAGATAAAGCCAAAGTAAAAATTAGCAGTATAATTAGTTTGCTTAAAAAGTGGCTGAAGCTTATTCCGCATGTCAATAAATTTTTTCTAGAACAAGAGGCCAAGATTAAGGCGGATAAGATTATCAGAATAAAAAATAAATTTTAAATTATGACGGAACTAGCGTCTTTAAATTTTAATTATTTTTTCCCTTACTTACTCGGTGGCGCTTTTGTAATTTTAGTCGTTTTTATTATTTTGCAGATTTTGCATGTAGTTTTATCTCGGAATCGTTACTTAGCTCATCAGGTCTTTTTAGTTAGATTGCCGAAAGAAAAACCCGCTGACGATAAAAAAGATACCTCGGTGCAACGCTTAAAAGAGGAAATCGCCAAAGGAGAAACTATTTTTTCCGCGATTGGCGGTTTAAAAGCGCAACGAGGTTTTAAGAATTGGATATTAGGACGGAGCGATCATTTTTCTTTTGAAATTGTGGCGAGCCACAATCGGATTTCTTTTTATGTCGTTACGCCGCCGACCGGCGCGCGTTATTTAGAACAACAGATTCACGCGCATTATCCAGAAGCAGTGATCGAAGAGATGGAAGATTATAATTCTTTCAGCCTGCAAGGGAAAATCGCCGGCGCCTATCTGAAAACTAATAAAAGTTTTGTTTTCCCCCTAAAAACCTATCAAAAAATGGAGATTGATCCATTAAATTCTTTAATTAACATTTTGTCTAAATTAAATAAGGATGAAAGTTTAGCTATCCAATATGTTGTCCGGAGCGCCCGCAGTTCCTGGCATCGCCGCATTAGGCGTGTCGTCGGCAAAATTCATCGTAAGAATTCGGTGGTCGAGGGTTTAAGGGCGAGTAGCGCTCTCGGAATCATTTTCTCTTCATTAAATGATTTTTTACATTTAAATAAAACTAAGCCAGCTAATCAAAATCCTCAGGACGCCCCAAGAAAACTATCGGCCGTTGAAGAAGAAATCGTTAAAACTATTGAAGAGAAAAATCTTAAAGCCGGCTTAGATGTCAATCTGCGCGTCGTCGCTTGCGCCAAAACCAGGGAGCAAGCCAATGTTTACCTGGAAAATGTTGCTAGCGCTTTTACGGAATATAATAATTTCAGTTACGGTAACACTTTTTCGCGCGCACATAAAAGTAATCCCGAAAAGATCGTCAAGGATTTTATTTATCGGCGTTTTCGTGAATCGATCAGTTTTTTATTAAATAGTGAAGAATTAGCCAGTATTTTTCATTTTCCTTTAAAAGAAACAGAAACGCCAAATATTTTATGGTTAACTGCCAAAATTGCGCCCGCGCCCGCTAATATTCCTAACGAGGGGATATCTTTAGGAGAAAACGTTTATCGCGGTTTGAAAAAAGAAATTCGCATGAAACGTGATGATCGCCGTCGGCATGCTTATTTAATTGGTAAATCAGGAACTGGTAAATCAGTCCTCTTAGCTAATCTGGCGATTCAGGATATTCAGAATGGAGAGGGGGTTTGCGTTTTAGATCCCCACGGCGACTTAATCGCTGATATTTTAGAAAGGATTCCGCCGGAACGAGCGGAAGATGTTATTATTTTTTCGCCTGGCGATTTAGAACGTCCGCTCGCTTTAAATCTTTTGGATTATGACCCGCACTACCCCGAACAGAAAAGTTTTGTAATTAATGAAATGATTGGCATTTTTGATAAGCTTTATGATTTGAAGGCGACGGGTGGTCCGATGTTTGAACAATACATGCGTAACGCCATGCTTTTAATTATGGATGATCCCGATTCGGGCTCGACTTTAATGGAAATCCCGAAAGTTTTAGCTGATGAAAATTTTCGCAAGCTAAAGTTAAGCCGTTGTCAGAATCAAACCGTCGTTGATTTTTGGCGCAAAGAAGCGGAGAAGGCCGGTGGGGAAGCGGCTTTGGCTAATATTGTCCCCTACATTACTTCTAAGTTAACTTCCTTTATTTCCAATGATATGATGCGGCCGATAATCGGTCAGCAAAAGAGCGCGTTTAATTTGCGGGAAGTGATGGATAAACAAAAAATCTTATTAATTGATCTGCCTAAGGGTTTGGTTGGCGAAATGAATGCCTATTTATTAGGGATGATCTTAGTCGGTAAGATTTTGATGGCCGCTTTGTCGCGCACCGATATTCCTGGTGAACAGCGGAAAGATTTTTATTTATATATTGATGAATTTCAAAATTTTACCACTAATTCAATCTGTCAAATCTTATCCGAAGCTCGTAAATACGCTTTAAATTTAATTATCGCGCATCAATACATCGGGCAGTTAAGCAAAGGCCAAAATACAGAGATTAAAGACGCTGTCTTCGGCAACGTCGGCACGATGATTAGTTTTAAGATTGGTTCTGAGGATGCGGAGTTTCTGGTCAAAGAATTTGCGCCGATTTTTAATCAATATGATTTGATTAATATTGACAAAGGGACAGCTTATATTAAGCTATTAGTTGATAACAGTGCGACCCGGCCTTTTTCTCTAAAAACCATTTGGCCCCTGTTAGGCGTTAAACGTCCGGGCATGGGTGAGAAAATCCGTTCGTTGAGTCGTTTAAAATACGGACAGAATGTCAAATTAGTAGAAGCGGAAATTAGCCGTCGCTCTAAATACTAATTGCTCTCAAGACTAGCGCTTTAAATACTAAAAGAATTGTTTAAAATCTATGTCAACTTTATACCGTGATTATCGTCCTCAGAATTTTTCTGGAATTTTAGGACAGAACCACATCAAAATGACTTTACAAAATGAAATTAGCGCGGAAAATATCGCGCAAGCTTTTTTGTTCTGTGGCCCACGCGCTGTCGGAAAAACAACTTTAGCCCGCGTTTTAGCTAAAGCGGTTAATTGTCTAAATCGTCAGAAGAATGAGTCAGAACCGTGTAATAAATGTGCTAGTTGTTTGGGGATCACGCAAGGAAAAAGTTTAGACGTTACGGAAATTGACGCCGCCTCTAATACCGGCGTCGATAATGTCCGAGAAAACATTATTGCTTTTTCGCGTTTGACGCCGGCTAATTCTAAATTTAAGATTTTCATAATTGACGAAGTGCACATGCTTTCCATCTCCGCTTTTAATGCCTTATTGAAAATTATTGAAGAGCCGCCCGTTCATGTGAATTTTATCCTTTGTACTACGGAAATTCATAAAGTTCCTTTGACGATCATTTCTCGTTGTGAACGCTTTGATTTTAAAAGAATTAGCGTGGCTGATATTGTTAAAAAATTAAGCGCGATCGCGAGCGCCGAGGGCGTCGAAATTGATCGGCCGGTTTTAGAGGCTGTCGCGCGTCGGTCTGGCGGCCATCTACGTGATGCCGAAAGTCTTTTGGGCCAAATTTTTTCTTTAGGCGACAAGAAAGTAACTTTGGAACAAGCCGAGCTGGTTATGCCTCATTATAACAGTAACGAAGCGGTTGATCTTTTAGATTATCTAAGTCGCAAGGATGCGGCCAAAGCGATTGGCTTAGTAAATAACTTGGTTGATAGCGGTGTTAATTTAAAAAATTTCAGCACGGAAATCATTACTTTGTTACGGCATTTGATCCTAAATAAATTAAGTTCTGGTTTAACGACTAATCTGGGTTTAGATTTAGGAGAAAATTTAGAACTGCGCTTAAACCAGGTCGCTGATCGTCTGACCGGGGAACAATTATTTATGTTTACTCGTCGTTTCCTGGAAACTATTAATGAACAAAAGAATCCTCTCATTCCTCAATTACCGCTAGAACTGGCAATCGCCGAATTGTGTCTGGGTTCTTCAAGAATAAATTTAAGTCACAGCAGTTTTCCGAATGATTTGAATTTACCGAAAAGTCAACCGCTTCCGTCGGCCCCCAAGCAAATTAAGACCGGTGGTCCGGCCGCTGTTTTAACTAGTGTTTCTAATAATGAAAATTGTCAGGTGATCCTTAATCTCGACCAGCGAGAAATTATGGAGAAATGGCCGGAGTTTTTAGTAAAGATAAAGAAATACAATCATTCGCTCTCCTTCGTTTTACAAAATTGCGAACCGCAGGCGATTAAAAAGAATGAGCTCAGTTTAGTTTTTAAATATAAATTTCATCAAGATCGGATTAATGATTCGACCATCAAGAGTATTATTGAAAAAACACTCGTCGAAGTTTTCGGCGCCCCACTAACTTTAAGTTCGGTCATTGACGAAAATTTAGAGATTAAACGGGAAGAAAAGCCGCTTGATAATCAGAATTTAACCAAACCGCTTGCAGAGGCGAGCGCGCCAGTTATTGAGCCGCGCGGCAGTAATTTAATTAATGATTTATTAAAAACTTTTGGCGGAGAGATAATTAATTAAATAAGTTTATGTTAGACATTAAATTAATTCGAGAAAGTTTAGTTACGGTTAAAGAAGGCCTTTTAAAAAGAATGCCGGCTGAAAAATTAGATTTAGAGGGGATTATCGCTCTGGACGACCAACGCAGGGAAGTCACGGCTTCTTTAGAAATTTTGCAAGAAAAACGTAATAAAAATTCTAAAACTAAGCCAAGTCCAGAAGTAATTGTGGCCATGAAATTATTAGGTGAAGAGATCAGACAGGTAGAAAATACCTTAACTAACATTGAACAAGAATTAAATACGCGCTTAGCGGAATTGCCCAATATCCCAGCTCTCGATGTTGTTGCCGGTGATAAAGAGAATAATGAAGTTATTTATGTTCATGGGAAAAAGCCAGAGTTTAAATTTACTCCCAAAAATCATGTCGAATTAGCGACTTCACTCGGTCTAATCGACTACGAACGAGCCGTAAAAATGTCTGGCAATGGTTTTTGGTGTTATCAGGGAGTTGGCGCTCTATTGGAATGGGCGCTCTTATCTTATTTTATTGATTTTCATACTAAAAATGGTTATAAATTTTTAATCCCCCCATTTTTATTAACAGAAAAGTCAGCCTATACTTCCGGCCATCTACCAAAATTTCGTGATGATTTATTTTGGACACAGGATAAATTATGTTTGAATGCAACTAGTGAAATGATGCTGGGTAACTATCATCGGGAAGAAATTCTAAAAATTGAAGAATTACCATTAAAATATTTTGCTTATTCGCCTTGTTTTCGTCGTGAAGCCGGCGCGTACCGCCAAGAAGAACGCGGTATGATTCGCGGGCATCAATTCAATAAAATTGAAATGTTTATTTTTTCGCGGCCTGAAGAAACCTGGAAGATGTTCGCCGAATTGACTAATCACGCTCAGAAATTAATGATTGGTTTAGATTTGCATTTTCAAGTTTCTAAGTTAGCCGCCGGCGATTGTAGTGCGGCGATGGCGAAGACTTATGATTTAGAAGTGTATATTCCCAGCATGGGAATTTACAAAGAAGTCAGCAGTATTTCTAACGCTCTTGATTATCAAGCCCGGCGTGGTCAGACTCGCTATAAAAATCCGATGACTGGGAAAAATGATTTTGTTCATACTTTGAATGCTTCGGGATTAGCGACCAGCCGTCTCTTGCCGGCCATTTTAGAACAAAATCAGCAGGCGGATGGTTCAGTTATTATTCCTCGAGTTTTACGTCAATATTTACCTAAGAAATTAAAAATTATTAAACCCTGTTAAGTTCATGAAAAGATTAATTTGTGTCTTGGCAATTATTGGAGTTTTTTGGCCGCTCTGGTCTCGAGCGGCGGTTTTAAAGAGTGTCTATCCGCGCCTGGCTAATTATTTTTTGAAATGGGAAATTAGCGATGACGAGGCGACCGAATTGGCCAAATGGGATTTATTGATTTTAGATATGGAAACACAGCTGAACAGCCGTCCACAGCTAGAAAAGATCAGGAAACTTAATCCGCGGGTAATCATGCTTGCCTATCTTACCCCGCAAGAAATAATTAGTGAGCCAAATCTTTATAGCCAGGGAAAATTAAGACAACTTTTAGCCAGTCGCTTGGCAACGGGTTGGTGGTTGAAAGATAAAGCTGGCAATAAAATTTCCAATTGGCCGGGGACTAATCTGCTTAATTTAAGCGACCAGGCAGCCCGCGATTCCCAGGGGTATCGCTGGAATGAATATCTGCCAGAATTTGTTAATAACGAAATCAAGAGTTCTGGTCTTTGGGACGGAGTTTTTTATGATAATATATGGAGCGATATTAGCTGGTTAAATCAAGGTAATATTGATCTTGATAATGACGGTGAAATTGAGGCTAAAGAAACTTTAAATCGTCTCTGGACAGACAGTATTAAAAAAATGTTAGCTAGGACGAAAGCGCTGGCCGGGAATGATTTTTTAATTGTTGTTAACGGCCATTCTTATGAAGAATATCAAAAAATAATTAACGGTTTACTGCTGGAAAGTTTTCCTTCTCCTTGGGAAAATGGTGGTCGTTGGTCAGATTCCTTAAAAACTTATGCTCGTTTGCCATTCATTAATCTTAGTCCGTCTTTACCGATTATTAATGTCACCGATAAAGAGCAAACTAATTATCGTCATTTTCGTTATGGTCTAACTAGTGCTTTGCTGGGAGATGGTTTTTATAGCTTCGATTATGATGTGACTGATCATGGTCAAACTTGGTGGTACGATGAGTATAATATTAATCTTGGACCGGCCCAATCTCGCCCCTATAATTTGTTAGCTAGCACTAGCGATGAATTTTTGCCTGGTTTATGGCGGCGTGATTTTAAATATGGCGCGGCTATAGTTAATTCCACAAACAAGGAACAGCGTTATGTCTTTTCCCTAGAAGAGCTGGCTAAAATAAAAGGCGAACAAGATCCGCTTTTTAATACCGGCTTAAAAATTAATTATTTAAAATTAGCGCCGCTTGATGGCCTCTTGCTACTGAAGACTAGTAATTTAATAAAAAATAGCGCTTTTACAAATGGTTATTTTTTTCGAGTTTTTAATTTTACTGGTTCTCAAGTTCGCGGTGGTTTTTTCTCTTATTTAAAAAGTTTTCCTGGTTCTGAAGAGATTATTGTGGCCGCTAACGACGATAATCAGGAAGTTAGCTTAGCGGCTGGCTCTGGTAAAATCAATTTATATAAAAATGGTCGGTCAATTTCCTCATTTAGTCCATATGATCGTTTATATAAAAAACAGTTGAATTTAGCGGCGCAAATTACGGACGGTTATTTCCGTTTACTAGCTGTCGGTCCGGCGCAAGGTGGCGGGCCGCAAGTCCGGCTATTTACCGCAGATGGCAAATTAAGAGGCAGCTTTTTTGCTTATGATCAAAAATTTCGTGGCGGCGTCAATGTCGCCTTGGGTGATTTAGATCTAGATGGACAATTAGAGATTGTCACTGGCCCAGGTCAAGGCCTTGAACCTTTAGTAAAAATTTTTGATTCTCGAGGGAAATTAAAGACCAGTTGGTTAGCTTATGATCAAAAATTTCGTGGCGGCGTCAATGTCGCCTTGGGCGATGTTAATAACGACGGGCGCTTAGAAATTATTACTGGCCCCGGCCAGGGCGGTGGGCCGCAAGTCCGAGTTTTTAATAATACCGGCCAAGCTTTAAAAAGTTTTTTTGCTTATGAACAAAGTTTCCACGGCGGAATTCGAGTCGCGGCCAGTGATTTAAATGAAGACGGCCAGATTGAGATTTTAGTCGGAATAAGAAATTTTTATTAATAAATATATGTTTAAAATCATTAATATTTATTGGCGCAGCCGCTGGGAAAGATTTTATTTAAAAAATCGCTGGCATCTGATTTTTGATCTTAGTCTTCTGACTATCCTAGTAATTCTCGGCGTTTCGGTTATTAGTCTCTATTTTTATCGGCCCGCCGCAAATTTACTACCTGGTCAAGAGCTAAAGCCGATTGTTGATTTAAATAATCCGCCTTTAAAATTAGATTTAACAGTCGATCAGCCGAGTTTAAAAATCAGCACCGGCTTGGTGTTAAAAGTTAAATATAAAAACAATGGTCCGCAAGCAATTAATCAAGCTAAACTTGATTTAAGCGTTGTCGGAGAAAATTATTCGCTGCTTAATTTAGAAAAAATTAGTACTAGCTCAGAAATTGAAGTGAGAGAACAAGAAATTATTTTACCCCGATTGCCAAGCGGTTTAAGCGGGGAAGCTTTAATAAAAGTAAATTTCAAGGTTAATAATTCAGATGATCGTAGTCTTAATTGGCAGGCTAAAAGTGAGTATTTGTTTGGCGGTCAAATTTTCACTAGTACTTGGGATTTGCCAAGCCTGTCAGTCATTTCTGAATTAATGGTTAATTCCGCGGCTTATTATACCAGTCCCCAGGGCGATCAATTAGGGGCCGGTCCCTTGCCACCTGTAGTTGGTTTGCCGACTAATTATTGGCTATTTATTGAAGCTCAGAGCCGGGGCGATTTAAAAGATTTTGTTTTTAGCGCCCGTCTGCCTAAAGGCGTGGAGTTAATGGCTAATCGTTCTTTATTAGCCGGCGATTTTAAGTATAGCACCACCTCTCGCCAAATAATTTGGAAAGTGCCAGAAATAAATAATCAGGAGAGCAATTACCGTCTCGGTTTTGAAGTCCAACTAATACCTAGCCTCGAGCAAATCGGAAAAATACCTAACCTATTGAATAATTTAACTTATTTTGCTCAAGACGCTAACAGCGGAGTCGAGGTTAATGGAGAATTAGATAATTTAAATGCTAATTTAGATGCGGATCGTTTTAATAAGGGGCAGGGGAGAGTCAGCGACTAGTTAACATTGATAATATGCTAAATTTTCTTAGGAAATTAATCAAACCAAAATATGAAACTCTGAATAAAATTATTATCAGCGCCGATAATATTTTAAGCAATCTCCAGTATTTGAAAGATTTACAGCCCACGGCGGAAATTTTTCCAGTTTTAAAGTCAAATGCTTATGGGCATGGTATAAAAGAAATATGCCAGATCTTAAATAGAACGGCCGTACCTTTGATTGCGGTTGATTCTTTCCCTGAAGCGCAAATCGCTTATCGTTATTTCAAAGGTAAGATTTTGATTCTAGGAGAAATGCCTCTCAGGGTCTATCGTCATTGTCGTTTTAAAAGGACGGAATTTGTCGTTTATAATGAAGAAACTTTAAAATATCTGGCGCGGTTTGGTAAACAAGTCAGTCTTCACTTATTTGTTAATTCCGGCATGAATCGTGAAGGCATCAAGGATTTAGCTAATTTTCTTATTAAAAATAAAAAGTATTTGGACCAAGTAGAGGTGACCGGGCTTTGTTCTCATTTAGCTTCGGCTGATAAAGAATCAGTTTTAAACCAAGTTCAGGAAGATAATTTTGCGGCGGCACTCAACACCTTGCGAGCTAATGGATTTTTTCCGCGCTGGGTTCATTTAGGAAATTCCGCGGCGATCTTTTCTTTAGATAATAATTTATTAACAGCCTATCGACCGGGCCTGGCTTTATATGGTTATAGTCCTTTTAATGACGAAGATGGTCGGGATTTGCCGCTTAAACCAGCTTTGCAGGTTTTTTCCCATATTATTTCTTTACAAGATTTGCAAGCTGGCGAAAGTGTTTCTTATAATGAGGATTATCGAGTCGCTAAACCAACGCGGATTGCCGTTATCCCGTTTGGCTATTTTGAAGGTTTAGATCGCCGTTTATCGAATCAAGCTGAGTTTTTAATTCAGACAGAAGAAAACGATTTTTGGGCTAAAGTGGCCGGTCGAGTTTGCATGAATTTAACTTGTTTGGATATTAATAACCAGGAAGCTAAGCTTGGCGATCTTGTTCAAATAGTTTCTGATGATTCTGACGATCCTAATTCGGTGCTTAATTTAGCGGATTTAATGGAAACTATCCCTTATGAATTTTTAGTAAAATTACAAGCTAATATTAGACGAGAAGTTATATAATTTGGCTAATTTTAGATAAAAATGATTAAAAATAACCATTTTAAAAAAATAAAGAAAGACTATCAGTGTAAAAGTTTAAAGAATCCTTTTTTTCATCGCCAGCAGGGAACTTGCAGCCGTCTTTTAAAGTATCTAATTTTAGTGGCCATTTTAATAATAATTGGTATTATTTGGTTTTTTTTGGCAGCGCCGGTCTGGCATATTAAAAATATTAATATTTCTGGGGTGACACGCTTGGCGCCAGTCGAAATAGAAAAAATAATTTTAGCGCAAACTCAAGAGCGTCGTTATTTAATTTTTAAACAAACTAATTTATTTTTATTTGATCAAGAGGCCGCCAGTAAAAAAATTATTGATGATTATAATTTTGCCAGTTTAGAAATTAAGAAAAAATGGCCGCGCAGTCTAGAAATCAAGGTTGGAGAAAAGCCTTATGCTTTTATTTTCCAGGAGGGAAGCGGCTTATTTTATGCTTCCCGAGATGCTTTTTTGATTAGGGAAATCGCTGTTTCTGAAGAAGATAAGCAAAAATATTTTATTTTGGAGAATAAAAACACCACCAGTTTAATTGGTGAAAAAGACAAGGTAATTATCAAAGAAGCTTATCTTAATTTTATTTTGAATTTAGCGGAGCGCCTTAACCTTTATCCGGAATTACCTGCCGAACGTTTTATTATTGACCAGGAATTTAATACTGTCAAAGTTAAGTTTCGGAACGGGCCGTTAGTCTATTTTAATACCCAAGTCGAAGCCACTAATCAGGTCGAACGGCTCCTGCTTGTCAAAAAAGAGAAAATAAAGGATAATTTTAGTAAGATAAATTATATTGATCTGCGCTATGGTGGCCGGATCTTCATAAATTAAACATATGGAAGGTTTTTTTAAATTTCTTTTTGGTTTAGCCGTGTTTGTTTTTTGTTTAGTGACGATCGGAATATTTCTAATTATTGTTAAAATAATTTTGATGTTCCAACCGCAGGTCCATTTAATGGGATTGTTGATTACTTAAAGGCTGTCAGACAGGAAGACTTAAGGGGTGCTTTAGTGGCTACCCCCTTATTTTCTTGATTAATAGGTTTATTAATATACATTATGCGAAGTATTGTAGACAAGAAAACCCCGGTAATTAAGGTCTTTTAAGCCCGGCTCCCTACTGTTGGGCAAACAAAAACCCGGAACTTTATTTAAAAGTTAACCGGGTGAAGAGTTCTCTATCACTAAATGAATTAAATATTTAGTGTAAAAGATACAGAGGTTATTTTCCTGAGCTTCTTCGGGCCGGCAAGCATAGATAAACGACTTGTGATCGTTGTTGTTATTTACCAGCTCCGAGGCCTGGGTCAAGCGTTTCAGCTCTTCCCTACTTAGATTTAAAGAAATCGTGTCATTTTTAGAGACACAGTAGTTAGTGGTGTCGGGATTAGTTAAAATAAAATCAAAATATTTTTCTTCCCGGCCGGTCAGGCGGAAATAAATATTTCTAACAGTTATTTTCTCCCGAAAAAGTTCTTGTAGTGTTTCTACTAAAAGTTCCCGTCCGCTAACTAAGTTTTGCCTGATAATTGATATCTTTAAATCCGCTCCCTCAGTTTCAAGTTTTAACAGCCCCTGGCGACTAGCGGCTGTTAAAAGAGTTTGCAGTGCTTCTTTCATGATTAAATATTTAATGAACTATAAATGAATGATATAAGTGAATTATTTTACGTTATAATAAAATTTAATTTTTGTCAATATAGTCGACAGCGCTAGCTGAAAAATGTGCTATAATTTAATCAGTTATGGAAAAAAATAAACCAATCAGCAAATATTTAATTGATTTTTTAGATCATTGTGAGATTGAAAAAGGTCTCTCGACTAAGACTCAGGAAAATTATACGCGTTTTTTACGGAAGTTTTTTACTTGGCTGAAAGAAACTAAACGTGAAAATTTAAAACCCAGCGATTTAAGCCCGGAACATATTTGGCAGTATAAAGTTTATCTTTCTCGTCATAGTGCTCCTAAAACTAATAAAACCCTTAAAAAGACGACCCAAAACTACTATTTAATCGCCCTGCGCTCGCTTTTAGAATTCTTCGCGGAAAAGGATATTACTTCCCTGCCATCATCTAAAATAAAGTTAGCGAAAGATAAAGCTGATAAAGAAATTAAATTTTTAAGATTGGAACAGTTAGCGCGTTTATTAACTTCCCCCGACTCAGGGACAATCATCGGCTTGCGTGATCGCGCCTTATTAGAAACCCTGTTCTCCACTGGTTTGCGGGTAGCTGAGTTAGCCGCTTTAAATATCGATCAGTTGCGGATTAAAGACGATACTCGAGATTTGGAAATTGCCGTGGTTGGTAAAGGCAGTAAAATTAGAACCGTTTATTTTTCCGAGCGGGCTGTTAAAACCTTGCGTGCCTATCTTAAAGAGCGCAAAGATTTAGATGATGCTTTATTTATTAATTACAAGCGCGGCGGCGCAAAAACTAATAAATCACGGCGCCTAACTGTTAAAAGTATTGAAGATATTGTTAAAAAATATGTAAAAATTACTGGCTTACCAGTCATGGCCACGCCGCATACCCTGCGTCACTCCTTTGCCACGGATTTACTTAATCAAGGCGTTGACCTGAGAACGGTGCAAGAATTTTTAGGCCATAGTAATATTGCGACGACGCAGATATATACTCACGTGACCAACAAACAATTGCGCGATATCCATCGTCGTGTGCATGATAGTCGGCAGTTTTAAAAACCTCTCCTGATTAGGAGAGGTTTTTTTTAGATTTAATTATTGAGATGTATTTTATGGCAAATATTTTTGTGGATCAGCGGGTAAACCTTCTTTTCTAACTTCAAAGTGGAGATGTGGGCCAGTAACAAAACGACCGGAGCCAACTGAGCCGGGCGTACCGCCAGTTCGACCGATTGCTTGACCCTGCTTAACATATTGATCTTGAGAAACATAAACAGCAGAAACATGCCCGTAAACAGTCGCTAAACCGTCGCCATGGATAAGCATAATATAAGCGTAATTGCGATTCCCTTCAAATTTAACTTTCGCTACGTAGCCATCGGCGGCGGCCACAATTGTACTCCCTTGCGCCGCTCGAATATCAATCCCCGAGTGTTCACCAATAATATTACGATAAGGATAATCAGGATCATGGAAAGTAGCGGCGACATAGTTTTTTGTCACCGGCCAGTTAATAGTGTTATTGCCGTTATTTAAGATATTCCTTTCCTTCTGAGACATCTTTTCACGAATGAGGCGCTCGGCACTGTTAATTTCAGCGACAGCTTGATCCTGTTCCCGTTTAGCTTGCCGCAAAAGATTTTGGTATTCTTTTTCTGAAGAACGGGTTTCCTCGAGAATAAAAGTTTTGTTCTCTTGTTCGTATTGTAAATTGCTCTTTTTTTCTTCCAATTTAGTTTTTAAACTGATTAGTTCGTCATTTTTAGCGGCCAACGCGGTTTTGTTACTTTCTAAACGTTCTTTAGCGGTTTTTAAAGCTTCAACACTAGAAAAAATTTCTTCATTAGTATCTTCCAAGTAACGGACCTGGTTCAAGAAATCAGCTAGCGAATTATTTAATAAAAGCATTTCTAAAGTAGAAATTTGGTCTTGTTTATAAACAAGTTTCAAAAGGTTGCCGATATGCTCTTTTTGTTTTTCAATTTCTTTGTCTAAATTAGCGCTATCGATCTCTATTTTTTGTACCTCTAAATTAGTCTTATCAATTTCTAGATTAGCACTTTCTATATCTAGTTGTGCTTTAGCTAAGCGATTTTCTAGGATGGCTAACTGGTTGCTTAAATTAACGCGGTCGCGCTGTTTAAGTTGAATTTGCTCTTGGTATTCTTTTTGGCGATTTTGCAGGGCTTCGATTTGTTTCTTTTGATTTTGAATTTTCAAATTTAAATTATTAATTTCTTCATCTAAATTACCATATTGGCTAGAAACAAAAGGCACCCCTACCAGTAGTCCGGCCAGAATTACTATTAAAAAGCTTAATTTTAATAATTTTTTATTCATGTTTAATTATTATAACATTTTTTATACTTTCTGTAAATATCTATTTTAAGGCTTTTTCTAGGCGGTTCAAGCTTTCTTCTTTACCAAGCGCCCAAGCAACCTCAAATGGCCCAGGGCTGGCCTTTAAACCGGTCAGAGCGACTCTGAGCGGCCACAAGTAATCACCGGTTTTCTTATTATTTTCTTTAAGCCAATCAATAATCGTTTTCTCGATATTAGCAGTTTGCCAATCAGTTTCTTTTATTCTTTGCAGCTCAACAGCTACCTCCTGTAAATTATCTTTAACCTTTTCTAAGGTTAGAGTTTTCCAAATTAATAGATCCTTTTCATAATGCGGCAAGCCGAATAAGAAATCAGTTAACTCGGTTACCTCCTCTAGTCTTTTCATCCGCTCGCGCGCCAGACTAATAAAATTTTGAATTTTTTGCCGATCTTTTATTTTCCGACCCGCGGCCAGCAGATAAGGTTCGCAGAGGGCGGTTAATTCTTCTAAAGATTTCTGGCGAATATAGTAGCCGTTGAAGTAATCAAGTTTTTCTAAATCAAAAACCGCCGGACTCGCTCCTAAACCCGCCACTGAGAATTTCTTTTCTAATTCTGTTAAAGAATAAATTTCTTGGTCGTCTCGGCCATGCCAGCCTAAGAGCGCGCAAAAATTAATGATTGCTTCGGGCAAATAGCCTTTGTCGCGGTATTGTTCGGCGAAAACATCGCCCTGACGTTTGCTCAGTTTCCCGCCGGTTTTGTTTAAAATCAGCGGCAGGTGAATAAATTTCGGCGGCGTCCAACCGAAAGCCTGGTAAAGTAAAATATTCTTTGGAAAAGACGACAACCATTCATCGCCGCGCGTCACGTGGGAGATTTCCATTAAATGATCATCGATAATATTGGCGAATTGATAAGTCGGAATACCATCTGATTTTATTAAAACATGATCATCTAAATCAGCCGCTTTAAATTTTATTTCGCCACGTAACTCGTCATAAACTGTTACTTCGCCCTCTAAAGGTATTTTTTGGCGGACAACGAACTTTTCATGATCGGCTAATTTTTTAGCAACTTCGGTTTTGTCTAAATTTCGGCAGAGGCGGTCATAGCGCGGCGCCTCATGACGGGCTTCTTGCGCTAAACGCATATCGGTTAAACGTTCTTCGGTGCAGAAACAATAATAAGCTTTTCCGGTGGCCAATAATTTCTCAGTTAGTTTTTTATAAATCTCTAAACGCTCGGTTTGGATATATGGGCCGTAATTACCGGTAGTATGCGGGCCCTCATCAAATTTAATCCCTACCCAAGTTAAGATATCGATCAGTTTTTCCATGGCATTTTCCACTTCTCTTTTTTGGTCAGTATCCTCGATACGGAGAATAAATTTTCCGGCCCAGCTTTTAGCTAGTAAATAACCGAATAAAGCCGAGCGCAAATTGCCTAAATGTAAGAAGCCGGTCGGTGACGGCGCAAAACGAAGTCGGATTTTGTGGCGTTTGAAAAACATATATTTAAAGGTTTAAAGATTTTAGTTTGGCTAAAAATATTTGCGAACTTTTTTCTCTGATTGGGTCGACCGCTTTTAGAAAATTTTCCGCGTCTACCCATTTCCAAGCGACATGATCCCAAAAACAAATTTTTATATCAGCATCAGTGCCGGTGAATTCGGCAATGTATAAGCCTTGTTTTTGGCCTTTGTAATCGTATTTGTAAGCTCGCGCCGGTCGAACTAAAGTCGTCTGGTCAGTTTTTTGAACATTAGTTTGTTTATCTTTAAATTTATAACTATATAAATTTTTGAAAACCGCCTTAGTGATAAATTTATTATTACCAGTTTCTTCTCTTAATTCTCTGGCGCCCGCTTCGGCTAGGTCTTCCCCGTCAGTTCCGCCCTGCGGCAGTTGCCAATGACCGGGGATATCCTCGCGCTCTACTAAGAGAATTTTAATTTGTTCTTTTTCTTTTTTATATAAGAGGCAAGCAACATTCGGTCGATAAAGAAAGGGGTTGATAAAACGAGACTTTAAAACTTTTGCTAAAAAAACAAAGGTCGCCCGGTAAATACGTTTTAGTCGGTGCGGTTGTCTGAGTAGGCGCCAAAACCACTCTAAACCAAGCTTTTGCAAGCAGTTCGGAGCGCGCCGCGCTTGGCCAGTGATAAAATCAAAACTGCCGCCGATGCCCAAGGCAACTTTGACAGAATTCATTTTTTTTAAATTATGGAAAATTAATTTTTCTTGATACGGGAAGCCAAGGCCGCAAAAAAGAATGCTGGGCGCAAAATCATTTATTTGTTTTAAAACTTCGGTGCTTAAGGTTTGATGACGGTCAATATCTAAGACTAAAAAATTTAGACCAGGATATTTTTTGTCTAAAGCTGCCGTGATTTCTTCTTTTTTTGAAAGGCCAGCTTGCCAATTCAAAATTAACACTTTAATTTTTTCAATTTGAGATTTTTTTAAAAGTTCCAAAGTCAGATCCGAGCCAGTCACGCGCGGTATTCGGTCGCCGAATAAATAACCCGCTAGTTTCAGGCCAAAACCATCGGCTAAAGCTAAATCCGCTCGGTGTAAAACATAAAAAAATTCTTCGTCGCGATGCGCTTCTAAGATAATTTCCGGATTAGGAGTGACAATATAGTATTGGCCATCAGAATTTAAAAAAGCGGTGATCTTATTTAAGACCTCCGGTGCCCTTAATTCGCTTAAATTTATTCCCAAAATATTGGCCATATGCTATAATAATGATGATTTAATTTTATTATAAAAATTG
>Ga0172373_10000732_pt1 | contig 54106 bp, 56 predicted proteins | sample Lak10m_2_FD_114546 | JGI IMG/M metagenome (GOLD analysis project Ga0172373, IMG submission 114546) | Freshwater microbial communities from Kabuno Bay, South-Kivu, Congo - kab_092012_10m | ecosystem: Environmental > Aquatic > Freshwater > Lake | place: Democratic Republic of the Congo... | reverse complement strand
TTGGTTGAAACTTCTCAGGTATCTTCAAATTAGTGCCGATATTGCTGCCCGTCATGGCTTTGAAATTGTTCTTAAACCCATTCCCACTTAACGATTTTCGGAATGGTGCAAGATCTAAGATTGCCGAAATAGCAGATTTAATTGTTTCTCAGACTCAAGAGCCTATCCCTGACGGAGAGATTTGTATGGGTTTAAATCTTGATGATTATAGAGCATTACTATCTCATAGTGCAGGTAAGACTGGTCTACGTTTGGGTAAGCGAGGACTAATCATCAATATTTTGCCAGATAGACAAACCACGTCTAAACCTTTTGTATGGATTGGAGAAGGGAGAACTGGCAAGAAGCTTAAACTTACTCGCCCAGTCTATGTAATGCCTGGAGCAAGTCTTTCAGTATCAATGAATTCTTATGATAACTACATCTCTACGATTTCAACTTTGTTAGTGGATGAGTTACTGAGTGTTCAACCCTCTGGTTCTTACACTTTAGGGGGGTGGTGTTACAACGGGTTGGTTGCCTTAGAAATGGCTCAACAGTTACGTGCTATGGGTAAGCAAGTGGATTTAGTCTCGCTCATTGATACTTCTGGGAAATCAAAGATTTTTGAATTTGCTCACAAAGTAAACTCTTATCTAGGTACTCTCAGATTTCATTTGTATCAGATCTCTAAGTTAACTCTAAAGGAAAAGTGGCATTACATCAGATTTAGAGTTAAGCGTGTTCAAACTAATTTTAATGATTTAAGAACTGAAACGGAAAAGAGAGAGCTTGAGTTTGATCAAGAGGCTTTTGATGTACTCAAAAAAGCTAGTGATGACTACGTTCCTAAACCATATGGTGGAAGAATTCTGTTAGTCATTGGGAGTGAGCAGGTTGTTCATGGTCAAAAAGATATTAAGCATTTTGATCTTTCATGGCTATTTCCTAATTTTGGCTGGGGTAAATCGTTTCAAGGGAAAGTACATCTTACCAAGATTAAGTGTGATCATCTTGACTTGATGGAGGAGCCTTTTTCTGAAGAAGTAGGTCAAATTACCCAGACAATAGAGGACTTAATGTAAAGTCAGTTTGATAAAAGCAAAAAATGGTAAGAACCGCTTAGCGGTTCTTACCATTTTTTGCCATTTGATGCGTACTTTGCAAGCATCAAATGGCAATATCGAATTTTTGAGGTAAGGATGGGCGGCGCGAAGCGCCGTACATCGCTACCTTGGACTCTATGAGCAAAACTTGCTTGGCTGTAAAAAACTCTCTAGGGCATTTTTTAGCTGTTATTGCCACATCCAGAGAGGCATTCCACTGGTTTCTGCTTCAAATTGGAGACGCGCGATCGCACTGTCAGAACCATTAGGTAAGAATTTACTAGCAAAGGATTTTGGTGGCTTAATTGTAAAGACTTTAGTGGTTTTGGGATCAAGTCCCGCCAGTTCGGCAGCATAGCACCTTGCATCTTCTTCAGTACCAATGCGATCGACCAAACCTAGCTCGACAGCTTGCTCACCTGTAAATACTCGCCCATCTGCAAACGATCGCACGGTAGCAGGGCTAAGTTTACGACCTTCGGCTACGGTTTCCACAAACTGGTTATAGCTGCTGTCGATTAATGATTGCAAAATCGCCCTTTCTTCGGGTGTGATTTCGCGATCAAATGAGAGAATATCTTTATAAGCACCAGATTTGATTACTTTAAAGGAAACGCCAACTTTATCGAGTAATTTTTCGATATTGTTACCCCGCAAAATTACGCCGATGCTACCTGTAATCGTGCCAGCATTGGAAATAATATAATCTGCCCCAACACCAATATATACGCCGCCACTAGCGGAAATATTGCCAAAACTAGCGACTACCTTTACCTTTTCGCGCAGTCGTTTGAGTGCAGCATATATTTCCTGAGAGTCGCCAACGGTTCCCCCAGGACTGTCGATGCGAAGCAATAGTGCAGGAAATTTCTGCTCCTCTACAAATTCAAGAGCTTCAAGAACGCGATTCCTTGTACTAGAACCGATCGCCCCCGTGATTTCAATACGTGCGATTTTTTTGCGAAATTTGCGTTTAAGAAAGCCGAACATTAAATTATGAGTTGTGTTTTTGATTTGACTTTTATCATCTTAGCTTCTTAACGCAAATGATTGTCCACACTGGGTTTCTGTCGATACAAGGTAGCTTAAGCTACAAAAAATATCAATTTCAAATAAGATAGGCGGCGCGAAGCGCCGCCTATCTTATTTGAAATTGGTTCTGATAATTGCTAAAAACCAACGATCAAAAGCTGTATCCTGAATATATAAATGCTAAACATTTCGCAATATATTAAAACCCCCAATGCACGAGACGGACTTTCGTAGCAGCCTTCACACAGGAGGCGATCGCCGCAGACTCAAAACGATCATTGTGTTGGCAATTGTCTATGGCTTGACAATTAGCTTGCATCTTGCCCCTTGGAGTCAATGGGTGCTGATAGGGTTATTTAGTATTCAGGCTTTGCGGTTAATATTCGCGCCACCATTGCCACAAATTGCTTCAGAGACTAATGCTAAAAATGAGGCAGGTCTTTCTGAGTCAACTTTCGATCAGGATTTACCGTTTTTCTCTTTATTAGCATCGGCAAAAAATGAAGAAGCGGTGATTGGCAATTTAGTTAAAAATTTGTGTCAAATTGACTATCCTAGCGATCGCTTTGAAGTGTGGATCGTCGATGACAACAGCAGCGATCGCACGCCTGAAGTTTTAGAATTACTAAAAAAGAAATATCCTCAATTAAAGACTCTGCGACGGGGAGATGATGCTCAGGGAGGCAAGTCAGGGGCTTTAAATCAAGTTTTAAGTTTAGCGAAGGGCGATCTTATAGGTGTGTTTGATGCCGATGCTCAAGTACCTGCGGATGTCTTGCGATCGCTTGTACCAGTATTCCAACAACCAAAAATTGGGGCTGTCCAGTTACGCAAGGCGATCGCTAATGCCTCTGAGAACTGGTGGACAGAGGGACAGTCTGCCGAAATGGCTCTGGATTGGTGTTTGCAAGATTTACGGATTCGGGTTGGTGGTATAGGGGAATTGCGCGGTAATGGACAATTTGTGCGCCTTGCCGCACTCAAAGACTGTGGTGGCTGGAATGAGCAAACTATTACGGATGATCTTGACCTCACAATTCGGCTGCATTTGTGTCAATGGGATATTGCCTGTCTGAATTTCCCTGCGGTACAAGAAGAAGGCGTGGTTACGGCAAAACAGCTATGGCATCAGCGCAATCGCTGGGCTGAGGGCGGATTTCAGCGTTACCTCGATTACGTCAACTTACTGTTAAGTGGTCGCTTAGGATTCTTAAAAAGCTTTGATATGGGGCTGTTTTATATCAATCAATATTTACTGACGGTTGCCTTTATTCCCGATACGATCACAGCGATTGTATTTAGACATAACCCAATGTTGCCCGCGATCGCAGGATTCTCCCTTGCGTTAACCTCAGTAACTATGGCTTTTGGACTGAGGCGAGCCTATCAAATGCCATGGCGATCGGCGATCTGGCAAACAGTTCCTGGGATGATTTATATGCTGCATTGGATTCCTGTAATTGCCTGTGTCACCCTAAGAATGTGCGTTCTTCCAAAGCGGTTAAAATGGGTAAAAACCCAGCACCAAGGCGCTGGAGAGGATATATTGTCAGAAATCGAACTTCAAGAGATAGAAACCCATGCATGATTGGATTGTAATCGGCGGAGGGATCACAGGTATATCGCTGAGCTATGAACTGCAAAAGTCTGGCTTTTCAGTATTGCTAATTGAGCAGCATCAACAACTTCAAGGAGGCAGTAGTCTCGGCTATGGGGGCATCTCATATTGGGCTGGCACAAGCACTCTCACCCAACAACTTTGCCAAGAGGGAATCACCAGACAACGAGAACTTTCCCATGAGCTAGGTATGGATACGGAATTTCGGGAGATTGATTTGCTGTTGACTCTCGAACCTGAAGCAGATCCAGAAGCTATTCTCGCGCAATATGCTAGATGCTTGATTCCCCCGAATTTCCTCAACGCTCAAGAGGCTGGCGATCGCGAACCACAACTAAATGTTAATGGAATTGGTGGAGCTTTACTAGTGCCCCACGCTCACATCAATTTAGATTGTTTTGTTGAGGCTCATCAGCAAGCAATCCAAAAGTTGGGTGGCGAAATTATCTATACCAAAGTCAATCAAATCTTAATCGAAGGCGATCGCGTTGCAGGTGTAGCCACAGAACAGGGGGAATTTCGCAGTGATCGGGTAGTTGTTTGTGCTGGAGGCTTGTCTCGCGCTTTACTTAGAGCTTCAGGGATTCATGCCAGAATCTATTACACCCATGCCGAAGCGATCGATACAGAACCCGTTGCTCTGAAATTGCGATCAATGGTAATGCCTGCGGATACTAAACGCTATGAACTAGAAAGCGTAACCAAGGACATTGATCAAGATGCGATTTGGGATGTAGCTGGACATGAGCTATTACCTCCTTCGATTGATGCTGGAGCAATTCAGTATTGTGATCGCCGCATTAGATTTGGTCAACTTAGCCGCGTTTTAACTGATCCTTACGCAGCGATCAATCCTATTGAAAGTGAATCGGCGATTCGCGCTTATGTCAGTAAAGTTCTGCCCAAAATTGGTGATTTAAAGGGCAAATGGCGAAATTGCCTAGTTGCTTTTAGTTGCGACAATTTACCGCTAGTTGGTCCACTAAAGGAATGTGAAAACCTCCATCTATTCTCTGGATTCACCAGTCCAACTGTTTATGTGCCTGCTCTATCGAAAAGGTTTGCAGAACATGCGAAGGGTAAATCTGATGAGATCATTGCCGCACTCTCTCCTCAAAGATTTTCAGCAATTACTTAAAACCTAAGTAAATTTTTGAAAGCGGTGCAAAGCGCCGCTTTCAAAAATTTACCTGTACTACTTAAAGCCTCAACAGGCTGTGTTTGGCGAGAAGACGAAAATTAACTTGCTAGGGCGTTAAGGAAATGCAAAAATATTGACAATAGCAGTGACTGAAATGATTATGCTCGGTAAAACCTTGACTGGGCGCTATAAAATCGTCAAACAACTTGGCGGCGGCGGCTTTAGCCAAACCTTTATTGCAGAAGATGGATATCTGCCCGATCGCCCTAGCTGTGTGATCAAGCAGCTTAAGCCTGCATCATCACAAGCAGAAATTTTAAAGATCTCCCGCGAACTATTTGATAAAGAGGCAAAGGTACTTTATAAACTGGGACGGCATGAATGCATCCCCAGCTTATTGGCGCACTTTGAAGAAGATGAAGAATTTTTTCTCGCTCAAGAATTGATTGAAGGCGATATCTTGACGCAAGAAATTAAGCGTGGTCAATGTTTAGGAGAGCAGTACACGATTGATTTCCTCACTGATATTTTGCCGACCCTCGATTTTGTCCATCGCCAACAGGTAATCCACCGTGACATTAAACCCAGTAATCTGATTCGTCGGACTAGTGACAAAAAAATTGTCCTAATTGATTTTGGGGCAGTTAAAGAAGTTAGCACTCAGCCAATTAGTCAACTCGGACATACTTCCAGCTTGGTAATTGGATCGCCCGGATATATGCCCAATGAGCAATATAGTGGCAAAACTATGTTTGCTAGTGACATCTACGCGATCGGGGTGATTGCGATTCAATCCCTAACGGGATTATTGCCTAATCAGATTCCTGAAGATCCTGTTACTAGTGAGTTTTGCTGGCGCGATCGCGCCAAAGTTACGCCTACATTGGCAGATGTGATTGATAAAATGGTGCGTTTTGATTTTCGTCAACGCTATCAATCAGCGAATGATGTACTGGAAGCGCTGCAACCTTTACTAATGCAGTCTCAAGCCCAGACTGTTTTTAGCGAAGCTATACCACTAGTTCTTTCTGAATTACCATCACTTCCTCATCCTCCTGAACAAACTAATAAGAGTCCTCTAGAAAAGCTGATTGAAGAAGTATCCGATGACCTTGAAATGAGCGAAGACCCTGTGAGGGCTAAGAAGCTAGTATGTCTGGTATGTACTGGTATTTTGGAAAATGATCTTACTCGTCTAAATAATTTTAGCTTTGTGGAACTACTGGAAGACTTATATCAACAATACCCAAATATTGAATCCCTAAAGGAGAACTTAGTAAAATCTGTAAAGACGATCGCTGTCCAAAAACAGCGCCAATACTTGATTGTTGCCAAAATAGTTTTTAATGCTGCCTCTAAACTATATCAACAAACACCAGTATCAGTAATTGCAGAACCAATAAGTTCTTCTCAAGAGAAACAAAATCCTCAAACAGTTAGCCAGCCACTTGCCTATTCAGTAAATCATCTAGTCATTAATGCAGGTTCAGCACAACTAATTGCTCCACTTGATACTGCTACTTCTCAACATAGCTCCATCCAAGAATCTCCCAAGTCACATATTCCAGAATCCTCATCGGAGCGACAGTTTAGCTTTACTGAAGATGAATTATCGATGATCGATCCCTATCTGGATGATGAATCTGATATTTATGCATGGGTAGCCCATAGTATTGATACAGATGCTCAGCAAATGCGTCTCAAAAAACTCTTGCTTTATACCTATCAAGATGTTTGGGAGAACGATTTGCGTCAATTGAATAGCGTTGATTGGGGAAGCCTTTTGAAAGAGTTAGTCTCATTTCTGCCAACTTTTGGGCAATTGACAGCCTTACTCCAGGAGTCAGTGCAGAGAGTGTCTAAACCTGCGGAATATGCTGCGATCGGCAATTTGTTACTCAGCAAGTTAGAGCCTCTTTACCCCAATCGCCACTATGAAGATAACTTGGTAGCAGGCAGTCCTGCGATCGCCCAGCCTGCACCCGCGATCAATCAACCCGATCATTTCAATCGTCAAAGCCGCAGTAAAATTCCCTTTGATCCACAAATTGCCGTGGATCTATTTGACTTACGTTTGGAACTGATGCGATTTACAAGTTCCATGCGGGCAAAGATTTTACTGTTTTCTTTGCTTTACTATCCCTTCGATCCTGATCGCGATAATTGGCATGAGTTGAAAACTCATGGGCTTGACGGATTGATACGTCAATTATTTTATGCCTATTCATCATTTGAGAAAGTCGAAAAATTGATCTGGCAAACTGCGCGATCGCTAAGCGAACCTAGTGCTTATGATCAGTCGGCTAGTTATGTCCTGCAGATTGTCAAGATTTTATATGACCAGCTTGAGGCTAAATCAATGTCGCATCCTGCTGAAGGTAACTTATCTCAATCCGATGATACTGACTTTACTCAACCAAGTTTACTCTTCCGCAGCAGTGATGATGATACGTGCCAGTTTGCCTAAAAGAGAGTTCGGAGTAGAGCGCCGAACTCTCTTTTGGGTTTAGCAAAATCCAAGCTAAAGTATAGATGGCAAAGTTCTTTAGTTGGTTTCTGTGCAAGAAGATTTTCGGTTAATTGTTGATTTAGTAACTGTTCTTGCAGCAGCCTCGTTTGGCGGATTACTAGCGGCGGCTCTGCGATTACCAGTTTTGTTGGGATATATTTTTGGCGGCATTGTTGTTGGTCCCACAGGTTTAGGGCTGATCAAAGAATTGATTCAGGTAGAAACCCTTGCCCAGTTTGGGGTTGCCTTTCTGCTATTTGCCCTTGGCGTTGAGTTTTCGCTGAAACAATTAAATAAGGTAAGAGCGATCGCTCTTGGTGGTGGCAGTCTACAGGTTTTGTTGACGATTGCTCTCACTACCGCCGTATCAGTGCTTGTAGGGTGGGTAGATACTCCAACCCAAGGGGTTTTCCTCGGTGGAATTTTATCGCTGTCATCAACGGCAGTGGTGCTACGCAGTTTAATGGAAACCAATGCCACTGAGTCTGCACAGGGACAGGTAACACTGGGGATGTTGATTATCCAAGATTTAGCATTAGGTTTGATGCTGGCGGTGCTGCCCGCACTGGATCACCCTGAGTCAGTGGGGATCGAAGTAATCAAGGCTTTGTCGGTGACGGCTCTATTTGCAGGTGCCGCGATCGCCGTAGGGATTTGGGTGATTCCGCCATTTTTGCGGTGGGTAGCGAGTACCGAGAGCCGCGAATTATTTTTGCTCAGCGTGATCGTGCTGTGTCTAGGGATTGCGCTTTTGACTGAGCAGTTGGGCTTATCGATCGAGATGGGCGCGTTCGTCGCAGGTTTGATGATTTCAGAGGTGGAATATGCCGACCAAGCACTCACCTATGTTGAACCATTGCGGGATGTGTTTGCGACTTTATTTTTTGCAGCGATCGGGATGCTGATCGATCCTGTCTTTTTGCTCCAAAACTGGGAATTAATTCTCAGCCTTGTGGCAATCGTGATGATTGGCAAGTTTTTAATCGTCGTACCTTTAGTAAGTATTTTCCGCTATCCCTTACGGGTTGCCATTTTTGCAGGATTAGGTCTGGCTCAAATTGGAGAATTCTCGTTTGTACTAGCTAGTGAAGGTCAAAAATTAGGCCTAGTATCGCGTCGGGTATATCTACTAATTTTAGGAACAACTGCCGTAACTTTAATGGTTACACCATTCTTGCTCAAGGCAACACCACAGATTTTAGAACTGCTCGAAAAAGTGCCATTTCTCCAAACTTGGATGAATAAGCTAGATATGCCCCAAGAGCTTTCAGTTAATGCAGAACTCCACGATCATGTGGTGGTTTGTGGTTATGGTCGGATCGGCCAAGGGATTGTGTCTTTGTTGCAGTCTAAGGGCTATCCAGTCTTAGTAATTGAGGATGCGGAATCTAAGGTGGAAATGTTGCGATCTCGAAATATTCCCTATCTATACGGCAATTGCTCCAGTCCATTTGTTCTCGAAAAAGCAGAAATCGACCATGCGCGATCGATGTTGATTGCTATTTCTGACCCGATCGCTACGAGATTAGCTGTGCAGCGAGCAATATCTATTTCTCCAGAAATAGATATTGTGGTCAGAGCCGAAAAAGATGCGGATATAGATACTCTTTATCAACTTGGTGCGAAGGAAGTAGTGCATCCTACCTTTGAAACAAGTTTGGAATTAACTACGCATCTATTATTATGTTTGGGTGAAAGTACTCAAGATATCCAGACAGAAATTATTGCGGTACGTCGTAGCCGCTATGCGAATTTCCGTCCTGAAATTGCCTGTGCATTACCAGTAGTCCCTCTGTTGCCACCTAGCAACAATCTTGTTGAGATTGATAGCAATGCTTCTTGAGCTAAAAAATGCGATCAATCTAGAGATAAGGATAGGCGGCGCTTCGCGTCTCCCATCCTTATCTATTTAGCATCACCAAAAATATACATAAAGAAATGCGATGAACACAGGACTATATGAGACAGATTTTTATGGCTGGACATTGGAGCAGTCTAGGCTTCTGTCCTTAGGACATTTAGATAGTTTGGACTTGTTGAATTTGGTTGAGGAAATAGGGTCTTGGGGTAAGCAAAAGCAGCAAGAATTATCGAATCGATTGGGTGTATTGATTGGACATCTCTTGAAATGGCAGTATCAACCCACAAAGCGATCTCGCAGTTGGCAGGTCATAATTCAGTTGCAAAGAGAAGAAATTCAAGATCTGTTAGCGGATAACCCTAGCTTAAAATCTTACTTAGATAAAACTCTACTTAAGGGATATCGCTTGAGATTAGCGTTAATTTTGGCGGAAACCCCAATCAAGAAAAGTCTCTTGTCCAATGAATGTCCTTATAGCTTTGAGCAGTTGCTTGACTTGAGTTTTCCTGATGATATTGGTGTGGAATTTTGATGAAGTTCAAATCTCGGTTAAATGCTAAAACTTGTAAATTTTTGCTACTTGGGCTTACCACTTATTTACTGTCGGCTTTCCTCTCAGCTTGCCAAGGTTCAAATATTGGCAGTTCTTTGGAAAATGCGATCGCTCCTGCTAGTCCATCATCCTCTGAAGTGATCGCCGAAAATCCTAATCAACCAGCAGCGATCTCCACATCACCAAGCCCATCCCCAACGGCAAAACCTGAAATAAAGCCTGAAATAAAGCCTGAGACAAAACCTGAAATAAAGCCAACTAATTCTCCTAATGGTTTAGCTAGCTCTGTAAATAGCGATTGCTGGACTAGCCAAATGAAGGCGATCGCTCTACAGTCTTTACCGAAAAAAACGATCCTAGATAAAAACTCGCTCAAAGAATTATTTTTCATAAACTTTACTAATTCCCAAATGCGATCTGGTGAATTTAGTGATTTGGACACAGCACCTGCTTCACTTAAGAATTGGATTAAAGACTTAAATCAATTAGGAACAATCACTCCCAAAACTGGACAACAATTTCAGCCCAATATTTTAGTAGCTCGTCGTGAATATGCCCGATGGTTATTAGAAACCAATAATCGCCTCTATAAAAATCAACCTAGCCGCCAAATTCGTCTTGCACAACCAACCGATAGCGCTAGTTTTACGGATATTCCTAATAACCACCCTGACTTTGGCATCATTCAAGGCTTAGCTAATGCAGGATTAATTGGTGGAACAGGTAGCTTTCGTCCTAACGATCCGTTACTAAGGGAAGAGCTTGTGCAATGGAAAATCCCCCTCGATCTAAGACAACCTCTGCCCAGCGCAACCTTAGAGTCGGTCAGCCAATCTTGGGGATTTAAAGATAGCGATCGCATTAGTGAGAATGCTTTGAGTGCAATTTTTGCCGATGCTCAACTGCGCGATCTCTCTAACATTCGCCGTAGCTTTGGCTTTACGACCTTATTCCAACCTCAAAAGCCCGTTACTCGTGCTGAGGCGGCAGCTTCACTCTGGTTTTTTGGGACTTCGGTGGATGGCACATCAGTTAGTAAGGTCTTAGAAACTGATAGATAATTAAAATTAACGTCATTTCGATGAACGCGAAAAATGATAAGAATTGCCAAGCGATTCTTATCATTTTTCGCCATTTGTGGCTTGCGAAGCAACCCGCAAATGGCGATATCGAACTCACGTTAAAATTATGGAAACAGGAGAAAAGCGATGGTACAAACCTTACAAGCTTCAAAGCTAAGCCTATATGATGTCAAAAACAAGTTTCACTTACATCAAGATAGAAACGATACATTTTTTACTGACTTATTAGTTTCGGCTCCCACGCTTAGTGAATTTGAAAAACACCAATTAGATCGCACAAGGCAACAATACCTTTATCTTGCGGATCGACCATTACTAGAAGTAACTGTCAAGATGGTTACCTTGTCTCCATTGCTTTCCCTTGCAGGTTTTTATGATCCACCTTTTTATACGACCCTAGAAGAATCGATCGAGTTAGTGTCTCAAGATGGAGTGGAAGTGGTACGAGGACAGATTGATGTTTTAGTGCTACAACAATCAATATGGATATTGGTAATCGAAGCTAAAAGCATTCAATATGATGTGATGGTAGCTTTGCCGCAGGCTCTGACTTATATGATTTCTAGCCCCAACCCCACTAAAACAAGATTTGGATTGATTACCAATGGGCGTGAATTTTGCTTTATCCAACTAGATTCTGAAGCTGAACCAATTTATACCCTATCCAAAGTTTTTTCCTTGTCTGAGCCAGAAAACCATTTATATGAAGTACTACAAATTTTGAAATCTCTCGGTCAGTTAGTTATTTGACTACCCCCTTATAGCTGTTTTCTAATGAGCGTATACTCATTTGAAAGCAAAAAAGTCAATCCCAGTAAAGGTTTTGAGTTTTCCTTTTGCCGTAGGCAAAATGAAAATCGCTATACCCAAGAATTAGTGGTGCAGATAGCCATGACGAAAAAGAGTAAGAATCGATTAGCGGTTCTTACTCTTTTTCGTCTATATCTCACGTATCAAATCCAAACCGAAATAAACAAAGGCGGCGCTTTGCGCCGCCTTTGTTTATTTCGGTTTTACATCCTTAGTAAAACTTACATTGCTATATTTTCAGTGCAACTCCAAAAGCAGGATAGCGGTGCGAAGTGCCGCTATCCTACTTTTGTGCAAAATAAAAAGCCACGCTTTTCATTTTGCAATTTTTGATATAGAGACGCTAGAATATTAGTAATTGTTATTGTTGAGAAAATTATATAGATTATGTCGCAGTATCAACGTATCGAGTACTTAATCGGGAAAGATGGCAAAATCGTTGAGCGAGCGATTGATATGTCTGGCAATGAATGCGTCGCAATCACTGCCGAAATTGAGTCTAATTTAGGGAAAGTCGAAACTCGCCAATTATTATCCAGTTATTACGAGCCATCTGAACAAAATATTGACCGCAATGCGATTGACCAAGTTCAGTATGATCAATTACCCTAATTTGCCGTAGATACGTGTGCTATTTAGGTTGTATTAGTTAACCTGATGTTTTCTAAAACTTATTGAATTTGCCTACTGTTTGAGCCTTGCTAATTTTCCCGTTAGTAATGACTGAGGCACTCACAGGTAAATGTAATTGGCTCGCCAATTGGATCAGTTTGGGAATTTATTTTAACAAAGTGAAGCTGCTTACCCTATTCTGGGTAAAATTGTGATCAAGAAATTAAGAATTGTTAAAGATTTGCTTATGTAGAGATTTGCCATGGTGATTCAAACTCCCCTGTTGATATCAGAGTCGGGCGCAACTAAGAGGCTGCGGAAAATCTTTGCGTCTGTTGATGCCATGAGTTGCCCGCACAGGCTAAATTTTCATTTACATACAGTACATTCTGACGGCAAAATGCAGCCTGTGGATCTCATTCAGCAGGCGATCTCTTTACGCCTGTCTGATCTTGCTATTACCGATCACCATGCGATCGAAGGATACTATATTGCCAAAAAATATCTGGAACGAACAATTAGCCAATCTAGCGATCCCCAGTCTTTGCCAACACTTTGGTCGGGCATTGAGGTGAATGCCAGCCTAATTTTTACAGAAGTGCATATTTTGGGCTATGGATTTGATCCCGAACATAAGGCAATGCTTCCATATTTGCAAGGTAAAACTACCGCAGGTTTAGACTATCAAGCAATTAGTGTAATTAAAGCGATGCACTTAGCTGGAGGTTTGGCAGTGTTAGCTCACCCTGCACGATATCGGCGATCGCCTGAAGACTTGATCCCCGCCGCCGCTGCCCTAGGTATTGATGGTGTAGAGACTTACTATGGCTATGACAATAGCGATCCTTGGAAACCAAGCCCGCGCCAGACCGAAGAAATTCGCCATCTTGCTGAATCTCACGGATTAATGCATACCTGTGGAACTGACTCCCACGGCTTTAAGATTAGCAAGAGACTATGACAAATATGATAGAACTCAGCAATTCTCATTATACAAATCGATTTTTTGAAAGTCCGCCAAAGGCGGGCTTTCAAAAAATCGATTTTGGTGTTTCCAGCGCCTTCGGCGCTGGAAACACCAAAATCGATTTCATAATGAGAATTGCTGGATAGAACTTACTTCTCTTGCCTGAAAAATTGGTTGTGCGTGGCTTCGCCATACGCCATCAATTTTTCAAGTAACAAAAAGGGCTTAAGCCACTTGCCTGCATACAATAGCAACAAAATTTAGAAAAATAAATGACCGAAAAACCAAGAGTAATCGTCGTTGGTGCAGGTTGGGCGGGACTGGGCGCAACCTATCAACTCACTAAACGAGGCTATGATGTAACCTTATTAGAAGCGGGATCGCAAGCTGGGGGATTGGTTGCAGGATGGAAAACCGAAAAGGGGCGATCAGTTGAAGCAGGAATTCATGGATTTTGGTATCCTTACCGCAATATTTTCTCCCTAGTCAAAGAAATAGAGCTTGATCCTTTCACTCCTTGGACGAGATCAGCGCAATATTCTCCCGCAGGTTTAGAGGTTGAGTCCCCAATTTTTCAAGACTTGCCGCGCTTACCTTCACCCCTTGGCACATTTGCTTATACGCAGTTTAAGAGACTGCCATTAAGCGATCGCCTTTCAGCTTTACCTTTGATGTATGCCGTCGTTGATTTTGATAACTCTGACGACGCATGGAAGCGCTACGACGGGATCACTGCCCGTGAACTATTTCGTCAGTACGGCGTATCGGAACGTCTTTATCGCGAATCCTTTGAGCCAATGCTGTTAGTCGGACTTTTTGCTCCTGGGGAGCAATGCTCGGCGGCAGCAGCTTTAGGAATGCTGTATTACTTTATTTTGGCGCATCAAGCAGATTTTGATGTGGTTTGGTGTCGTGGTACGGTCGGCGAAAAAATCTTTAAACCTTGGTGCGATCGCATTAAAAGTCTTGGTGGCAAAATCCTCACTGATCGCCGCGTCAGTGATGTGCGAGTTGATGATTCTGGCAAAGTTACAGGGGTAATTTGTGGCGATGAAAGCTTTGACGCTGATGCTGTAATTTTTTCTGTAGGCATTTCGGGAATGCAGAAAATTGTCTCTAGTAGCCCTGCTTTGCAAAAACGTAGAGAATTTCGTAACTTGATGAACTTAGGGGCGATTGATGTGTTGGCGTTAAGGCTATGGTTTGATCGCAAAATCAATATCCCCCGACCATCCAATGCTTGCTTTGGCTTTGATGTGACTACAGGCTGGACATTTTTTGATCTCAATGCGCTCCATGATGAATATGGTGACGAAACTGGCTCCGTGATAGAAGTCGATTTTTATCACGCAAATCAATTCTTGCCCCTTGATAACCAAGAAATCGTGGCGACCGTCCAGCAATATCTTGTTTCCTGTTTACCAGAATTTGAGACAGCTAAAGTTGTGGATAGCAGTGTAATTCGCTTGCCTCGTGCGGTGACCCATTTTGCCCCAGGCAGTTATCAGCATTTGCTTAAAGCCATTACTAGTTTCCCAAATTTATATATGAGTGGTGACTGGGTAGTTACCACTCACGGTTCATGGTCGCAGGAGAAAGCCTATGTCACAGGTTTAGAAGCAGCAAATCTAGTCATTCAACAATTTAGTCAGGGAAATATGACCCAAATTTTACCGATTGAATCCGATGAGCCTCATATCCAGATTGCGCGATCGCTCAATCAAACCCTAAGAAATATGGCAAAATCTTTGATCCCTAATTTCTCACTGCCATAATTAAGTTTGAATTTTGCTGAGCCTATGGGGCAACAAAATTCAAACCCAGCTACATAATTAGCCTGTAATCAATGTAAAATTGGATACGGTTAGACCAACCTAATAAAACTTTTTTATGCTCTTAACAGAACAAGCTCCCTCGACTTCTAAAAATACTGTCGGTTGTGTCTTAGTGGTGGAGGACGAAGCGATTATTCAAGAGGCGATCGCACTATCTTTGCGTGAAGAAGGTTACAGTGTTTTACTGGCTGAAGATGGTTACAGTGCTTTGCAAATTGCTAAAGCTGCGGCAAGACTAGATTTAGTGATTTTAGATGTAATGTTGCCTTCAATAAATGGATTAGACTTCTGCCGTATTTTGCGTCACGAAGGCAATAATGTTCCTGTATTGATGATCAGTGCTAGAGGTAATGAATCTGATCGGATTGTGGGCTTAGAGGTCGGAGCCGATGATTATCTCAGTAAGCCTTTTGGAATGAGAGAGCTTGTAGCTCGGTGCCGAGCTTTGTTACGCCGTAGCCGTCGAGATTTTGTGGCAACTAATGCCACGATTTATAAGTTTGGCGATGTCACCATGTATCCCGATGAGTGTAGGGTTACGATCAATGAAACGGAAATCAATCTTTCTCCAAAGGAGTTTCGATTGCTAGACCTGTTCATGAGTCATCCACGTCGCGTGTGGTCACGAGAGCAGCTACTTGAGAAAGTCTGGGGAGTGGACTTTGTGGGTGATAGCAAAACTGTTGATGTCCATATTCGTTGGTTACGCGAAAAAATTGAAGTAGACCCTAGCGATCCTAAGCATATTGTGACTGTCAGAGGCTTCGGTTATCGTTTAGGATAAAAATAAAAATAAGGAAGGGAGTCTTCGACTCCCTTCCTTATTTTTATAGTAGTCACTAGTCTTTGTTAACGTAAATGCGACGCGAAGCGTCGCATTTATTTATTTGGGCTTTATGTCCTAAGTAAGACTTACATTTCTATAACAAATTAAATCCAAAATATTTATAATTTTTCTACTTTTTTGCGGCTTTTCTGATTTTTTTAGTCTTTACTATACTATACAAGTTAAGCGATCTATACTATACTATACAAGTTAAGCGATCTGTACGGTTAGTTTATTGATAGTTTTTGATAAATTAATTTTTAACAATAAAGTCTATTCAGTAAATTTTCTAAAATATATTACATACTATAACTGTGGGGAATGCTAAAAAATTCATTAATATAGTGATTGATTTTTTTAGTGATAATCATATTAATTAGTTGAGAAAATAAACCTAAAAACTTTATTGTTTGCTAAGTAATGAAGACCATAATTATTATGAATTCTAAGCAAGTAGAAAGTTATGCATATATTCATCAATGTCTTAGAAGAGATAATTGTTAAAGAAGTTAGAATTCAAATTGAAGAACTGCGCCCAGAGATACAACTAAGAGTTAAAGTTGCAGAAGTTGTAGCCTACACACTTAATCGACTACCACCTTTATTTGCCACGTCAATGATTGGCTGGAAATATCAATATGACTATGCTTTAAATGAGCTCCATCCTCAAATTTCTCAAATAGTCATGCATGGTATTAAGGCTATTTTATTTGGCGATCCATTACATGATTCTACGCCTTTACCTAAGCATTTATTCCTAAATAGTGCAGGCGTGCTATACCAATTAAATCAACTTCTTAAGCGTAAATATTTGCGGTGGCGCGATATCCCTATAATAGTTAGAGAAATTTCTGATAAATATCTACATTTTAACCAAATTAGTAACTCACAAGACCAAACATTAATTCAAGAGATTGAAGAAACTCGATTGCAAAATATTAATCATTTAAATCATCAACACCGAGCCGTAATTTCTAGCTCGAAACGTTTTATGCAAAAGCAGTTGATTCAAAAGCAACAGGAATCTTTCCATCTGGAATTAGAAAAAGCTTGGGCTTTTCATATTAATTCCTATGAAGGTTCATGGTCTCAGGAGAAACGGGCAAAGGATGCTTTAGAAATGGAATATAGAGCATTAGAGTCCTATACTTTGGAAGCCCAACTTGGACTCATAAATTTATTAGAACACCTTGTATTTTTAGTAATTGAGAGAGCTGCTACGCCTGAACTGTATCAGCAATTAAATACAAGTGAGGTAGCAGCTTACGCGCTCAATCGATTACCAACAATGTATGCAACTAGTGTCCGTGGGTTTCGCCATTTAAGACAAAAAGCTATTTCTCAGCTTTCTCGCGAACTAATCGGAACAGTGCGTAATGGAATCATGAAAGTGCACAAGATACCTCATACAGATTTACAACCGATCGCTGCTTATCGTTTTAATCAAGAATATGAGCAAGCAATATTAGATTTACGGACTTTTTTAGGGCGTAACGATATCTCCCTGCATAATGTTGTGGCGATTATGCAAGATTTGCTTCTGTGCAAATCTAGTTCATTAAATACATTAAGTAATTAGGCATAAGGATTTTGCGATTATTTAATAAAACGTGAGTTCGGTATATAGCAATGTAAGTTTTGCTTAGGACATAACACCAAAAAGACGAGTGGCGGCGCAAGCAACGCCACTCATCTTTTTGGTGTTGCCAGCCATCATTTACATCGTGCGAGGTAAAACGTAAATGGCGAAAAATGGTAGGAGTTACAAGCGATTCTTACCATTTTTTGCTAGTGAGGCTTTTATTGTTTTGACTCCTAGAAAGAGTTGCAACGAAACTCTTTCTAGGAGTCCGTTTGAAATTAGCCTGATTAGAGATTATTTAAACTGATGCTGATTCATCCTTGGGAAATAATTCTGGGACAGGGTCGTAGCCGCCAATATGCCAAGGATGACAACTACAAACTCTTTTAATAGTTAATTCGCCGCCTTTAATTAAACCAAAGCGCTCGATCGCAGTTACTGCATATTGCGAACAAGTTGGCTGAAACCGACACCTTGGTGGAAATAGCGGTGAAATAAATAATCGATAAAACTGAATCAATAAGATGACAAGTTTTTTCATGAATTTTTTCTTGACTGCGCTAGGCTATTGATAAAGCTGTCGCCACCTCACGCTTTTTCGGGTTTAGCGCAACAGCTACGTAACTCTATTTTAACTTTTCTATCCTAATATTCTGATGTCATCCCCTAAAACTGTCACGATCGCGGTTATTCAAGCATCTCTCAATGCTGATAGAGCTACTAACGTCACCAAAATATCCGACTTAGTGAGCAAAGCAGCCTATCAAGGTGCACAGGTAATTTTGCCACCAGAATTATTTGAAGGGTCATACTTTTGTCGGGAAGAACGTGATTACTTTTTTGATTGGGCGCAACCTGTAGAAAACCATCCAACGATCGCCCATTTTCAAAAGCTGGCTCAAAAACTGAATGTGGTTATCCCTGTCTCATTTTTTGAGCGATCACAGCAAGTTTATTACAACAGTTTAGCGATGGTCGATGCTGATGGGACGTTACTAGGTGTATATCGCAAAAGTCATATTCCCGATGGTCCTGGTTACGAAGAAAAGTTTTATTTTCGTGGTGGTGACACGGGCTTTAAAGTTTGGGATACAGCTTTTGGCAAGATTGGTGTGGGTATTTGCTGGGATCAATGGTTTCCTGAATGTGCCAGAGCCATGGTATTGATGGGAGCTGAAATTTTGTTATATCCAACGGCGATCGGTTCTGAGCCTGAGGAGCCAAATCTAAATACTAAAGATCCTTGGCAACGCGCAATGATTGGTCATGCCGTTAGTAATGTAATTCCTGTAGCTGCGGCTAATCGAATCGGACTAGAGGGAAATCAAACTTTTTATGGTCATTCCTTTATTGCTAACCATCGTGGCGATAAAGTTGCTGAGTTAAATGACACTGAAGAAGGTGTGATCTTAGCCCATTTCGATCTTGATCAAGTCCGACTTAATCGCGCTTCATTTGGATTTTTTCGCGATCGTCGCCCAGATTTATATCAGATTTTATTGTCACCCTAAGAGATATTCCTGTCTTATACCCAAGACCAGCGTCGCTTTGCGGCGTTGGTTTTGCCTATTTCAAGTCTTTGCGATCGGGTTGGCATTGGCTCAATCACAGTCGTAATATCGGATAGGGAATTTACCCTTAACTCATGGGTAAAAGTATTACATTGATAGACAGTTGCTGTATCGATATCTAGAGCAGATAACCAGCCACTTTTAGGATGATAACCACCAGTATCAATATCTAACCAGCCTTTGCCTAATACTAAATTCCCTGGTTTTACGCCTGGGAAAACAAAGGTAATCGTATGACCAGTAATAATAATTTTGTCTTCAAAGAAAGGCTCAGTGGCACTATGAAATTCTTCACGAATCCAACAAAACTCAGCCGCCCCCTGCAATTCGAGTGGTAAATTGGGATTTAATCCTGCATGGACTAGCCATACATCACCCAGATCCATATAAAGTGGCAATTGTTGCATCCACTTCAAATGTGCCTCTGGCAGATTGCCTGCTCCATAACTCTCTAGGGTTTTAGAACCACCATTTAATAGCCATCCCTTCCAGATCAATGATTCTTCATTACTGCTAAAGGCATCAAGACACATCTGCTCATGATTTCCCTTGAGGCAAATATGATTATTGCTTATTACCCACTGGACAACATCAGCACTGCGATCGCCGCGATCTATCAAGTCGCCCAAAAAAAACAATTTGTCAGCAGGACTGTACTTAATAAAGTCAATTAACTTCATTAAGCCATCAAATTGACCATGAATATCGCCGAATACAAATCGAGTCAACTTATTTCACCCCATATCACAAATGGTGAAGCTAAAAACACACAGTATTGAAATCTAACGACGTGTATGCATGAGGTGTAGCGGTCTGGCATATTTTTCAAGACAGATACAACTTGGAAGAAACTTGATCTTTATATCTACTGTTTATATTTTAGGACAGATTTTCCTTGCTTTCGCTTCATTTTGTCTGTTGTCATGATTGGAAGTCTTGTAATTTATCACAATCTAGTACGTAAAACCCAAGAAGAGAACGACGGCGCTTCGCGCAGCCATTCTCTTCTTGGGTTGGCGACAGTTATATTAGACATTGTATTGCTAATCATTTCTACTTTTTAGGGGCGTAAAAACACAAAATGGCATAGCCATTTTGTGTTTTGGTATTAATTAGCAAGCTTCACAGTTTTTTGTAATTTTTATGTTCAATGGATTTATTAGTATCGATAAGCCTCCATCGATTACGGCTCATGACTGTGTGAGTCGGTTGCGCAAGTTACTAAAGCAAAAGAAAATTGGTCATGGTGGTACTCTTGATCCAATGGCAACAGGGGTTTTACCGATCGCTGTGGGTAATGCCACGCGACTTCTAAGATTTTTACCAGAGGGCAAAGCCTATGAGTCAAGAATTCGCTTTGGGCTGGTTACCAATACCGATGACATTACAGGTGAAGTAATTAGCGATCGCCCTTGTCCAAAGTTAACGCTCGCAGAAATTCAAAAATTACTGCCCTTATTTCAAGGCAAAATCACCCAGCGTCCGCCAGCGTTTAGTGCAATTCAAGTTAATGGTAAACGTCTTTACGATCTAGCACGGCGCGGTGAGATCTCAGAGTCTGATATTCCCATGCGTTCCGTGGAAATTACTGAAATTCGGGTTTTAAATTGGACTGAAGGTGATTATCCAGAATTAGATGTGGCGATCGCCTGTGGGTCTGGTACATACATTCGCTCGATCGCGCGGGACTTAGGCGAAAAGCTGGGTTGTGGGGCGACTTTATCGAGCCTAGTTCGCACTTATAGCAATGGTTTTGATTTAGATTCTAGTTTAACGTTTGAACAGATTGAGGAGCTTTTAAAGTCTAGTAACCTCAAAGTACTTGCTCCTGATCATGGCTTACATTTCTTACCAATGCTGAATCTTGACGAGAACGCAACCAAACTTTGGTGTATGGGACAGGCGATCGCGCTAAAGCATGTTTTTGCTGAGAACCAAAGTATAAATTCGCAGTACGCAAGAATGTATGACTGCGATCAAAATTTTTTAGGTGTTAGTGAAGTTAATGAAATTGGCTTACAGCCGATTGTTGTTTTAAATCCCATAAACTAAAAAAAGTGAGCTTGATATTGCCATTTGCGGCGTGCTTCGCAAGCCGTAAATGGCAGAAAATGGTAAGAATCGCTTAGCAATTCTTACCATTTTTCGCTTTCGTCGAACTGACGTAAAAAAAGAAAGGACGCTTCGCGCCCTTTCTTTTTTTATTAGATTTTACTGGTCAATTTAGTTAGCAACTGATTAGAACGCTGCAAGAAGCCCTTCATGCTGTCAGCATCAAAGCTCTTTTGAGCCATCAGCGCCAAATCATAGACATGGGTACAAATCAGGTTTGCAAGATCAGTAGATTCTGATTTACCACCAACTAAAACTTGACTGCTATCAAGCTCAATCAATTTCTGCATTAATGGATGGGCGGTATTTACCAGCAGCACATGATCTTCAGGGAAGCTCACCGTACCTTGTTGCATCAACGCCATCATTTCTTGCATCCGACGGGCAGATTCTGGCAATAGAATGATGGCAGGTGGCGCAGAAGCCGCATCTTCCGCCTTAATAGCCTCAGTGCGAATTACCAATTTTGGTTTATTCAAAGCGTCACGGAAGATATCTTGGAGATGATCGCTTTTAGTTTTATTGGTTTTCGGATCGACAATTTCGGTTTTTGATTCCTTGTCAACGAGGCGATCGTCGATTTCGGCATCAACCCGCGCAAATTTGATATCTTTAAATTCGCGCTCAAGGAAGTTGATGAAGTGGCTGTCGATAAATGAGTCAAAAGTCAGAACTTCTAAACCTTGATTTTTATGCAATTCTACATAAGTCCCTTGAGCAATTGGATCGGAAGTGTAGAAGACCTGATTTTCGTGTTTTTCTTTGTTACGTTCTAGATAGGCTTGCAAAGTAGTGTAATTGCCACTTTCGCTATTGACTGCTTCATCTTCGCTAGTGGTGGCATATACCAAGATTTCCTTGACTTGCTGATAGAACTTATCGCTATTCATGGAGCCAAACTTCATGAAAATGCTGATATCTTGCCAACATTTCAGAAATTCTTCGCGAGAGTCGCTGTAGAGGGCGGTGAGGCGATCGCCTACTTTCTTGGCAATAAAGTCTTGGATCTTACGAACCTTGGGATCACCTTGTAAAAAGCTGCGTGATACGTTCAGAGGAATATCAGTACTATCGATCGCCCCACGTAAAGGCATCAAGAACTTGGGAATGACATCGTCGCAATTGTCGCTGACAAAAACATGATTACAGAACAACTTGATTTGCCCTCGATTGGGATCAATATCCGCCTTCATTTTGGGGAAATAAAGAATTCCCTTAATTACGAATGGATAATCTGTATTTAGATGAATCCAGAATAAAGGATCATCTTGGTAAGGGTAGAGATAACGATAGAACTCTAAATATTCTTCATTGGTAACTGATTTAGGAGACTTGTCCCAGAGCGCTGTTTGCTTGTTGATGACTTCATCATTGAGTTTGATCGGCACGGGCATAAAGTCGCAATAGTTGCGAATCATCCGTTTGATCGATGCTTCTTCTAGATACTCCTCAGCATCTTCTTGCAGGGTCAAGGTGATCGTTGTACCGACATTAGGGCGATCGCTGTCATCAAGTGTAAATGTAGTCGAGCCATCACAGGACCAATGGACTGCTCCAGCATCCTCTTTATAGGATTTCGTATCAATTTCAACATTACTCGCCACCATAAATGACGAATAAAAACCTAAACCAAAGTTACCAATAATTTGTTGATCTCCAGTACCACTGCTAGCGTACTTAGTGGCAAATTCTTGGGCACTAGAAAAAGCGACTTGATTAATATATTTTTTTACTTCATCCGCAGTCATACCGATGCCCGTATCGGCGATCGCTAATGTCTTTTTCTCTTTATCAATTGTGACAACAATTTCGGGATCGGCGGAGTGATTAGTCTCGCCAGCGTAAGAAACCATCTTGAGTTTGCTAATGGCATCTACGGCATTAGAGATCAATTCCCGCAAGAAGATATCTCGCTCTGAATATAAAGCCTTCTTGATAATGGGAAAGATATTCTCGGTATGAATGCTGATCGTTCCCTGCTCTTGCATATCTCGCAAAGCTCCTAATTGTTACTAAATGTATTGCTAAATGTTGCTGAATTGTTAATCAAGCCTGATTATACCGAACCAATAGCAACATCAAATCTCACAGTGTTGTCGCGTTCTCCGTACCTTTGCAGTAAAAATTTGGCGCTTAATGCCAAATTTTTACTTTGTTTTTGCCTAGGTTTATGCATGGTTTTATGAAGGTTTGCAAAGTAAATCTATACATTTTTGTAACTCTAGTTGAAAAACATGATTTGCTCCTCTATTGTGTTACAAGCACTTTTGAATCAAACATATACAGATATGGTGATCGCAGCAGTTATCTACATCTCAGTGTCTGTACTTTTAGTAATAAGTGCAGGTATATTCTTTGTTAAAGCTATCCAGTCTTTAATTGGCAAAAAACAAACATCAAGTTACAAGCGTACAGAACAAGTAATGTTTTTACGCCCCACTTCCAAAGATGCTTTAACTATTTCCAACCGACGCGAAGAAATCATTGCTATGCTGGAACGGCAATTCGCTAGTAGCCCATCATCTGACTCCTAGCAATATGAATAAGTAGGAGCAAAGATGACCGTTGAATTCCCTATCTCCACTGGAGAGGCAGACTATGTGGCCCGCCGCAAACAACTGCGAAAACAACGCCGACTTCGCATCTTACAACGTATTTGGCAGTTAACATTCATCACGGCACTTACAGGCGCGATGCTTTGGATTGCCATGCTCCCAGAGTGGCAATTACGAAGTGCTAATCAAATTGAAATAGAGGGAAATAACCTCCTTTCTAAAGAAACCATCAAAAAATCTTTGGCGATTCAATATCCCCAATCAATTTTTCAAATCCAACCCCAAGCGATCGCCACCCAATTAGAGGCTAATGCTCCAGTTTCAAAAGTTTTAGTCTCACGCACTATTTTCCCCTCTAAGTTAACTATTCAAGTCCATGAACGCCTGCCGATTGCTAATTCTACACGTAAAGGTCAACAAGGTTTTCTAGATGCCGAAGGTATATGGGTGCCGGCGAAAGCTTATCCTTCAAACATAACAAAACCCAATCTCGTGATCTTAGAACCAAACAATCGATCAATTAGTCAATGGTCAACGCTATATCGCCAAATTAGCCAGAGTCAAGTCAAAATTTCTCAAGTTGATGCACGCGATGAATCAAATCTAATTTTGACTACGGAGCTAGGACTGGTATATTTTGGCACATACAAGCCGTCGCTCTTTATCACACAGTTAGAGACGCTTGATCGGCTCAGGACATTACCCGAAAAACTGAAATCAAAAAGTTTTAGACATATTGATGTCAGCCAACCTAGTAATCCAATTTTAGAACTGAACATGCCAACAAAAGATAAATCTTCTGAAACAAAATCCTAAATTGTCGTTTTAAGGCTATTATTATTCTTTTCTGGTAGGTTTAAACTGTTACTCGGACTTCTGCCTCGAATGTGGTTTAAGCTTAGCGAAATCTAGAGAGCATCAGCAAAACGATTCTATTTATGACATCCCTTGATAAATGACATCTCAAAATGATTGGTCAAATTTGGACTCAAATGGTTCGGAAAACGGAGAATTAGACGTGCAAATGGATGAACTTTCTGAGTTTTCAAATAATTCTAGACTACACCTAAGTCACTCTCACAATCGTATGAAGCAGCAGTTAGGCGTTGATACAAAAGCGGATAATATCATGTTGGGCAGTGTTGCAAAAATTAAGGTAATTGGTGTTGGTGGCGGTGGCGGCAACGCTGTAAATCGCATGATCGCGAGTGATGTGGTAGGCGTAGAGTTCTGGTCGTTTAATACCGATGCTCAAGCCCTACTTCAATCATCTGCTTCTAAGCGCTTTCAGATGGGGCAAAAACTGACCAGAGGTTTAGGTGCTGGTGGTAATCCTGCGATCGGTCAGAAAGCCGCCGAAGAGTCTCGTGATGATATAACTGCTGCTGTTGAAGGAGCCGACTTAGTATTTATTACCGCAGGTATGGGGGGCGGCACTGGCACAGGATCTGCACCAATCATCGCTGAGGTTGCCAAAGAAGCAGGTGCATTGACAGTTGGGATAGTTACACGTCCGTTTACCTTTGAAGGGAGACGACGTGGACAGCAAGCCGAAGAGGGTATAGCTGGTTTACAAAGTCGTGTTGACACCCTGATTGTGATCCCCAACGATAAGCTACTCTCCGTAATATCTGAGCAAACACCAGTACAAGAAGCTTTCAGAGTTGCAGATGACATCCTGCGTCAGGGTGTTCAGGGCATATCAGACATCATAATGATCCCCGGACTAGTTAACGTTGACTTTGCCGATATTCGAGCTGTTATGGCAGATGCAGGCTCAGCAATGATGGGTATTGGCATCGGTTCAGGCAAATCTAGAGCCAGAGAAGCTGCCATGACAGCGATTTCTTCACCTTTATTAGAAACATCCGTCGAAGGAGCAAGTGGGGTCGTCTTTAACATTACAGGTGGCGAAGATATGACTCTGCATGAGGTCAATGCAGCAGCCGAGACAATTTACGAGGTAGTTGATCAAAATGCCAATATTATTTTTGGGGCAGTGATTGATCCAAAGTTAGATGGAGAGATTCGGATTACAGTTATTGCTACAGGTTTTGCACCTAAAACTCATCCAGCGATCCCACCACAAATTTCTAAAAAAGTGCAACCTTTACCACCTACCCCGACAACTAGAAGTTCAACCTCTGCCACGCCTCCTACATCTCAATCTGAGATCAAACTTAGTAAGCCAAGACTAGATATCCCAGATTTTTTGCAGCGCCGCCGTCCACCTAAATAAAAGTCATTAATTTAGAGGCTATGCTTCTGAGTTAATGGCTTTTATTTTATTTTGTCTGAAAAAATATCTAATTTAATCATAAACAGATCGTGCGAATACCGGATTAAGCCTGACAATAGAATGATGGCTATGTTACCTCCTGATAAATTGCAGTGACAAACTTAACGACTACTAAGCATGGACTTCACCGACTACCTTCTTTAAATAGCGGTGAAGACCGACTTAGGCTGTTTGCTGGCTCAGCAAACTTGCCCCTTGCCCAAGAGATTTCCCGTTATTTAGGTATCGAACTAGGGCCTATGGTGCGAAAAAACTTCGCTGACGGGGAAGTCTATGTGCAAGTACAGGAATCGATTAGGGGTTGTGATGTTTATTTGATCCAACCGACCTGTCGCCCTGTTAATGACCATTTGACTGAATTATTGATTATGATCGATGCCTGCCGTCGTGCTTCGGCAAGACAGATCACCGCAGTTATGCCCTACTATGGCTATGCACGGGCTGATCGCAAAACCGCAGGACGCGAGTCCATTACTGCAAAATTAGTTGCAAACTTAATCGTGCAGTCTGGAGCTGATCGCGTGATTGCGATGGATTTACACTCAGCCCAAATTCAAGGATATTTTGATATTCCTTGCGATCATGTTTATGGTTCTCCAGTTTTATTTGACTATCTCAATGAGAAGAAGCTGCCTGACTTGGTGGTGGTTTCACCAGATGTAGGGGGAGTAGCTCGCGCCCGTGCTTTTGCTAAAAAACTGGATGATGCTCCTCTAGCAATTATTGACAAGCGGCGTCAGAGCCATAACGTGGCTGAGGTTATGAATGTGATTGGAGATGTTTCTGGTAAAACGGCTGTCCTTGTTGATGACATGATTGATACGGCTGGCACGATCTATGAAGCAGCTAAGTTATTGCGAAAAGAGGGGGCGCGTCAAGTTTATGCTTGTGCAACCCATGCTATTTTTTCGCCCCCGGCGATTGATCGCTTGTCAAGCGGTGTGTTTGAAGAGGTGATTGTGACTAACTCCACACCAGTGAGACAAGAAAACTATTTTCCTCAATTAAGGGTGTTATCAGTTGCTGATCTACTTGGCGAGACAATCTGGCGCGTCCACGAAGATACTTCTGTAAGCAGCATGTTTAGGTAGGGAGAAACCTTCATGTCTTAAATCAGTAAGTTTTTAGTGTTGTAGTTGTTTTCACCGTTATACTTAATTCAAGAAAATGTGCATTGTGATACAAATTGCAATTATGTAGTAAGTTTAAGTGAGAATATTGATCTTTGTTTCTAGGTAATCTTTCTAATTTTGTGACTTAATTTGACAAATTAGAAATGTTTTCATTGCTTTACTAAGTAACGACTCTGAGGACAATGTACGGTGTACATATACTTTCATTTTGTACATCCCTCTGAAACCTAACACATATCACTCAAATTGATTGTGTGCTGGCATACTTTCTTGAAAGCTTGAGATCGCAAATTGTGACCTCAACTTTTAAAGGTTTGACTTTTTCGATACTAGTAGGCACAAATGATACTTTATAGATATTTCTAGCTGTTTGATTTACAGGCTTGATCCCCTGCCTTTTGTAGGAACACAAGCCTTGTAAATCGCTTACTTTAGAAGTACTACATCGCTTTTAAAGTAAGCAGTTTTCATAGGACTGTCTCCCTAACTTTGTCGAGGAAACAGATCTGGCACTTAATAGACTATGAAGCGCTATATAGCCTTTTTCAAGAAAGTGAGGTACAAAAGTTTGTTCCCCGCCTTCGGCGGGGAACAAACCCTTGATTCACTATACTGATAAACGCTATATATACTGTTTTATTTTTGGTTAAAGAGGATATATAAGATTGGCAGACCGTGCTCTTGTTGAAGTCTTTCGCGAAATGAATGGGGGAATGTTTCCACCCATGACGGAAACGTTTGAACGCGGTAAGACAATTTTTTTCCCTGGTGATCCTGCAGAGCGTTTTTACTTTTTAGTTAAAGGCGCAGTAAAACTCTCTAGAGTTTACGAAGCAGGTGAAGAAATTACTGTGGCTCTATTACGAGAAAATAGTGTCTTTGGTGTTTTGTCTTTAATTACTGGTCATCGCTCTGATCGCTTTTATCATGCAGTAGCGTTTACACCTGTGGAGCTGCTATCAGTCCCCATCGATCAAGTAGAGAAAGCTCTTAAAGAAGATCCCGAATTACCGATGGTTTTATTGCGTGGATTGTCATCACGGATTTTACAAACAGAGATGATGATCGAAACGCTTGCCCATCGAGACATGGGATCAAGGCTAGTCAGCTTTTTGTTGATACTCTGTCGTGATTTTGGTTCGCCTTCTAATGATGGAGTGACGATTGATTTGAAGCTATCACATCAAGCGATCGCAGAAGCGATCGGCTCTACGCGAGTAACGGTGACGCGACTGCTTGGCGATTTACGCAAGCAAAAAATGATCGCCATCTCCAAAAAACGAATTACAGTCCATAATCCGATTGAGTTAGGTCAGCAATTTGCTTAAAAAACACTCCCCCAAGGATTAGTTATGCGGCGCTTTGCGCCGCATAACTAATCCTTGGGGGATGTAGCGCCGAAGGGGCTATAAATTCTAAGTTTGTTTCCATAGTGATGATTGGACGAAGCGACGCATCTAGTTGACTAAATCTAACGTGAATTCGATATAGCCATTTGCGCCGCGAAAATGGCGCAAATGGTAAAAACCGCTCTGCGATTTTTACCATTTTGCGCGTTCGTCGAATTGACGTTAATCTAATTGCTGATGCGCTAAGCTGTTTATAGAAAAACATATAAAGAAAGAAATCTAAAATGTACGAGACTTTAAAAATAATTTGGTCTATTGTTGCCATTTGCTTAGTGGTCTTAATTTTATTACATAGTCCCAAAAGTGACGGCTTGGGTGGCTTTAGTGGTCAAGCTCAGCTATTTTCAAGTACTAAAAGTGCCGAAACAGCACTAAATCGGGTGACTTGGTTTTTAACTGCTGCTTTTTTGGGCTTAACAGTAGTTCTTAGTGGTGGTTGGTTTACCACACCGACTGTGACGGCTCCGCCTCCAGCACAAGTTGCACCTGCAACTAATGCTGTACCTAATTCACAGCCAATCCCCTTAAATTTACCCGCGACAACACCTGAAAAGCCTCAGCAATAGTTAAGTTAGGGATATGCGACACGAAGTGTCGCATATCCCTATTTATTGAAATTACCTATTAGTAAAATGTCGGTAACTCTGCCTAAATCTAGTGATCGCACTAGCAATCAGATATTACTTCCATCAATACGGTGGCAAACTTATCGGGCGATCGCAGCATTGCTTTTCCTATCTTAAGTACAAGCGATCTCCAAAATTTTTTGGAACTCAAAAATACAGTTAGAGAGAATGCCTTGATTCGACAAGTACGCGAATGGGCTACATCAAATCGTGTTTAAAAATATACCGAGTGGTGAGTTGAGCAGTGCTTGATCAACTTGAAAGAATAACTCTTTGGTGTTGTCGGAATTAACGATTACGACATCGGCTAGTTCTATTTTTTCGGATTGGGACATATGACTAGTAATCCTGCGCAATGCTTCAGATTCTGATAAATGATTGCGGTTCATTAGTCTTTGTAATTGTTGCTGGGGATCACAGGCGATCGTCCAAATCTCGGTCACTAAGCCCTCCATTTTAGCTTCAAAAAGTAAAGGTATTACCATAACTACGGTTGATGGGGCGAGGTGATTGGCTCCATGTATTAGGCAATCTTGGACATAGGGATGAATTAGCTGTTCGAGCCATTGACGCTCAAGACTACTATCAAAAACGATTGCCCCCAACTTACGGCGATCAAGATTCCCTTGATCATCAAAAATTAATTTGCTATAGCGATCGCGGAGTTTTGCGAGACGTTCGCCTGTTAAAGCTTGGCGGGCATAGAGGTCAGCATCCAGAATTGGCAAGCCATAGGTATGGTGTAAATAATCGGAAACTGTGGTTTTCCCTGTAGCAATGCCTCCTGTAATGCCGATGATGCGTTGTTTCATGTGTTTTAATTCTAATTTGGGGATATCTCGCTAAGCAAAACATCCCCAAATTAGCTTATTTGTGTACCCTATGGACTTCACCAATCTCCTTGGATTTACGGCTGCTTCTCTGACGACACTTGCTTTTTTGCCGCAAGTAATCCAAGTTTGGCGATCGCGGTCAACAAAAGATATTTCTTTGCCAATGTTAGTTACTTTTATTACGGGGATTACGCTTTGGTTAATTTATGGGTTACTGGTTAATGCCGCGCCAATTTATGTTGCTAATGGCATCACGCTAATTTTAAATCTTGCAATTTTGCGATTCAAACTAAAGTACGGCTAGTTGCAATAAAAGTTAAAATTTATGACGCTACCTTGGCTCGCTTTTTACAGCGCTTAGCGCTTACTTAAAACCCAGAAATATTTTTGAAAGTGTCGCTACGCGCCACTTTCAAAAATATTTCTGTACTACTCAAAGCCTCAATAGGCCATATATCTATTTTTGTAATCAGTAAACATGATCTCCTCTAGCTCTTTCTTCTCAACCTATTTCACCCATTTTGTTATGATGGGATTGATTTTGACCTTTGCGATCGCCCATAGTGGGCTGGCAGCGTTACGGATTTGGGCGGAATCAAAAATTGGAGAGAGGCTATACCGAGTTTTGTTTGCTTTGGTTAGTATTCCCCTTGCGGTAATCCTATTTATTTTTTACTTTAACCATCGCTACGACGGGGTGCAATTGTGGAATTTACAGGGCGTTTCAGGGATTCATGAATTTGTATTAGTGCTATCGGCGATCGCCTTCCTATTCCTTTATCCCGCTACGTTTAATTTGGGAGAAGTTGCCGCTATCCAAAAGCCACAAGTGCATTTATTTGAGACGGGGATCACACGCATAAGTCGCCATCCCCAACTAATTGGCATGACGCTTTGGTGTATTGCCCATACGCTTTGGCTTGGGACTTCCTTTGCCCTGACTACAGCGATCGCTTTAGTTAGTTATCATTCATTTGCCGTTTGGCATGGTGATCATCGTTTGTTTAAGCGTCATGGGGAGGCTTTTCTGGCGCTAAAGGAACGTACTTCGGTTGTACCATTTCTGGCGATCGTCCAAGGTCGGCAGAAATTAGTTTTACAAGAATTTGTACGCCCCGCTTATATAGGTGTTGCCATCACCGTTGTGTTATTTCGTTGGTTACACCCCATTGTTATTACAGCTTCTGCAAACATAAACTGGTAGGTTATGAAGCATGAATACAGCAAATACAGCAAAATGTTTGAGGTAAGAAAATGGCTTTTGGTAGTTACAAAAGTATTGGTGCGATCGTAAAGGAATTTCAGATTACCTATACTGAAGCTGATTTTGTGGAAACTTTGCCATTTACGATTTCTAATTACTTTCGTGAGGATCTCTTGCTAATGATGCGAGAAGGTGTTGTTGATAATTCAGAATTTGCAATTTGTGAGAATTTAATTTATCCAGTTCTCAAGGAAATTTGGAAACAGTATCGTAGTAAGTTTTTATTATGGAGTCATCAGTCCCTTAACTACGATGAAATGCTATCTGGTTTTCCTGAATACATTCTAGCGAAGCGATCTCCTCTCGGGAAAGTCGTATTTGATCGCCCGTATTTGATGTTAGTTGAGGCAAAGCAAGATAATTTTGAGGCGGCTTGGGGACAATGTATTGCCGAGATGATCGCTGCTCAGCGTTTGAATGCAGAATTAGACGTAGTGGTTTTTGGAATTGCCACTAATGGCGATCGCTGGCAACTTGGTAAATTAGAGCAAAATACCTTCACTCGAAACATCACTTTTTATAGCATTCAAGAAATCGATAAATTAGTAGCTGCGGTAAATTTTATTTTTCATCAATGCGAAATTTCTTTAGATAAAATCTATACACTTTAGAAAACATTTGGTAAAACTTTATGTTTCGACTCAAGTATCCCACTGAACAAAGTGATCCGCCTCTGTCACCTAGAGAAACCTTGCCAACAATGTACGATTTGCCCAGTGAAGATCCTGAGGAACCTGGTTTGCCCGATCAATTTCATGACTTTCAGCCCGAATTATTAGGGTTAACTTTCTGTCCTGGCAGCTATCCTCAGGATATGGTGTTTACTGCTAGCGATCTGAATCTCTACTATGATGTACATCACCAGAATTGGCATAAGCGTCCCGATTGGTTTGCTGTATTAGGTGTACCAAGACTCTATGACGGTCATGATCTGCGATTGAGTTATGTGATTTGGCAGGAGGGCGTAAATCCTTATTTAGTGGTAGAACTACTATCTCCAAGTACAGAAAAGGAAGATTTAGGGGAAACAGAAGCAAGCGATCGCAATGGTCATGACTTACAGATCCAAAAGTCTGTCGAGAAACCCCCTAGCAAGTGGAAAGTATATGAGCAGATCTTACGTATTCCTTACTATGTAATTTTTAGCCGCTATACCAATCAATTGCGAGTATTTAGCCTGCAATCAGGGCATTATCTGGAATTGTCGTTACCTGAACAAAAGATTTGGCTACCCGAAATTGAGTTAGGTTTAGGCCTATGGGAAGGTGAATACCGAGGCATTTATCGCCTATGGTTACGCTGGTACGACTCTCTAGGAAATTGGCTGCCGACTGATGCCGAGAGAGCTGAAGCTGCACAGCAACGTGCCGAAGTTGCACAGCAACGCGCCGAAAATGCTGAGCAACTTGCTAAATCTGCGGAACAAAGAGCTGACTCTGCGGAGCAAAGAGCCGAATATCTAGCACAACGATTACGAGAACTGGGCATTGAGCCATAACTAGCCAAAAGTAGGATGGGCAATGCCCATCCTACTTTTGTTATCCCAATTCACAGAAGTGCGGCGACACTTCTGTGAATTAAAAACCAAACCCTGTAAGGGTTTTGAAAGCACAAAATGGCGTAGCCATTTTGTGCTCTGGAATTAGCGTTTAGTACACAGGCAACGTAAATCGAAAACAACTGCCTTTTTTGCCGATCGCGTCATCGACCCAGATCCGACCATAGTGGGCAGTAATAATGCGGCGACATAGGGATAAACCAATTCCATAGCCTTCAGCTTCATCATCACGCTCTAGACGATAGCGCTCCTCAAATACGCGATCGCGCATTTCCACAGGAATCCCAGGCCCGTTATCGGTAATACTAATCTCAATTTTTTGGGCAGTACGGTGCATGACAGTTAGCTCGATTTGGCCGCCTTCGGGCGTATATTTTGTGGCATTACCCAAAAGGTTGATTAAAACTTGACGAATTTTTTCTTGATCAATATATACAGGCGGAAGATCTGTGGGGATATCTTTAACTAATTTTTGCATTTTCCCCTCTAGACATTTGTGAAAATAAAAATCACTGATCACACTATGACAAAGCTGATCGAACTGGATCTTCTGGCGTTGTGTACGAAATTGGGCATTAGCGCCTCGTCCTGCTTCAAGAATATCGGTAATCATACTGTCAGCATCACGCGCTTTGTTCTTAGCATGTTTAAGCAAGCGGGAAACCATTTGGGGATCAATTTTGTCGCCACTCTTTTCGATGGTGTCGATCGCTAATAGGATCGCAGTTAAAGGGTTTCGCAAATCATGGGCTAACATTCCCAGCACCCGATCTTTGAAGCGAATTTGCTCCTCAATTTCCGCTTTTTCCTGTGATAGACGAAACACATCATCGGCAAGATGTGCAACTTCGTTCATATAGTCAATATTTTGAGCAAGTTCGGGGGGATGGTTTGTTGTTTGGTCTAATACTTGTTGTTTCCACGTATCCCAGGAGTTATCTAATTGCTTGAGTATGTCTTTCCCTGAAATCTTTTGACGTGGTAAAGGTGATAATTTGAGCAAAGCTGGCGACATGACAACTTTAAATAGCTCGGCAAGTTGTGGTTGGCTCGCAACATTAATTATTTGCAGTTCGGAACGGCAATCACTTCCTCGATGCAAAAATTCCTCTACTTCTTTGACTAAATCCTTTGCCTTAGGGCGATCGTCAATAAATAGTAAAAGTTGCAGTGTTGATTCAGGTAATGTTGGAATAGTCCTCATTGGGTTTCGGACTCGCAACGGATTTTTAAGACATTCTTAATAATTATATTATTGTTCTCATGGTTTTACCTCAACAGCGATGGCAGATTTTCTCTCCACAACCATATTTGTCAGCAACGATCGCTAACTCTACGGGACTTTCTCCCATAATTGCTCAGGTTTTACTAAATCGTGGAATTTATACGCCCGAAGCTGCAAAGATTTTTCTCGACCCTGAACTGGAGGATCTGCCTGATCCCAAACAAGAATTTCCCGATTTAGTTGCAAGTATTGATCGCATTGAGCAAGCGATTAAAAATGGCGATCGCATTGTTATCTGTGGTGATTACGATGTTGATGGCATGACCAGCACAGCTTTATTAATTCGTACCTTGCGCTTGTTGGGCGGCAATGTGGAATATGAAATTCCGAGTCGGATGACGGAGGGCTATGGAATTAATGTACGGATTGTTCAGGATTGCCGCGATCGCGATGTGAAGTTAATTATCACCGTAGACAATGGCATTGCCGCCTATGAGTCGATTGCTCTTGCTGAGTCCTTAAATATTTCTGTAATTGTTACCGATCACCATGAAGTCCCTGAAGACGCAAGTAAAATTCCGCCTGCAACCGCAATCCTCAACCCTAAATATCATGTCGATCCCAATTCTCCCTATGCAGCGATCGCTGGAGTTGGAGTTGCCTATGTCTTAGCTTTGGAATTAAGCGATCGCTTCGGCAAACGTGCCGAATTAGAAAATCCGCTATTAGAATTATTCACCCTTGGCACAATTGCTGATCTTGCCTCACTCACAGGTATTAATCGCCGATTAGTCAAAAAAGGTTTGCGTTTGTTATCTCAGTCTAAAATAATTGGAATTATTGCGCTGATTAATGAGACAGGAATAGCCAAAGATAAACAAACAGGATTGAAACCTGAAGCGATCGGATTTGGGCTGGGTCCTCGCATTAACGCGATCGGACGGATTGGCAATCCCCAAGTAATTATCGATCTACTAACTTGTGAGGAAATGGGTGCAGCGATCTCTTTAGCTCAAGAATGCGAGGCAACTAATCGCAAGCGCCAAGATCTTTGTAAAGAGATCGAACAAGAGGCGATCGCCTATATGTCAAAGCTCAAATCAGAGGGTTTTGATATTACCCAAGAGCGAGTTTTAGTAATAGTTGATCGGGAGGTTAAGGATACTCTCTATCCCTCTCCTAAGGGAAATAGAGAGATGTCGTAGCCATTTCTCTATTTAAAAACCCTTACTGTGTTTAGTTTTCAATTCACAAACATTGTAATCACACTTTTGTGAATTGGTATTATAAAGTTTAAGTTAGGTAAAATCATTATGAATACATTACTCAAACCAGCCTCAAACCAGCTAAACACATGGATAAGCGCACCTTGGACAGAATTTGTGGCGATCGCCGATGCGCCAGATAGTGACAAACGCAAAAGCTACTATTACAAACAACAGATGAGATTTGAGGATATGTCCACAGGTTCCGATCATGCCAACGATCACGCATTAATTCTATTTGCCCTCTCCTTTTATGCCGCCACAAAGCAAATTCCCATGACTGCCAAAGATGGCTGTTCCTATCGCCAAAGCGGAAAAACTGAATTTCAGCCCGATGCCTCCTATTACATCGGTGACAATGCCGATGTGATCGCTTGGGGAACGCGCATCATTGACCTCGATCAATATCCCCTACCCGATCTCGTCATTGAAATATCTGACACCACCTTCAACGATGACCTTGGCACAAAACGCCTGCAATACGAAGAACTAGGCATCAAAGAATACTGGATCGTCAATGTCCAAACCATGAAAATCTATGCCTTTGCGATCGCCCCAGATGGCAGCAGCCATCATATTCGCCAATCCTTGGTGCTATCTGGATTAAAACTAGAAATTTTAGAACAAGCGATCGAACGCAGTCGCCAAGAAAATCAATCAACCGTCACCGCATGGCTAATGAAGCAATTTTGATGAGTGCTAAAAATTGGGAAGTTTGCCAGTTTGGAAGGAAGCAACTTAAGGTAGGACCAAATGGAAATAAAGTCAGTGAATTTTAGTTTTTTACGCGAGCATGATCCACAATTGGTAAAACTTGCTGTCAGAGCTGAACAGTATTTACATAGCGACAGTAATACCTGCATCATCAAACTGCGGCAATTTGCCGAGCGTCTTGCCCAGCACATCGCCGACAATACAGGGCATTATCAAGCAGAAGATGAAGCACAGCTAGATTTGCTAAGACGACTTAAAGCAGAAGGTGTCATTTCTCGTGAAGTCGCTGAACTTTTCCATAGCATTCGCATCGGAGGCAATCATGCCGCCCATAAAGGCAAAGATGACAGCCGCCAAGCCCTTACTCTCCTCGAAAATGCACATGAGTTAGGCAACTGGTTTCATTACGAATTTGGTAATGACAGCAATTTTAGACCAGAACCATTTGTACCACCTGTTGCGCCCATCGATCCTACCACCGAATTGATAGACAAAATCAAGACACTGCAAGACACTCTTAATCAAACAGAAGTAGACAAGATTGATACCATTACCGAACTGAACGATGAAATCAAGAGATTGAAGGATCTCGTTGCCAAATCAGGCAAGAAACGACGTAAAAAGACGGTAATCAAACCAAAACAAAAGCCAGAAGAGAAAATTCCTGAGCCACCACTAATTGCAGCCCCAAATATTGCTCTCTCTGCTGAAGGGGAAACAGCCCTCACCCCCAACCCCTCTCCCAAAGGGGGAGAGGAGATCAAGAAAAAGAGGGAAAAGAGAGAGGGTTGGCATCATGGGGTGATTGGTATTGTGGCTTCACGTCTAGTGGAACGTTATGGCGCACCTGTATTTATTGGCAGTTATGAAGATGCTGATGACGATCGCACTGACGATTGCGATGCGACAGAGCCTACTATTCGCTTCTCGGTGCGGGGTATTCCTGAATTTCATGTTTTTGAGGCGATCGAATATGAACCGATAAAGACTATTCGCCTTAAGGGTGGTGGACATAAGGCGGCGGGAGGTTTTACTCTACCTGCGGCAAATTTGGAGAAATTGCGGCAAGGACTGCGGGAATTTGCCGATCGCGAAAATATTCTTCCTAGTCACATCAGCCCTTTGATTAATATTGATGTGCATATTGACCTCAGCGATGTTTCCATGACTCTGCTGCAAGAATGCGATCGCCTGCAACCCTGCGGACTCGGCAATCCTGATCCTGTGTTTTATAGCCAAAATGTGCGCGTACTTTCTCAACAAACTCGCGGTAGAGATAAAGTCAAACATCTTTCTCTAGAACTGGATACAGGTAATGGCAAAATTAAAGCGATCGCATGGCGATGGGGGGAATATTGTCCTGTGCCTGATTATGTGGATATTGCTTACAAGTTACGCGCTAACCAGTGGCAAGATACAACTTCAGTAGAATTAGAAGTAGTGGGCATTCGCGAGGCAACAGGTACAGCAATGGAAAGTTCTCAGAAGTCATCTAAGCATTTGCAATTGCAATATAAATCTGCACCCGTAATTACCAAACTTCCCCAATGGCAAAAACTCAGCGAAGCACCAAGACCATTGCCGCGTCCATTATTGCTTTACGGATATGATCGCCCTGCTGATAAGTTTCAAGGTGATGTTGATTGCGATCGCCCCATACGTGATCGGGATTATCAGGCGATTGTTCTTTGGACTTTGCCGCCATCCTTTACCCATCTCCAATGGTTAATCGCCACAGCCAAACCTGACTATATCTATCTAGGTTCCCATATTCCTTCAGTCCCTTCTATTGATCAATTTCGCGCTCAAGTTCTATCTCTTGGTTTAGAGAATATAGATAAGTTAAATCTGTTAGATATCTCACAGCAGTGGTGGATTTCACCTAGTGCGATCGTTTCGGCCTTGCGCGAACTTGGCTATATCTGCGATTTCCCACCCACATTACCACTTGATGGAGAACTTCTCAGAATGCAAAAGTGGTATAGCATGGCGATCGCTAAGCTTGCAGCTTTATTTACACAGTAGTGCTACAGCAGTTTTCGTTTTGCCTGATAGTCATTTGCGTCCCGCTTAGCGTAGCGCAAATGACGCAAAGTGGTCAAAATTGCTCTGCGATTTTGACCACTTTATGTGTTCGTCGAATTGACGTTAAACAACTACAAAGTTCACCAACTTTCCGGGAACTGCAATTACCTTCTTAATCTCCTTACCTTCAAGATACTTCTGGGCGGCACTGGAACTGCGAGCATATTCTTCCAATGCTTGCTTATCATTGCTGGCGCTAGATGGCACTTGGAGACTGTCGCGCACTTTACCATTGATTTGAATTACAAGAGTAATCTCATCAACGATGAGCGCATTGGGATCATAAGTGAGCCAAGGCTGTAAATGGATTGAGTCTGTATGCCCGATCGCTGACCAAAGTTCTTCAGCAAGGTGCGGTGCAAAGGGCGCAAGCAAGGTCAAGAGAGTTTCGATACCTTCTAAGAAAGTAGCTGAACTCTTATCTTCCGCATCTTGCAAAGCATTGCTGAGCTTCATCAATTCCGAAATGGCGGTATTCAGTTGATAGCCTCCATCGAAATCTTCAGAAACTTCCTTAATCGCAATGTGAATTGCTCGACGGAGATTCTTATCAGTCTTGTCAGAGATGCCATTCTGCTTGGTTTCGGCAAAGCTAGATACCAAACGCCAGACGCGATTTAAGAAGCGTTGCTGACCTTCGACATCGGCATCTTCCCATTCCAAATCCTTCTCAGGAGGAGCTTTAAAGAGCGTGAACATTCGCAAAGTGTCGGCTCCATATTTGGCGATCGCATCTACAGGCGATACACCATTGCCCTTAGATTTAGACATCGTGGCATAAAGCGCTTGCAAAGGTTCGCCAGTTTTGGGATCTTTGGGATCTTTAGGATCGACCAACGCCGAAGGAACCCATTTGTCCTTGCCACCTTTGTTAGGATTCATGTAAGTCAAGCTCTGCACCATGCCCTGTGTGAGCAATCTTGTGAAGGGTTCATCAAAACTGAGTAAGCCGCGATCGCGCAAAACCTTAGTCACAAAACGGGAATAGAGCAGGTGCAAAATTGCGTGTTCGACACCGCCCACATATTGATCAACAGGTAGCCAGTTGTTAACGGCATTGCGATCGCAAATTTCCTGATCATTCCGCGCATCACTAAAACGGAGAAAATACCAAGAGGAATCGATGAAGGTATCCATCGTATCGGTTTCGCGCTTGGCTGCTGTGCCGCATTTAGGGCAAGGGACATTTACCCAATCTTCTTTTTGAGAGAGAGGTGATGCACCGCGTCCTGTGAGTTCCACATCTTCAGGCAAAATTACAGGTAAATCGGCATGGGGGACATGCACAATGCCACACTTAGGACAATGGATCACGGGAATTGGACAGCCCCAATATCTTTGGCGGGAAATCAACCAGTCACGCAAGCGATAGGTGATTTTGGCGGTTCCCCATTGATTCTTTTCGGCAAGTTCCACAATCTTCGTTTTTGCAGTTACAGAATCCAATCCGTCAAACTCTCCTGAATTGATCATGATTCCTGCTTCGGTGTAAGCAGATTCCTTGCCCCCTTGCCCCTCTCCCACGGGAAGAGAGGAGTTAGAGGTGATGACAGTTTGAATTGGAAGATTGTACTGCTTGGCAAAGGCGAAATCGCGGACATCATGGGCAGGAACGCCCATCACTGCGCCAGTGCCATATTCAAAGAGAACATAATCAGCAATCCAGATGGGAACTTCTTCTCCTGTGAAGGGATTAATCACGCTTGCACCGATCGCTACACCACGTTTGGGGCGATCATCGGAAGTGCGATCAATTTCGCTAAGATTTTTGACTTCTTCAATAAATTTGCTGACGGATTCTTTTTGATCGCCACTGGTCAAAGTCTCTACTAAGGGATGTTCTGTGGCAAGTACGACATAGCTCACACCGTAAACCGTATCAGGTCTTGTGGTAAAGACTGTGATTTTCTCATCAGTGCCAACGATCGCAAAACTTAGCTCTGCACCTGTGGACTTACCGATCCAGTTGGCTTGCATGATCTTGACGCTAGAGGGCCAGTCGTTGAGCTTGTCCAAATCTTGTAAAAGCTGCTCAGCATAGTCAGTGATTTTCAAGAACCATTGACGCAATTTGCGCTTCTCCACCAAAGCGCCCGATCGCCAAGAACGACCTTCGCTATCTACTTGCTCATTGGCAATTACGGTCTGATCAATGGGGTCCCAATTAACCTTTGCTTCCTTTTGATAAGCCAAACCTGCTTCCAACAATTGCAAAAAGATCCATTGTGTCCATTTGTAATAATCGGGCGAACAGGTTGCTAACTCACGATCCCAGTCATAGGACAAGCCCACCTGCTGAAGTTGCGATCGCATATTGTTGATATTTGCATAAGTCCATTTGGCAGGATGCGTATTGCGATCGATCGCTGCATTTTCTGCAGGCAACCCGAAAGCATCCCAACCCATCGGGTGCAATACTTGATAGCCTTGCATTCTTTTGTAACGGGCAATCACATCGGTGATTGTGTAATTACGGACATGCCCCATATGCAGATCTCCCGATGGATAGGGAAACATTGACAGTGCATAGAATTTCTTTTTGTCTGCACTAATTGCATCGTTGCTTACTTTGTCAAGTTGTTTCTCTGCCCAAACTTGTTGCCACTTGGGTTCGATCTGCTGAGGATTGTATCTGCTGTCCATTACTTATCAATCAATATGCGAATATGAATGTGAGTAGTACTTATTACCACTCACATTCAGCAATAATACTAAATATTAAGACTCAATCACCCTAATCAAACTTAATTTATGTCACCCGATTATATAAAAGCTCAATTAATTTTGCTTATTTCTATTGTTGCGGCGATCGCCTTTGTTGGCTGCATTTACGAAATTTCCTACGGCGCACCAGACTTTGGGTTTGCAACGACTTGGACAATTTTGCTAATCAGCTTACCTGTGGGTGTCTATAGCTTTGTTAAAGCCGTCAGCCTTGCCCGAAAATCAATGAATTAAAATCTAGTCATATAGCTAAGAGGTTTGCCCAGTAAACTTTTTAGCTATTCCATAAATTTGATAATTTAGCTATTGCATAGACTCAATAAACAACCATATTGTTAGGTGAAATCTTATGACAGCCCAATTAATTGCGCCAAGCACCCATAAGTTCACGACCCAGCAATATCAGCTCATGTATGAAGCAGGAGTATTTGCTGAGGGTGATCGCCTTGAATTAATCAACGGAGAAATCAGAGAAATGTCACCCATTGGCAGAAAACACGTTGCTTGTATTATTCGACTAGTTAAGTTATTTGAGAAAAAATTGGGCGATTGCGCTATGGTTTCCGCTCAAAATTCTGTCCTATTAAACAATCATGCTCAACCACAGCCAGATATTGCTGTCCTTAAATGGCGTGATGATTTTTATGAGGAACATTTACCGACACCTGATGACATTTTGTTGATTATTGAAGTTGCGGATAGCACAATCGCCTATGACCGAGATGAAAAAATGCCCCTTTACGCAGCCAATGGTATTCCTGAAATGTGGCTACTTAATGTGAATAAAAAAGTTATTGAAGGCTATACGCAACCATCAGCATCAGGCTATAAGAGGATGCAGCGCTATGAGCAGGGTGATGCCCTCTCAATTCTTTCATTTCCTGACGTTATTTTTAATTGGTCAGAATTATTTTAAATTCCAGCTTTTACAAAAAACTGCTCTGAAGTTATTGCCAAATTAGGAAATAAATCATCGGTTATTAAGCGATCACCTCGATAAGTTTCAGGGGGGCGATCAGCAATTTCAATAGCAACACTGGTCATGTTTTTGCTCCAATAGCAAAACCCAAAATATGAGTGGAAGCGCTTCGCGCCGCCACTCATATTTTAATTTAGCAAATGGGCGATCGCCTCGATCAAAAAAGGCACAGCACTCTCATTCCAAAAACCTTCTGAGCACCGCCCCGTTAAGAGTTGAAAATGTAAATTAAAAGCATGGGGATAACCATTCACCTCAAGGCAAAGCTCCTCAGTCTCCAACGTACAACAAATCTTTTCCCCATCCGACAACTCGCTTGCCATCAACTGCATTGTCTCTGCGAGTTGCGATGCTAATTTACAAAAATCCTTAAACTCACCCTCAGTTAGCTCGATCGCCCAACTGTCTGCCCCCACTAGTCCTTTGTATACATCCACATCTGAGCGCCAGCCAATGCGCCAACCCTCTCCACAAAGTAGTTGCTTTGCTGCATTTTGATCTGTGAAATTTAACATATTTCTTTAAGAATTTATAGTTTGTCGAGCAAACGACAAACTATAAACTTAAGCCATTCAATCGCTTAGAATTTCAGGCTGGGAAATTTCGTCAGACATTTCCATAATGGCGCGGAGAATCGGCTTCATCATGCGATCGTCATAATCATCATCTTCATAGCGTCTGAGCTTGGCGCGATTAGCTACTTGCACAGTAATGCGATAACGATTGGAAGAAGCATCTATCAGTTCTTCGACACGACGAATAATTTGTGATGAGTCAATAGTGTAGCGTTTTGCCATAAAACCAAAAGAAAATGGGTCTTTCAAGTTTAACGCGATCGCGTTCATGTTGAACTAGCCAGAAAAATATTTTAACTAATTTAAGTTTTCTGATGTAATATGATTGTCTCGCACAGCTATTTGGGGTGGATTCTTCAAATCCATGACTGCAAAGAAAGTACTGGTAATTGACGACAGCATCATGATCCGCAAAATGGTCAAAAGCATTTTGTCAGAAAAATATGATGTTTTAGAAGCAAGTGATGGCAAATCAGGGTTAGATGCTGCTCGCAGAGCCTTCCCTGACCTAATTTTGCTTGATTTCGTGATGCCCAAATACAATGGCTATCAAACTTTACAGGCTATCCGTCGCGTCGAAGGATTACAAAAAGTTCCTGTAATTATGATCTCAGGGCTCAAAGAACAAGTCACTGAGCATGTGCCTGAGCCATTCACGGAGTTTGATTTTCTGGAAAAGCCCTTTGAAGCGGATGTGTTAGTCGCCCGCATTCAAAACTTTTTAACGACTGAACCTTCTCAACCTGTTTCAGCAGCAACTACTCGATCTGCACCTGCTGTGGTTAGAGAGGTTCCTCGCTCTGAAGAGCCAAGTCTGCAAACGATCATCAATCGACTTACTGCGACTGAGGCTCTGCTAGTACAAGGGATCGAAAATTTGATTCAACGGGAAGTTGTGGCGCGTTTTAATGAGTTAAATACGCGCATTGATCAGCAAGATCAGCAAATCAATTCTTTGACTCAACGTATGGAAAAAATCTCAGAACAAATTGACCATCAAAATAAAGGTTTGATGGTGATTTTGCGAGAGCTAAAAGCTTTACAGTCAAAGTAACAAACCCTGTAAGGGTTTTGAAAGCACAAAATGGCGTAGCCATTTTGTGCTTTGTTATGACTACCTAGATGGCATTTTGCCGATACCAAGCGATCGTTTGTTTTAAACCTTCACGAAAACCTACCTGTGCGGTGAAACCAAAAGCTTGTTTCGCCCTTTCCACATCAAGGCAACGGCGAGGTTGTCCATTAGGTTTGTCAGTTTCCCAGATAATTTTGCCATCATATTCCATTAATTCACAAATCAAATGAATTAAGTTCTTGATGGAAATCTCTGAACCAGTACCAATATTCACTGGTTCAGTTTCGTTATAGAATGCCGAAGCCATAACAATCCCTCTGGCAGCATCTTCAGAATAGACAAATTCTCTAGTTGGTGTGCCATCACCCCATACCAAAATTTGGTGATCGCCTTTTTGTTGAGCCTCATAAACCTTGCGAATTAACGCAGGAATTACATGGGAGCTACGCGGATCGAAATTATCTTCTGGCCCATAGAGATTAACTGGCAGCAGGTAAATACCATTAAACCCATATTGTTGACGATAGGACTGTAGCTGCACTAATAGGGCTTTTTTGGCGACACCATAGGGAGCATTTGTGACTTCAGGATAGCCATTCCAGAGATCTTCTTCTTTAAATGGTACGGGTGTAAAGTTGGGATAGGCGCAAATTGTGCCAACACAGACAAATTTTTGGACGTTAGCTTGATAGGCGGCATGGATTAACTGCACACCCATCATTAGGTTGTCATAAAAAAGTTCAGCCGGTTTTTCTCGGTTGAGTCCAATGCCACCGACATGTGCAGCAAGATGGATAATTAGGTCTTGGTCTTGAACGATCTTTTCACAGACAGCAAGCGATCGCAAATCATCATCTTTTGATCTGGGCACAGTAATCAAATCTTGGCTCGCACCTGCGGCAATTAGTTGGGCAATCACCTGCTTTCCTAAAAAGCCAGCACCACCAGTTACTAGAATCTTTTGATCTTTGAATTGTAGTTGGGATTGATTGGCCATCATAAAAATATATTTAATAAAGTACGAGCAGATTAAAAGCCCTGCTGCGCAGGGCTTTTAATCTACCAAGTTGATGCTTGTCCAATATTTCTCAATGTGGCAATATCCTGAGAATGCGTGCCTTTAGGATTGGGCAATCCCAAAACTTCTAAGTCTGCATCTACCATTAGCTCAACTAAAGCCTTGAAGGTAACTTTAGGCTCCCAGCCTAGCTTTTGTTTTGCCTTAGTCGAGTCACCTAATAACAAGTCCACTTCGGCAGGACGAAAATAGCGTGGATCAATCTCTACATAGTCCTCCCACTTGAGATTGACATATGCAAAAGCCTCTTCCAAAAACTCGCGCACTGAATGCGTTTCCCCCGTGGAGATCACATAGTCGTCAGGCTTTTCCTGCTGCAACATTAACCACATTGCCTCTACATAGTCTTTGGCGTAGCCCCAATCCCGTTTAGAATCCAGGTTGCCTAAGTACAATTTTTTCTGCTGATTAGCAACGATACGAGCGATCGCCCTAGTAATTTTTCTGGTGACAAAGGTTTCGCCGCGACGAGGCGACTCATGGTTAAACAAAATGCCATTACAAGCAAATAGCCCATAGGATTCTCGGTAATTAACTGTTTGCCAATGGGCATAGACCTTGGCACAGGCATAGGGACTACGGGGGTAGAAAGGCGTGTCTTCATTTTGGGGTACGGCTTGCACCAAGCCGTACATCTCCGATGAGCCTGCTTGATAAAAACGAATTTCACGAGTATTACGTTGTTGATAGTCACGCAATGCTTCTAGTAAACGTAAAGTTCCCATTCCCACTGCATCAACAGTATATTCAGGTGAGTCAAAACTTACGCGCACATGTGACTGAGCACCAAGATTAAATACTTCATGAGGTCGAACCGCTTCTAAAATCCGTCCCAAAGTTGTACCGTCAGTCAAATCGCCATAGTGCAGAAATAATTTAGTTTCTGGGAGATGTGGATCTTGATACATATGATCGAGGCGATCAGTATTAATCGTCGAAGATCGACGAATGATACCGTGGACTTCATATCCTTTATCTAATAGAAGTTCCGATAGATAAGATCCATCTTGACCAGTAATACCTGTAATTAAGGCGCGTTTAGACTTACTCATGACATGTGGGGTAAAAGGACTACTGCAAAATGAGAATTGCTACTATAAACATTTACCATCAATCAACATTTTTTCAAACTCAGCTGCAGGTAATGGCGGACTAAAATAATATCCTTGAACAAGATCGCAACTATTCTCTCTTAAAAACTGAATTTGCTCTGTGGTTTCGACACCTTCAGCGATGACTTGCAATGACAAACTATGGGCAAGATCTATGATGGCTAGAGAAATCGTCGCATCATGTCGATCGGTGATGATGTCTTGAATAAAACAGCGATCAATCTTCAAAGTATTGACGGGAAAGTGCTTAAGGTAGCTTAAAGAAGAATAGCCTGTACCAAAATCGTCGATCGCTACTTTTACTCCAATCGCCTGTAGCTGGGAAAGTACCCGAATTGTAAACTCAGCGTTTTGCATGATGATACTTTCAGTAAGCTCAAGTTCTAAGTGAGATGGTTCAGTCTCAGTTTCTTGTAAGACCTTACCAATAAATTCAATTAGATTATTATCTGGTCGAAAATGTTGACTAGATAGATTAACTGCTATAAATCCATAATCTATGCCTGCTTTATGCCATGCTTGCATTTGGTCACAAACAGAATAGAGAATTACTTCACTCAAACGAAGTATTAGTCCTGTTTGCTCAGCCACGGGAATAAACTTGCTTGGCATAATAATTCCTAAATCTGGATGTTGCCATCTAGCTAGGGCTTCTGCCCCAACAATTAGACCAGATTGGAGATCTACGAGAGGCTGATAGAAAACCCGCAGTTCATTGCGATCAATGGCGCGATGGAGGCTATTGGCTAAAGCCATGTACTCTGAAGACTGTACATTCAAATCTGAACTGTAGAATTTATAGCTATTCCTACCATGGTTTTTAGCGTAATACATTGCTAATTCAGCATTTTTGATTAATCCTTCTACCTCTTGATGATCTTCAGGAAAAAGAGTGATACCAATACTACTAGTGATAAAAACCTCATGTCCGTATAGATTGTAAGGGCGACTTAACAGATCTAATATTTTCTGAGTTTCTATTTTGATACTCATTGGATCTGCGATATCTGAAATGATCAGCGCAAATTCGTCTCCCTGTATTCTCGCTACCATATCGCATGGTGCTGTATAGCGCTTCAGCCTTTCGGCGATCGCTTTAAATAATTGATCGCCAATATCATTACCAAGCGTATTGTTAATGATATTAAAATTGTCCATATCTAGAAACAGTAAAGCTAAAGATTTGTTATTAATCTTGGCGTGTAGTACGGCTTGGCTTAATGATTCATAAAAAAGGACGCGATTTGGTAGTTGGGTCAAATCATCATGGTGAGATAAATATTCAAATCTTTCTCCCACTGCTTTGATTTCATCATAGTAATGCTCTTTTACTGAGTTGTACTTTTGCAGCCGTGAGGCGATCGCTCCTAACAATTCCGTAGAGGTAAATGGCTTAGTGAGATAGTCATCCGCCCCAAGTTGCATAGCCTGCCGCATATCCGCTTTTTCGGTCATAGCCGTCAGAAATATAAACGGAATCATTGATGTTTTTGGCTCTTGTCGCAGTGCGACTAAGGTCCCATAGCCATCTAGTTCTGGCATTGCGATGTCACAGATAATCAAATTTGGTAAATAGGTTTTGGCGATTTGGACACCAACAACACCATTCTCTGCGCCCAGTACATCAAAACCTTCGTAGGAAAGAGTCTCCATGATTTCTTCGCGCAAAGCTTCTACATCTTCGATGACTAGAATTGTGGTCATACTTGTATCTATTCCTTTAGGTAAGGTAGTTTTACCTTTACAGTTGTTCCCTTGTTTTCAACACTACTAAGTTGAATTGTTCCCCCAAGAATGTCCACTGAATTTTTGATAATTGCCATCCCCAACCCAGTCCCTACAATCCTACCAACATTGTGGGCGCGATAAAAATGGTCAAAAATCTTTTCTTGATCAATTTGAGGGATACCAATTCCATAATCTTGAAACTCTAATAAAAGTTTTGATACGCGATCGCTAGTTGACGAGATTGTAAACTTGACTTCACTAGCATTAGGCGAATATTTAATTGCATTGGACAATAAATTAGAAATAATTTGTCTAAAGAATTTAGGATCAATTCTAACTTTGGTAGGAACATTTACATTTTTAAAAATAACTTGATGCTTACCATTTCCTAGCAAATTAGTTTGCTCAATAATTTCTAGGCAAAAATCTTCAAATTTGATCTCTTCTAAATGCAATTCAAATCTTCCTGATTCAGTTTTGCCGATGATTAATACCTCTTCTAAAAGGTTAGTCATGCCTTTAACTTCTCGTTGAATTTTATCAATTCTCTCTAGTTTTTTTTCGTCTGACATTTTATGACCATAGTTTCGTAACAAATCACTTGCCGTTTGGATCGTAGCCAGTGGTGTACGAAATTCATGGGAGGCTCTAGAAATGAATTGGGACTTGAGTTCATTTAGCTCTTTTTCCTTTAGCAAAGCTCTTTCCAGTTGACTGAGACTTTGTTCTAGTTGCTGGGTACGATCGGCAACTTGCCTTTCTAGATTTTTATTAAGATCTTGGACTCTTTCAAATAACTTTATCTGTTGAATGGCGATCGCTAAATGATTAGCTAACTGTCTTAGCAAATCAATTTCAAATTCCTCCCATTGTCGAGGATTAAAGCATTGATGGGCAATTAATAATCCCCATAATGTATCACCAAAAGAAATAGGAACTACAATATTTGCCTTTACTTGAAAACATTGCAACATATCTTTGTGGCAAGAACTTAAATCTGCAAGATCCACATTATTGATACTTGAGATTGATCGGTTTTGATATTTCCGCATATTCTCTCGATTAAAGCAGGCATCATTAATTGTTTTCCCAAGAATGGATAATGCTGGATCATTAATAGCTTCCACAACAAATGCACCACTCCAATCTTCTTGGAATTGGTAAATAACTACACGATCAATGCGTAGTAATTCTTGAGCTTCTTTAACAGTAATTGTGAGGATTTGGTCTAGATTTAACTCGCATTGGATTTTAAGTAGAATTGCATTTAATAAGCGCTCTCTTTCACCTTGATAACGTAATTGGGTCTCAACTTTTTTACGCTCGGAAATGTCATAATAACTACTCAAATACATCCGTTTGCCTTTATATGTCATTAGTCTTGTGGAAACTAAGACATCTTTAAATGTGCCATCACGATGACAAATGCGTGTTTCCACTGTCATCGCTTGCCCAGTGTCTTGTAAGTACTGCAATCGTTGCAAAGCTTTGTCATGTTCAGCACGATCAGGGTATAGGAAAGTTGTAAAGTCATGGCTGGCATTTGCTTCTGCAAAGGTATATCCTGTAAGGTTTTCCATCCCAGCATTAAAAATTGAGAAATATCCTGAATCATCACTAAAGGTAATCCCTTCTTTGATCGACGTTAGGACTGTCCGCAACCGCTCTTCACTTTCGAGTAATCTTTGAGTTGATTTGACCTGATCGGTAATGTCGGTTTGAATGCCAATGTAGTTGGTGAGCTCGCCATTATCGTTAAATACTGGTGCAATGTACAAGTCATTCCAAAACGGTGTGCCATCTTTACGGTAATTAAGTAAGACCGCGTGACATTCTCGCTTTTCTTGGATAGCATTGCGTAAATCTAAAAGCCCAATCTGATTGCGATCGCCTCCTTGCAAAAAGCGGCAATCACGTCCTAGCACTTCAGCCGCACTGTAACCTGTAATCCTCTCAAAGCTAGGATTCACATAGATCATCGGATTATTGGGCTGAGTCGCATCGGTAATTACGATTCCGTTAGAGCTTGCAGCGATCGCCCTTTCCCGCAATTGCAGTGATTTTTCTACTCGCTTCCGTTCTGAAACATCTCGCAACGAGGCTATCACATACACTCTACGATCTTCATCCATTGCCTCAGACACACGCATTTCCGCAGAGGTGGTACTACCTCGGTTAAGAATATCGATATCTGTGCTTTCTCCTGCGACTACAGGTAGCCCAAAAGCCTCGCCGACAATATCATCAGATTTGCAACCAAATAGGTTCTCAGCCGATTGATTGACATAACGCACGATACCTTCATGATCAACTACTACAAAAGCATCAGACACTTCGCTCACTAAATGAACGAATTTTTTTTGGTTAAACTCTTTACCTTTCGCATTGGATAATTCTTGGGTAGTAATGTCTTGACAAGTAGCAACAACCTGTTGTGAATGATCGTTGCTATCACTCTTGAGGGATAGCGAAATTGATAATAGCCGATTGGTAACTAAATTAAGTTTTGCCTCAAACACAATAACCTGCTGTGTTTGCAAGCACTGACTAACATGCTCATTCAATAACTGAGCGAATTTTAATGGTAAACATTCTTTTGGCTGCAAGCCAACTAGATCAACTTCTTGATCGATACTACGTTCCCCAAAAATGAGATGGACAAAGTTAAGATTGGCGCTTGCAAATCGCAATGTAAATGCTGGATGTTCTTGATCATTTACATCTGATACTTGCAAGTTTGACTCATTTGACTCAATAGTCAAAACAAAAATGCCGCATTGAACATAATCTAGGATATTTTGCATAGTTGCTATCTACCAAACATCACAACTATTAACTTATCGTTCTTATCATTAAGGCTGCTAAAAGAACTCTTTGTGGAAATGATGAAGCTTTACAATGGCGTAGAAAATGGTTAAAAGTTGCAAGCTACTAACTTGCTCCTAAAACACAAAGTAACGTAAAATTCTGTGTTAAAAAAAACTACTGAATTAGATTTTTAATTCAATTTTTAATTCATAAAAGTGTAACTACACTTTTATGAATTGGTATAAAACATAGAGACAATAGTTCAGTCTTCATGACTCAACTATAATTGAAATCGCTATACCTTTATATTAATTATTTATGAATTTAACGCTATCCGTTCCTTCCATTGGTTGCGCTAGTTGTATTGAAACTATTACCAAAGCAATCCAATCTGTTGATGCATCGGCTATAATCACAGGTGACTCTACAACTAAGTCTTTAGATATTGAAAGTCAATTAACTGAAGTCAAAATCCGCGAACTAATTGTGATCGCAGGTCATAAAGCAGCTTAAAAGTAGAAGCCTTGATTCTCTTGGCTTTTGCTTTTAGAGATCGCCGTATTCGTCTTTGGGCGCGTTAAAACCTCCTGACTTACCCCCACTCTTATGTATCAACCTTGTATTTGAGATAATCATCGTCTTTTCGAGAGACTTTGCCATATCGTAAAGGGTTAGAGCAGCGATCGTAGCAGCAGTCATCGCTTCCATTTCTACACCAGTTTCCGCCTTAGTTTTGACTTCAGCCTCAATTTGGTAACCAGGAATATTTTCATCTAGCAGGATTTTGACATCCACACTAGTTAGATTCACAGGGTGACACATTGGGATCAAATTAGCTGTTTGTTTTGCAGCCATAATTCCTGCTAATTTCGCCGTACCCAAGACATCTCCCTTTTTTACATTCCCTGCTTGGATTGCGTCCAGCGTTGTGGTTTTCATAGATATCTCGCAAACAGCGATCGCCCGCCTTACTGTTTGCGGTTTATGAGTCACATCCACCATCTGAGCATTACCACTTTGATCAAGATGAGCGAGTGACTGAAGAATATCCGTATCCATAAAAACTTTGCCGAAATTAGCTTAATAATTTAAAAACAAAACAAGGCTGCGAAGAATTTAATTACGTCTAGTCATTGCTAACCATTTAGCCATAACTAGACTCTTCTGCTATTCCTATAGTGTTTTACGAATGCGTGCTTACTTATTCGTAAAAACAAAAGCAACTACAGTAAGGGTTTGTGTTTTCATTTTGCCGTTAGCAAAATGAAAACCTCTATAGTACAAAAGTTTACCCGAATTATGACTGAGACTGTAAAGATTGAGCTTTATGCCAATAATCTTGGTGAAACTCAAGCGATCGCCACCAAACTAGCGCAAGCTGTTACCGCAGGGACTATTATTCTGCTCGAAGGCAATCTCGGCAGTGGCAAAACCACTTTTATGCAAGCTTTTGGTCGCGCCCTTGGCATTAGCACTACGATTACTAGTCCAACATTTACCCTAATTGATGAATATACAGAAGGTTGCCTGCCACTTTATCACATTGATCTTTATCGACTAGAACCTCCTCAAGTTCCTAGCCTACATTTAGAAGAATATTGGCGCGGCGAAGACTTTCCCCTTGGCGTAGTAGCGATCGAATGGGCTAGTAAATTAACTACTATCCTACCTAATCATCTTCAGATTAATCTCTCCATACCAAAACGATCTCCTAAGAAACAATCCCCCATTTTTGAGTTATCTTCAGCCGAAGACAAAGAATTTTTGGAAGACTTGCCTGAAGAACGCTTAATTCAAGTGATTGCTCAAGGTTCATCCTATGTTGAAATGCTAAGCCGAGTCCGATTTTAATAATTACTAGCGCCGTAGGCTCTGATAATTGCCATTTGCACCGCGCGAAGCGCGGCGCAAATGGCGCAAAATGGTAAAAATCGCACTTTCATTTTTATCATTTTGTGCTTTTAAAACCCTTACAGGGTTTGTTTTTTAATTCACAGAAGTGTCGCCACACTTCTGTGAATTGATATTAATCATTAGTTTTTGTCTTGGGAGTCTGGCTTATCAATATCTTCACCGAGACCCTTCACTTCATCTCGAAATCCACGCAAAGCCTGTCCCACACTGCGACCAATTTCAGGGATACGCTTTGCCCCAAAAATTGCCACACCCACAAGTGAAATCACAATTACCTCTGGCCAGCCAATTCCAAACATTTCTCTTAGATCTCCTCAAATGCATCTGCTATGCTTTTATTCTCCATGCAAATGTCAAATAAACGTACCTAAAAACTAATGGACTCAACCATTACTTGGACACTTGGCAGCACTGACCCTGATGCCGAAGCCAATCTTGCCCGCATTGCCCAATGGTGGACATCTCTTGCAGGACAAGAAATTATCTGGCAACAACGCCCCTTAACTGAAAATAGCGATCGCAATGCGATCGACTGGAACAAACAGGCTCTCGACGAGACCTTTGCTATTCAAACACCAAGCCTACGCGGTATCACTCTCTATTGGTATAAACCCAATAGCCCAGATGAACGCAACATCTCCGTCGGCGATCTGCAACTGGATTTATTTAATCAACAGCTAGACATCCTGCCATCTTCAGGTCGTAGCTATCAACTCCGCATCACACTACCTAAAATCGTCTACCAAAAAATTCAAACTACCGATCCGCACTTTGGTAGCATCATTCAACCTAATGGTGATGCAGTATTTTTGTTTCGTGATGAAAAACAACGTTTAGAAATTCAAATTGCTTTAAGTTCTGTGAATGTTGATTTACTAAAACAAAAACTTTCGTCTTAAAAAATCAAAAAGAGGATAGGGATGAATCTCCCTATCCTCTTTTTGTTTTTGCATATAGCAACCCTAAATGGTTTGTGAAAGCGCACTCCTTCGGGGTGAGCTTTCACAAACCTCAAAAATCCACAAATGATTTAGGACTGCTATATAGCGTTTTTCAAACAAACCTGTACTTCACTAGGCTGATAAAGGCTATAGCTATAAATATTAATAAAGTAAGGGATACTTATCGTGAAATCTAGCCTATGATTTTTGCATATTTGGCAAACAAACTTGGCTAAGGGTAAATCTATGACACCTCAAGAACTCCCACCTCCGATTAGTCCTCGTCAGATGGATATGCTTCGGGCCGTAGCAGCGATGGCATGGGCTGATGGCAAACTTGAGCCTGATGAGATTCGGCTGATGCTTGATGAATTTGCAATGTTATTTGCCAAAACTGAAACAGAACGTAGCAATCTCAAAACTCGTCTTAAAGATTACTTAGGACAAAATATTCCCCTAGAAGAAGTCATCCCAAACATCAAAAGTATCGAAGATCGGAAAATGACTCTCAGACTTGGCTACCAAGTAATCCAATCGAGTCGGCGCAGTCCTGATGAACCCATGATCAACCTTGATGAAGCAGCAGCTTATCAAAGATTAGTTAGGATATTAGACCTCCCACCAGAAGTTGTTGCTGACATTGAGGCCTCGATCACTCCTACCGAAGAAACTCATCCCAACGGAATTATTAAATCTCTTGCTTCAAGGCTACACAGGTTACTTGGGAACGAAAATTAACGTCAATTCGACGAACGCGCACAATAGTAAAAATCGCTCTGCGATTTTTACTATTGTGCGCTATTTGCGCCACGCCTAGCGCGGCACAAATGGCTACATCGAATTCATGTTGACTTAAGATTGCTATTGCTATATTGGTAACCTAATTAATTAACGTGAGTTCGACGGAGTAGACAACAGCAAAAGAAAAGCTGAGACTAGGTTTGAAGAAATAAAAGCCTCAGCAATATGGACAATATCGTATCGCACTTAGATATCACGCAAATCTTCTG
>Ga0172373_10000731_pt1 | contig 54135 bp, 63 predicted proteins | sample Lak10m_2_FD_114546 | JGI IMG/M metagenome (GOLD analysis project Ga0172373, IMG submission 114546) | Freshwater microbial communities from Kabuno Bay, South-Kivu, Congo - kab_092012_10m | ecosystem: Environmental > Aquatic > Freshwater > Lake | place: Democratic Republic of the Congo... | reverse complement strand
TCAAGGTGAACTTCACCCCCGCAAGGGGGCAGGTACGGGAGAGGCCATAGGTAACTTAAATCTCTCCCTCCCTTCGGGGATTATCGTCCACTTAACCTAAAAAGGAGTTCCCCGTACCTAAAAGTAGGGGTTTCCAGCCGAATAACATTGATGAATAAGAATGGAATGCTTATGCCTGATTCGTCTCATAAACCTAACGAAACCCGCCCGCTGACCCCGCAGGATGTGGAGAACTTTCTCCCTCCCACGACGTCCGGCCCGCTGGAGGATTCCCTGCCGTGGGTGATCGAGTTTCGCATTGTGGGGACAGTCTCCACGATTCAGATGCAGGTGAGCGAAACCATGCTGATCGGGCGGGGGGATTCGGCGAAAGGGGTCTATCCGGCGGTTGATCTGGGCGCGTATGGTGGGCATACGCAGGGGGTGTCGCGCCAACATGCGGTGGTGCTGGTCAAAGACCAACGGATTCAGATTCGTGATCTGGGCAGCGTGAACGGTACGCGGTTGAACGGACATGCGCTCGAACCGAATATCGAGTACCGCTTGCGACACGGCGATGAACTGGAGATCGGTCAGATGCGCCTGCAAGTGCGCTTCGTGGTGGTGCCGACGATGGGCGCGAACGACACGATGGCGGGCGCCGCCATTCAGGAAATCATCGCGCAAACGGGCAACGGTCAGCGGGTGCTGGTTGTGGAAGATGATGCCAGCGTGGCGCGGGTTTTTGAACTGGCGCTGAAACATGCCGGGTTTCTGGTTACGGTGATGGAAAGTGGGGTTGCGGCGCTGGGCATTATGACTGACAATATGCCCGATCTGGTGATTCTTGACCTGCTGCTGCCGGATATGAACGGGCACGATCTGGTGCGCCTGTTGCGGCGGCAAAAGGGCGGTGAACACATCGGCGTGATCGTCTGTTCGGGTGCGACGGGCGGCTTTCAATCGGGCAAAGCGGCGGAGGCCGGCGCAGACGTGTTTCTGGGGAAACCGGTGAGCATGGAGCAGCTTTTGAAGGCTGTTCATGATCTGCTTCAAAGGCCTTCTCCACACTGAGCAGGACAGTGAAGTGTGACTTGACATGAGTGTGTCGCAATGATAACATGCGAGGCCGCAACAAAACGGCACGCACCCTCGCACAATTGAGGCAATGCGACTGCTGAACTGAGCAATGGTTGGCGAAAGCGTCCCAATTTTGGGGTGGCTCGCCTACGGCGAGAGGTTTACGGGCGTTCTGTTGTGCGGATCGCCCGTTTGCTTGCCCAAATACAGTTTAAGGGATCTGGAGAAACGTATGCCAACGATTAACCAGCTGGTGCGAAAGGGTCGCCAACCCAAGAAGAGCAAGTCCAAAGCACCGGCCCTTCAGTACACGCTCAATGCGTACAGCCAGAAGCGGACACGCCGCCGTAAGGGTGCGCCGCAGAAGCGCGGGGTTTGCACGGTTGTAAAGACCATGACCCCCAAGAAGCCGAATTCGGCGCTACGTAAGGTAGCTCGTGTTCGCTTAACCAATCAGATCGAAGTGACGGCCTACATCCCCGGTGAAGGCCACAGCTTGCAGGAACACAGCGTCGTGCTGGTGCGCGGCGGTCGTGTAAAAGACCTGCCCGGCGTTCGTTATCACATCGTGCGTGGCACGCTGGATACCGACGGCGTGAAGAACCGCGAACAGTCACGCAGCAAGTACGGCGCCAAGCGCCCGAAGGCGGGTGCGGCGGCGAAAGCGGCGGTTGGCAAGGGCAAGAAGAAGTAGAGCGAGGGAAGCATGTCCAGACGCAACACACCCCCGAAGCGGATTGTTCCCGCCGACAAGAAGTACAACAACGTCCATGTGACGATGTTTGTGAACCGCATGATGGAAGGTGGCAAGCGCAGCACTGCGCTGGCTATCATGTATCGTGCTTTCGAGATCATCGAGGAACGCGCCAAGCGCGAACCGATCGAGGTCTTCGAGCAGGCGCTGCGTAATGTGGCTCCGGCTGTAGAAGTGAAACCGATGCGCGTGGGTGGTTCCACCTATCAGGTGCCGGTGGAAGTGCCGCACATCCGTGCGACTTCGCTGGCGATGCGCTGGTTGCTGGAGTATTCGCGCTCACGCGGTGGCAAGAACATGGCTGAGAAGCTCTCCAGCGAGCTGATGGACGCGGCCAACGGGCAGGGGTCTTCCATCAAGAAGAAGGAAGACACGCATCGTATGGCAGAGGCCAACCGCGCTTTCGCGCATTTCCGTTAGTGAGTCGTGCCACAGCAGTCCCTGACTGCTGCCAAACACAAGTAATTTGGATAGTTTGAGAGAGATATGGCGAAGAAATCTGAAAAGCTCGATCTGAGCAAAGTCCGTAATATCGGCATCATTGCACATATTGATGCTGGCAAGACTACGACGACCGAGCGTGTGCTGTATTACACCGGCATGATCCATCGGATCGGTGAGGTGCATGACGGCTCGGCGACGACGGACTATATGGAGCAGGAACGGGAACGTGGTATCACCATTACTGCTGCGGCAGTAACGGCGGCGTGGCGCGGTCATCAGGTCAACGTGATTGACACCCCCGGACATGTGGACTTCACTGCCGAAGTGCAGCGCAGCTTGCGCGTGCTGGATGGCGGCGTGGTGGTGTTCGACGGTGTGGCGGGTGTAGAACCGCAGTCGGAGACGGTGTGGCGCCAAGCGAATACTTACGGTGTACCCCGTATGTGCTTCGTCAACAAGATGGATCGCGTGGGCGCGAACTTCCAACGCTGTGTGGACATGATCGTGGAACGGTTGGCTGGAAAGCCCATCGTCATCCAGATACCCTACGGCGAAGGGGAGGAATTTAACGGCATTATTGATCTCATCTCCATGAAACTTCTGGTGTATGAAGGCGACATGGGGAACGACATCAAGCAGGTTGATATTCCTGAAGCCTACCTCGAACAGGCCAAAACGCGCCGCTCGGAAATGATCGAGCGCGTGGCGGAAAACGACGACTTCTTGACCGAGAAGTACCTGATGGGCGAAGCCATTACCGATGATGAACTGCTGGCCGCCATGCGTGCTGCTACCATCGCGGGCAAAATCCAACCGGTACTGTGCGGTTCTGCGCTGAAGAACAAGGGCGTCCAGACGATGCTCGACCGTGTGGTGGATTTACTGCCTTCGCCGCTGGATATTCCTCCGGTGACGGGTATGCACCCCAAGACGGAAGAACATATCAGCCGTGGCCCGGACAATGAAGAACCCACAACGGCGCTGGTCTTTAAGATCATCACCGATCCCTATGTAGGCCGTCTCGCCTTCTTCCGCGTATACGCGGGTGTGGTGAAGGCCGGTACGATGCTGCTCAACACCAGCAAGGGTGAAAAAGAGCGCATCGGTCGTATCGTCCGCATGTTCGCGGATCGCCGTGAAGATGTGGAAGAAGTGCAGGCGGGCGATATCGCCGCGATCCTCGGTCTGAAGGAAACCTTCACCGGCGATACGCTGGCTTCTCCCGAAAACCCGATTGTGCTGGAAAAGATCAGCTTCCCTGAACCGGTCATCGAGCTTTCGATTGAGCCGAACAGCAAGGCCGATCAGGACAAGATGGGTCTCGCGCTGCGCCGTCTGGCGGAAGAAGACCCCACCTTCAAGATTGAGGTGGATGACAAGCTCGGTCAGACGACCATTCGCGGCATGGGCGAACTGCATCTCGAAATTATCGTGGATCGTATGATGCGCGAATTCGGTGTGCAGGCTACGGTGGGTCGCCCGCGTGTGGCTTACCGCGAAACCATCACCCGTCATGTGCGCATTGACACCACGTTCAAGCGTCAGACCGGTGGTTCGGGGCAGTATGCCCGTGTGGTGGTCGAATTTGAACCGTTGACCGATGAAGATCGTGCCACACTCAAGCCGGGTGAGGACTGGATTTTTGAGGATGCTATTCGCGGCGGTACAATCCCGCGTGAGTTCATCAAGCCCACGCAGAACGGTATCCGGGATGCGATGCAGGGCGGCGTGCTGGCCGGTTATCCGGTCGTAGGCATGAAGGCCAAACTGGTTGATGGTGCGTTCCATGATGTTGACTCGTCGGAAATGGCCTTCAAAGTAGCAGGCTCGATGTGCTTGAAGGAAGGCGTTCAGAAGGCCGGGCCGGTCTTGCTGGAACCGACCATGAAGGTAGAAGTGGCTGTGCCGGAAACATACGCCGGTACGATCATGGGTGATCTGTCTTCCCGTCGTGGAACCATCATGGGGATGGACTCACGCGGCGACGATTCAACCTCGATCCGCGCTACTGTGCCGCTGGGCGAGATGTTCGGTTATGCCACGCGGTTGCGTAGCATGACGCAGGGGCGCGGTAACTTCACAATGGAGTTTGACCGCTACGCGACTGCACCGAGTCATATCGCGGATGAAGTCATCAAGAGCGGACGCTAAAGTAAACCCGGTAGGGGCGCAGTTGCCATTGCGTCCCCCTACATCATCCAGATCATGTGTAAGGAAGTCGCAGAAAAGGATTAGAGGACACTATGGCAGAAAAGTTTGTACGTAATAAGCCCCATGTCAACATTGGCACAATCGGTCATGTTGATCATGGCAAGACCACTCTGACAGCGGCGATCACCAAGGTGTTGGCGCTGAAGGGCGCGGCGCAGCGGATGAAGTATGATGATATTGATAACGCGCCGGAAGAAAAGGCTCGTGGTATCACCATCAACATTCGTCACGTCGAATATGAAACCGAAGCCCGCCACTACGCACACGTAGACTGCCCCGGACATCGTGACTATATCAAGAATATGATCACCGGTGCGGCGCAGATGGACGGTGCGATCCTCGTGGTGAGCGCGCCAGACGGCCCAATGCCCCAGACCCGTGAACACGTTCTGCTTGCCCGTCAGGTGGAAGTGCCGGCGATGGTCGTCTTCCTGAACAAGATTGACCAGATGGACGACCCGGAACTGCTGGAGCTGGTCGAGCTGGAACTGTCGGAACTGTTGAGCAGCTACAACTTCGCAGCGGATACCCCCGTTGTTCGTGGTTCGGCGGTTAAGGCCAACGACTCGACCAGCGAAGACCCGAAAGCGCCGGAATATGAGCCTATCCTGAAGCTGATGGATGCGGTTGATGCGTGGATCCCCACCCCCGTTCGTGACACCGCCAAGAAGTTCCTGATGCCAGTGGAAGACGTGTTCTCGATCAAGGGTCGTGGCACCGTCGTGACCGGTCGTGTGGAGCGCGGTTCGCTGAAGAAGGGCGAGGAAATCGAAATCATCGGCCTGCGCGAAGAAAGCATGAAGACTATCGTGACCGGCATCGAAATGTTCCACAAGGAACTGGATTCGGCGCAGGCGGGCGACAATGCCGGCATTCTGCTGCGCGGTATCACCCGTGAACAGGTCGAACGTGGTATGGTGCTTGCCGCAACGGGGAGCATCAAGCCGCACAAGAAGTTTATGTGCGAAGTGTACGTGCTGAAGAAGGAAGAGGGTGGCCGCCACAAGGCGTTCTTGAACGGCTACCGTCCTCAGTTCTACATCCGCACGATGGATGTGACCGGAACCATCACCCTGCCGGAAGGCGTGGAAATGGTTATGCCCGGTGACAACGTGAACCTGATGGTCGAACTGATTATGCCGGTTGCCCTCGAAAAGGGTTCCAAGTTCGCCATCCGTGAAGGCGGTCTGACCGTCGGCGCAGGCGTTATCACCGAAGTTATCTAATATCACACGCGGCCAGTAAAACGGTTGCAATACGGGGAGGCGGTCAGCAAGGCCGTCTTCCCGCACCAACCGGGCCGAATGAGGCGACAATGGTTAAGAACAAAATCCGTATTTGGTTGAAAGCGTATGATCACCGCGTCCTCGATCAATCCGTGCTGCGGATTGTCGAAACGGCAGAGCGCACTGGCGCTCGCGTCGTAGGGCCGGTTCCCCTGCCTACGCGGATCGAGCGCTTCACAGTGCGCCGCAGTCCGTTCATTGATAAGGACTCGCAGGAGCATTTCGAGATTCGCACCCACAAGCGTCTGATTGATGTCCTTGACCCGGACAGCAAGACGATTGATGCCCTAATGCGCCTGAACCTGCCTGCGGGCGTGGATATTGTGGTGAAATAGGGGGCGAATGATGAAGGGTATTATCGGTAAGAAAGTGGGCATGACCCAAGTTTTTGACGAGAAGGGGAACGCTGTTCCCGTGACCGTCATTCAGGCCGGCCCGTGCTACGTAACGCAAGTTCGTACCGCTGACCGCGATGGCTATACGGCTGTGCAGTTGGGCTTTGGCGAAACCAAGCCGCAGCGCATCTCCAAAGGTGAACTGGGACACTTGCAGCGCAACAGCCTGCCGGCGGTTCGTCACCTGCGCGAGTTCCGTGTGCGTGATGGCGAGTCAGGCGTGACTGAAGGTGAGACGATCAAGGCCGACGTGTTTACCAAAGGTGAGCGCGTGGACGTGATCGGCACCAGCAAAGGTCGCGGTTTTCAGGGCGGTATCAAGCGCCATAACTTCAACCGTCAGCCTAAGACGCACGGCGCTTCGGATCGCACCCGCGCTCCCGGTTCGGCTGGTGCGAACACCTACCCCGGCAAGACTCTCAAGGGCCATCGCTATCCCGGTCACATGGGCAGCGAGCGCGTCACCACCGAGAATCTGGAAGTGGTGGTGGTTGACCCGGAGAAGAACATCCTCGCTGTGCGGGGTTCTGTCCCCGGCGCGAATGGCGGCATCGTCGTGATTAAGCCTGCGCGCCCGCGCCGCCGCTAGGTCGAGGAGGGATGTCATGAAAGTACCAGTATTGGATATGACCGGTAAGCAGATCAACAGCATTGATCTGCCCGCCGATATTTTTGAAGTCGAGATCAACACCGACTTGATGCATCAGGCGTATGTGCGCCAAATGGCTCATGCTCGTCTGGGGACTGCAAAGGTGAAGCGTCGTGGTGAAGTGAACCGCACGTCAGCCAAGTGGTATCGCCAGAAGGGTACAGGCCGCGCCCGTCACGGCTCGCGTGATGCGACCCAGTTTGTGGGTGGTGGTCGCCCGAAAGGGCCGACGCCGCACAAGTATATCAAGGCGATGCCGCGTAAGATGCGCCAGCAGGCCATCCGTTGCGCTCTGAGCGCCCTCCTGCGCGATCAACAGCTGGTCTTTGTAGACCAACTGGCGATGGAAGCACCCAAGACTAAGCAGATGCGCCAGATTCTGGACGCGGTGGTGGGCAAGGGTGGCAAGGCGCTGGTGTTGATGGCGGATCGCAATTACAACGTGGAACTGAGCCTGCACAACCTGTCGGATGCTCATGTGATCCGCGTGAATTACCTGAACATGCGCGACCTGTTCCAGTACGAGAAGGTGGTCGTGCCGCTGGATGCTCTTGATGTCATCAAGGCCATCTGGGGACGCGAGGAGGACTAAGATGGCCGAACTGCATCTGTACGACATTATTCGCCGTCCAGTGGTCACCGAAAAGTCGGCCATTCAGTCTGACGAACTCAACCAGTACGTGTTTGAAGTTGCGTCGGAAGCCAACAAGATCCAGATCAAAGAAGCGGTTGAGGTGATCTTCGAGGTGGCCGTGTTGAATGTGAACACGATGATCGTTCCCGCCAAGCGGGGTCGTCGTGGTCGCAACTGGTATCTGCGTTCGCGGCAGTGGAAGAAAGCCGTGGTCACGCTGCCCAAAGACCAGAAGATCGAGTTGTTCAACCTCTAAAGGTGTAACCATGGCTGTAAAAGTTTACAAGCCCACTTCGGCAGGCCGCCGAGGAATGACGGGCCACAGTTTCGAAGAAATTACCAAGTCCAAGCCGGAGTGGTCGCTGACCGAGCCGCTGCGCAAGCAGGGTGGTCGTAACCATTTTGGGCGCATTACGGTTCGTCATCGGGGCGGCGGGCACAAGCGCCGTTACCGCGTGATTGACTTCAAGCGTAACAAGTTTGATTGTGCGGCGAAGATCATTGCGATCGAGTATGATCCCAACCGTACTGCCCGTATCGCGCTGGTGGAGTATGAAGACGGTGAACGCCGTTACATCATCGCTCCGCTGGGGCTGAAGGTGGGCGACCGTATCGGCAACGGCATTCTGGCGCAGCTTCGTACCGGTGATGCGCTGCCCATCAGCGAAATTCCGGTGGGTACGCTGATCCACGCCGTTGAACTACTGCCCGGTAAGGGGGCGCAACTCGTTCGCTCGGCTGGCAGTTCCGCACAGCTTCTGGCGAAGGAAGGCGCTTATGCGCAGGTGCGTATGCCTAGCGGCGAAGTTCGCCTCATTAGCGAACGCTGCATGGCGACCATCGGGCAAGTCGGGAACACCGACCACAGCAACGTGAATCTGGGTAAAGCGGGCCGCAAACGCTGGATGGGCATTCGCCCGACGGTGCGCGGTAGCGCGATGGATCCGGCCAGCCATCCGCACGGCGGTGGTGAAGGCCGGTCGCCTATTGGTATGCCGGGTCCGAAGACCCCGTGGGGCAAGCCTGCTTTGGGCAAGCGTACCCGCGTCAACCGCCGTACCGACAAGTTTATCGTTCGTCGGCGCAGCACAGGCCGGTAATCAGAGATACCGGGTACGCAGTGCTGAGGATCGTGTAGAACCGTTCCCTCGGTACGCAGTACTCAGCACTCAGTACTCAAGAGGTTAGAAGCTATGTCGCGTTCACTCAAGAAGGGGCCTTTCATCAGCCCCAAGCTGCTCAAAAAAGTTGAGAAGCTGAATGCGGAGAACAAGAAAGTCGTGATCCGCACCTGGAGCCGGGCGAGTACGATTTTCCCGCAGATGGTAGGTCACACGATTGCGGTGCATGATGGTCGCCGTCATGTGCCGATCTACGTCACCGAGAATATGGTCGGGCATAAGCTGGGCGAATTTGCTCCCACCCGTACCTATCGTGGTCATCTTGTCGAGAAGAAAACCTCGGCGAGTGCCCCGGTTAAGAAGTAACGGGAGGGCAACATGGAAGTGCAAGCCATCAGCAGTTATCTGCCCATTTCGCCCCAGAAGCTGCGTCTGGTCATTGACCAAGTGCGCGGGATGGGTGCGCAGCAGGCCGTGATTACATTGCAGTTCATGCCGAAGAAGGGCGCCGAGTTCGTCCAGAAGGCGTTGAAGTCGGCGATTGCCAATGCCGAGAACAACTACGACCTGAATCCGGATGGGCTATACGTGGCGACAATTTTCGCAGGTGACGGCCCCCGGCTGAAGCGTATGAAGGCCGGCGCACGCGGGCGTTATAAGCCGCGTGTGAAGCGGACTTCGCACCTGACCATCATTCTCAAAGAGCGAGAGGGGTAAGCCTATGGGCCGCAAGATTCATCCCATTGGTTTCCGCCTGAAGATTAACCGCGACTGGGATGCCCGCTGGTATGCCGAGGGCGGCAAGTATCGGGAACTCCTTCAGGAGGATTTCAAAATTCGCCGCTTCGTCAAGAAGGCCGGCGCCCGCGCAGGTGTGTCCCGCGTGGAGATTGAGCGTCATCCGAGCCAGCTTCTGGTCAACATTCACACGGCACGCCCCGGCATTCTGATCGGGCGTAAGGGTGAAGCGGTGACGAAGCTGCGCACCGACCTGCAAGACCTGACCGGCAAGAAGGTCAAGCTGGAAGTGACTGAAATCGAGAAGCCGGATATGGACTCGGTGCTGGTTGCCGAGAACATCGTGGATCAGCTCCAGCGTCGTATCGGGCACAGCCGCGCCATGAAGCGTGCGGTGAGCCAAGCGATGCGGCAGGGGGCGCTGGGCATCAAGATTCAGGTCAGCGGGCGCTTGGGCGGTTCGGATATGTCGCGTACTGAATGGGTGGCGGAAGGCCGCGTTCCCCGTTCGTCGCTGCGCTCAAGCATTGACTACGGCACTGCGGAAGCCCTGACCACCTTCGGGCGCATCGGCGTCAAAGTGTGGATTTATAAGGGTGAAGTGCTGGGCAAGGAAGAAAAGCCGGAGACGAAGAAGGACGTGTACGTCACGCCGTAGCCTGCCCTGCGCAGCACTGGTCGAACGTAGAAGGAATTGCGATTATGTTAATGCCAAAGCGAATGAAGTACCGCAAACAGCAGCGTGGCAATATGAAGGGCAAGGCTGCACGCGGCAACGTCGTCCAGTTCGGTGAATACGGCTTGCAGGCCCTCGAACCGATTTGGATGACTGCCCGCCAGATCGAAGCTGCTCGTAAGGCGATGGTGCGTTTTACCAAGCGCCGGGGCAAGGTCTGGATCCGGATTTTCCCGGACAAGCCCTATACGCAGAAAGCTGCTGAAACCCGTATGGGCAGCGGTAAGGGCGCGGTGGAATATTATGTCGCCGTGATTAGGCCCGGACGTGTCCTGTTTGAGATGGGCGGGATCTCGGAAGAAGAAGCCCGCGAGGCGCTTCGCCTAGCAGCCTTCAAGCTGCCAATTCGGACGAAGTTCATCAAACGCTACGATCCGATTTCAGGGCAGGAGATTAAGTTCGAATGAAGTCTAGAGAAATCCGCGAAATGACCGAGGAGGAAATCCTCAACTCGTTGGAGGACCAGAAAGAAGCGATGTTTAACCTCCGCTTCCAGAAGGCTTCCGGTCAGTTGGAGGATGGAAACGCCCCCCGCCGCGTCCGCCGCGATGTTGCACGGCTAAAGACGATCCTGCGGGAGAAGCAGTTGGCGAAAGAAGTCGCCAAGAAGGAGGGCAGCAATGCCTAACGATCGTCGGCGGCTAGTGGGCCGCGTCGTCAGCGACAAGATGGAGAAAACGGTTGTGGTGGCGATTGAGCGCCGCAAGACCCACCCCATCTACAAGAAGGTCGTCACCTTTACCAAGAAGGTGTATGCCCATGACGAGAGCAACACTGTGGAGATTGGTTCTGTTGTCCAGCTGGTCGAAAGCAAGCCGTTGAGCAAGACCAAGCGCTGGGTGGTAGAGAAGGTTTTGGAAGGGCCGGGCGGGCGCGTTTTTGAACCCATCGTCGGGGCACCTGCCCCGGAGACACCAGCGGGTGAGGAGAATGCGTCATGATCCAGACCGAATCAAGGCTCGTGGTTGCCGATAACACCGGCGCCCGCGAACTGCTCGTGATCCGTGTCCTCGGTGGTTCAGTTCGCAAATATGGCGGCGTGGGCGACATTGTGGTTGCCACCGTCAAGGTTGCTAGTACCGATGGGAACGTGAAAAAAAGTGAAGTGGTGAAGGCTGTTATCGTCCGCACCGCCAAAGAATACCGCCGCAGCGACGGGTCGTACATCAAGTTCGACGACAACGCGGCCGTTTTGCTGGCGGACGACTTGCAGAACCCGCGCGGCACTCGCGTCTTCGGGCCTGTGGCGCGTGAACTGCGCGACAAGGGCTTCGTGAAGATCGTGTCGCTCGCGCCGGAGACATTGTAGGAGAGTGTGTGATGCGACGCATTAAGAAGGACGATAAGGTCGAGGTCATCGCCGGAAAAGATGTTGGCGAACGTGGCGAAGTGGTCACTGTCTTCGTCAAAGAGAACCGCGTGGTGGTCAGCGGCGTGAACGTCGGCAAGAAGCACGAGAAGGCCAAGCAGGTTGGCAACCGGCAGATTCCGGCGCAGATCATGGAATTCAACGCCCCCCTCCATGTCTCGAATGTGATGGTGGTATGCCCGAAGTGTGATAAAGCCACGCGGACGGGCTTCCGCTTCACCGAAGATGGCCGTAAGGTTCGCTTCTGCAAGAAGTGCAACTCGAATATTGACTAGACGGGAGCGGGTGAGCAATGGCAGTGCCGATTTTACAACAACGCTACCGGGATGAAGTTGTTCCGGCGTTGATGCAAGAATTCAAGTATCAGAACATCATGCAGGTACCGCGCATCGAGAAACTCGTCGTGAACGTCGGTATGGGCGAAGCGAACGAAAACCCGAAGCTGCTGGATGGCGCGGTGGAAGATATCCGAATTATTACCGGTCAGCAACCGGTGATTACCAAGTCGAAGAAAAGCATCGCTACCTTTAAGTTGCGTGAAGGCCGCGCCATTGGCGTGAAGGTCACTCTGCGCGGCGAACGGATGTGGTCGCTGCTCGATCGGCTGATGAATATCGCCCTGCCGCGTGTGCGTGACTTTCGTGGTGTGCCGGCGAAGCTGGATGGCCGAGGCAATTACACCATCGGTTTGCGTGAACAGTTAATCTTCGCGGAAATTCAGTACGATAAGATTGACAAGGTTCGCGGGATGGAAATCACCATCGTCACCAGCGCACAGAGCGATGAAGAAGGACGGCGTTTACTGGCCCTGATGGGCATGCCGTTCCAGAAGAATTAGGGGAAGACCAGATGGCAAAGAGATCAATGGTCGCCCGCGAAGGGCGGCGCAAGTTCAAGACTCGCGTTCGCAACCGCTGCCAGTATGTTGACCCGAACTCCGGTAAGACCTGCGGGCGCCCACGCGCCTATCTGGGGCGCTTCGGCTTATGCCGCATTCATTTCCGCGAGCAGGCGCTTCAGGGGAAGATCCCCGGCGTCGTGAAGTCCAGTTGGTAAGGGGGGACGCATGATTAGCGATCCTATTGGGGATATGCTGACCCGTCTGCGGAACGCGCTGATGATCGGCAAGACATCGGTTGACGTACCGCATTCGAAGATCAAGGTCGAAATTGCCCGCATCTTGAAGGATGAAGGCTTTATCGAAGATTACACCATTGGCGATGAAAAGCCGGGCGCGTTGATTAACATCACGCTGAAATACTACGGCGCCCGCCGTGACCGCAAGCCGGTCATCACCAACATTCAGCGCGTGAGCAAACCGGGACGCCGGGTATACAGCCCGCGTAACGAGCTACCGCGTGTGATGAGTGGGCTAGGCATCGCCATCGTCACGACCCCTAAGGGCGTGATGACCGCGCAGCAGGCGCGCCGTCAGGGTGTCGGCGGCGAAGTCCTGTGCTACGTCTGGTAAAGGGAGTGTGTCGCAATGTCGCGTATTGGTAAGAAACCCATTCCCATCCCTGCGAAGGTCACGGTCAGCATCAGCGGCCAAGATGTGACCGTGACGGGGCCGAAGGGTGAACTGACAATGACGGTACATCCCGATATGTCCGTCAAGCAGGAAGGCTCTGATCTTGTCATCGGCCGCGCTACCGATCAGCGCGATCACCGTGCCTTGCATGGTCTGACACGTGCGCTGGTGTCCAATATGGTCACTGGTGTTTCGACGGGCTTCCGTCGCACGCTGAAGATCGAAGGCGTCGGTTATAACGGTGATGTGAAGGGCAAAGATTTGGTGCTGAAGCTGGGCTATTCCCACGAAGTGGTGATTAACCCGCCCGTTGGCATCTCGTTTGTGACTGAAGAAAAGGGCACCGTCATTCATATTGACGGTTACGATAAGCAGGCCATCGGTCAGGTGGCTGCCGATATTCGTAAATTGCGTCCGCCGGAGCCGTATCTGGGCAAGGGCGTTCGTTATAGCGATGAAGTCATCCGCCGTAAGGCCGGTAAAGCCGGCAAGACCAAGTAGTGCTGTGGGTACGAGGTACTGAGTGCTGAGTGTTGAGGCTCGGTCCTCAGCCTTCAGCACTCAGTATCGGGTACTGGGAGAGAGAGAATGGCAACCAAGACTGAGAAGAAAACAGCAGGTCGTGAGCGCCGTCATACCCGTGTTCGCGGGCGCATTGATGGCACGCCCCAGCGCCCGCGCTTGAACGTCTTTCGCAGCGTGGAGAACATCTACGCGCAGGTGATTGACGATGTGGCCGGGCAGACTTTGGCGTCGGCCTCCACAATTGATAAAGAAGTCGTGAAGCAGCTTGAGGGCAAAAAGAAAACCGAGGCCGCGAAGATCGTCGGTCAAGTGCTGGCCGAACGCGCCAAGCAGGCGGGCATCAGCGCGGTTGTTTTTGACCGGGGCGGCTATAAATATCATGGCCGCGTGGCGGCCCTTGCCGAAGGCGCGCGTGAAGGCGGGCTGGAGTTCTAAGTCGAAGGCGGGAGAATTATGGCTGAAACTGAGAAGAAGGCCCGACGCGGCGGAGATCGCGGTGGCAGCGGCGATAAGCCCAGAAAAGAACGCGAACCGCGCCGTGAACGTGAGCACGAAGAAGAACGCGAAGAACTTGACGAACGTGTTGTAGATATCAAGCGCGTTGCTAAGGTTATCAAGGGCGGTCGGCGTTTCGCTTTCCGTACTGTGGTGATCGTGGGTGACAATAAAGGGCGCATTGGCATCGGCATCGGCAAGGCGCGTGGCGTACCGGACAGCATCCGCAAGGGTGCAGACCGCGCTCGCCGCGTGATGGTGAAGGTGTCGTTGACCGGGACAACCATCCCGCATTCGGTGGTGGCGGAATACGGTGGCGCGAAAGTGCTGCTGCGTCCGGCTGCTCCCGGTACTGGCGTCATCGCCGGTGGTGGTGTGCGTGCCGTGTTAGAAGCGGTGGGCATCCGTGACATTCTGAGCAAGAGTCAGGGTAGCCCGAATGTGCTGAACGTGACGATGGCGACGCTGTCTGCCCTTCAGCAGCTTCGTACTCCTCGCGATGTGGCCGCCATTCGTGGCAAGAACCCGGATGAGCTGCGCCCGTTCTGGGAACGCAGGAGCAAGAGCGATGAGTAAGAAATTACAGGTCACGCTGATCAAAAGCTCGATTGGCTTTGAGCAGTCGCAAAAGGACACAGTGCGCAGCCTCGGGTTGCGTCGCATTCGCCAGACGGTGGTTCACAACGATACGCCGCAGGTTCGCGGTATGATCGCTAAGGTGATCCATATGCTCAAGGTGGAGGAAATCGAAGCATGAAGCTAACCGATTTGCGCGCCAATGAAGGCGCGAAGCGCAAACGTAAGCGTGTTGCACGCGGTCACGGCGCCGGGCAGGGCGGTTACGCGGGTCGTGGTATCAAGGGGCAGGGGTCACGCGGTGGTAAGCCGAAGGGCGCCTACTTTGAAGGCGGTCAGCTCCCCCTCGTGCGTCGTCTGCCGTTCAAGCGCGGTTTTAACAACATCTTCCGCATCGAATACCAAGAAGTGCGGTTGGATCGTCTGGTTGCGGTAGCCGAAGCTGCGGATGTCAATCTGATTACGCCAGAACTCCTTTCGGAACTGGGGTTGATCCGTGAGCCGCTTCAGCCGGTGGTTATTCTTGGTCAGGGCGAAGTGACCAAGGCGATTAACGTCAAGGCGCACCGCTTCACCAAGAGTGCGGAAGAGAAGATCAAGGCTGCTGGTGGCTCGGTGGAAACTGTTCCGCTGAAGGTCACTGGCGCACACGCCACCTTCCGTAAATTGCGCAAGGCGCAGCTCGTCAAGCTGCACGGCGAGAGCTAAAATTTCGCATGATGTACAAGGGGATGAGGTGTGCGGGGCAGAGTTGAACTCGGCCTCACTACCTCATCCTCGATGTTTATTGGGAGGATACCATCTATGTTGGATGCGTTAAGGAATGCGTGGCGGCTGCCGGATTTGCGGAGCAAACTGCTTATCACCGGGCTGATCCTCGTCATCTACCAGTTTGGCGCGCATGTTCCTGTGGTAGGCGTGGACAAGAATGCCCTTGAGCAACTGCTCAATAGTCAATCAGGCGGTTTGATCGGCACGCTTAACCTGCTTTCGGGTGGCGCGGTACGTAACTTCAGCGTGCTGGCGATGGGCGTGTATCCCTATATCACCGCTTCGATCATCATTCAACTGCTCGTCCCCCTGATCCCGCGCCTCGAAGCCCTTCAGCGCGAACCGGGTGGGCAGGAAAAAATCCAGCGGTACACCTATTTTCTGGCAATCCCGATGGCCATTCTACAGGCGATCGGTCAGATTAACATCTTCGGAACACTGGGCGGTGCGCCGATCATTCCGGGTTTCGGCAGCAACATCCTGTTGACGATTTCAGTCATTGCGACCATGACCGCCGGCACGATGTTTGCGATCTGGTTGGGTGAGCTTATCACCGAACAGGGCATCGGCAACGGTCTTTCGATCATCATTTTCTCCGGCATCGTGGCGCAAGCGCCCACCCATCTCGCTCAGTTGATGAACAGCAGCACCCAGCCGTTGTTCAACCTGATCCTGTTTGTGGTAATTTCGCTGGCCAGCCTCGTGGTGATCGTGTTCATTTACGACGGTGTGCGCCGCATTCCGGTGCAATATGGCAAGCGCGTGCGTGGCCGCAAGCAGTACGGCGGCGGCTCCACCCATATTCCGTTGAAGGTGAACGCGGTGGGCATGATCCCGTTGATCTTCGCTCAGTCCATCATCACCTTCCCGGCGATTATTGTGAACCTGTTCCCCGAAGGCTCGGTGCGTGACGAAATCACCCGCACTTTCGGCAACCATCAAGGGCTGGCCTACTGGCTGACCTACTTCCTGATGGTGGTGGGCTTCACTTTCATCTATACCGACATCATGGTGGCTCAGCAGAATCTCTCGGAGAATTTGCAGCGGCAGGGTGGCTTCATCCCCGGTATTCGCCCCGGCAAGCGCACGCAGGAGTATATCCATCGCGTCACCCGCCGGATCACCTTTATCGGCGCGATGTTCCTCGGCATTATCGCCATTGTGCCGGGTATCGTTGACCTGATTAACCGCCTGATTTTCCCGACGGAAGCCGTCAGCGGTTCGGGTGCGAATGCTGCGCAGGTCATCACCGGTTCGGGTCTCATCATCGTGGTCGGCGTGGTGATTGACACTATGCGCCAGATCGAAGCCCAACTGGTCATGCGCAACTACGAAGGTTTCATGAGCTAATTTCCCCGGCATATGTCTGGGATTGATACGGGGGACGCCGACCAGCGCCCCCCGTATTTTACCGCCTCCTAGAGACCTAATTTCTTGACTGTGGGCAGGTGGCGGGGGGGTACGGTCTGAAAAATAGTGTTGAATAACGACTATTGTTCTGAAACCGTTTTTTAGTATGAGTGATCGGGGCTGCCGGACGGCTGCTGATCGTCGGGAGAGTATGAAGTGGGCTTGTTTCTCATCATCATGGGGGTGCAGGGGGCGGGTAAAGGCGAACAAGCCCGCAAAATCCAGTCGAAGTATGGCATCCCACAGGTTTCGACGGGGGATTTGTTCCGCGCCATGCGCAGTCGCACCGATGAATTTGCGTTGAAAATCACGAAGCGCATGGATTCGGGCGAACTCATCTCCGATGAGGATACGAACGAGATTGTGCGCCAGCGCCTTTCCCAACCGGACGCGGCTAACGGGGTGATCCTCGATGGATATCCGCGCACGCCGGGGCAGGCCGCGTGGCTGGAAAATCATCTGGCGGAGCAGGGGCAGAAGATCAACGCGGTGCTGCTGCTCGACCTGAACCTGTATGATGCGTTCCGCCGCGCTTTCGGGCGGGTGTCTACTTCGGATGGCACCAGCTACAACATTTATACGAATGCCGAATCGATTCAATGGCAGTTCAGCGATCATCCAGAAGCGGCCTATCCACCCCGGTTGGATGCCGCGCTCAAGACGACAGGCGAGAAGCTCAAGCGCCGCGCCGATGATGCCAGCGCACACGCCATCATCAAGCGCATTGACAAGTACCTGCAAGAGACACAGCCGCTAATCGCCTATTACCGCGAAAAAGGGCTGGTTCAGATGGTAGATGCCGCGCAGTCTATCGAGGTGGTCAGCCAGCAAATCATTTCGATCATTGACGCCGCCAAGAGCCGGTAAGAGGTCAATCGAATGGTTCAAGCCGCTGTCGCCCCGACTCTGAAAACGTCTGACGAAATCGCCATCATGCGCGAGGCGGGACGCATTGTGGCGCGGACGCATCAGGCCATGCGTGAAGCCGTCCGCCCCGGCGTCAGCACGGCTGATCTGGATGCGATTGCGGCGGAGGTGCTGCGGAAGCACAACGCCACGCCGACCTTCCTCAACTATCCGCAGGCGAATGGGCCGGCCTATCCAGCCACCATCACCGCCAGCGTGAACGAAGAACTGGTACACGGCATCCCCCGGCCTGACCGCATTTTGCGCGAAGGGGACATCATCAGTCTGGATGTGGGCTGCTTGTTCGAGGGGTTTGTGGGCGATGCAGCCTTTACGATGGGGGTGGGCGCGATTGTGCCATCGGTACAGCGGTTGCTGACGGTCTGCGAGCAGGCGTTGTATGTGGCTATTGCGGCGGCGGTGCTGCCGAACAGCGTGCGCGATGTGGCGCTGGCGACGCAGACGTTTGTGGAGAAGCAGGGCTATACGGTGGCACGCACCTACACCGGGCATGGCGTGGGTCGCAAGATGCACGAGCCGCCGGATGTGCCGAACTGGTGGCCTCGTTCGGCAGAACGGCGCGGGTGGGTGAATGAGCCGTTGCGGGCTGGCATGACGCTGGCGTTGGAGCCAATGGTGATCGCAGGCCGCCCCGATACTCGTGAGTTGGAGGATGGGTGGACGGTGGTCACGAAGGATTGCTCACTGTGCGCCCATTTCGAGCATACGGTGGCTGTCACCGATGGCGAGCCGCTAATCTTGACTTTATTGTGATGCGACAATGAATTGGGTACCCCGGCGGTGGATAAAAGGCGCTGTGAACGTAAAATTCGCAGTAGACATCAACCGCCGATACTGATAGAATTTTAAGTCTTACGGAAACCTTGAGGATAGCACCATGCGTGTAACAACATCGGTCAAGCCGCGCTGCCCTAAGTGCCGCATTATAAAGCGTCATGGGCGTGTGATGGTTATTTGTGATAATCCGAAGCACAAACAGCGCCAAGGTTAATCAGCTTAGAGGGGATGAAATATGGCGCGTATAGAAGGGGTTGACCTGCCTCGCGAGAAACGGGTCGAAATCGCTCTCACTTATATCTATGGCATTGGCCGCCCAACCAGCAAGAAGGTTTTGGAAGCGGTCGGGTTGAACCCCGATACCCGCGTCAAGAACCTGACCGAAGACGAAGTGCAGAAATTGCGCGAAGAAATCGGTAAGCTGACCACTGAAGGCGACCTGCGCCGTGAAGTGCAGTTGAACATCAAGCGTTTGAGTGAAATCGGTTGCTATCGTGGCATTCGCCATCGCCGTAGCCTGCCTGTGCGCGGTCAGCGTACCCGCACGAACGCTCGTACCCGTCGTGGGCCGCGTAAGACGGTTCCGGGACGTGGTCGTCGTCGTGGCGCGACCAAGAAGTAACGGCGCGCTGTTTCCGGCCTATTGGTCTTGATGGTTTGGGCGTTCGCAAGGGCGCCCCAACCTTGACAACATGAACGAACGCATTTTCAGCGCCCTGCTCACACATTGTCAGGGCGCGTTTTCCCGCAGGGAACCAGCGAACGAGGGACACACATGGCACGTACCCCTACCAAGAAGACGACGGCCCGTCGCACAGCGAAGAAGGTTGTCAAGAATATTCCTTACGGACAGGCGCATGTTCACGCCACGTTCAACAACACGATCGTCTCGATGACGGATCAGTTGGGGAATGTGATCTCGTGGGCCAGCGCCGGCACTTCCGGCTTTAAGGGCAGCCGCAAAAGCACGCCCTATGCCGCCCGTATGGCCGCGCAGACCGCTTCGGAAAATGCCCAAGGACAGGGCATGACGGAAGTGGATGTGTTTATCAAAGGCCCCGGCCCCGGACGTGAGGCCGCAATCCGCGCCATTCAGGGCAGCGGGTTGAAAGTGCGCTCCATCACCGATGTTACTCCTGTTCCGCACAACGGTGTCCGTCCTCCCAAGCGCCGCCGCGTGTAACGCTGCGTTCGCTTTCCGGTTGGGTTTTTACCGTTAGGCAGAAAGAGGGGTAATGAGTGGTCACGAATAACATGGTTCTGCCGCATAAAGTCGAAAGCGATGCCGCTTCGCGCAACTATGGCCGGTTCATCATCAGTCCACTGGAAAGTGGCTACGGCCTGACTCTGGGTACTGCGCTGCGGCGTGTGCTGCTGTCGTCGCTACCCGGCGCGGCTGTCACCAGCATTCGCGTGTCGGATGTGCATCATGAATTTTCTGCCATTCCCGGCGTGCGTGAGGATATGACTCAGCTTATCCTTCAGGTGAAGCAGCTTCGCCTGCGCCTTGTGGATGCCGAGTCGGCACGCCTGCGTCTGGAACATCGCGGTGAAGGTACGGTGACGGCTGCGGACATCATCTGCCCGCCCGAAGTCGAAATTGTGAACACCGATTTGTATCTGTTCACGGTGGATGCCTCGGATGCTCATCTCGAAATCGAGTTTGAGGTGCAGAGTGGGCGTGGTTACAGCCCTGCGGAAGAACGCGGGCGCTTGCCGATTGGTGAACTGCCGGTGGACGGCATTTTCAGCCCGATCCGCCGCGTGAATTTTGATGTGGAACGCGCCCGTGTGGGGCAGCGCACAAACTATGATAAGCTGGTGATCGAAATCTGGACGGACGGCACGGTTCGCCCGGAAGACGCCCTCAGCCAATCGGCGCAAATCCTGATGAAGCATCTCACCGTCATCGGCGGTGTGCAGGCTTTCACACAGGACTTCAACGACGGCACCGAACTGGAACCCGAACCGAGTGGGTTCAAGCGCGAGTTGTTTGAGAAGCCGATTGAAGAACTCGATTTGAGCGTGCGTGTATTTAACTCGCTCAAGCGTACCGGAATTACCACCATCGGCGATGTGCTGGACATGCTCAAGCGCGGCCCCGATGCGATGCTCGCCATTCGTAACTTCGGCGAGAAGTCTCTGGATGAACTCGTGGATAAGCTGCGTGAAAAGGGCTATCTGAGCGAAGGCACCGAGATTAGCGAATTCATAAGCAGCAGTAGTAGTTGAGGACTGGATCATGCGTCACCGCGTAGCAGGCAAAAAACTGGGGCGGAATGGCGGTCAGCGCAAGGCGCTCAAGCTGGCTCTTACCCGTTCCCTCTTTGAATTTGGTCGTATCGAAACCACCCGTGCGAAAGCCGAGTTTGTGCGCTCGAATGTCGAGAAGCTCATCACTCTGGCAAAGCGCAGCAAAAAGCATCCCGATCCTGCGCGTGTCATCCATGCGCAGCGCATCGCCGCCAGCCGCCTGAACAATGACCGTGTGATCGTTCAGAAGCTGTTCACCGAAATCGCGCCGCGTTTCGAGAATCGTGCCGGTGGTTACACCCGCATTCTCAAGCTCGGTCAGCGGCACGGTGACGCGGCGGAGATGGTACTCATCGAACTGGTGGAGCGCGGCGACGCCTAATTGGTGACCCGGTATCGGGCCACGCTGTCGTATGATGGCACGGCCTATCAGGGGTTCCAGCGTCAGGCACACGGCATTGCCAGTGTGCAGGGCGCGGTGGAGGATGCGCTGACTTCCATCAGCAGGCGGCGAGTGGTTGTCGTCGGGGCGGGGCGCACGGATGCTGGCGTACATGCCAGCGGTCAGGTGATCGCCTTCGACCTTGATTGGGCGCACAGCCCGGAGACGCTTTTGAAGGCGCTCAACGCGGTGCTGCCCGATGATGTAGCTTTACAAGATATTCGGGTACACGCGGGGTTTCATCCCCGATACGATGCGCTTTCGCGGCGCTACACCTATCAGGTGGCGCTGGCGGCGCAGCGGCAGCCCCTTTTGCGGGGGCGGGCGTGGTGCTTCCGGGGTATGCTGGAGGGTGAGGCGCTCAACGCGGCCACCGCCCTGCTGATCGGAAGGCACGACTTTGGCGCCTTCGGTCAGCCGACCAGCGGCGACAGTACGGAGCGCGAGGTTTACGAGGCGCACTGGAGCTATGAAACAGCAACCTTCGGGACGCTGTGGAGCTTCACCGTCGAAGCGAACGCTTTTTTGAAACACATGGTTCGCCGGATGGTGTGGATGCTGGTCAAGGTCGGGCGCGGCCAGCTTTCTGTGGAGGCGTTTGAGGCTATTTTTCGCGGTGCGAAATTGACCCCCAACAGCCCGATTGCCCCGCCGCAGGGATTGACGCTTGAGGCAGTGCGGTATCCCGACTACAATGACGGAGAACACGCGGGTGAGAGTCGCCCGCCGGAGGAATGAAGGATTATGGCTAGACAGACGACTTTCACAACCAAACCGCTTGAAACTCCGCAGGAGTGGTGGATTGTGGATGCCAAAGGCCAGAACTTGGGGCGGCTCGCATCGCGGCTGGCGCCGATTCTGCGCGGCAAACACAAGCCCGTTTTTTCGCCGCATCAGGACGTGGGCGACTATGTGATCGTGATTAACTGCGAACACATCGCCGTCACCGGCAACAAGTTGGACGATAAGATGTATTATCGTTATTCGGGTTATCCGGGTGGGTTGGCGGAGATTAACCTGCGTGACCAGCTCCGGCGGTTCCCGGATCGCGTCATCTCCAACGCCGTGAAGGGAATGCTCCCGGATGGCGCGCTCGGTCGTAATATGCTCAAGAAGCTCAAGGTTTACGCGGGCGCGGAACATCCGCACAGCGCGCAGAAGCCAAAAGTGCTGGAAGTTTAGGAAGGTTAAGTAATGGCTGCTCAATATTACGAAGGCATTGGTCGCCGCAAGGCCGCAACCGCCCGCGTGCGCTTGTTCCCCGGTGGCACTGGCAACCTCGTCATCAATGACAAGGATGGTAGCGATTACCTGCCTCGCCCCGGCGATGTGGATATTCTGCTGGAGCCGCTCACGATTGTGGGACAGAGCAAGAGCTATGACATCAGCGTTCATGTCAACGGTGGCGGCATTAGCGGCCAGCGTGATGCGATCCTGCTGGGCATCGCCCGTGCGATCATCAAGATTGATCCTGAGTTGAAACCGGCTCTGCGCGAACAGAGTTACCTCACGCGGGATGCCCGCGTTAAGGAACGTAAAAAGCCGGGTCTCAAGCGTGCCCGCAAGGCTCCGACCTACACCAAGCGTTAATTCGCACGGTTTCCGTCGGCTGTACTCGACATCTGCACAAGGCAAGGCTATTATGGCCTTGCCTGTTTTGATTCATGGGGAGGTGATCGCATGGCGAATGAACTGTCTCCAAATGAACTGATGGCGCATGTTCGCGCCCTAGCCGATGATATCGGGCCGCGCCCCGCCGGAACCCCGCGAGAGGCACAGGCGCAGGCTTATGTGAACCGCGTGTTGCGGCAGGCGGGCTTCGAGGCGATTGAAACCATCCCGTTTCGTGCGCCCCGCACATGGGGCTATGCGTTGATTTTGCCGGTGGCGTTGGCGCTGGTTGGGAACTTCTTGCTGGGACGTATGGGGCGCTTGATGGGCGGCCTACTCAGCCTGTACGGGTTGCGTTCGGCGCATGATGCGATGGTCGGACGGCGCACCGCACTGGCGGGACTCGCGCCGGTTGGCCCCAGCGCGACGCAGGTGGTGCGTGTTCCCTGCGTCCAATCTCCGGCGAATCCCCGTCAAACGCTGGTGTTCATTGGGCATGTGGATGCCAACCGCCACCGCTTGACCTTCAGCCCCTTGCTCAAACATCTACTAACGACGGCTTCACTGGTGGGGAGTGTGGCGCTGGTGACGAATGCCGCGCTGCAACTGGCGCGAGCCGTGCTGCCGCGCAAGGCGCTGCGCCGCGCTCATCGCCTGTCGGTGCTGGATGTGGCGAGTGTGCTGGGTCTGCTGCTGGCGGACGAGATTGGTTCATGGGTGGATGGCGCGAATGATAACGCGACGGCGGTGGCTTGCACATTAGGGCTGGCGGCCTATTTACGCGAGAATCCGCTGCCGCATACCGAAGTGTGGTTTGCGTTTACCGGCGCGGAAGAAGTGGGGCTGCTAGGGACACATGCCCTGCTGGATGCACATGGCGACCGTCTGAAGGATGCCTATTTCGTGGATTTCGAGATGGTGGGCGCGGGGCGTCTGGCCTATATCTCGCGGCATTCGAGTTTCGCATGGGACGGCGCGTATCAACCGGACGCCGACTCGGTGGCGCTGGCGCAGGCCGTCAGCCATGCTCACCCCGACTGGAAAGTACAGAGCCGCGATATGGTCATCCTCGAAGAAGTGGCGGCGCTGCGGGATCGCGGGTATCGCGGAATCTGTCTGGTGGGCGTGGGCGACGACGGCTATCTCGTCAACTGGCATCAGCACAGCGACACCAGCGCACAGATTGATCCGGCTTGTCTGGAACGCGCCGCACAGTTCGGGCTGGCTTACGCACATCGTTTAGACGAAACGACAACCGATAGGAGCTGATTTCGCATGTGCTATTTGACGGTGTATATCGTGTTTGACTTTCCTGAGTCGGTCACGCTGAAAGACCCTGCGATTCTCACGGCGGGGGTGACGGCGCTGCAAGACGACGGTTTCTTGCTCGAAGGCGAAACGCCAGCGGCGGAGGCGTGGGGACTGGCGCTCCGGCGCGGTACGCGCAGCGCGTATCTGGCGTTCAAAGGCGGGCTTGACCTGACCTTGAGCGTGGTGCTGAACCAACCGCGCCGCCTGTATTGCGCTACGCCGCGTCCGGTGGCGTTGAAACCGGAAGGGGCGCGGGCGTTCGTGGATGCTGCTCAAACCCTGTGGAACGCGCTACTGCCGGACTACGGCTTCGGGCTGATCTCGCTGGACACGCAAATGCTGGATGCGCCAGCGGTGGGCGACTACCACATCAAGACGGTCTACGACTATAACTTTCTGAGCGAACGCTTGCTGAAGCCTTTGGGGGTGCAAACGCTGAAGGCTGTGCCGGGGGCGCGGGTGGCGGTGCTGGCGGGCGGTGGGGCGCTACTGGAAGTGGTGCCGCATCCACTGGGCGACCGCAAGCCGACTCTGCCCACGTATCAGACAGCGGCGGCGCTCCTCGGCGCTGCCTCCTTCCAGCAGGGCTGTTGATGACGCTGCCGGATAGCCTTCCTGTTCCCAATCAGAAATGGACGCGCATCGAGGCGTTGGCTTTCGCTGGCGTGCTGCTGCTGGCGGCGGTACTGCGCTTCGGTTGGTCGGGGGTGAACTCCTTCGCCTTCGATGAGGCGCGTCTGAGCCTGATTTCGCTGGATATGGCGCGGGGCGGGGTGTTCGCCACCGTCGGGATGCCCTCCTCGGCGGGTGTGCCGAACCTGCCCGCCGCCGCATGGATTTATGCGCTGCCCTACGCGCTCTCGCCTGACCCACTGGTGGCGACCCTGTTTACCGGTCTGCTCGGTGTGGTGGCGGTGGCGCTTACCGGATGGCTGGCGCGGGAGGCGTGGGGCGCACAGGCAGGCGTGGCGGCGGCGCTGTTCCTCGCCGCGTCCCCGTTTGCCGTCCTCTACAGCCGGAGCATCTGGGCGCAGGATTTGCTGCCGTTGCTCGGTATCGTGTGGGCGGCGGCGGCTTATGCTGCCGTTCGGCGCGGGAGCGCGTGGGCGCTGGCGCTGCATAGCTTTGTGGCGGGTTTCGCGTTTCAGGTGCATTTCGCGGGTGCGGCGCTGGCATTGGGCAGCTTGTGGTTGTTGCTGCGATTCGGCTGGTGGCGGCGCTGGCGGCCTGTGCTGGTCGGCGGCTTGCTGGCGGCGGCGGCGGCGCTACCGTTTGCCCTCGAAGTCCTCACGCATCGTCCAGATATTTTGGACGCATTCCGGGCGGCATCCGGTGGGGCGCAGGTGGATGGCAGCGCGTTCGCGTGGCTGGTGCAACTGGCAGCGGGGCAGGGCTGGGGTTACATGATTACCGGACAATGGGATGTCTTCAGCCAGAATACGGTGTACGCGCTACTGTCGCTCGTGTTGTGCGGTGCGGGCGGGGTGGCGCTACTCACTGGCCTGCGCCGCCGCGCACAGGTCGCGCCCCTGCCGGAGATCACACTGATGCTGCTGCTGTCGGGGGCGGCGTTTTTCACCCGCCACAGCACTCCCGTCTTTATCCATTATTTGCTGGCGGCGCTGCCTGCGCTGGCGTTGGGCGTGGGGGCGCTGCTGGCATGGCTGCCGGGGCGTTTCCTACGTGCCGCGACGGGGTTGCTGCTGATCGGCGTATGCGGAACGGCGGTGGTCTGGTTGGGACAGAGTATCGCGCTCGGCGGGCGAATCGAAACCCCCGGCGGGTTGGGGACGCCACTCGGAATCTCGCGGGGGGCGGCGCAAACGGTGCCGGAGGATCGGCCTGCGCTGTTCTTCACGCATGGCGGCGACCCGCTACGGGATGGCGAGGCGGCGGTGTTCGCGGCGCTGTGGTACACGCGCCCGCACCGCATCATCGGCGGCGATAGTTTGCTCATCCTGCCGGGTGAACCGGCGGCGCTACTAGGGACGCTGGCACCGTTTCAGGCGTGGGAAGAACTGGCTGCGGCAGGGCTGGCTGCGGATGCACAGAATATCCCCCGGCGCGAAGGTGAGGGCGTGCTGCCGTTCGTGATGACCCTGTATGACGGGCAGACTGCACCGGAAGGGTTCACCCTGCTGGAGCCAACAGTTACGTTCGCAGACGGCACACGGTTGTTGGGCTGGAAGGTGCGGCGCGTGGGGGATCGGTTGCGTGTGTCTACCCTGTGGGCGGCAGACGCGCCTTTGCCTGTCGGGACGATGCAGCAGTTCCACCATCTGCGGGACAACGCGACGCTGGATGGGGAGTTCCGTCTGGGGACGGATGTGCCGCTGCAAATGGGACAGTGGTGGGCGGGCGACCGTGTGATCGTAATCGCGGATTTCGCGGCGGGTGATGTGGACGCGCTGCAAGGTTCGCTGTGGGTGGATGTGGGGCATTACGCGCTGGAGAATATGCAGCGGGTGGTGCTGACTGCGGGCGGCGATCATGTGCGGTTGGGGCCGTTCAATCCGCCGCCGTCGGGGTAATTTCTTAGCGCCTGTATGCGGGTTTCTAACTGTTCGCATTCTACACTGTGCTGTACACGGGGACATTAACCCCGCAAGTGAGGCATCGTGCAGATGAAGGTGCTGATTGTGGCGGAGAACCCGCTGGCGCGAATGGGGTTGGCGGCGCTGCTGGCGGGGCAGACCGATTTGAATGTGGCCGGGCAGTCCAGCGGGCAGAACGTGGCTGCCGATGTGGAACAATCCGCAGCCGAGGTGATCGTTTGGGATTGGGGGTGGGAATCCACGCCGAAACTGCCGCCGGGGACGCCGGTGGTGGCGCTGCTCAAGCAGGCCGATCAGACGCCGGAAGCGTGGGCAGCGGGCGCACGCGGGTTGCTACTGGGGAACACCAGCGCGGACGGGTTGAGCGTGGCGGTGCGGGCGGTGGCGGAAGGCTTGACGGTGCTGGAACCGGCGCTGACGGCGGCGCTGCTGGTGACTCCTGTGGTCAGTGAACCGCCTGCCGATGCGCTGACGCCGCGTGAGATGGACGTGCTGCAACTGCTGGCGGAAGGGCTGGCGAACAAGATCATTGCCCAACGCCTGATGATTACCGACCATACCGTGAAGTTCCATGTGAACGCCATCATGAGCAAGTTGGGCGTGCAGAGCCGCACCGAAGCGGTGGTCAGGGCGACCAAACTGGGATATATCATCCTGTAGACGAAATTTCCGCCAAAGGCGTAACCATTCGGCCTGCGGCGGGTTTTTACTGGCAATGAAACTATTTAACCGTCGAACACGCAAACCCGATCTTACGACGCTCCCGGATGTCGAGCTGGTCATTCTGGCGAAGGACAATTCCGAGGCTTTTGGCGTACTCTACGAACGCTATGTCGAGAAGATTTACAAGTACATTTACTACCGCACGGGGAATCATCACGATGCCGAGGATTTGGCCTCTGGCGTGTTTCACCGGGCGATGGCGCACATCGAAACCTACACCGACCGGGGGGTTCCGTTTCAGGCGTGGCTGTACCGGATCGCGCATAATCTGGTCGCCAACTGGCACCGTGACCGGGGGCGGCGCAAGATTATCCCGCTGGAGGAGTTTGTCAGCGCGGGGCTACACTTTGATGCGCCGGACTCGGCCACCGAAGATCAGGAGGAGCGCGATCAACTTCTGGGCGCGATTGGTCGCCTACCAGATGAGCGTCAACAGCTTTTGTATCTGAAGTTTGTCTCTTGCCTATCGAACGCTGAGGTGGGCGAGATTCTGGATCGGACTGAAGGGGCGATTAAGTCGCTGTACCATCGCACGTTGATCGCTTTGCGGGATGATATTGAGATGCAGCAAACTCGTGTGGGTGCGCGGCGCAGCACCGACTCGTCTGAAACGAAGCTACGTAAGCAGGGGAACGACTGAATGACCACCGATCACCACATGCAGAATTTGCTGGCGGCTGTCACCGAGGCGCTCATGGCTGACGACGGGGACGATCTGGATACGATTGTCAGTCAGTATGCCGTTCCACGCACCGAAGTGGAAGGCTTCATCAGCATCATTCAGCGCCTACATCACACACTGGTGGGCGCTGCGCCGTCCCGCCGTTTTGTCGGGCGTTTGAAACGGGATTTGATCGGCAATCACCGTCAGGGCGTGGTGGCGCGTATCCGCTATTTGCCGCCGCGTGTACAGATTGCCGCCGGCGCTGCACTGGTGGCCGGGTTTATGCTGTTGACGTGGCGGCGAATGATGGACGATACCCGCCGCGAAAAGCAGGAGATGGTGACTCTGTAACCTTTACGCCTTGTTTGCTCATACCTCGTCTACCATAATAGACGGGGTATTGTTTTCTATTGTGAAAGAAACAAAAAGCGATTTAAGGAGCTTTTTAATGAACATGCGGCGCGCTGAAATCACCGGATGGGGAAAATACGTACCTGAAAAGGTGCTGACGAACGACGATCTATCGAAGATTGTGGATACAACCGATGAATGGATCGTGGCCCGTACCGGTATCAAGGAACGCCGTGTTCGCAGCGCGACAGATACGACGACCACGATGGCGGTGGCGGCCAGCCACGATGCGATGCGTGTGGCGGGGCTGACGGCTGCCGATATTGACCTGATTGTGGTGGCAAATTCTTCCCCGGATTATCTGCTGCCCGCGCCCGCCAACTTCATCCAACACGAACTGGGGGCGACCTGTCCGGCGCTCACCATTGCGGCAGGGTGTTCCGGTTGGGTGTATGCGCTCGTGACCGGGGATCAGTTCATCCAGACCGGCGCGTACAAGTGTATTCTGGTGATCGGCGTGGAGTTGATCTCGTATGCGCTGGATTACACCGATCGCGGCACCTGCATCCTGTTCGGGGATGGCGCGGCGGCGGTGGTCATTCAGCCGTCCCAAACCGACGCGGGCGTGATGTCGTTTGAACTGGGGTCGGATGGGGGACAGGCCTATAACCTGTGGGTTCCCGGCGGCGGGACAGCCAACCCGCTTTCGCAGAAGGTGATTGACCAGCGCGAACACTACATCCGCATGAACGGACAGGAAGTGTTCAAATTTGCGGTTCGCAAGCTCACTTCTTGCTTGAACAACATCACCACACAGGCCGGAATGAGCGTGAGCGATCTTGATCTGGTGATTCCCCATCAGGCGAACCTGCGCATTATCGAAACAGCGGCGCGTTCGTTGAACCTGCCGATGGACAAGTTCTTCGTCAACCTGCATAAGTATGGCAACACCTCGGCGGCCTCGATCCGCTGGCGCTGGTGGAAGCCATCGAGGAAGGGCGGCTGAAGGCGGGCGATGTCACCGGCATGGTGGCGTTCGGTTCCGGGTTGTCGTGGGCGGGCGCGGTGATGCGCATGGGCGCGAAAGTGGGCGCGGTGAATGCGGCGCCCGTAGAAGCGGCCGCACTCCTGTAAAAGGGTGACTTCGGGCGGTTGACTCTTGACGGGGAAAACCGCCTTGCTATAATTCTAACCAATGGCTCCGTAGCTCAATTGGCAGAGCAGTTGACTCTTAATCAATTGGTTATAGGTTCGAGTCCTATCGGGGTCATCAGATTGGACGTAGTCCGAACATTGACCAGCCATCGCGCTGGTCTTTGTTTTTCCCTCAACCGCACTGCCGCCACTCTTCTGTACCCGCTCGGTCACATGCCGCAGGTAAGAGAAGGGGGGGAGTAACTCCAGCCGGACGATCATTCCCTCCGGGTTGACCACAACCCGCTCGATCATCTGACGCAGCAAGTCTTTTTGGTCGCTGCGTTCCAGCTTACCATACAGTATACCCACTTTTGCAATGATCGTGAGTGCTGCATCCAGATTCGCAATATGATATTCCCGTTTCTGCTGCAACGCTTCCAGATTGAGTTGCAAGGTACGCCGCCGATCCTGCCATTCCACCCACAGGTTATCCCACACTCGTTCGGTGATTTTCCCGGCTGCAAACAGGCGTGCCATCCGCGCTTCTTCTTCATCCACGGCACGCAGTGATGCCTGTAGTTCATCGCGTTCGGAGGGGCGCAAATGCCCCAGCTTGCGTGCCAGCTCATCGGAATAACTTTCCCGAATGAGTGGGATCAGTTCAGGATCAACCTGTATCCGCATCAACTCAACGGGTATCTGCTTATCGATGATACTGCACAGAATATTGATGTCGCTGCTGGGGACGCAGTAGTAAGCAGTTCCGCCCCCGGAACGATGGGTATTCGAGGTCGATCCGGTGAGCTTAATGGGTTTCGATTCATCAGGTAATTCGATATAGACCAACCCCTTCAGCAGGTAGTCGTGTTTACGCTTCACGACGCGATGCCGACTGCGCCGTGCCAGAATATCGAGACCCTGCTCAAATTCCTCGGTGGAAACAATGGGCGGCCATTGACCGCGTACCGTCTTCGGCGGAATGCCCGCTTTGTCGCTCACCACCCAGCCCGCATAGAACCAGTTGTGGAAGATATGCGAGAGAGTGTTCTTGTTGGTTTTGCGTTTCCCATTTGCCTTGACCTGCACGAAGGGGCGACCACTGCGATAGTGGTATCCGCGCCGATGGAGTTCTTCACAGATTTCATCCAGTGTCATCCGATCCGCCAGCAACAAGTCCCATGCCAGCCGCCAGATGGGACTGCGTTCGGGATCTTGCTCAATCCAACGCATGTATTTCCCATGCTCGGTCTTTACAGCAGTTTCAGTCTTCTGCTCACAATTGATGTAGCCATCGGGCGGTATCCCGACAAAGCCGCCGGTCCGCAGTTTGGCGTGCAGCCCGCCGGTGACGCGCTGACCGAGTTTAATGGACTCGCGGCGTGCCAGTGTAAACGACAGGCTGACCAGAATACGGTCATCCGGGTCAATCGGATCAAGGTCAGGATAATCGGCAAAGCGAACGGACACTCCCAGATTATGGAGTTCGTCAATCGCAACCAGCGCCTCGGTATCGTTGCGCCCAAAGCGTTCGGCGTTCTCGACAGCGACGTGGGAGAAACAGCCTGCCCGCGCATCTTCCAGCATCCGCTGATAGCCAGGGCGGTTATCGGCATACCTGCCGCTCAAATTATCAATGTATTCATTGAAAAGGGGCAGAGCGGTACGCTCAAACAACGAATGCTCAATCGCGTGACGCTGGCGACGCTGCGAGTTCTCTGGATTCTGTGCCTCTTCACTGCTGGTTCGCAGATAGACTGCCCAACCCGGTTTGGGGGGCAGCCGTTTACTGTTTCGACGACTCATAAGACCCTATCGTGATGATCCCTTTGCCTGAGCTTACACGAAAATGCTATGGCTGTGTTTTTTGTGTCTGAATCGCGCTCACAACCGCTGGATTGGCAGGTGGTCGTGCTGAAGATTCTTCCGTGGCATTAGCCTGACTTTTGACCAGGATTTCCGCGACCCGGATCACCCGCAGCAGCATATCCTCCGGCTTTGATGGTTTGGTGGTTTTAGAGGACATGCTGCGGCTCCTCTAAATCGGATTGTTTTTCCTTCAGTGCATCTGCAATCCATGCGTAGACATCGCCACCGTTGAGATAGAACTCGGTAATGTCCTTGCCACTGGGTAGTTCAACAGTACGAAAACGTGGTGAAAGAGAGAGCAGACGGTTCGCGCCTTTTTCCCCCGCCGCGTCGCGGTCATAGGCAACGAGAACCGTATGGCAATGCGTGAGTTCCGCGTACCAGCGCGAACTGAGGATCGCAGTGGCGCTGCTCAAGGTCACTGGTGCGACCAGACCACCGGCTTCCTGCCGCGCCAGCAGCGTATCAAACTCACCTTCGCAGAATAAAGCGACATCCCGATCTGCCAACCCGTCAGCGCCATACAAGCCATTGACGTTGCCGCCTTTGATTTGCTGATATTTTGGCGTGCCGTAGGCGCGGCGGACTTTAATTGCCCACAGTGCATCCGCCGCAAACCAGGGGATGGTAATCCCACAGGGCACATCCATGCCTTCCATCACCCGCCAACTGCGGAAGTCGCCCGGCACATAGCCTAACCGGGCAGCACGAATGGTGCGAGTGGTCAAGCCTCTGCCCGTGAGGTAATTCAGCGCAGGCTCACCGACTTCTGACCAGAGCGTTTCTTCCGCCTGGCTGACAATGCGTTCTGCTCGGTGCTGCCAATCCCATTCCGGCGGCTCGGAAGGGGATTTCAGACACTTGCGCTCTACCAGTACAACATCCTCTATCCGTTCGCCCAACACCCGTAATGCCTCGACAAAACTCAGACGGCGGTAATTGGTGAGCCAGTCCAGCGCATCGCCGCTGGTATCGCAGGCTCCAAAGCAGCGATAGCCATTGGCCCAGACGGCCAGGCTGAAACCTTTATGCTCGTTATGAAACGGGCATTTCCATAAATAAGCGCGTCCACCGCGCAGGGGAGCGGGTCCCAAATCTTGCTCAACCAGGCGGCGCAGGTCGCAGTGTTCTTTCAAGTGTTGTGTATCGGTCATATGTTCTTCCTCTGGCTCCGTAATTGACATGCACTGTGACAATTGACAATTCGACAATTACCGGCAATTGTCACGACCCCGCGACAGTTGATCCCTCGGTCAGCCGATAGGCTTCTGACTTCACACCCGGTTTAGGCGGCAGTTCGACGCGCTCGATGCAGCCGTCTTCTTCCAGCGCCCGCAGTGCCTCAATCACGGGTTTGCGTGGGGAGCGCAGCGCCCGATAAATGTCCCGCACCGTTGCCACGCCACCGCAGGCACGCAAAAAGCTGAGAATACGATTTTCGAGTCGTCCCTCTTCGTTCTCGCCTAAATCCGCCAGCAGGCGGTGCGCGGAAGCCCGCCAGTCTTCGACGATCTGCTGGGCGCGATACCAGTGGGCGGTTGTCACCTTCGGATGCGGAAGCCCGCCGTCTTCATCTGCCCAGTCCATTGCCGCCAGCAGCGTCGCCACCTTAATTGCCTGCACATGCAAGCGTCCATAGACAGCGCGAAGGCGATCATCCAGCGATGAGCTTGGTGCAGTCATCGCTCGCAGCGCCTGTTCATAGGCATGGCAGGCCATCCAGATGTCCGCCGATAGTGACCAGGCTTCCGCCGTCTTTTTCTCACCGAGCGCGTCGGGGAGCGGTGGTTCGGGCAGGCGTTCATGCAGACGGCGCAGACGGTTCGCCAGTTCGGTTGGAGTCTGGCTGTCTTTGGGAGCAGACCGTTCCTTATAATCTGGTTCCGGGGTGAGCAGTCCAAAACGGGCGAGATTGCCATTGAACCAGTCGGACGAGGACAGTGCCGTTGACAGTTCAGCCGGGGTCGCCGCTCCCAGAATGGAGAGCGCCGCATCACGGATGACCACCAATCCCTTATTGTTGGTATTCGAGTCGAGATAAGGTGGACAGTCGTAGAGGGTCATGATTAGTTCTTTCAAGCCCGCCATGTAATCCCTGCCCATCGATTTGAACAGCCCGGAAAGCTCGTCGCGGAGCAACCCGCGCTGCGCGGCGTAGCGGTTGCCCTTCTCCAACCGCGCCCGATCCTGCTGCGGAATATCCGAGAAATTGGGCGGAAGAATGCCACCCAGCATCGACATGAAGTTCTCCGGCGATCCCGGTTGGGGCATGAGCATGTGCGGGATTGCCAGCCGCGCCACTTCCGAAGCGAGGCTCAAGCCTGCTGATTTGCGGTAGTAGGTGGAGACCGCGACGACCATCAGATACAGGTTAGGAAAAACCTGCTGCCGCCAGGGCGTATGAATGTAGAGCCTGCGTCCGACAGCGATGGCAGCCAGATACAGACCGGCACCCAGATGAAACGCCAGCGGGGTTTCATTGGCAGCGCTGCCGGCCCAGCGGATGTAGTCGTTCAGCCATTTACCGACCCCTGCCGCCTGTTGAAGCTGGACATCCGTCAATCTTGCCGACGCAGGCAGTTCCGGCACGATGTTGAGATCAGCGGCACGCTGCGGCAGCGGCGGAGGCGGCGCATTCGGGTCTACCGCCAGTACCGCCCGTAAGAGTTCCTGTCCCAGCACTTTGCGGAGAAAGCGCAGGTCATCCGGCACATTCGGGTCAAGGTGCGCCAGCAGCAGTCCGACAGCCGGACTCAGTTGCAGGCTGTCCCAGGACATGCCCACCAGCGCCCGCGCCAGTCCGTAGGCATCCTGTGGAGAGAGATTGAAGGTGGCTGTCATAACGTTTCACTCTCCGGCGCTGCAAAGGGCTGTCCACGCCGCTGTTCTTCCGCCTCCAGCGCCTGCACCACCAGGATAAAAATGAGATTGGCAAGTGGACGATGCTGCTCTTTTGCCCACTGCTCCAGTTTGCGCCGCGTCGCCGCTGTCAGCCGGAACGCGACCCGTTCCGAAAAAATATCCTGATCCATCACTCTGGTTTCCTTTCGTCATCTTGATGTTTTCAGGATAAGTGAAAAAGTAGAACTTGTGTGCGAGAAAAGTGGACAATCGGCGTGTAAAAACTGCCAGTTGGCTGGACAAAAATGGACACACTGATGGGAAAAACGGACAGGGGTTGTGTACAAACGAAATCTATACGCAGTTCGTAAGCAGTTATAACCGTCTATGACCTTGCACCGTTTGAAAATTGTAATATCATGAAGAGTTGGAGCATAGAACATTCGTTTTGTTTTTCGGTTCACGGCGACCAACGGAGAGGTCGCATCAGTCTTGAGGAGGTCAAGAAAAGAGCATGAGACCGATCCGGGTGGTTGTGATTGACCGTAATGATATTACTCGTAAAGGTGTGGAGAGCATCATCGGCGACATCGGCGAGCCTTTTCAAGCCGCTGCCGCTTTTGCTCGCCTGCGCGATGCGGATCGCTATCTGAAGGAGCAGGCGGTAGAGGTCATTGTCGTGGATGATCAGACGATTCATCCGGGCGAAGTGACAGGCTTAGTGACCGGCTGCTATCAGAACAATTCAGAGACCGGGCTGATTATCCTCAGTCAGCGGCGCAATCGGGAGTACATCCAGAGTGTGATGCGGCGCGGCAATGCCAGCTTCATTCTGAAAAATGGGGATGCGCCAGAGCAGCTGCTCAAGGCGCTCCATCTGATGACCAACAGATACCCCTTCATTTCGCCAGAGGCGCTCAAAATCATTAACAGCAGTTCGGCGCTGACGCTGGATACCCAGGACTGGGATGTGCTGCGGCTGACCGAGCAGGGACTGCGGGCGAAAGCGATTGGGGCGGAACTGGGCATCTCGCAGCGAACGGTGTACCGGGTGCGGGATAAGTTGAAAGAAATTCTGGGTGTGAACAATAATGAGAATCTCGTGGATGCAGCCCGCCGGCAGGGACTGCTGGAACGTAAAGAATGATTCGCTGCTGCTGAACCCCTGACGGTAAATTTCCCCATGACTGAGCAAAATTCCGGCGCGGTTGTCCCATTTTCCCGCGCCGGTTGTCCTATTTTCTCGCCCACCCGCAGGCGCTTTTATGCTAGGCTGAAAACACAGCGTTGGATGGGATAAGGGCAAGGACATGAAACGACGTATCCTCATCGCCGATGAAGCCGACCTGATGCTGGTCGGCATCCAGACGATCCTGAAAGATAATCCTGCCTGCGAGGTGGTGGCAACCGTCCGTAGCGCCAGCGAACTGCTGGAAACCTGCAAGCAAATCCGCCCGGAGGTGATTCTTCTCAATGAGCAGCTTGATTCGCTGGTGGATGTGCTGGCGCTGGTCGAGCGGCTGAAACACATCACACCGCAGTCGCGGCTGATGATCCTGGGTGGAGTGTCCGAAGGACTGCTGATCCGGGATTTGTTTGCCTGCGGCGTGCTGGCATACCTCTTTGAGGGCGATGATCTGACCGATCACCTGCTGCCTGCTGTCAGCGCGGTTGTGCAAAATCGCCCGTATCTCTCCCCAACCGCTAACAGCGCCTATCTGTTAGCGATGCAGTCGCCGCTGCGTGACTGGCAGTTAGATACCGAAGCCCGCGCTGTGCTGCGCCTGCTGATGCAGGGACTGCACATCGCTGACATTGCCCGCCAGATGGACATCCCCATGCGCCGCGCTTACTTCCTGCGCTATAAATTGAAACAGCGTTTCGGCGCGACCACCAATGAACACCTCATCAGCCGGGCAGTCGCTGAGGGATTTGCCCCGACGGAAGCCTGATGGTAATTTTTCCGCCCGGTTTGTCAAAATTGACGGGCTAAAAGTGTAATTCTACACCGGTTGGACACGCCGCTTTTGTTACGCTGAGTCTCAGTGAGAGATGGAGGTGACGAATGCGGCGTTTTTTGTTAATTCTGGCTGTGCTGTGCCTGGTGACATGGGGCACAGTCTTTTACCTGTTATTTGAGCGGGATGCACAGGCGACAGCAGCGCTGCCGACCCTGATGGTGCTGCCTTCGCTGACTCCCTCCCATACCCCGACGCGCACACCATCAGCGACAAATACGCCTACCGCAGCGGTGACACTGACACCCACCTACACCGCGACACCGACGGCAACCTTCACGCCAACGCTGACCCCGACACTCTCAACAAGAGTGGTCGAAATCAGCGCGGTCATGCCCGGTGTGTATGTACCACCCACAGCGACGGCTTTTCCCTTCGGCACGATCCTGCTGTCCGCACCGCCGCAGCCTATCGAACCGCTGCCCGACGCAACGAACGAACCACCGCCCTATGAAGGCTGGTACAGCTTCGAGTCGGACAATCCTGCCGTGCATTACAGCACGCCCTGGGAGCCGCGTCTTCATGCCAGCGCCAGCCGGGGACAGTATCACCGCAGCGAGAACGTCCAGAGTTATGCCAGCTTCAGCTTTGAAGGCGAAGGTTTACGTATCCGCTACGTCGCCGCCCGGAACATGGGCATCTTTCAGGTGGTGGTGGATGGGGTGGTGATCGACACCGTAGATGCTTTCGCGCCCGAACTGGCCTTTCCCGGCACACGGGTCTACACCGTTGGACGCGGGGTACACACGCTGGAGCTTCGCAGCGCTCAGGGGCGCAACCCGCAGAGCGAAGGTTATGTGCTGGCGCTGGATGCGGTACAGGTGTTTCGCGGGACGGCAAATACATTGATTATTCCGCCACCGGTTGAGACTTACACGCCGACACCGCAGCCGATGCCTGCTGCTGGCGTGGAGTTGGTCGGCGCACCGCCGACGGTGCAGCCCACTACGACCCCGATTCCACCCGCACTGGTGACGGTCTCGGTTGTCATCGCCTACGACGAAAACGGCAACCGTGCTGTCGATCCGGCGGAAGGGGTGTCGGGCATTTCGGTGCGGGTGGTCGAGGTCGGAACCAACCGCGTGATCGCGCAGGCATTCACCGACAGCAGCGGCTTTGCCCAGTTACAGGTGGTCACTTCCGCGCAGGCGCGGGTGGTCGTGCCGTATTTTGGCAAGGTCTGGCAGCTTCCCAACAGCCGTCGCGGGGGCAATGTGCGCTTCACGCTGCTGCTCACCCCCGGCAACCAGCCCGGTCTGATTCCTTAAATGAGGACAACTGTGATGAAGAATGAACTGTCTCTGGCGCAGGTGCAGCGTTCCATGCTGCGGCGCTCCATTTATCTGCTGGTCGCGCCGGTCATGCTGCTGTTCGCGGTTTTAGCGTGCGGCACGCTTGTGACCGACCTGGCTTCTTACACCTGTCCAACGGCAGTGCCACAGGCGACGGCGACCACGCTGGCAGGTACACCCATGCCGACACTGCCACCGCCGCCGACACCTTACACCATCGCCCCGCCGCAGGATTTTTATGTGGGGGATGCAGTCTTCGTCGGGCAGTCCGATGCGCCGCTGCGCCTGCGTTTCCGCCTGCAAAGTGTGCAAACACAACCCGTAGGAACGCGCACTCTGGTGACGTGGCGGCTGGAAATCCGCAATCTGGGGAGCGCGACCTACGAAACCATCCCCGTCGCGCTGATGGTCATTACCCGTATCACCACTGCCAGCGGCGAACAGACCGGAACCTGGCAAACCTCGGAAGTGGCAATGGCGGCGGCAGGCTTCACCAGTGAAAACTACGACCCGCTGACATCCGGTTCGACGCGAGTCTATCGACTGGCGGCGTACATCCCTGCCGGGAGTGTCAATCAATTTGCCTACCTGTTGGACGGGGAGGGTGGCAACCGCATCTCCTGGGTCAATGCGGCTAATCCCTACTGCTCCGGCGATGTCGCCGATTAGAGGAAAGGAGCAACGATGCCTGATTTTGCACGGATGATTGATGAACTGTTTTACAGCGTCATCGTCCTGATCGCCGGAGTTCACTGGAGTCTGCAAGAAGCCCTGCTGATGGCAGGTTACACCATCAAACTGGTGAATCAATGGCTCATCGAGAACGCTTTCATGCCGATCATCGCCCAGACCAACAACAGTCTGAGTCTTGCCATCAGCGTGGTGTTTGTCGTCGCACTGCTGGTGCTGGGGATCACCTACCTGCTGGCTGCGTTCATCCGGCTGGATGTGGTCGCGCCGCGCAGCGCCATCATGTGGTACGTGGCGGGTATCCTGTTTTTCACGATTGGTCCCAGTTTCTATCAGGGCATGAACACCTTCCGGCTGAACATCAGTCAGGTGATGTACCTGAGTGTGCTTCAGGGACTGAATGACAATGCCGGGGATTTTTCATCGCTGGCGCAGGTTGATTCGAATGATCTGGATTTAGGGCCGCTGTGCGACCAGTTCGACGTGTATCTACCCGGCGCGACGGGTCCCGGACCGATTGATGGGCTGGATATTGCGATGGCGTATCTGCGCGGTCACGCGCAGGATGTGATGGGTTATCCCCAGCCCGTGTATTCCCCCGGCTGCGGTATCTACCTGCAAAACCCCAATCCCTCAACCTGGGCGGGCGAAGGCGGGACATCCGTCGTCCCGATGGACTGGAACATGGAGGGGAACTACTTCGACCACAATGTTTCGCCGATTACCTGGGATGATGTGGAAGACTCAGTGCGTGACCGCGCGGTGTCAATGGCAGGCTCCTCGCAGCAGCGGGCGCTGACGGCGTGGCCGCTCCTGCTGTTTGGACTGGTGGAGCAGATCGTGCATCTGCTGATTACGATTGCGATGGGCATCACCTTCGTCTCGTTTGGGGTGGCGATTCTGTTCGCCTTCTTCAAACGCACCGAGAGCATCGCCCACAGCATCATCAACCAGTGGATTGAACTGATCGTCCAGACCACCATCATCGCCCTCATTCAGGCGCTGGTGATTGGTTTCTTCCTGGCTGGCGCGGCAACCGGCAGTGCTGCTGCGATTATCGGGATTGGGTTAATCTGTCTGGTCTTCATCGTGATTACCATGTGGTCGGGCATCAAAGCGGTCTGGAACAGCTTCAACCGCCTGTTCAACGCCATGGGTCAGGTGTCGGGCAATGTCCTGCTCTCGCCCGGTTCAGTCACATCCGCTGCTGTGACCGGGGCAACCGCCGCTGCAACCGGTGGCGCTTCCCTGATGACCAGCATGGGATCGAATGCGCTGGCGGGCATGAATGCGCTGAACAACGGCGCGACGACAGCGCAAACGGCGGGCTTGATGTTCGGCGGGTTTAGCAGTCTGAGCAACGCGGCGCGAACGCTTACCCATCTACCGGGCGTGCGTGGCACAGCATTAGGTGACGCTGCCGAGCAGTTCACCGAAGGCGCGGCGACGCGGCAGGTCGCACGGAATATTCCGGTCATCGGGCGTGCGTCTGCACCGTTAGTCGGTGCGGCGCTGTTGAGTGACCGCGACCCGGCAAAAGCGGAGTACGACGAATATGGGCGGCTCGTCTCGCGTCCAATGCTGGTTCCGGCGGTCGGCGAAGCGCTGGAAGGCTGGACGATGCCCAAAGGCGCGAAGCGCAAACGCGGCGCACGCCCACAAAACGATGCTGACTGGTTCGAGGATGAAAACGGCGAGATGGTCGCGGGCTTCACGCCTGCCCGTGCGCGGCGGACTGGTATGTTTACACCTATCGCCTCTGTTCCTTTGAACGACACCTCAGAAGGTGAAGGCAAATCGGATGCCCGCCGCAGACAGGAGCGCAGTGACTATGCTGCCGAGATGAACAGCGAGGAGATGGAACAGCACGTCTCGGACGCGCTGAAAGCCTCCACCGGCACGCACTCCACACTCGGGGCGATGATGGAAAAGGATGGCAAAGGGGATGTGAGCCGCTTCGACCAGGTGGCGGCACGGCTGGAAGCGAGTGCTGAGGCGCTGGCGAATGCCGCTCGTCTGCAAATGCAGGTGATGCTGGGGCAGTTGAAAGTGTCTGGCGGTGGCGATGTTGCCGGAGTCATGGGCGATGTCATCCGGGGGATGCAGGCGGAGCGTATCCAGAACGGACAGCCTGCCGCTGGTGGTGCTGATCATCTAACGGTGGCGGATCGCATGGCGCGGGCGATGGGCGTGATGCCTGTCGGCGGTGAAAAACCGCCTATTCAGCAAGATCTGTCACGCTTTGGGCTGTTCGCGGATCAGGCACTGCGGTTAGGGATTTCCGGCACACAGGCGGAACAGGTCGTGCGCGAGGTCAAGTCGTCACCGGATGGTCGTCTGACCGACCAGACCCGAACCGCACTGGTCGAACAGGTGCGTTCGGAGGGTCATCTGTCCTACGACACCGCCCGTGAAGAGGTCAACCGCCTGGAACACAGCGCCCAGATGCTCCCGAATGAAATCACCGCCTTTGGCATGATGGCGGTGCCACAGGCGAATGTTCAGCCGGTAATCCAGCCGCAGATCGACGTGGAACCCGCCATCACCGTAGAGCCGCAGGTGGATGTCACCGTTGAAGCGCCAGCGAATGAGGGTGATGCCGCCTACACCGAAGCCATGCGGAAACAGGCGGCACTCGGCGGCAGCGGCAGCGTGATTGGAGGGAGTTCATAATGGACGTGCTGCGTTATCACACCCTTGATGAACTGCGTGGGCTGTCGCTCAGTGAGCTTCATGCCCTCTGGGAGCTGGTGCCAACGGATCGCCAGCGTGCCTACAAAGCCGCTTACGAGCGCGAAGTCCGCACCGCAGGCGCAGTCGGGTCGGATGAACTCGAACGGCAGGTGGCGGCTGAACTGATTAAACGCTACGACGAAGCCGCCCTCGTCCCGGTGGGATCGCGCTGGTCGCGGACACCCGGCAGAGTGCAGGAAGCGGCACAGCAGAATGTGGTGCTGGATGCGCCGGAGGATGAGGTCAAACCTGCCTCTGGCAAGCCGTCACCGAAGGTGATGATCGCGGTAGGGCTGGCGGCGCTGCTGTTCTTCGGCTTGCTGTTTACGCGGATGATGGGTGGACGTTCATCTGGTGAGGCTGAGGTGACACCAGAGATCAGCCCCACACCGACACCGCTGGTCAGTCCGACACCCACGCCGTTAGCATTGGAAGCCCAGGATGATGTGATTCAGGGTGGCGACAGCGGGCGCGAAGTCGCTTATCCGGTCAATTTACAGGTCATCCTGCCGGATGGCGATGCACCGCGCGTCTGGGTGGTGCAGCGCCGCCGCGTGCAGGCATCTGAGTGGCGTTTCGACCTCAATCCGGATACCGCTTCCTTCGTCAACGGCATGTCAGTGCGCCCGGTGATTGGCATCCCCTGGTCGGAAGAGAATGAATCGTTCTTTGAGGACATCAACACAGGCACATCCTTCCTGCTGACCATGAACACGGGCGCGGTGCTGCGGTTTGAGTTTGATGACCGCCGTGAAGTCCGCCGCAGCGAGACCAGCATTTTCCGGCAGGTGAGTCCGGGGCTGGTGCTGCTGCTCATTGGCGAAACGGACGAAGATGGCTTGCCTACTGCGACGCGCACACTGGTGACAGCGACCTATCCACCGGAGCAGGAACTCTCGCGGGATGGGCAGATCATCGGCATGAACATCACCCTTCAGGAAGGTGGTGTGGGTGAACAGCTTCCATTAGGCGATGCAGCCATTACGTTACAGGACGCGCAGCTCGTCACCGGCCAGCCCGATCTGCCTGCGGACAGCCAGTATCTGCTGTTGAATTACGAAGTTTTAGCGGGTACGGAGGCGTTGGATACGACGGCATGGCGGGTAGAATTTGTGGATAACATCGGGCAGATCTACTTGCCCAGCAGCACCGCCTTGACCCACACCGACTTTGATGGGCTGCCGTTGGAAATCCCGGCGCTGTCTTCACTGTCGGCATCCGTGGGTTACATCGTACCCGATACCCTGCAAGGCGGGCGCTGGGTCATCACTGATACCGCTGGCAACGGCGTGTCTTTTGTTCTCTCGTTTGCCAGTGAGCCGCTCGACCTGCGCTATGACGGGGTGGATGTGCGGCTGGTCAGTGTAACCTATATTGAAGGGCAGATCACTACCCATCTGCGAATCTACAACGGACAGGTAGAAACCCTGCATTTCACGCAGGACGATATCTGGCTGGCAATGGGCTATGCACCTGAGCCGCCCGGACCACGTAACCCGGCAGAAGGTTTAACGCCCTTTGACCTGCTGCCCGAACAGGCGGTTGACCTGACGTTGATTTGGTACTGGGGCGGCGAACCCTATGCCAGCATGGGGGTGGGTGAGTATCGCTTTGCTATTCAACTCACACGCGGATCCTGACCTCAATACAGATGGGTTGAGTGAGCTTCAACCCATCTGCCTCATCTGTTCCCCGCCTTTTGGTAATTTTAACGGGCGATTTGTCAAAACTGACGGGCTAAAACTGTAATCCTACAGCGGTTGCGACTCCCCACTTTGATACGCTGAGTTCAGCCGGTGCGGGAGAAGATTTCGTGCCAGATGATCCCACCCACAGATGTTGATGTGTCATGGCGCACGCGCATCCCACCTCCCGGCTGATCTTTCTGTCTTTCTGTAGCTGAGTGAGGAGCTTCTCGCTTGAACCTTTCCGATTTTGTCCAACAGTTGTTCAACGACATCCGGGATGCGGCGCAGATCATCGCGCCCATCGCAGCCGTCATCGGGTTTTTAGGGCTTGGGTTGATGTATATGGGGTCAAGCTGGCCCATTATCGGGGACTGGAAAAAGGACAATCCTAAAGCCGCCAATCAGGTGGTCGTCGGTTTGCTGTTCGTCATCTTCGCCTCCAGTGTCACCACCCTCATCACCTTCGGTGCTCCCTAATCCCCATCCCACACGCAGCGCGAGGCGCATCCGCGCTTCGCGCCTTTTCTGTCTGAAAGGAAACGCATGGCTGCTGATTTCAAATCGCATGTGCTGCTGCGGGATGAGAAGGGTTTCTTCGGCATCCCGTTCAAACGCCTGCTGCTGGGCGGTGTGGGCGGTGGTTTGACCTACACCCTTTGCAATATCGTGATGCCCGCGTGGGCGATTCCGGCAGGGGTGATACTTGCCATCTTCGTCCTCATCATGACCGGAACGCGCGGCGGGCTTCCCCTGTGGCAGCGGCTGATGTACCGCGTGCGCGGTTCGCTGCTGCTGGCGGCAGCCCGTGACACACAGGGGCTGTTTGACAGTCTGGCGAAATCCCTGGAACTACCCATCGAACTGGTGAAACTGGATGCGGCGGTGGTCTTCGCGCCTGCCCAGCCCAATTACGACATTGATATGCGGGAGTGGGTAACGTTCGCCCGTGCTGCTGAAGCGGATCGGGACGATGGGCTGGTGTTCGTGGATGCCCCGATGACGGAGGTGCTGCGCTGATGAGTACCGTCCGCACCTTCGTCATTGAACCCTTCGACATCATGCTGCACGCCACCGAAGAAGGTGTGCAGTCCTTACAGGCACGTTTCTCGACCTGGCTGCGAACGCTGCGCGAACCCGCACGCTTCGTCTGCTGGCAGATGCCTGCCACGCTGAACGACAAAATCAGCAGCCTGAGCCGGAAGGCGCAGGAGGTCGATGACGCGCAGCGCAGATCGCTGCTGATGGAATACCGCCGCCACTTCGAGAGCCTGAACGACAGCGCCGAATATCAGCGGGCGTTGTGCGGCATGGCGCTGTGGAGTGACCAGAATCCGCGTACCTTAGCCGGGGGCATGACTTCGGCTTTTGAAACGCAGGTGGCGGAAGGCGCGTGGCCGTCGCTCTTTGAGGGACGCTATGAAATCCGCGAGACCCCCTTCTGGCATCTTGCTCCGGCGGGTCGTCCCGGTGGTCGCCCGTACTGGTCGATTCTGACCAGCTACGAATTCGCCCCGGCGACGTGGAATTTCTTCCGTCCGCTGCCGCCGCTGCTGCGGCTTAACTTTCCGCTGGCACTGGCGGTGGATATCCCCAAGACCTATGACCGCAATGCCGCCATTGACGCACTGGAAGGCATCATTCAAGCCTATCAGGTGCATTTGGCGGGCGCGACGGGGGAAGACAGCCGTTCGGTGCAGCGTATTGCCGACTGTCGTAAAGCACTTCAGGAGATCAACAACGGGGATGCCCTGCATATGGTGCAGCTCACCATTGCCATTGCCGCCGATGACCTGAACACCCTCAAAGAACGGGTGCAAACGGTGGTTAATGAAACACGGGCGTGGTTCTCCCTGCGGCAAGAGGTGGGTGAGTTACTCGCTCGTTCGGTGGGTTTCTTCACCGCCAAACGTACCAAAGACATCAATGTCCCCACGACCACCTGGCCCGTTACTTCTCGTGAACTCGCCGTGATGCTGTCGCCGCTGGGCTACCGCAAGCTGTCCACAACGGATGGCATCCTGCGCGGGGAAGCAGTGGGCGCATCCTACCCCGTTTTCCACAACTCGTGGCGCGACAAACGTGCCACCCACGAAATCTGGGTTGGTGTGTCCGGGTTCGGCAAGACCTTCGGGCTGAACTGCTACCTGACGCGGGAATACGCCGAAAATGGCATCCCCTTCGACATGCTCGAACCGATGGGACATGGCAAGCACATTGCCGATGCTTTCGGTTTGCCCTGGTACGTGATGAGCGCGAAAGCAACGAAGCTCAATCCGCAGGATGTGATGTTCCCGACCTTGATTGAGCAAGTCTCGCACGTCACGCGCATCTATGAAACCGTCTTGGGACGCTCGCTGTCGGGCGCACAGCGCGAGAACCTGGAACGGGGGCTGCTGGGCGAGGCGCTGGAAATCCTGTATCGCGGCTTCCCCGACTTGAACCGAGTCTCGCCCGAACTCGCGCCGACCTGCGATGTGGTCTGTGATGTGCTTGCGGGACTGGGCGACAAAGAAGCGACCAAACCCATCGCTAAGAATCTGGCGGATGAGATCGCCGGTCTCTGCACCGGATCGGGACCCTGGGCAGAATTCCTCAACGGCGCGACCAATGTGGATTTGTCACGCGGCGGCAGGGAACGCATCGAGCCGCGGGTCTTCAGTTTCCACGAACTGGAAAGCGACCCGATCTTGCAGGCACTGGCGTATACGCAGGTCTTGAGCGCCATCCGGCGTGACAGCCTGATCGACGAGCAACCGCGCATCATCGCGGTGGATGAAGTTTACCGTCTGATGCGGCATCCATCCCTGCTGGACTTCTTGATTGAAGCGGCGAAGACCTTCCGTACCCGCCGAAAAAAGCTGGTTTGTGTGGATCAGTTGAGAGCGAATTCAAGGCGAGTTGTGGCACATCTGTGCTAACGACGGACTGCTGCGCCTGATACTCTACTGTGTCACACCAGCGCGCGTTGCGATTATACGGTTTCTTCCCCGTATAGTTCTCTGGATAGCGCCCATTGCCGAATTTGTAGGCGTAGCGTTCTTGCAGCGAACGCCAGGTGTAGTCGGGGAAGGCACGCAGGATTTCCCACTGGTCAACGTTATTGTCAATCATGTCGCGCAGCTTCGTCAGATCGTCATCATCCCAGAAATAACCCGTGCTTTTGTGCGTCGTACTGCGCTCGGAGGTGCTGCCATCGCGCCAGTGAAGGGTGATATGCTTCGTGTGCCGCGTCACCTTGCTGATGTTGATATAACGGGCAAACTGCTCAAATAAATCACGTTTTTCCTCACGCGGCACATCGTTCCAGCGTTTAATGATGAGTTCCAGCACCGGACGGGCTTCGACCAGCGAACGCGATTGGTGTTCATTGGACTGGATCTGGTGCAGTTCAGCGCGTAAGCCTTCCAACTCATGTTCGGCGGCTTCGTAACGTGCCTGTGCTCGTGCCACCATCTCCGGGTGGGTAAGCAATCCCAGACTGGCGATGATATTATCCTTCGTCTGCTCTGCCTGCCGGATGGCTGCCTGCACTCGCCGCACATCCGCCTGATCCACATTCTCCAGACTTGCCAGGGCTGCCTGCCACAGTCCCTCATCAATCGTGGTCGCGTGCAGTCGCTCTAGCAGCATCTCATCCACCAGCCCATCCACGATAGATGCTTTGATGTTCCAGACATTCGAGCGGTAGGGGTATTGCGCCAGTTGATACTTGTAGTGTTTCGCTTCTGTTCCCCAACTGCATGTCAGCCGCCGATGGAGATACTCCGGCAGATCGTCGGTGTAGGCAAGATAAGCATAGGTCGGTTTCGGTTCTTCCCGTTCATCTTTATCATGACGTACCCAGGGACGATAGGGGACATACTGCGGGTTCGGCTCGCCATAGAAATCGACAGGCGACAGGCGATTATAGGCATACATGAACAGGTCGAGCGGGATAATCCCTTCATGATTGTTGAACTGGACAATCGCGCCTTTGTGAATCCAGTGCCCGATGTAGGCAACATTCACCAGCATGTTTCGCAAGCCATCCTGCGAGGGTGTCAGACCACCTGTGAATGGCGAACGCCGCTCCAGATGATCGGTGACTTGAAAACCTTCGGGTATGGTCTCTTTAGCAATGTCAGGCAGGTAGGGACCGTTCCGGTCAATCTGCTTCCAGGTCGTGCTGAAGTTGCCGTCGTTCTCGCGGAACAACTCAAAATAACGCAGCATCACATCGGCGTACAGGTCGAACCGCTTGTACTTGCGGTAGTCGGGGTTCAACGCGCCATTGGGTAAATGGCTGCGTCCATCCATCATGAATCCGGGCAGGATTTTCCGCCCTGTCCACATGCCGCTGGCGCTGCGTCGGTGACGAGCTGCCACCAGTCTGCCGCGTATCTGATATTGCAGGTAATCCGCTGCCCGCTGCGCTTCCTCGCGGAACATCTTCATGTGCGATGACCCCATAACCGGATGGGCGAAGTCATAGATCATCGTCGGGGTCATGACCTGCACGTTGTTCCGTTTGCAGGCATCAATGAAGATGTTGGTTTCAATCATCGTCACATCACGGAAGAAGCGGTCTACGTCCTGCGCCGCGACCAGTCCAATCTGACCCGTTTCAATCAGATCATACAGGGTGGACATGCCTTTGCGCTCACGGATTTTCTTCGTCCCGCTGACACCTGCGTCCATATCGATCATGAACACGTTCTCGCGTACCCACCCTTGCCGCAGCAGGTGTTCGATCATGTCTACTGTTTGCAGGGTGGTGGAGATGTTGCCGATCTGTCCTTCGGACGATTGGCGATAGTACACTGCCGCAGGTCGTCCGACAGGGAGGGGTTGGAGTTTATACGGATCTATTGGCTGTTCCGGGCGTTTCAGTGTTCTGGGCATCGCTCATCCTCCTTCCAATGAAAAACGCCCTGCTCCCGCGAAAGTGATACGGCAAGAGCAAGGCGCATATTGTACAATGCTTCCTAGCCCTGCGACGTGCTAACATCACTCGCGGGGTCAGCCAGATTGGAGTGTTCCACCACTTCAGTCTGGCGCAACAACGAATTACCTTCAGTGTACTCATTTTCGCCCAGCCGCGCAACAATGCGAAGCATGGAACGATACACTGACAGCAGATTGATGCCATCAGTCTCAGGTGTATGCGGTTGTTCATCTGCCAGGCGCTCAGGCTTCAACGGCTGCCTCCGGTGTGATCTGTCTCTTGTGATAGCGAACTGCCTCTAAAATGAAATGCCGCGCCATGTATGAGTCAGGCAGCTTAAGCTGCTTCGCCAGTGCCTCGATCTCGGCGCGTTCTCTGTCCGTCAGCCGCATCGCAAAGATTCTTTTGCGTGTCATCTGCTGAATCGGTAGGTTAGGAATTGTTGGTTTCTCCATCCGTCGCGCTCCTTCGTTTTACGCATAGTTTGAGCGTATCACACTGACCCTGTGCAACCTTGGAATTTCTCCAGTTTTGGATTAGCAATCTTGCGAAGGTGTCTGAAATATTCCAGCTTTCAGGTAGTGAATCAAAAGCTGACTGCTCAGTGTGTGGTACGTCCACGTTTTACTGATGCAGTCAGCTTATCAAAGTCAAGTCGCGTGATCCGTGTAAAATTGGCAAATCTGACCGTCAAAATTGACAAATTGCCCGTTAAATTTACAAAAATCGCGGAAAACGGATCATTTTGAGTTATATCCGAAGCAAAAAAATAGTGGCTGGCGATTGCTCACCAGCCACAGAAATGAAAACGGCTGCTCCTGTCATGCGGAACAGCCGTAGGCTTTCATCAGCGCTTTGTGCGCTTTCGCTCGATATTGATTGTTGTTGGGCCATGGACATTTGAGTCGTGCCTCAGTCGGTGGTTGTTCCTCCAGCAGCGAACGGATAGCGTAGATCATACGGGGATTGCGTTGATACTTCTCCAGCACCAGCAGCGCCGGTGTCTGATGTCCACGCTTAAACTTGTCGATCCAGCGCAATCCTGGGCGGTAGAGTTCACCAAATGCTTGCTGCACATCCTTGCGAACGGTACTGGCGTAATCGTCCAGCAGATAGTGGTGGTTGATTCCGGCGATGAGCGCCGCATCTTCCAGCTTGACCTGTGTCGTCACATAGTACAATGCGACCAGATAACGGAAACGATGTGGTTCCGGCTGTGCCTCATACTTGGTGACCAGGCGTGCAAAGATGCGTTCGATGTCAATCCGCATATCAGTAGCGGTTGCCCAAGCTGCCCATAACTCGCTGCGGTTGGCTTCTAGCCCAGTAATCATCCACTCATCGGGATGATCTTCGGTGATGACACCTTCCAGCGCGTCCAGACTGAGATGGCGATCATGCCGCCGCCAGTAATTCGCGCCGCAGTTCGCTTCCACAATCCGCGCGACAACGTATTTGTCTACATGCGCGAACATCTGATTGTCCTTTGCTATCCGTTCCCAGACGACCATAAAACCGCGCTGAAGTGCATCAGGAAAATCCTGAAAAGCGATTCCATACTTGCGGATCAGAGTCGCTGCTAGCGGTGTGCAGTCATCCATAATCTCGGCAAAAGTACGATGACCTGCCCAGCCTGTCGGATAGGTCGCAATACGTGGAAACGGGCGAATTTTGGAGCGAATATCTGAATTGGACATGACGAAACCTCCTCGTCACACTGCTGGAAATCGCCAGCACGCTGAGCACAACGCTCAACGAACCGGGGACAGCGCAGAGGAGGGCACCAGTCCAACAAAAAAGCCGACCTAATCGGTCAGCTTCTATCGTAACTTGTGCTTTCAGGTCGGCTTTTTAGGCGGTGGTTCGGCAGTCCCGTCCGCAGGATGGTACTGGCGTACCGCCGACGGTGTTTGACTGGGAGGAAGCCCGCGCTGTAGGATCGCCGCGCCGACGTTGTGCGAGAAGAAACTCCCCACTGATTTCAACGAGATGCTGGGAATGGTACTACAGGATTGTATCTCCATGATAGAATTATGTTGTATTTGCCGTCTATTGACTTTCAAAATCCAAAGAGAATGCTATGAATAACAATTTTGACGTTTTCTTGGCTCATAATCATCGCGATAAAGCTCAAGTTGAGCAAATCAGCGAGTTATTAAAGAAAAGAGGCATAGTTCCTTGGTTAGACAAAGAGCAAATACCGCCTGGAAGGTGGTTCCAAGATGTTATTCAAGATACTATACCTAACGTCAAGTCTGCTCTGATATTTATAGGGTCTTATGGATTGGGTAATTGGCAGGCACTGGAATTGCGTGCATTTATAAGCCAATGTGTTAGTAGTAGCATTCCTGTGATTCCTGTTCTTCTACCGGAAGTCGATGAAATACCCAGTAGTCTTATTTTCTTAAAAGAATTAAGCTGGGTTCAGTTTGGAAGTAATTTAGATGATGAAGTTGCAATTGATAAATTGGTTTGGGGTATCACGGGAATAAAACCCTCTAAATAGAGGAATTTACTGTCTTACTCCAAAACATTCCTGAAAAAGAAACATCAGCCGAGATGAAAGGGTTGTTTTGACTATGGGTTATCATGCACCTTCCGCTGAAGAAGTTTATCGTTATGTTCTGCGGTTTGATCAGCCAAATCGCAAATTAACTGATCGTTTTAACCTGAGCATTATTTTTGTAAACGACACTTCTCCACTATGTAGAGATTTCCTTAAGCAATATTGTGTTGACCTTTGTTTTCGAACAGCAGACCGCATAAGATTTGTGTTTTTCTCTGAGTTATCACAACCTGAAATACAGAATATCGCTGACAAGATGAATCGTGGTCAAGAAGGTCTGAAACGCGGCATGTTAAGGAATATCCTTGACATGGTTGGGGTTGGCAGATCAAGGGGTGAATTATCTTATGATTTTGAGTCAGAGTTTTGGCGTTCATTACGCCCGGAAGCTCTTTACCCTCTTTCGAGACTTGATGATATAGAAAAGCAGCTAAATTGGGAATGTGATATGAAAACTGCTTTGCCTGGATCAGGTATGGCAATGCAGTTTGCACAGCGCTTGGGTATTGGACGATACGCTCCCTGTGTTTTAGTTTTCAATGAAATAGGAAATCTGCAAATAGATTTAATGCCTATTGAAGGAATGTCAACCAAAGAGATTTATCACCACATCCGAGGTTGGATCGACAATTTCTACGAAATAAATCAGGTAAAAATCGACTATTGGGGTGACATTGAGCGCAAAATTGACACTTTGGTTAACAACGCGAATTTAAATATCCAAAGTATCCGAACATGGCATGAGAAATACTCCAATCTATTTGAAAGACTACGAAAAACATCTGAGCTAATATTGAAAATTGAGAACACCCCTGATGAACAACTTATTGATCTGATTCGTTTAGTTTTGTCAGATTACTCATGGCCTAGCGAAATTCGTAGTATATTTCAGACTGGAAAAGAGCTTGTACAGGTTGAAGATCAGAGACTTTCTGCGATAAGGGTTGTGCATCAAGCTCAGGAAAAGCTCGTGAATATTTCGGATGCGAACACGCTGCTGGCAAATCTATTATCTATAAGGCGTATGCTTCTGCCGAACATGAATGTAGATGTTTCCAAGTCTCTAAATATAGCTATAAAACAATTAGAATCTTTAAGTCGCACTGATTACTTATATATGATAGATGAATGGTGGAAGAAAATTTCAGTTTCTTATCTCTCCTTTAAAAAGTTTAAACAGTACCGATATAAATGGATCCATGAAATCAACGGAGAGTATTTTAATGCTAGAGATGAATACAATTTGGTTGTTAACCTTTTACTGCAATCTCCTGTGTTAATTGACACCGATACATGCAAAAACCTTATCCTAAGTCACTTAGCAGAATACTATCACTTAGAAAGACCCCTTGAAACTTGGTATCAACTCACTATAGAGTTTCAGAATTATCTATCCTCATTTCTTGTTCTATTGACTAATCAAGCGCCATATTTTGTTCGAAATGGTCTTAACGAAGTCACTATCGGCGATGTAATTCCAACATCTGAGCAGCTTGCAAACAATAGATTAAAGGTGCTTTTAAACCAAAAGCCGAAATTGGCTGGTCTAATTGCGAGTGCGGAAAATTCGAAGCAAAATCTCGGTGCAAATTTCCAAGAACACATAAGAATAATATCAGCAGAGTTTGATGCTTATTTAGAAAAAATCACTAATGCTGTTACAGATATAAAAACAATAAAAGAGGATACACTTAACCAGTTGCGTCAACGTCGTCGAGCCTTGGAGGTCGAAGTAAATTCTGCTAATCGAGGCATTAAGCCGAAAACTGGTATCGCTTCAAAAGTAGCTCCAGAGGTTCTTGAAGAATTAACTAGAGCCTTGGATCAATATGACACAATTATTCAATCAATAGAATATCCGCATCGTAGTGATCCTGCCGTTCGCACAGTTCCCTTGCGAGCCTCGATTGCAGCGGCTACCCAAATACATACAAATGAAAATCAAGTAAATGTATCTGAGCTACTGCGTAATGATATTCAGAAAGTTATACAAGACGAAGCTAAAGCAATTAGTTCCCTTCCCGAGATATATAAAGAAATAGAAAAGTTGACTCCAAGTGCCAAACTGACTTTTATCTTAAAGACTGCGATAGATGAGCCGCGTCTTTCAGGGATACTGGCTGATTTCTCTGGAACAAGTTTGCAGGAAAAGATTGAGAATACTGTATCCGATGGTCGAGTTCCAGAATTAATTTCTGAGTTAACTGACATTGAACAGGATAGACTCATAAGTTCCTTGAATAGCTCACAGAAAAATCGAAATGTTCAGAATACAAATATTGGTCGGGCGGCGATGATTTTGACGGCATTAGGGTTGTATAGGGGAAAAGCAAGTCTGATTGTAGGAACAGATGGAACCAACAAAAATAAAGCGCTGTTGAATAGAAAAATTGCTAAAGATGAATTTGATATATTTATGGCGCACCACCCATTGGACAGGTCTGCTGTCTTAGGCATTTGCAGACACCTTCGAGAAAGAGGAATATATCCATGGGTTGATATTGAACAGATACCTCCCGGAAAGTGGTTACAAGATGTCATTCAAGCTGTTATACCAAAGGTGAGGTGTGCAGCGATAATTGTGGGTAAATCCGGCGTTGAAAAGTGGCAAAAAGTCGAGCTGCGAGCATTTATCAGTCAATGTGCAGAAAGGGAGTTACCTGTCATTCCAATATTGTTACCTCAAGTAAAGGAAATACCCAATGATTTGGTTTTCCTCCAAGGACTTAACGCAGTTAAGTTTCACCATGATGTGAATGAGAACGAACCGATGCAGCATCTTGTATGGGGAATTACAGGAGAGAAAGGTTCTTAAAACCTACTAAAATACTTACGAATTTGCCCTTTAAGTTAGACCAAGAGATTTTATTGCTGCAGTCAGTGGATCACCATAGAAGATGGGATCTACTCGCTCTAGAACCTCCCCTGATACGTCAAAAAAGTTCCTCTTGTTCTCCAATGGGATCAATGCTCTACGTGCGCCATTGTCCATACCGAGTTGCAGAGGTTCGGATAAAGATCGAATTGGTTTGATATTGCCCTGTATACTCAGATCGCCTAGCACGATCAATGCAGGAGAAACGGGGGTTTTTCTCAGGGCTGAATAAATAGCAACAACTAAAGCTATGCCTGCTTCACAGGTTACGTGGTTTACCAATAAATCGACAGTTTCAACATAAAAATCTGTCGTGTCAAATTGCTGTGATATGCCTAATTGAACCTTGTGACCGTTTATGTAGGCGAAGGCGCGTTGAATCGATTCTTTCATAGCACTATCGACAGCACCGGATAGTTTCAACCTTCCTGTCCCTGGTGAGGTGCCTACTTCTAAGCGATATAAGCCGACCTTACCTTCCTCATTAACTGATGAGACGTAGACTGACCCTGGCGCAAGCGGATCGGTTGCAATGAGATCCCGTCCACCTTCTTCAGGAACACCTACATACCTCTCTTCACGGGTCTCGTTGTCGATATAAGAAAAAGATGTTTGATGATATTCAAAAGACCCCATTTTCTTGAGCTGTTCTTTGACGCGGCGGCGTCCTTCGAGTGCTAACTCCAGCAATTCTGCGAGTTCATCGCGCTCAATTTCGCCGTTAGGGTAGATGAGCTTTACCAACCCCGATACGGTCTTACGAACAGCTTTCACATCACGAGCGTTGAGATGCGATCCGAGGGAAAAATGTCGATCAACAATGTCTGTAAAGTTATGACGACGAAGTTCTCTCAAAGCTTCTGAAAGATAATCAACAATAAACCCATAGCGGTTGGTAAAAAATTCTACACGCATTTTGGGGATTTCCCAACCAGGGATGTAGTAATGTATACGATCAAGAAACGCCATATCTTCTCGTATAATGTCGGGCATAGGAGAAAAGAGGTGCGATGAACGTACCATGACTTCTACTGGTTGATTGGTGTTGCCAAACATCACAATTGAAGCATGTGCCGAAAATGCTTCTCGTCCTCTAGCGAATGTACCTGACTCGCAGTATGTCTTCAGAGTTGTCACTACTTCCTGCGGCATTTTTTGCAGGTCAGCGACCTCATCAAAGCCAATAG